>Ga0268299_1000550_pt1 | contig 109503 bp, 90 predicted proteins | sample NOBtaG_FD_193484 | JGI IMG/M metagenome (GOLD analysis project Ga0268299, IMG submission 193484) | Activated sludge microbial communities from bioreactor in Nijmegen, Gelderland, Netherland - NOB reactor | ecosystem: Engineered > Bioreactor > Aerobic > Activated sludge | place: Netherlands...
GACCCCAGGTGCGCTGCGCTGCTCGGACCTCGCAGAGGTCCTGCGCTGCTCGCGAACGCCGCAACCGACATCGGCTCCGCCCGACAATGCCAACAAACCTGTCTACAAAAGCGGATCAGGCCCACGCGGGTCTCACCCTGAGACGAGACTCTCATCTCATCCCAACCCCACCAGGCACTCCTGCCTGAGCGCGGAACCCGCCGGCCGACGAGCCCGACCCGCATGCAGCGCTGCTGGCCATGGCCGCCGGTGACGACCTCACGATGGGGAGCGGCCGCTTCGAGCGGGCGAAGCCGATCAAGCTCAAGAAGCAGATCCGCTTCTCGCAGCGGGTGCTCGACGCGCGGCCGTGATCTACTTCCTCGACACCAGCGTGCTGATGAAGCGGTACTTCGACGAGCCCGGCTCGGCCGCAGTCCTCGACATCGCGCTCGCGCGAATCGCGGAGGCCGAAGCCGGCGCGGTCATTTGTCAGGCCCACCATCGAGCGGAGATCTCCGAGCGGGTTCGCGACCGCGCTCTGGTCCAGCGCTGGCCACTGCGCGGCTACGACGCCGTGCAGCTCGCGTGCGCCGCGAAGCTTCGTACCGAAGCCGGCGCCGTCGACCTCTGGTGCACCGACGGTGACCTGGTGAACGCCGCGCGTGGCGAAGGGCTGCTCACCATGGTTCTCTAAGGCCCCGGCCGGAACAGCACGGTGCCCGCCTTGCCGACCGCCCACGTCCCTGCGTCGGGCACTCCGTTGACGGCGAGCAGGTGCTCCTTCGTCGGCGCCGGGATGCTCTGCCAGGCCGTCCCGTTCCACCGGTACGCCGCGCCGCGCTCCCCGACGGCGTAGGCGCGCGTCGAGTCGGCCACGTACACGCCGTTGAAGTTCTCGCGCGTGCCCGCATTGAAGAACTGCACGGAGCCGTCGGGCGCGCCCATGAAGATGCCGCCGTCGTGCCCGACCGCCACGATCAGCGGCTCCGGCACGTCGAACCGCGTGCCGTGCACCGCGCGCATCGGCCACGGCCACAGCAGCGGCTGGATGCCGGGCCAGACGTCTCCGTCGCCCGAGATGAGCGCGCCCAGCTCGGTGACGCCGTACAGCGCGTTGCCGTTGCTGAACAGCCCGCGCAGCGTGTCGCGCTGCGTGGTGGCCGGAAGGAACCTCTGCTGCAGGCCTCCGAAGGTCTGCCCCTCGACGACGCGGAAGTGGCCGCCGTCGGCCGTACCGAAGTGCGCGTAGCCGCCGTGCCGCTCCACCGCGTACTGGGGCGGCAGCGTCTGCGGCGAGATGGTGAAATTGTTCAGCGGCCGGTTCACGGCGACGTACGTGTCGGAGCCCGTGTAGACGAGCAGCCCGCTCGGGCCCCCGTCGGTCGTCGCCGACAGCGCGTTCAGCCCCGACGGGCCCGCCTGGCCCGGGATCGCGGCCCACCGGCCCACGGTGCTCGTGAACGCCCGCCGGTAGACCCTGCCCGGCTCCGCGCTGGAGGCGAAGACGTTCGTGTTCAGCCGGTCGATCGCGACGACCCCGGTCATGTCGAACGTCGTGCCGCTCGTGTGACTCGCCAGGGCCCCGTCGAGGCTCGCGCGCGCGAGCGCACCGGCGGGGCCCACCAGCACCGCGACTCCGGCGTCGAGCCCCGCGCCGCCGCTCCACTTGTTCGCCGCGCTCGCCGAGTACACCGCGGCGGTTCCGCCGTCGAAGTACCAGACGGTGGCGTCGCCCGTCAGGAACACGTCGCCGACGCCGGTGCCCGCCATCACCGTGACGGTCGTGTTGCACGGCGACGCCGCGGCGATGGGAAGAAAGGCCCCGGCGGTCAGCAGCGACAGGTTGCAGCTCGATCCCGCCGCCAGCAGCGTCGCCGCCGAGCTGCCGTGCAGCGCGAGCACGTCGAGCAGCCCGGGCGTGCTCACCGGCGCCCAGGCCGCCGCGTTCCACCGGGCGGCGTGGCTCACGCTGCCGGTTCCGCCCGCGTACACCTCGTTCGTCGCGAACGCCTTCATCGCGCGAATCTCGTCGAGCACGACCGAGGGCGAGCTCGTCCACGCTCCGCCCGCGCTCAGCCGCATGTGCACGTGGCCCTGCTCGCCGCCCGCATACACCGCGCCCTGCGGCAGCGCCGCCACCGCGTACAGGTTCAGGCCCGCGTCGCTCACGTGATCGAGCGCCCAGCCCTGCCCGTCGAAGTGCAGCACGACGCCGCGCTCGCCGACCGCCCAGACGTCGCTCGCGCCCGTGCCGTGCACCGCGAACAGGTCGAGCCGCGTCGGCGTCGGGTGCGTCTTCCAGTACTGCCCGTTGTAGCGCAGCAGCGTGCCGACCTCGCCCACCGCCCACACGTCTCTCTCGCTGCTCGCCCAGACCGCCGCCAGCGTGTTGCCCTGCGGCAGCGGGTTCTCCCAGCACCAGCCGTCGACGCACGAGACGGCCCCGCTGCAGATGTTCGGGCGCACGCCGGCGCCGCAGTACGTGGTGCCGGCGCCGGGGCAGGGCCCCGCGCCGCCGTCGGGCCAGCAGTTGAGCTCGTAGCCGCAGCCCGAGTCGAGCGTGCCGCACGCCGAGGGGCCGATCGGGCAGGCCACCGCGGGGACGCACGCCATGCCGCCGGCAGTGCCGCCGCCCGCGCCGCCTCCGCCCGCGCCGCCTCCGCCCGCCGTGCCTCCTCCGGCCGCGTCGCCCCCGGCCGTGCTGCCGCCGGCCACGCCACCGCCGCCTCCACCGGTCGAGCCTCCCGCGGTCGCGCCACCGGCGGTCGCGCCCCCGGGGCGGCACAGCTGGTCGGGGCTGCACGTGTAGCCCGGCTGCGCGCAGCTGCCGTCGGTCTCGCAGCGATAGAGAACGTCCCCCGGCAGCTGAAGGCACGCCGCCAGCGCCAGCGGCAGCGCCGCGCCGAGCCGGCGAATCACCACGCGACCACCGCGACGACTCCGAGGGCGAGCGCGGCGGCTCCGAGACCTCCGGCGACTCCGGCGAAGACGTCGTGCTGGCCCGCCAGCGCCTGCGCCTGCGAGCCCCGCAGCATCGAGACGCCGCCCTCGTTCGCGAGCACCTGCGAGCGCGCGTTCGCGGCCGCGACCCCGAGGCCGACGGCGCCGGCCGCGGCGGCGACGGCGAGCGCGGCGGTCGCATAGCTCAAAGCGTGCGAGCGCTCCGGCGGTGGAGCCGGCGGCGGCTCGGTCAGCTCGGGCCGCGGCTGCACCGCCGGCGGTACGGGAGCCACCGGCGCGGGCGCCACCGGCTCCGCGCGCGCCACGGGAGCGTCGGCGGCCTTCGCCCCAAACGCGGCGCTCAGCGCGCGCGCCACCGCGGTGAGCTGCTCGGCGACCACCGGCGAGCCCGCCTTGAGCACCGCGGCGTCCTTCGCGAGCTGCGTCGAGTCGGCGGTGCGCCACGCCTCGAAGACCACGCTGCGCTCGCTCTGCAGCGCGGCGGCGGAGATCGCGACGAGGGCTCCGACCTCGAGCTGCTTCGCGAGCTCCAGCACGCACGCCTTGCGGCCGCCGCAGACGGTCGGGTCGTCGACGCCGAGCGCCCTGAGGCGCCGCAGGGACTCCGACGGCTCCTCCACGGCGACCTGCGCGCGCCTGAGCACCGAGGCGGTGGCCTCGGCGAACGCGCGCGCCTCGTCGGGCGTGACCGACGTGCGCCGCACCACGAGCACCGCGACGCTCGACGAGCGCTGCTCGGGCGCCGCGGCGAGCGCGAGGAGGACGAGCGGGGTCATTCGACGGTGACGAGCAGCTCGTAGCGGCTGCGGGCCGGGTCGTACGAGACGACGTCCGTCGACATCGTCACCTTCACGAAGTACTCGCCCGCGACCGGAATCGGCGCCGAGAAGTGGTCTTCGTGCACCCGCGCGTCGGAAGACGGCCCGCCGAGCGACGTCGTGCCGTCGGCCCTGAACACCTCGACCACGGTGTCGGTGCCGGTGTCGCCGGGCAGCGTGACGACGTGGAGCCGCTTGCCCATGTCGGGCGCCGGCACGTTCACCTTCACCCAGTCGGCGTCGGTGAGCGACGAGAAGCTCATCGGGCCCACGATCGCCGGCAGCATCGCGAGGCGCGCCATGCCGAAGTCGTCGTTCGGCTCTTCCTCGGCGCCGCGAACCGTGGGTGTCGTCATCACGGTGTACGAGAACCCGCTGCCGCCCGACGCGTCGAACGCGACGAGCCAGAACGAGTCGCCGGGCGCCGGAGTCAGCACCGTGTTCACCGCCGGCGGCCGCGCCTGCGACCACTGCCCGCTCGCGGGCAGCACCGAGAGCTTCGGCGCGACCGCGGTGTTGCTCGACGCGATGCTCACCACGACCGGGGTCAGCGAGCCGGCGTCGGGCGGCATCGGCGCATAGTGGAACGCCGCCGACTGGTACGGGCGATCGATCGAGCCGTTCTCGGGCACGCCGTCGATGAGCTCGCGCGAGACGCGCGGCGTCACCGACACGACCTGCTGCGCGCGGAAGGTGCGCTCGGCGAACGAGCCCTCGCGGCTCACCACCTCGAGGTCGTGCGCGTCGATGCCGGCGTCGAGATCTGCGAGCACCAGCACGTCGAGCACCTTCGAGCTGAGGCTCAGCACCTGAACGCCGAGCTGCGGCGTCGCCGCGACCTTCACGCCCTCGAAGCGGCCGAACGACACCGACGTGTCGAACTCGAACGACGGCTCGTTCACCTCGAGGCGCACGACCGACAGCGACAGCTGCGCCGCGGTGCCGAGGTGCGTGAACTTCACGCGCGGCAGCACGGTGAAGGCGTTGCGCCAGCGCACGGTGGTGCCGGCCTCGGTCACGCTCACCTCGCGAACGTCGGGCGGCGCGTCGGGCGCCACCTTCACGTGCACCACGAGCGACGTCGGTGACGCGGCGCGCACGCGCGTCACGGTGAGGCCCTGGCCGAACGCGGGCATCGCCAGATCCGTCCACTCCGTCGCGAACCCCGAGATCGTGACGTCGTACTCGCTGCCCTGCGTGACGAAGGCGGGCACCACCGAGCTGATCGACGGGCTGCCCATGAAGCCCGGGCCCGCCGGCCCCGCGGGACCTTCAGGCCCGGCCGGCCCTTCGGGCCCGCGCGAGCCGCAGCTGCTCAGGGCACAGCCGATGCTGAGGACACAGCCGATGCTCAGGACATAGCCGATGAGCGCGACGAACGTCAGCGTGCTGCAGGTGCAACGTGCCATGTGGGACATCCCCTTCGCTCGCGCCGAGGTAGCCCGCGCGAGCCGCTCAGTCAAACGTGACGTGGGGCACGGTGGCGGCTACAAACACCGTCCCGTGCGTGCAGCGGCCATCCTCGTTGCGGTTGCGCTCCTCGCTGGAGGTCTCCTCCTCGGCCGGAAGCTCCAGCGCGACGCCGCCGAGGCGAACGTGAAGGCCGCGCGCGACGCCGCCGACCGCGCCGCGGGCGACGCCGTCGGCACCCTCGAGAAGACGCTCGCGCTGTTCCAGGTGCGGGCGAACGGGGCCGCGAACGCGCCGCCGGTGCGCGCGCTGCTCAGCCAGCCGGACTCCGCGACGATTCACGACACGCTCACCACCGAGTCGTGGGCCGCGCCGTTTCGAGATCGCGGCGGCTCGGTCTCGCTCTTCGCCGACGGCGAGAAGCTGGGCGGCTCTCCGGCGATGCTCGACGACGCGGTGCTCGGTGCGGTCGCGAAGCAGGCGCTCTCGAGCGGCGACGCCGCGAGCCTCGCCGCGCACCAGGGCGCGTACGTGGTGGCCGCGGTGCGGCTGCCGTACGACCTGCCCGACGGGCGCAAGGCCGCCGTCGTGCTCTCGCGCCCGCTCGGGCAGGACGAGCTCGACGCGCTGTCGAGCCGGCCGCTGCTCATCACGAACGGCAAAGAGAAGGCCGCGAGCCGCGGCGACCCGCGCGCGCTCGAGCCGCTCGTCGGGCGGGAGGCCGAGGGCTACGTCGTCACGCCGACCGGCGTCGCGGTGGCGCGGCCCACCGGCAAGCTGTGGGTCTGGGTGCTGGAGCCGGTGGGCGCCGCGGTGGTGCCGCCGGTGCCGGTGCCGGCGGTGTGGGGCGGCGCGCTCGTGCTCGCGCTCGGCGCCCTGGTCTTCGGCTTCCTCAAGAAGAAGGTCGAGCCCGACCGCGCGGTGACCGAGCCGGCGCCGATCGTGCTGACGCCGTCGTCGCTCGCCAGCGCGCTCGACAGCACGTCGCCGTCGCACGGAGGAGGAAAGCGGTATCACGAGGTCGCTCCGCTCGGAGAGGGCGGCATGGCCAAGGTGTCGATCGCGGTCACGCACGGCGCCGAGGGCTTCCGCCGCACGTTCGTCGTGAAGCGGCTGAAGACCGAGCTGACGGTGAACCCCGAGATCGTGGCGCAGTTCATCGACGAGGCGCGGCTCGGCGCGTCGCTCGTGCACTCGAACATCGTGCCGGTGTTCGACTTCGGCAAGGACAGCGAGGGCTACTTCCTCGCGCAGGAATACATCATGGGTCGCGACCTCGACGCCGTGCGCCGCGCGCTCTTCGAGCAGCACCGCGCCACGCTCGACCTGCCGCTCGTGCTGTACGTCGCGCAGGAGGCGCTCAAGGCGCTCTCTTATGCGCACGGCAAGACCGACGACGCCGGCCGGCCGCTCTCGCTCGTGCACCGCGACGTGTCGCCGAACAACCTCATGATCTCGGCGCGCGGCGAGCTGAAGCTGCTCGACTTCGGCATCGTGAAGGCGGCCGGCAAGCTGAGCCACACGCAGACGGGCATGATCAAGGGCAACGTCTTCTACATGTCTCCGGAGCAGGCGCGCGGGCTGCCGGTCGACCAGCGCTCCGACCTGTTCTCGCTCGGGCTCGTGCTGTTCACGGTGTGCGCCGGCGAGCCGCTCTACCGCGGCAACTCGAACTACGAGCTGCTCACGCGGGCGGCCGAGGGGCCGGGGCCGGAAGAGCTGGCGCGGGTGAGCCGCCTGCCGGCGGTGCTCGCCGAGCTGCTTGCGAAGGTGCTGCAGTTCGACCCGAACAAGCGGTTCGCGTCGGCCGAAGAATTCGCCCACGCGCTGCCTGCGGGGCAGATAGGCTCGGCGGGCGCGATGCAGCAGCTGATGGATGCGCTGTTCAAAGAAGACTTCGCGGCCGAGCGGCAGCGCTTCTCGGTCTCGGGGATCACGAGCGCGACCGGGGTCAACCGTTGAGGTGGCGCTGGCTGCTGGTGCTGGCCGCGTGCGCGCCGGCGGCCCCACCTCGCGCGATCTCGTGGCCGGCGGCGACGTTCTTCCGCGAGAAGTCGGTCGACTTCGGCGGGTGGCAGACGGCGGACATCGCGGACAACACGACGAAGCAGCTGCTCGTACAGCCCGCGTGGGGCGGCGGCGAGCGCATGGGCTACATCGTGAGCGAGATCTGGGTGGCGCACCCCGACCTGTGGGTGCAGGCCGTCTACAACCTGGGCCCGGTGCAGCAAGAGACGGTGTTCACCGTCGACGTCGACAGCACGTTCTACAGCCCGTTCTGGCGCGCGTGGCTCGTCACCGGCGAGGTCGGTGAGAAGTACCAGCGCGTCTCCGACGTCAACCGGCTCCCGATGAAGAAGGGCCCGCTGGTGCTCTGCCCGATCGTGCCCCAGGGCGTGACCGTCGGGCCGCCGGCCGATCTGCGCGTCGCCGACGGCGGCATCACCTACGGCGTCGCGTACGTCGACGGCCGCAAGGTCGACTACCTCTCGTTCGGCGCCGAGCGGCAGCTCGTCGAGCCCCACCTGGGCGGCGAGGCCGACGGCGTGGCGCGCCCCGCCAGGCTCCACGTCTTCTCCCGCCCCTCAGCCGACGGAGGCTTCCTCAAAGACCTCCCCGCCGTGCTGCCCGACGACACCTGGCACCGCGCGTACGTGAAGCGCGTCGACACGATGCTCGAGCGCGAGGCCGTGTTCGTGCCGGCCGACGACACCACGGGCCTGCGCGAGCGGCTGAAGGGCCTCGGCGTCCACGTGCCCGACGCCTCCGTCGCGATTCCCCCCGAGGAGGCGCGAAAGCACCGCGGCCACGTCGCCCTCGACGGCACCTGCTTCGAGAGCGCGGCGGGCCTGGCGAGCTGCAAGTGGCTCGACTCGGAGCAGAAGCTCGAAGACGGCGTTCCTCCCTTCCGCCGCATCGCGACCGACGTGACGCTCACCGCGAACCCGGTGCCGCTGCCGTGACGGGCTTGTTGCTGTTCGCGCTGCTCGCGGCCGACCCTGCGCCGGCGGCCGACGACGAGGCGAGCGAGAACGGCAGCGACGGCTACACGCCTCCGCAGCCGACGGTGCTGCAGGCCCTGCGCTTCACCGGCTACGTCGACGTCGGCTTCGTGGCGGCGCAGGGCAACGGCTCGAGCTTCGCGCCGGGCGATTTCCGCATCCCCGCGGACTACGGCGTCGACGCGTTCGCTCCGGCGGTGAACTCGCGCGGCGAGGTGGCGTCGACCGACAGTGGAGGCCGCTTCACGAACGGCTTTCTGCCGCGCAGCGTGGGCGCGGGCGGGGCGCCGACCTTCCTCGTGAACACCGCCTCGGTCGACATGCGCTTCGCGCCGACGCAGGTGCCGGTGATGGTGTTCATGCGCATGCAGCTGATGCCGCGCTTTCTGGCCACCGGCGACTCGACGCGCGTTCTCTTGCAGCAGGCGTTCGGCAAGGTGAACCCGTTCTCGGGGGCGGAGCTCAGCATCTCGGTGGGCAAGTTCGACTCGGTGTTCGGCATCGAGTACCTCGACAACGAGGCGAACATTCGCACCGGCATCACGCCGTCGCTGATCGCGCGCTACACGACGGGGCACAGCATCGGCGCCAAGATCTTCTACCGCATCCAGCTGCCCGCGCTGTGGAGCGCCATCTCGCTCAACGTCGCCGGCACGAACTCGGGCTCGCGCGTCGAAGAGCTCGTCGGGCCCGACCTCTCGCTCACCGGCATCCCCGTCGGGAGCGGGCGGCTCGGCTACGAGCTCAACCTGCAGCGCGTGCAGGCGAAGCTCGGCTTCTCGGGCCTCGTCGGCCCGCGCAACGACACGCGCGACGTGGGCTCGAAGCAGTGGGCGTACGGCGCCGACCTGCGCATCTCGGCGTTCGGCGTCACGCTGTCGGGCGAGCTCATCCACCTCGTCGACGAGGCGCCTTCTGGCCCGTTCCGCGCGCTGAAGCTCACCGGCCTCGGCCTCGGCGAGCTCATCACGCCGTTTCAGGTGAGCGGCGGCTACGTGCAGCTCCAGTACGCGGTGCCGCTGACGACCGACTGGCTCACCGGCCTCGCGCTGTACGGCCGCTACGACCGGCGCAACGCGACGTTCAGCGGCTTCGCGACGGTCGAGACGATGCGCTTCACCGCGGGCGTGCGCATCGAGCTGTTCTCGATGGTGGCGGTGAAGGCCGAAGGGCTGTTCAATCAGGAGCTCTCGGGCGCGCCCGACGTGGCGAACGACGTCTTCACATCTTCGGTGGTGTTCACATGGTGACCGCGTTGACCCTCTGGTTGCTCACCGGCTGGCCGGGCGACGAGATGCCGCTGCCGGTCACCGTGAAGGGCCCCGAGGACCTGCAGTTCAAGGCGAGCGCCGAGCGGCAGTACCTCGTCTTCAACCTCATGGTCTCGGGTCGGCTCGCGTGGGAGCGCGGCGACTGGGCCGTCGCGGCCGACAAGTTCGAGCAGCTGCTCAAGGTCCCCGAGCTGCCCGCGTCGGTCGACGCCGCGGTGCGGCCGTTCGCGATCGAAGCGCGGCAGAAGGCAGGGGGCACGCCGGTGGGGCCGCTCGCTCCGAAGCCCACGGAGCCCGTGAAGCCCGCCGAGCCCGCGAGCCCCGCGAAACGCCCGCTGACGGTGGCCGGCGTGGTGAGCGGCGGCGGCAGCGCGGGCCCCGGCGGCGCGGTCGTGTTCATGAAGCGCCTCGACGGGCCGACGCCGCGGCCGAAGCCGGGCAAGGGCCGCACGGTGGTGCAGAAGGACAAGCGGTTCGAGCCGCGGGTGCTCGCGGTGACCGTCGGCACGACGGTCGACTTCCGCAACGACGACCCGCTGTTCCACAACGTGTTCTCGCTGTCGCGGCCGAACGACTTCGACCTCGGGCTCTACAAAGGCGGCACCTCGGAAGCGAAGACGTTCGACACCGCCGGCGCGGTTCAGCTGCTCTGCAACATCCACTCGTCGATGCAGGGCTACGTCTACGTCGTCGACACGCCGTGGTTCGCGCAGGCCGACGCGGCGGGCCGCTTCACCATCAAGGGCGTGCCGCCCGGCGAGTACGAGGTGCGCGTGTGGCACGAGCTGGCGTCGAAGGTGTCGAGCACGAGGGTGAAGGTGGATTCGTCGTCCGGGCCGCTCGCGCTCTCGGTCGACGGCGACAAGGGCGCGCCCGCGTTCGTGCCCGACAAGAGCGGCAAGCCGCGGCAGCCCCAGCTGGGGTACTGAGCAGCAACCGAGTCACGGGCAGCCGCCGGTGTTCGTCGCCGCCGGGCTGAAGCTCGCCGCCCGCGTGCACGCGCCGATCGAGCGCAGCCAGATGAAGCCGCTCGCGCCGCCTCCGCCGCCGCCGTTGCCCGACTGGGTCCAGCTCTCGCCCGCGCCGGGAGCGCCCGTCGACGCCCCGGCGCCGCCGAAGCCGTTGTACGTGCCCGAGTGGGGGGCGCCCGCCGCGGCCGTCGTCGAGCGCGCGGCGCCGTTCTCTCCAGCGCCCGCCGGCACTCCGCCGCCGCTGCCTCCGGAGCCGCCGCCGCCGTTCGCCGTCAGCCACGCTCCGCTCATGAGCTCGAGCGGCGCGCCCTCCAGCAGGAGCATTCCTCCGCTGCCTCCGCCGCAGCCTCCGCAGCCGTGGTTCGTGTTCGGCGCCGCCGCCTGGCTCGTGCCGCCGCCGCCGCTGACGGTGACGGTCGCCGCGCCGAGCAGGCGCAGCGGGCCCGCGGTCGAGAGCTGCAGGCCGCCGCCGCCCGCGCCGCCGCGGCACCCGGGGCACGTCGAGAACGGGCCGCCGCGGCCGCCGAGCCCGCCGGAGCAGCCGCCCACGACCGGAGCGTACGTCGCGGTCGCCGCCAGGCCGCCGTCGCCTTCGGTCACGCTCGTCGCGTAGAAGCCGCGGCCGCCGAAGCCGCCGCGGGTCGCTCCGCCGGCGCCGCCTGCCCCGGCTCCGGCTCCGATGGTCGTCGTCTGGGCGCCTCCGTTGAAGCCGGTGACGGCGCCGCAGCTCGCGCGGCCGCCGCCCGCGCCCGGCACGTCGAGCAGCGCGCGCGCGTCGATGACGCCCTCGATGTTCGTGGGCGTCTCGTCCCACACGAGCAGGATGACGGGGCGCGTGCCGACGAGCTTGAGGCCCGCGTCGGGGCTGATGCCCAGCCGCGCCATCGACAGCACGACGACGGGCTCGCCGCCGGTCTGCGTGGTGAACGTGACGCTCGGAGCGGCCGCGGTGCACCAGCCGGGCGAGACTCCGCCGTCGGTGCTGTCGAACGTGACGCTGCAGTTGATGCGCACCGCGCCGCCGGGAGGGAACGCGGCCGCGTCGATGTTCGAGACCGCGTAGGGGAACCCGCTGCAGCGCCCGCCGCCGCAGTAGCCGCCGTCGGCGCACGGGCTGCCGTTCGGCGCGTTCATGAAGGCGCAGCCGCCGTCGCCGAGGCACGCGCCGTTCTGCTGGCAGGGCGGAGGATTCGTGCACGAGTACGCGGTGCCGGTGCAGGCGCCGCCTGCGCAGGTGTCGCCGAACGTGCAGCCGGCGTCGTCGTCGCAGGCGCCGGCCGCCGGGGCCCAGACGCAGGCGCCCGCATCGCAGCTGCCGGTGCGGCACACGCCCGCGTCGCCGCACGGCAGCACCGGGCCCGCGACGCACGCGCCGCTGCCGTTGCAGGTGTCGGAGGGGGTGCAGAGGTCTCCGTCGTCGCAGGCGCTGCCGGTCGCGCTCGCGGGGTACGTGCAAGTGCCGTCGAGCGGGTTGCAGCTGCCGGCGTCGCGGCAGGAGGGCGGCGTGTTGCAGCTCTTCGGGGTGCCGCCGCCGCACGCGCCGGCGGCGCAGGTCGCTCCGACGAGGCACAGGCCCGCGTCGCAGCCCGCGCCCGCGCAGTCGGAGTCGGCGCAGTCGATGCCGGCGTCGTCGTTGTCGTCGTCGAGCCCGTCGGCGCAGTTGAGCTCGGTGTTCGCGACGACGCACGTGCCGTCTTGCCGGCACGCCATGCCGGCGCCGCACGGAGTCCCCGCCGGCGCGTTCGGCCAGGTGCACGCGCCCGCGCTGCACGCGCCCGCGTCTGCTCTGCACGCCACGAGCGGCGGCCCGCAGTCGCGCGCGACGCCGCCGCACACGATGCCGCTGCACACGTCGTTCATGGTGCAGCCGTCGCCGTCGTCGCACCCCTTGCCGGAGCAGAACGGGTCGAGGCAGTCGGCTCCGCCCTTGCAGTCGTTGTCGAGGCGGTCGCCGCACATCTCGACGAGGCCGGGGGCGGCCATCGCCTGGGTGTCGTCGCAGTCGGTACCGCCGGAGGCGAAGCTGACGAAGCCGTCGCCGTCGCCGTCGGTGGCCGAGAGTCGGTACGTCTTCGTGATGGGCTTGCCGGTGGGGACCTCGACCAGGTCTTCCGTGTGCGCGACGACCTTGCCGGTGCAGCTCGCCTCGCGGGCATCGAGGCTGAGCTTCCACTTGCGGCCCCAGGTGCCGAGGCCGGCTGCGATGGAGTACGTGCGCCGCTCCGTGACCGGCACCTGCCGGGTCGCGGTGTTCTTCGAGTCGGCGGTGTCGGTGGCCGTGACCTCGAGGCAGCCGGGCGTGAAGCCGTCGAAGTCGACGTCGATCTGCAGGCCGCCGTCGGGGCCCTTGCTGCACGAGGTGAGGACGAGGGCCAGGGCGGCTGCTGCGCGTCGCACGCGGGAATTCTGCCACCATTTGTGGGCAGCGCGGCACGCCCGCGCATGCCACCTCGGGCTGCAGACTCCGCTTTCCCTGCGCAGAGGCGTCGGCACGGCGGATGCTGAGGCCTGGGTGGAATGCCCCGACGTGATCAGCGCCGTCACCCCCGCTTCGATGGCGCCGGGCTGCAGGCGATGCTGAAGGTCGACGGCCGGGTGCACGTGAAGGCGGTGGTCGAGAACGTGTCGCTCGGCGGTGCCTGCGTGCGCCTCTCGCCGCCGTGCGCTCCGGGGAAGAACGTGCTGCTCGAGGTGCGCAGTGGCTCTTCGCGCGGCCTGCGCCTGGTCGGCCGAGTCATCGCCGAGGCGGCGCGCGGCCGCGGCGTGCGGATCCGCTTCAACCCCACCTCCGCTTCGTCCACCGCCGAGCTGCACGCGCTCTTGCGCGGCCTGGGCGGGGAAGAGGAGACGGTGACGTCGCCGACCACCGACCCCGAGGCCTACGAGTTTCGCAGCCTCGAGCTCGAGACCGGGGAGCTCGAGTTCGAGATCGACGTCGAGGAGCCCGAGCTGCTGCTCGTCGACGTCGTCGAGGCCGCCGAGATCGTCGAGGGCGTGCCGATCGACGACGAGCCGACGGTCGTGATGCGCCAGCAGCGCATCGCCGACCTCGAGCGGCGGCTCGAGCAGATCCGCCGCAACGCGCGCACGCTGCTCGACCTCGAGGCGCTCGCTTCGTGACGCCGTCAGAGACGATGCTGCGACAACCGCATGCTCCGCCGCCGATCGACGGCTCACGGCGATGCGGCGGTTGATTGCGGCTGCGGTGCCGGGCCCACACTTTTGGACAGTCGTGGAGTCTTCAGCGGCCACCCCCCGTTCCGCGGACGACTGTCGTTGTCCGGCCGGGCAGCGCGCCGACGAGGCGTCGCCCGGACAACTGTCGTTGTCCGCTCTGCGGAGGGGTGGTCGCTGAAGGGTGCACAACTGTCCGCTCAGTGTGTCGCAGGCTGCCACGCCGATCTGACATGACCCGCGGCTTGCACGTCCCGCCTCCCTGAAGGGTCCAGCCATCGTGGAGCCCACCCTCGCCGCGCTCGAAGCCGCCGTCCGCGCCGACCTGTCGGCGCCCGGCCCGCGCCTCGTGCTCGGCGATCACCTGCAGCAGCTCGGTGATCCCGCCGGCGCCCTCGTCGCGCTCCAGCACGCCGACGCCATGCAGCCGACCCTGCGCCGCGCCCACGCCTACCTCGAGAGCGAACGGCAGGCGCTGCTCGGGCCCCTGCCGAGGGCCTTCGTCAGCCTCGGGTGGTTCTGTGGCTCGGTGAAGTCCGTCAGGCTCGAACGCGACCTTTCTCCGCAAGATCGCGAGCGCGCGCTCGAGGCCCTGCCGCAGCTGCGCGTCGGGCGGTTCGTCGAGGAGATCTCCATCGATGCCGGCGCGAACACCAGCCTCGCGCGCTCGATCGAGCTCACCGCCGGCTTCCCGTCGCTTCGGCGGCTGGCGGTCACGGGAGGGGTCGCCCACGAAGAGTGGCCGGCGCTCGACGCCGCCGAGCTGCGCGCGCTCGATTTCACCGTTCCCGGCCCGCACCGCGCGAACGCCGTCGCTGCCAGCCGGCTGCCGCGCCTCGAGTCGCTGAAGCTGAAGCTCGAGGCGGCGCTCCGGCCCGAGGCGCTGCGCGCCGCTCTCGAGCGCCACGAAGGTCTCACCGCCCTCGCGCTCGACGGAGCCGCCGTCGACGACGCGTTCGTCGAGTGGCTCGTCGGGCTGACGGCGTTTCGGAAGCTCGAGACGCTCGCGCTCACCGGCGGCCGGTTGACCATCGCCGGCGCCCGCGCGCTCGCTGCCGCGAAGCCGAGGCTCGAGGTGCTCGACGTCTCGAACAACCGGCTCGAGCCCGCGGCGAAGCCGGTCTTGATGCGGCACGCCGCGCGCCTCGTGTTCGGCCACCACGACGTCGACGCCGTCGTCGAGCGCAATGAGCGGCCCGACGGCTGGGTCGTGCTCGATCGCCACGGCTTCGACGTCGACCTCGCGATGCGCACGGCCACGCTGCTCGGCAAGCACGGCTCGGTGCGCGAGGTCGTGCTCGAGCACTCGGAGCAACGGCTCGGCGGCAGAGAAATCACCGTGCTGCGGCTCCTCGGCGTCGGCGGTGCCCTGAAGCTCGACGCCTTCACCGAGTCGCTCGCGCGCCGCACCGCCCAGCTGCCGCGCAGCGAGAAGTTCAAGGCGCTGTGCCTTCACCGCACGGCGACCACGGCTGCGTACCGGCTCTACGACGAGAGCGGGCTCGTGAAGGAGGCCGCCGGCGCCGACGACGAGGTCCTCGCCGAGGGCCTCGCGCAGCTCGGCGTCACGGCGGTGTCCGGGTTCGCTGCGGTGTTGAACGCCGAGGGGAGCTTGCGCTCGGTCATCGACGAGTACCGCCCCGCGCCGCAGCGGCAGGTCACGCTGTCGCGCGACGCGTACCTCGCGTTCGCCGACGTCGACGTCGACTTCGCTCCACCGGAGCCCGAGCGCGACGAAGACTGGGGCGAGTGCTTCACGTGCGACGCCGAGGGCACCGTCTACCCCTGCGACGACTGCGGTCACGAGATCTGCCAGGAGTGCGCCCGCCAGCCCGAGCGGCGGGAGGCCTGGGTGTGCCGCGACTGCGAGGAGTCGGGCGGGCCCGACGGGCTGGAGTACTGACGCCTCCTCATGTCAGATGGGCCGGTCAGTGCCCAGCGTCCACCGCTCCCACGCCGCGCAGGCCCCCCAGGCGCGTCACGCGACGCCGGCTGCGCCTGCGCTCGCGAAGTCGGGCGGAAGCGGCGACGCGTGGGAGCCGCCGAAGGCTGAAGCGCTCGCCGCCGCCTGGGCCGCCCACTTCCCCGAGCGCAAGGTCACGCCGAAGACCGGCGACCGCGGCACCGTCGGCGGCTTCGACCAGGCCCAGCTCGAGGTCCTGCACCGCCTGTTCTGGTCCGCTCCGCCGGGCGCCGACCTGGCCGACATCGCGAAGCTCGCGAAGCAGCACCCCGCGTTCAAGGGCACCGCCGTCACCGACGGCGGCCTCAAGCTCGTCACCAAGTACCGCCCCGAGAGCTTCCCGTTCTCGTGGAACGAGCGGAAGCAGTCGTTCTGCTCCTACGTCGCCGTCCAGGCGCTCACCGGCACCCCGAGCGACGTCGCCGCCATGACCGTGCTCGGCGACCTGCGAAAGAAGCTCGACGGCTTCCTCTCCGAGCCCGTCATCGCCCGCTTCGCGCGCGGCGCGTGGAAGACCGAGCCGAAGCTCTTCCCCTTCGTGAAGGGCAAGCTCGCCGAGCGCCCCGACAAGAGCGGCTACGTGCTCGCCTGCACCGGCGAGCGCAAGGGCCTGCCGCGCTTCGGCGGCCAGATCGCGCTCTCGGCCCAGCTCGCGCACCAGCTCGCCGGCCTCGTCGACGACCCGCGCGTGAAGTTCGACACCGACCTCGCCGGAGTCCTCAAGCTCATCTCCTCCGACCTCGGCGAGCCCTTCACCGAGAGCCAGTTCAAGCACCTCAAGGCGAAGTTCCCGGGGACTCCGAACTTCAACGACATTCACGCCGGCGCCCGCCTGCGCTTCGCGACGTTCGTGCGCGCGGTGTGGCGCGACCGCAAGCCCGCCACCGTCTCGGAGCTCGAGCGCATCTTGAAGGCCGAGCACGGCTACGCGCCGCTCGGCACGATGCACTGGAGCCTCCTCCGCAAGGACTTCCCCGACCTCATCCCCCGCTTCGGAGACGACAAGGCGGCCGACCTCGCGGCCGATGCCGAGCTCTTCAAGGCCGAGGTCAAGGAGCACCCCGGCCGCGAGCTGCAAGACGTCGGCGCGCGCCTCGGCTTCGACGCCGCGCGCATCAAGGCGGTGCTCCGGAAGATCCGGCTCGAAGACCCGGCGGCGCTGCCGCTGCGCAAGGTCGACGAGTACCGCTTCACCGCCGCCGAGAAGAGGCAGCTGCACGAGGCGGCCGAGGCCATTCCCCCCGGCGCGAGGGTGCGCGAGCTGCTCCTCGAGGTGCAGGCGGCGCACCCCGAGCTGATCGAGAAGTACGGCCTCGACGACGGCACCAAGCACTCGCGCGACATTCTCCAGAACCAGCTCGGCATCGACGACTGGCGCGCGCACCAGCGCGGCCGCATCGAAGACGCGCTCGCTCTCGTCGCCGGCCGCGCCGAGCCCGGCGTCACCCTGTCGGACCTCTACTCGCAGCTGCGCGACGAGCACGGCGTCGAGGCGTCGTACTCGCTGGTCAAGGCGATCGTACGCGACGCCGAAGCCCACCCGAAGGAGCACCCGAAGCTCGCCGCCCTGAAGAAGGCCGGCCGCTGGCCGTGGGAGCTCGGCTTCGAGCTGACCGCGAGCCTCGCGCAGAAGGTCGCCGCCGCGATGAAGGCGCACCCCGACGACACGCTCGGCGCGGTCGTCGCGTCGCTGAAGAAGGACCCTGCGTTCGCCGCGAAGTACCCCACGTTCGGCAGCGGCCACGTCTTCAAGCTGCGCGCCGAGTTCCCCGACGTCGTGCCGTACTTCGACGACCTGAGGAGCCCCGTGGTTCAGGCCGAGACGAAGAGGTGGGCCGGCGAGCTCGACGCGCTCGCGAAGAAGGCGCGCGCGGCGGTGAAGGCGCTGCCGAAGGGCACCTCGCCCAGCATCGCGGGCCTCTCGCGCAAGCTCGGCGTCGACTACCGGCAGCTCTACCGCGCCGTCACGCGCCACCCCGAGCAGTTCCCCTGGTTCCGCCGCCAGGCGAGCGGCAACGTGGACCTGAAGCTCGCGTACCGGGTCGCCGAGGCGCTCGAGCGCGCGCCGCTCGGCACCACCCGCGAGCAGCTCGCCGAGCAGCTGCGCGAGGACCCCGCGTTCCGCGCGCGCTACCCGTCGTTCGGAGCGCGCACCATCGACAACCTGCGTGAGCTCTACCCGAAGCTCGTGCCGGGCTGGTTCGAGCGCGACCAGCTGCTGCGCTCGGTGACGCTGGCCGAGGCGCTGCGGTCGGCTCCGAAGGGCGCGTCGCTGAAGTCCGTCGCCGCGAAGCTGAACGCGCAGCACCCGGGCTCGTTCGACGGCGCGTTCGCGACGAAGGAGTACCTCGAGGGGCTGTGGGCCTCCGACCCGCGGCGCTACGCGTTCGCGCAAGACCTGCTGAGGGGGCCCGGGCTCGTGGGCCGCGGCGAGAAGCCGGGCGACGGCGCGGCGCAGAGCCTCAGCTCGGTGGCGACGCGCGCGGCGCGGCTCGAGGGCGTGCCGCCGCAGCTCGACCTCGTGGAGGCCGTGGTCGGGAGCGTGAAGGACAAGCCGCTCGACAGCGGGCAGCGCTACGAGTTCGTGCTCGTGCAGCACCTGCTCGACACCCAGCTGCCGACGTTCGATGCGCTCAAGCGCCTCGGCATGTCGCCGTCGCGCACCAGCGTGATCGGGGTTCCGTACTCGGCGAGCGACCTCGTCGTCGAGTCGCTCGAAGACAAGGGCTGGGACGTGCGCGTGCCTCCGCTCGACATGGAGACGTGGGTCGAGGACGTGCGCGAGGCGCTCTACGAGCGGCTGCAGTCGGCGCTCGCGAACCACCGCGACGTCGTCTGCATGGACGACGGCGGCATCGTGTCGGAGCTCGTTACCACCGACCCGCTCCTGAGCCAGCACAAAGACCGCTTCAAGATCGTCGAGCAGACGCGGCGCGGCATCACCGTGGCCGATCACGTGAACGTCGCGGCGCCGGTGGTGAACGTCGCGCAGAGCTGGGCGAAGTTCGTCGAGGGCCCCATGATCGCGCGCTCCATCGACGGGAAGCTGATCGAGCGGCTGAAGCGCCTCGGCGTGACGTCGCTGAAGGGCAAGCACGTCGGCGTCATCGGAGCGGGCACCATCGGCCTGCCGATCGCCGAGTCGCTGCGCGCGCTGGGCGCGAAGGTCACGGTGCTCGACGTCGACGACAAGAAGCTCGGCGAGGCCAAGGCGCGCGGCTTCGCGACGAGCACCGACCGGAAGAAGTTCTTCTCGGGCCAGGAGCTGATCCTGGGCGCCACCGGCGTGCAGAGCATCGGGAAAGACGACCTGCAGTGGCTCAAAGACGGCTGCATCATCGGCAGCGCGTCGTCGAAGCTGGTGGAGATCGACGTGCCCGCGCTCGCGGCCGGCGACCGGAACGGCGCCGAGGTGGTGGACGCCGAGAGCCACCCGCCGAGCGTGCGCTACGACCTGCCCGGCGGCCGCAAGGTCACGCTGCTCGCGCGCGGCTTCCCCCTCAACTTCGACGGCCAGGCCGAGAACATTCCACCCGAGGAGATTCAGCTCACGCGCGCGCTCATGGTGCTCGGGCTCTTGCAGGCCACGCAAGAGAAGGTCGCCGGCGTGCGGCGCGTCGACGTGAAGCGCGAGCTTCAGCTGCTCGAGGCGTTCGAGAAGCTCGGTGCCGGTCGCGGCGACGCCGAGGTGAAGAAGGTGCTCGACCAGGCGATGAAGGCGCTGCGCGCCGCCATCGACGACCCCGGCACGCAGTACCGCCGCCACGACGCGGCTTGAGTCCCGCGGGAGCGCGGCGTACCGTTGGCCCTTCAAGAGGGGGTCCCCCAAATGTCGCTTCGTCGTCTGGTGTGCGCCGCCAGTCTGCTCGCGTTCGCGGGGTGTCGCTGTGGTCCGACCGATCTCTGCGCCGGCATCGAGTGCGCAGCCGGGAAGACGTGCAATCCCGCCACCGGGCTCTGTGAAGGAGCCGGCGGCGGCAGCGGCGGCGGCAGCCCGACCGCGGGCGGAGCGACCGGCGGTGGCATGACCGCCGGCGGCTCCGGTGGCTCAGCTGGTGCGACGGCAGGCGGCGCGACCGCTGGCGGCACCGCGGGTGGCGCGACTGCAGGCGGAGGTCCCGGGGGCGGTGGCTCCGCGACCGCGGGTGGCACGGGGACGGCGGGCGGCTTCGCCACTGCCGGCGGCGGCAATACGGCAGGCGGCAGCGGTACGGCAGGCGGCAGCGGTACGGCAGGCGGCGGCGGTACGGCAGGCGGCGGCACCGCGGGCGGCGGCAGCACCGCAGGCGGCACGGGTACCGCCGGCGGCGGTAGCGCTACGGCGGGCGGCAGCACGGCGGGCGGCGCGGGTGTGAACGGTGACACGTGTGCGACCGCGACCCCCATCACCGCGCCGTCGAACACGCCCTTCAGCACGGCCGGGTTCATGGACGACTACCAGTTCCCGAACTCCACCAACTGCTACTTCGGCATGGGGCCCGACCGCGTCTTCATGGTCCCCGTCGCTTCGGGCCAGCGGCTCACCGCGTCGATCCAGCCCGACGGCGGGTTCATCAACGCCTCCATCTCGCTCATCGCCGGGGCCGCCGCCTGCAACGCCAGCCCGCGCGTCTGCGAGACGAGCGCGGGCCCGATGTTCCCCGAGATCAGCTGGACGAACGCGACCAGCTCCACGGTCAACGCGCAGCTCATCATCGACACGAACTCGCCGACGCCCGAGAGCAGCGTGCTCGTCGTGAACGTGGCGTCTCCTCCGGCGGGCGACACGTGTGCGTCGCCGCTCGTGCTGACGCCGAACATGCTCACGAACGGCAGCCTCGCCGGCATGGGCAACGACATCCGGCCGATGTTCACCTGCCAGCAGGGCTCGGGCCCCGACTCCGTATGGAGCATCACCATCCCCCCGGGCCAGCGGCTCCAGGTCTCCGTGCTCGCGTCGATGGGGCTCGACACGATGGTCTCCATCGTCAGCTCGATGCCGGACTGCGCGAGCGGAGCGTGCCTCGCGCAGGCCCAGCAGATGATGCCGCCCGGTTTCCCCGACGTCGTCACGTACACGAACGGCGGCACGGCGCCGCTGCCCGTGTTCATCATCGTCGACTCGTTCTTCGCCGGGGCGTCGCCGACCTACACCATCGAGGCGACCTTCTCGGCGCCGCTCGCGGGTGACATCTGCCAGACCGCGATCGCGGTCGACGCCGGCACGGTGACCGGCCAGACGCTGACGGGCTTCGCCGACGACTACTCGTTCTCCGGCGGAGGCAACTGCTTCTTCTCGACTGGAGCCGACCGCGTCTACAGCGTGACGGTGCCGGCCGGGCAGCGCCTCTCGGTCGACAGCGTCCCGGGGCCGAATCCCCCGCCGCGCATGGGGCTCATCGTGGGGCCCGCGTCGAGCTGCGACGCGGTGCCGCGCCAGTGCGTCGCGAACGGCCCGCCGATGGCCTACACGAACTCGAGCATGTCGAGCGAGCAGGTCTTCATCATCGCCGACAACAGCGGCGGCCCGGCCGGCACGTTCGACTTCAACGTCTCGATCAACCCGGTACCGCAGGGCGACAGCTGCGGCACCGCTCGGGCGCTCACCACCGGCATGCCCATCATGTCGACGCTGGCGGGCTTCGCGCCGGATCACCAGGGCGGCACCAACTGCCAGTTCGGGGGCGGCTCCGGAGCCGACGCCGTCTGGTCCATCTCCGTGCCGCCCGGCCAGCGGCTCACCACGACCGTCGTGCCCTCGTTCCAGCTCGACACCCTGGTGTGGATCTTCGACTCGACCGCGACGTGCGGTGACCCGTTCGGCGCGTGCGCCGGCTCCGGCAACGGCTTCGGCGTCGGCACGCCCGACACCGCCACCTTCACGAACACGACCACGGCCGCGGTGACCGCGCTCGTGATGGTGAAGAGCATCAACGCGTTCGGGCCCGACCTCAGCTACACGATTCAGGCGACCCTCGGCGCCCCTCCGGCGGGCGACGTCTGCTCGACGGCCGTGCTGCTGCCCGGCACCACGACGCTGCCGAACGAGACGCTCGCCGGCTACGACGACAGCTACCGCACCTTCGGCCAGAACTGCTTCTTCTCGCAGGGAATCGATCGCGTCTACGCGGTCGACGTGCCCGCTGGCCAGCGCGTGACGGCTGCCGCGGCGGCCACGCTGGGCGATGCCGGCTTCCCCATGGGTGGAGTCGGGGTCTCGTTCCTCACCGGTGCCCCATCGGTCTGCGACTCTCCGAACCCGTTCTGCGTCGCCGGCGGGCAGGGCTCGGCCGGCTGGCTCAACGCGTCGACGTCGACCCAGCGCGTGCTGATGGTCGTCGACGCCCAGGGTCCCTTCACGACGGGCTACTCGTTCGCGGTCGACGTCGGCCCTCCGCTGATGGGCGACCAGTGCGGCACGGCGCGCCCGCTGCCGACCGGCATGTCGGTGGGCTCGACGCTGCAGGGCATGCTCGACGACTACCGCTTCATGTCGCCGAACTGCGCGTTCGGGCAGGGCCCCGACTCGGTGTGGAGCATCACGGTGCCCGCCGGCGAGCGGCTCGTCGTCAACGTCACGCCGCAAGCCGGGCTCGACACGGCGGTCTCGCTGCTCCCGCAGCCGGCCTCGAACTGCAACTCGCCTTTCCCGATGTGCATCGCCTCGGGCCAGGGCTTCGGCTCGGGGGTCACCGACACCATCGTCTACCAGAACCCGGGCATGCTGCCGGTGAACCTGTTCGTGATCGTCGACGCGCAGTTCGCGGGCAGCGGGCTCGGCTACATCATCGACGCGACGCTCGGCCCGCCGCCGCCGGGTGAGGTGTGCGCGGGCGCTCCGGCGCTGACGGTGGGCACCTCCGTGAGCTCGACGACGCGCGGGTTCGTCGACGACTACCGCTTCGGCCAGGCGTGCAACTTCGGGCCGGGCCCCGACCGCGTGTGGACGGTCGCGGTCCCGCCGAACTCGCGCCTCACGTTCGATCTCTCGGGGGCCGACGCCGGCTTCTCGCAGAACCGGCTCTCGATCGTCGACGGCCCGGCGTGCGGCATGCCGCCCGCGTGCATCGCGTCGACGCCGTTCGGTCCGCCCGGGCCCACCTCGCTCATCATCGACAACGGCAACGCGGCGCCGCGCTCGGTGTTCGCGATCGTCGACACCGACAACCCGGTCGACTTCACCTTGTCGACGACGGTGGGAGTGATTCCGGCCGGCGAGGTCTGCCAGAACGCTCCGGCGCCGATCACGGCGTCGACGTTCTTCAGCGCCACGACGAGCGGCTTCGTGAACAACTACGACCAGACCGGCCCGGGCAACTGCTCGGTGCGGCCCGGCCCCGACCGCGTCTACGCGTTCACGATCGCCGCCGGCATGCGGCTCACCGCGACCGTCATCGCGTCGGGCTCGTGGGACCCGGCGCTGAGCCTCTTCGCGTCGCCGGCGTCGACCTGCGACGCGACACCGCGGCTCTGCCTCACGAGCTCGGATGGCAGCGGCACGCCCGCAGAGACCGTGCGCTGGTCGAACCTGGGCATGATGCCGGCGACCGTGTACCTGGTCGTCGACACGTTCAGCCAGCTCGGCGGCGGCTTCGACCTGTCGGCCATCATCGACATGGCGCCGCTGCCTCCGGCGGGTGAGCTCTGCGAGACGGCTCCGCAGCCGCCGATCTCGGCGAACACGACGCTGATGGGGCAGTCGAACGCCGGCTTCGCGAACGACTACTCGGCGCCGCCGTGCAGCTGGCCGGGCGTCGACCGCGTTCACGCCGTCAGCATCGACGCCGGCACGCGCCTGACCGTCACGGCGTCGCCGCAGAGCTGGGACCTGGCGCTCTCGCTCGTCATCGGCCCCGCGATGAGCTGCAGCGGGGCGTGCGCGGCGCAGTCGCAGACGTTCGGCTTCCAGCCCGAGACGCTCCAGTACTCGAACCGCGGCGTCACGGCGGTCGAGGGCTTCGTCATCGTCGACGGCACCAACTCGATGGATCAGGGCAACTACAACGTGACCTTCACGTTCGACCCCGCGCCGCCGGTTCCCCCGGGCGACACGTGCGCGAACGCGGTCGCCATCATGCCCGGTACGCTGACCCTGGAGACGACCACCGGCTACACCAACGACTACAGCCCGCAGCCCATGGCGCCCGGGTGCACGGGCTTCGAGGCGACCGGCACCGAGAAGGTGTACGCCATCACGGTGCCGGCCGGCCGCACGCTCGGCGTCACGCTGCAGCCCACCGGGCCGCTCAGCATGAACGACGACGCGGCGATCTACCTGCTGCCGAACGCGATGGCGTGCACCGCGGCGATCACCGCGTGCCTCGCCGGCGCCGACAACACGTTCAACGGACAGGCCGAGACGTTCAGCTGGACGAACTCGAGCATGAACCCGATGAGCGTGCTGCTCGTGGCCGACGCCTACAACCAGCAGCTGAACCAGTACTCGCTGACCGTGACCATCACGCCGTAGCCCATGCTTCACAGCGGCAGCAGCGAGATGCGCAGCCGGCAGTAGAGCGTGTAGGCCGCGACGGCCCACAGCGACGACGCCAGCACGGCGAACAGCGGCCAGCGCCGCCGGCGCTCCAACGTCCACGCGACGGCGAGCCCGAACGCGGCGTACAGCGGCGGGGCGCCGAACTGCACGTAGGTCGACTTGATGACGCCGTAGTTGTCGTTGGGGTACCGGGCCGCGAAAGCGAGCCCCAGCGCCGTCGCGAGCACCGGAGCCAGCCACAGCGCGAGCCGCCCGAAGGCGCGGTCGCGCCAGGCGGCGCGCAGGCCCGCGAGCAGCGCGACGAAGGTGGCGAGCGCGATCGCCGTGCCGCCGAGCGCCGAGCGCACCGACGCCGTCATCACCTCGGCCGGCACACCGCGCCCGTTCATCACCCACGTCGCCGGCCGGTGCGGGCCGACGCCGTTGAAGCTGTAGCTCCAGTAGTCGACGAAGGTGCTGGCGGTGAGCACCTCGAAGTAATGGGGCGCGGGGTCGATGCCCGCGGTGAAGTACGGCCGGTCGTAGATCGCCGTGTCCCAGCCCACGAAGAAGCTCGCCCGCCGCGGCTCGAGGTTCGCCACCGCGCCCCGCTGGGTCTTCGTGTCGAAGGCGCTGACGAACGGCCTGCCGAACTCACGCGCGTTGCGCAGCCAGAGCCACCCGTTGAGCAGCAGGGGCACCATCACCACCAGCGCCCAGGGCGCGGCGCGCAGTGCCCGCTCGCGCGCCGGCGCCGCGGGCTCGCGCACCAGCTGGGCGAGCACGGCGATGCCGATGGCGGCGATGAGCATCGACGCCGAGACCTTCGCGAGCAGGTCGAGCCCGAGCACCGCGCCGAGCGCGCCCGCCAGCACCCACTTCCTCTTGCCCGCGGCGTCGAACGTGAACGGCACGAGGAGCAGCGCGGCGGCCGACAACAGGCAGTGCAGCGCCTCGTTGCTCGCGATGCCGTCGAGGTGCACCTGCACCGGCAGCACCGCCGCGAGCGCGAGCCCCGCGACCCGGGCGGCGCGCTTCGGGACGAGCAGCTCGAGCCCCAGCCAGACGAGCGCGAGGCGGGCGATGCCCGCGCCGATCGAGATCCACTGCACGGTCACGCCGTCGCCGCCCCAGCGCACCAGGGCGGCGGCGAGCGCGTACCAGAGCGGGGGGTGAAACGCCTCGATGAGGGTGTCAGCCGACGGCAGCGTACCGGTCGCCGCCACGAACCGGACGACCTGCCAGTGCAGCAGCGCGTCGTAGCCCCACTCCGGCGCGAAGCTGACGTGCATGCTGTAGCGGAGCACGGCGCCGAGGAGGAAGAGGCCGAGCTCCGGCAGTCGGTCGTCGAGGCGCACGGTACGGCGCCACGATACAGCGCGACACGCTCACCGCCACGCGCCGGCCAGGAGCTCGACCGAGCGGACCCGGGCCTCGAGCGTCTGCGCCGGGTGCACCGTCATGAGCTCGTCGGCGTTCGACAGCTTCGCGAAGCGCTCGAGAAACGAGCGGACCTCGGCCGCGGTGCCGATCGCCGAGTATCGCCCCATCTCTCGCAGCGGCTGGCCTGCCGGAGAGTCGAGCACCGCCTGGGCCTGCGCGTCGCTCCAGCCCTGGCCGCGGCCGAGCAGCGCCTTCACACGCAAGAGCCACACCTTCTTCGCATGCGCTTCGGCGGTCGCGCGGTCGTCGGCGGCCAGCACGTTCACTCCGGCGATGACGTACGGCTTCGCGAGCTGCTTCGACGGCTTGAACCTGCTGCGGTAGAGGGCGACGGCATCTTCGAGGGCCGCGGGCGCGAAGTGAGACGCGAACGCGTAGGGCAGCCCGAGGTGCGCGGCGAGCTGCGCGCCGAACGTCGACGACCCGAGGATGTAGAGCGGCACGTGGCTGCCGGCTCCGGGCGTCGCCCTCACCGACGGCACGAGCGACTCGTCGCCGAGGTACCCCTGCAGCTCGAGCACGTCGTCGGGGAACTGCTCGGCCTCCATCGGGTCGACGCGCAGCGCGCGCAGCGTGACGGGGTCGGTGCCCGGCGCGCGACCGAGGCCGAGGTCGATGCGGCCCGGGTGCAGGCTCGCGAGCGTGCCGAACTGCTCCGCGATCACGAGCGGCGCGTGGTTCGGCAGCATGATGCCGCCGGCGCCGAGCCGAATGGTCTTCGTGTGCGCGGCGACGTGGGCGATGAGCACGCTCGTCGCCGACGAAGCGATGCTGGGAATGTTGTGGTGCTCGGCGTACCAGACGCGCGCGTAGCCGTTGGCCTCGGCCGCGCGGGCGAGCACGACCGTGCCGGCCAGGGCCTCGGCGGTGCTCTGGCCCTCGGCGACGAACGCGAGATCGAGAATCGAGAGAGGGAGCACGTGCGCCTCTCTAACCCGCGGAGCGGCCGATGCACGGCTCGAGAGAAAACGTTGTAGAAGCCGCGGGCGGTGTCCCACGCGCGCACGCGCTTCTTCGCCCTGCTCTCGCTGCTGTGCTGGCTGTTCGGCACCGGCGAGTGCATCGCGCGCTTCGGCGGAGGCCGCGTCGCCGCCGCCCGCCACCGCGTCAGCTTCAAGCTCGCGCTCCTCGAGGCGAAGGGGACGGCGCCCGCCGTCGTGCTGGGCAGCTCGCGCGGCAACGACTGCGTCGCTCCGCAGCGCATCGCTCCCGGAGCCGTCAGCCTCACCGTTCCGTCGACCTCGCTCGCCACGCTCGAGCACATCGCAGCTCGCGCCGCGCAGACCCCGGGCCTGAAGCTCGCGCTCGTCGAGCTCTCGCGCCGGCAGGCCGCCGACGACGTCGCCGACATCGAGGCTCCCGGGCCCCAGTTCGACCCCGAGGAGGACCCGGTCGGCGCGTTCGTCACGCGGCACTCGTCGCTGCTCCAGCATCGCACCGTCTTCGCTCCCGAGAACTGGACGCGCGTCGCCGGCCTGCTCGTGCCGTCGGCCGTCGACGGCTCGGAGTACTTCCGCTCGCGCTGGTTCGCGGAAGGCCTCAGGCCCCGTGCGCAGCCGGCGCCGGCCGACCTCGCGGTCTTCATCGCGGGAACGGACGCCGCGGCGCCGCAGAGCGGCCCCGAGTGGGAGCGCATCTCGAGCGGCTACGCGCGCGTCGTGGGCCACTTCGAGGAGCGCGGGGTGAAGGTCGTGCTGTATGCGACCCCGACGCTGGGCGCGCTGCGGGAAGAGGAGTGTGACGACGCCAGCCGTGCGCTCCGCGCGTCGGTCGCCGCGCACGCGGGCGTGAGGCTCTACGACTTCACCTGCAGCGTGACGCCGCAGGCGTGGCTCACCGACACCGAGGGGCACTGCGGCACGCTCGGTCGTGTGGCGTTCAGCGAGAAGCTCGCGCAGGAGCTGAGTGCTCTTCACTAACGTCACGCTGCTCGCGCTCGTCGCGGCGCTCACGGTCGGGTACTGGCTCGTGCCGTGGCAGCGCGCGCGGCTCGTGCTGCTGCTGTCGGCGTCGCTGGTCGTCTACGGGTGGAGACACTGGCCGTCGCTGGGTCTGCTGCTCGGCTCCATCGCGTTCAACTACGCGTGGGGGCGGCTGCTCGAGCGAAGGCCGGAGCGGGCGCTGCTCGCGTACGGAATCGGCATGAACCTCACGAGCCTGGTGTGGTTCAAGTACGCCGGCTTCATCGCGGCGCAGCTGCCGTTCGACGTGCCGCGGCCGTCGCCGTGGATGCCGCTGGGCATCTCGTTCTTCACGTTCCAGGTGATCGCGTACCTCGTCGACGTGTACCGGAAGGAGATCGCCGCCGAGCGCTCGCTGCTCGTGTTCGCGGTGTTCAAGTCGTTCTTCGCGCAGCTCGTCGCGGGGCCGATCGTCCGCGGCAGGGAGCTCTTGCCCCAGCTCCGGGAGCGCCGCACGCTCGACTGGGGCGACCTGCACTCGGGCGTGATGCTGGTGCTCGCGGGCCTCTTCCTGAAGGCCGGCGTGGCCGATCTGATCTACCCGCATGTCGAGCACGCGTGGTCGCAGGGCGAGGCCGTCGCCACGAACGTCGCGTGGCTCACGGTCTACGCCTACGCGGCCCAGCTGCTCGCGGACTTCTGCGCCTACTCGACGATGGCGGTCGGCTTCGGGCTGCTGTTCGGGTTGAAGCTCCCTGCGAACTTCCTCCACCCGTACGGAGCGCCGAGCCTGCGCGAGTTCTGGCGGCGCTGGCACGTCACGCTGTCGATGTGGCTGCGCGACTACCTCTACATCCCGCTCGGCGGGAACCGGCGCCACGGGGGCTTCAACCTGCTCGTCACGATGACCCTCGGCGGCCTGTGGCACGGCGCCGGGTGGACGTACGTGCTGTGGGGCTTCCTGCACGGAGCGCTGCTGTGGCTGGAGCGCGAGCTGCCGAAGCTGCCGAGGTGGGCCGGCGTGTTCGTGACGTTCCACCTCGTGGCGCTGCTCTGGGTGCCGTTCCGCGCGCCCGACCTCGCGGCGCTGCGGGTGTTCGTGAAGCGCCTGTTCGCTCCGCCGTACGTGTGGCACACGCACGTCGACACGCAGCTCGTGGTGGTGACGGTGCTGTTCCTCTCGCTGCAGGGCGTGTGGTTCCGCGCCTTCCCGCTGCGGCGCCGCGAGCCCGCGCGCTGGGAGCTCGCCGCGGCGGCCGCCCTCTTCGTCTGGCTGCTGGGCGCCGGCGGCGCAAAGCTCGACTTCATCTACTTCGTGTTCTGAAGCACGATGCGGCGCCATGAGCTGGGTGCTCCTGACGGTGCTGGCGGCGGAGTGGTACGTGGCCCCGAACGGAACCGGCAACGGCACGAGCGCCGCGACGCCGTTCGGCACGGTGCAGCAGGGCGTGAACGCGGCGATGCCGGGCGACACCGTGACGGTCGCCGCGGGCACGTACGCCGAGACGGTGACGACGCAGCGCAGCGGGAGCGCCGGCATGCCCATCACGCTGCGGGCGGCTCCGGGAGCGGCGGTCACCGTCACCGCGAGCGGCCGCGTGCTGACGCTGCAGCACGCGTTCGTGGTGGTGCAGGGGCTGATTCTCGACGGGCAGTACGGCATGAACGACACCGTTCGCATCGAGGACGAAGGCGACGACGTCACGCTGCGCGACTGCGAGGTACGGCGCAGCACTCGCGACTGCATCGACATGCTGTCGCCGGCGCGCGTGACCATCGAGCGCTGCAAGATTCACCACTGCCTGAACGCGGCGGGCGGGCGCACCGACGCGCACGGCATCGTGGGCTCCGCGGTGCGCGATCTCGTCATCCGCGACACCGACGTTCACACGTTCTCCGGCGATGCGCTGCAGCTCGACCCGGCGCGGCTGCTGCCGGGCTGGGACAACGTCACGGTCGAGCGGTGCCGCTTCTGGCTGGAGCCGCTGCCGGCCCCCGAGAACGGCTTCGATGCGGGCATCCGCGCGGGCGAGAACGGCATCGACACGAAGGTGAACACCATGGCACCGCGCGCGCGGCTGTTCGTGCGCGACACCACCGCGTGGGGTTTCCGCAACGGCCTCATCGGCAACATGGCCGCGTTCAACCTGAAGGAGAACGTCGACGCGGTGCTGGAGCGGGTCACCGTCTACGACTCGGAGATCGCGTTTCGCACGCGCGGGCCGGCGGGCGGCTCCGGCGGAGCGCGCGTCACCGTTCACAACGGCGTCGTCTACGACGGGCTCACCGGCGTGCGGTACGAAGACGACATCACGGCGCTGTCGCTCGTGCATGTGACGTTCGGCGGTGCGCTGACCCGCGCGTTTCAGCGGGCGTCGTCGCCGGCGACGGTGGCCGACGTGCGCAACTCGCTGGTGCTCGGGGCGGCGCTGCCGGCCGAGGCGATGGGCGGTAGCAACCGGCAGGTCATGGCGACGGCGTTCGTGAACGCGGCGGGGCACGACTACCACCTCGCGATGGGGGCTGTGGCGATCGACGTGGGGCTCTCGGATGCGGGCGTGAGCGTCGACCGCGACGGGCGGGCCCGGCCGCAGGGGGCAGGCTTCGACGTCGGAGCCTACGAGTGGACCGCGGATGCGGGGAGCGGCGGAACGGCCGGCGGCAGCGGAGGTACGGCGGGCGGCAGCGGTGGCACTGCAGGCGGAAGCGGAACGGCGGGCAGCGCGCAGGCGGGAGGCTCGAGCGGCGGCGGTGAGGACGTTCCCGCCGGCTGCGGCTGCACCTCGGCTCCGCACCTCTTCGGCCTCGCGTGCCTGATCGCGCTGCGCCGTCGTCGCTCCACGGCTGCCAGAGATGCTGGCGCGACAACCGCTCGCCCGTGACGCTGCACGACGGCCAGCAGGCGACGGCCGGCTTCTCCGACCCAGGTGCCGAGCTCCGGGCCGAGGGGCGCACCGCGCTATGACGTTCGGGAGGTACCTCGTGCACCGAGCGCGGCGGGCACTCGAGGGTCCACAGGCCGGCGACCCATGAATTGGTTGTCCGCTCTCACTAGATTCTTGGTGGTATTCGACAACCAACTAATGGCCCGGCGACCCCTCGGACTCGGCGGACGCGCCCGGGTTCGCCGAGCGGGGCGCACGCTGTTGCCGCACGGGGAGAGCATCGAAGCGCACGCGACAGTGAACCCCAGCCGTGCGTCCGCCAACGGCACCGCGGCAGAAGCCGGGCACAAGCGCGCAGAAGCCTCGCCGCTTCCTGCCCAGCCGTCGTCGTGCCCACGCTCGAGCGAGCAGCGCGCGATGGCTGGTTCGCTGGGGTGCGAGTCGCAAAGGTTGGCGCGTGCAATTGACGCGGCGCTCGACGCACCTCACCGCAGCGTGGCGCTCGCCTTGTCGAGCCTCGCGACCACCTTGCCGAGCTTCTTGCCGAGCGACTTCTTCACGCGGCCCGGGCACTCGGTGTCCACCAGCGCCTGCGTGTCGCTCGCCTTCGTCGCGGTCTTCCGCAACAGGCCCACGTCGAGGTTGCCGCGCAGCTCCTTCAGGTTGTCGTTGATCACCTCGAGCTTCCCGGCCACCTTCGACTGGCAGCGGCTGTCCTCCTCGTCGTTGTACTCGGCGGCCTCGCGCGCGTAGTCGGCCGCCTCGGCGATGAGATCCGACGCCGCGTTCACCGCCTCCTGCGACGGCCCGGCCGGCGGCGGCGCCTCGAGCTTGCCCTTCCCGTACACGTTCAGCTTCCCGGGCAGCGCCTTCACGCGCAGCTCGACGCCCTTCGGGAAGCGCAGCACCTGCGACGCCACGTCCTCCCGGCTGAACGGGCTGGTCCACTTCCACACCTGGACCTCGTGGTCACCCGGCGAGACGTCGACCCGCACGCTCGCCTGGATGTTGCCCGTGTTCACGACGTAGCCGTCGACGGCCACCTCGATGCCCTGAAACCCGTTGCAGTCACCGCAGTTGATGACGAGCGCGCTCTGCGCCAGCGCAGGAGCAGCAGACAGCGCGAGAAGAACGACGACGATTCGAGTGGCCATGCCCCCAGACGGGCGGGCCCGCCCCAAGTCTCACTTCAGCTGCACGTCCTTGAGCTCCGCCGACTTGTCGCGCATCGCCTTGAGCAGGCCGTCCCAGCCGCCCTCCTTCAGCAGGGGCTGAACCTGGTCGTCGCGAATGTCGGTGAGCATCGAGTTGCCGCCCTTCACGGTGACGTCGACCACCTGCCAGCCGGTCTTGCCCTTGACCATGGCGTAGGTGACCTTCAGCTCCTGCTTCTTGACCGGGTGGTTGATCAGAATCGTGGAGCCGATGGTCGCCTTGTCGCCCTCGACCGTGGGTTCGTCGTACAGCACGGTGTCGAGGTTCTTGAAGCTGTCGCGGATCTTGGGGAAGGCGATCTTCCCGAACAGCTCGAGGAACAGCTTCGTGAACTCGGCGCGCTGCGCGTCGGTGCCCTTCGCCCAGAAGTCGGCGCACAGCAGCTTGCCCTGCTCCTCGCCCGCGAAGCTCTTCAGCGCGAGCAGGTCTTTCCCGTAGCGCACCGAGTTCACGACCGTCTTCAGCGGCTTGCTGATTTCGTCTTTCGGTGTGGCGGTGAGCAGCAGCGCGACGGTGAGCAGTGAGGTCATGTGGGCTCCATTAGGGGCACAGACGGAGGCTGTCCAGCGCTCTTCAATCAGCGCCCTTCGCCGAACACCACGATCGCGATCGCCGCCACGGCCAGCGCCAGCCCCACGCCGACGAAGACCCAGCCGGTGACCGCGAGCGTTCGCGCTCCATGCGTCGCCGCGTCGAGCTCCGCCTGCGTCGGGTACGTCACGGCGCCGCTGCGGATGTTCGACTCCGCGTTGACGCCGATCGATACCATCGCGATGCCGGCCGCCCCCGACAGCCCGCCGAGCAGCCCGGGCCACAGCGAGTGCCGCTTCAGCAGCTTGAAGCCCTCGTCGGGCACGCGCCCCATCTCGAACCGCCGCCGCAGCTGCTCCACGAGGCTCTGGGCCAGCGGCTTCGCCGCTTCGATCGCCGCCTCGTCGGTCGGAGCGCTCACCGTCGACGAGGCCAGCGGCGTTCCGGTCGGGGACACGACGCGCACCTGGAGCACGCGCGTCTCGCCCTCGAGCGCCTGGGTGCCGACGACGAGCCCGTCACTGCCCTCCGCTTCCGTCTGGATGATCAGCCCCGCGCGCGCCAGCTCCTGGACCAGCGCCTCCGTCCACGGCTGTGGCGGCGAGGGAGCCACCAGCCGCACCGGCTCCGCCCCTGCAATCACGACGGCCAGAATCGCCAGAGCCCCCATGGGGACAGCAGCTTACCGGAGGGTTACAGGGCGTTTGACACCTCTTCCAAGCGGCCGGTATACGGCTCGGCCTCTTCCCAACAAGGACACGAGAAAACCCATGCCCAAGGACTTCCTTTTTACCTCCGAGTCGGTGACCGAAGGCCACCCGGACAAGATCGCTGATCAGATCTCCGACGGCGTCGTCGACGCCCTGATCTCGAAGGACCCGTACGCCCGCGTCGCCGTCGAGACGCTCGTCAAGACCGGCCTCGCCATCGTCGCCGGCGAGGTCACCACCACCGCGTGGGTCGACATCCCGACCATCGTCCGCAAGACCATCTGCAACATCGGCTACACCGACAGCGCGATGGGCTACGACGGCCACACCTGCGGCGTCATGGTCGCCATCGAAGGCCAGAGCCAGGACATCGCCCGCGGCGTCGACGAGAAGAAGAACAAGGAGCAGGGCGCCGGCGACCAGGGAATGATGTTCGGCTTCGCCTGCGACGAGACCGACTCGCTCATGCCCGCGCCGCTGCACTACGCGCACGCGCTGACCAAGAAGCTCGCCGACGTCCGCCGCGCGAAGCACGACTGGATCCGCCCCGACGGCAAGAGCCAGGTCACCATCGAGTACAAGGACGGTGAGCCCACCCGCATCGACGCCGTCGTCGTGTCGACGCAGCACGCCGACAGCGTCAACAACAAGAAGATCCACGAGGTGATCATGGAGGAGGTCATCAAGAAGTCGCTGCCCTCCAAGCTCCTCGACAAGAAGACCAAGTACTTCATCAACCCCACCGGCCGCTTCGTCATCGGCGGCCCCATGGGCGACTCCGGCGTCACCGGCCGCAAGATCATCGTCGACACCTACGGCGGCATGGGCCGTCACGGCGGCGGCGCGTTCTCCGGCAAGGACCCGTCGAAGGTCGACCGCTCGGCCGCGTACATGGGCCGCTACGTCGCGAAGAACGTCGTCGCCGCGGGCCTCGCTCGCCGCTGCGAGGTTCAGATCAGCTACGCCATCGGCGTCGCCGAGCCCGTCAGCGTGATGGTCGAGACGTTCGGCACCTCGAAGGTCAGCGAAGAGAAGATCGCCCGCGCCGTTCGCGAGGTCTTCGGTCTCAAGCCCCGCGAGATCATCGAGCACCTCGACCTGCTCAAGCCCATCTACCAGAAGACCGCCGCGTACGGTCACTTCGGCCGCTCCGAGAAGGAGTTCACCTGGGAGCGCACCGACAAGAAGGACGAGCTGAAAGACGCAGTCGGCGTGAAGGTCTCAGCCGTCGCGTGAAGGGCAGGGCGGCACTGGGCCGGGGCCTCGAAGCCCCGGCCGTGAAGAAGCCGCCTGCCGCGGTCAGCCGGGGCGCCGTTTCCCGCGGGCCTGTTCTACCCCGGCGCAACGGCCCCGACGCCACGGGGAGAGACGCGCGCAAGTACCCGCGCGCCGAGCTGCACGTGAAGGCGAAGCTCGCGCTCGCCGGCGACAAGACGCGAACCTTCGAGGCCGCGCTGCCCACCGCGAACATCTCGGTGGGCGGCATGTTCCTCGAGAGCACCTTCTTCTTGAAGCTCGGCACCATGCTCGACGTGACGCTCGAGCTGCCGCCGCACGGCCGCACCGTTCACGCGCGCGGCCAGGTCGTGCGCGTCGAGACGCTGTCGAGCGACGCGAGCCAGGGCCAGAGCGGCTTCGCGCTGCGCTTCACCGAGTACCTCGATCACTCCGAGGTCGTGCTCGCGACGTATTTCCTCGCGCCCATCTTGCGCGAGTTCATTCAGGAGTACGCGAGGCAGCACCGGCTCAACGCCGGGCCCGAGTACGTCAGCCGCACCGCCGACGTCCTCGCCGCGTGGGAGCTGCGCAAGGCCGAGCTCGGCGCCGACGTCTGGGAGTTCAAGGCTCCCATGTCATCTACCCGGAGGGGTTGAACATGAACCGCACGCTGTGCGCCGTCGCCGTGACCCTGCTGCTCGGCTGTCCCGGCCCGTCCGAGATGGACGGCGGCACCTCCGGAGGCAACACCGCCGGTGGCCGCGCCGGTGGAGCCGCCACCGCGGGAGGCGCCGCGACGGCGGGAGGCTCCGCGACTGCGGGAGGCTCCGCGACCGCGGGAGGCTCCGCGACCGCGGGAGGCACCGCGACTGCGGGAGGCACCGCGACTGCGGGAGGCACCGCGACGGCAGGCGGCAATACTGCCGGTGGAACACCGACCGCAGGCGGTGCGACGGCGGGCGGTGCGACGGCGGGCGGTGCGACGGCAGGCGGCGCGACCGCGGGCGGCTCGACGGCCGGAGGTTCCGGCACGGCGGGCGGCTCCAGCGACGCAGGCTTCCTGCCGGCGTCCCAGGCGTGCGCCGCGCTCGCCGACGCCTACTGCCGCCGCTTCACTGCGTGCGGCGCGACCACGAGCGTCTCGAGCTGCATCGCGTTCCTCAGCGCCCAGAACCCGTTCTTCAGCGACTGCCTCGGCGAGACTCTCGAGGCCGTCGATGCCGGCCGCCAGTTCTACGACGGCTTCGAGGCGGCCCAGTGCGCCGCGGGCTTCGCGTCGCTGGCGTGCCATTACGACCTCACGGACCTCGCGGTGCCCGCGTGCGCACGCACCGTCGGCGGCCTCGTTCCCCTCAACGGCGCCTGCCAGGTCAACAACGACTGCCAGCCGGGGCTGTACTGCACCACGACCCCGTTCGTGTGCGGCGGCACCTGCCGCCCGCGCGCCGCAGACGGCACCGCACCGCAGCCGGGCGTCGAGTGCCTGATCGCCTCGATGGTCGTCGAAGGGCTCTGTCGCGCGCCCGTCGACGGAGGTCAGTACTGCGGCCAGGTCGACGGCGGCAACGCGCTGCTGCAGCGCTGCACCGCGGGCTACTACTGCGACCGCACGAGCCGGCTGTGCTCGCCGACCAAGACGGTCGGCACGCCCTGCACCGGCATGAACTTCGACGAGTGCGGCTCGCTCGCCGTGTGCTCCGGCTCTTTCGCCGACGCCGGCGCGCGCTGCACCGGCGCGAACCCCGTCGGCGCCGAGTGCAACACCTCGTTCTGCCCGTTCGACGCCTGGTGTAGACCGGAGTCCGACGGCGGCCGTTGGTGCGAGGCCCAGAGCGCTGCCGGCGGCCCGTGCATCGCCAACAGCTCGTGCCAGCCGGTGCAGCGGTGCCTCGGCCTCGACGGCGGCTTCTTCGCGATCGGCACGTGCTCGGCGCCGGGCGGCGCCGGGGCGGACTGCCGCCTCGAGCCCGGCGACTGCGCATCGGGGCTCTTCTGCGAGCCGGGGTCTCCGCCGCGCTGTGCGAACCTGCGCACCGACGGGCAGACCTGCTCGACCCCGACCGACTGCGTGAGCAACATCTGCCGCGCGCCGGTCGACGGCGGCACGCCGATCTGCCGCTCGAGCTACCAGTGCTTCTGACTCTCCAACTTCCGCAGGACGTGTTCGGAGTAGGCCCGGCGAAGAAGTAGTGTAAAGCCTGCGCCGGAATGACGGTGTTGCAGGCGATCGTGCTGGGCCTCGTGCAGGGCATCACCGAGTTCCTGCCCATCAGCTCGACCGCGCACCTGCGCATCGTGCCGGCGCTGCTCGGCTGGCCCGACCCGGGCGCCGCCTACTCGGCGGTCATTCAGCTCGGCACCGTGCTCGCCGTCATCCTCTACTTCGCGAAGGACCTCGGCCGCCTGCTCACCGCCTTCGTGAAGGGCCTCATCGCCAAGAAGCCCTTCGAGACGCAGGACGCGAAGCTCGCCTGGTGCGTGGGCCTGGGCACCATTCCCATCGGCATCGCGGGCCTCTTGCTCAAGAAGACCATCGAGACGACGTTCCGCTCGCTGTACGTCATCTCCGCCTCGCTCATCGTGCTCGCCATCGTGCTGTTCGTCGTCGAGCGCGTCGCGAAGCAGAAGCGCACCATCGGCGAGGTGACGCTGAAGGACGGCATCGTCGTCGGCCTGTGGCAGGCGGTCGCGCTCATCCCCGGCAGCTCGCGCTCGGGCACCACCATCACCGGCGCGCTGATGCAGGGCTTCAAGCGCGAAGACGCGGCGCGCTTCTCGTTCCTCCTCTCGATTCCGGCGACCGCGCTCGCCGGCCTCTTCGAGCTCAAGCACCTGCTCGAGGCACCCGAGCGGCCCATTCTGATGATGGTCATCGGCACCGCCGTCTCGTTCTTCAGCGGCCTGGCCGCCATCGCCTGGCTGCTCAAGCTCCTGCGCACCCGAGGCCTCCTCGGCTTCGTCGCCTACCGCATCGCGCTGGGCTTGTTGCTGGTCGGGCTGGTGGCGAGCGGCAAGGTGCAGTGAGGCGTGGACCCGTTCTTCGAGCGCCTGAAGGCGTCGCTGCACGCGCACCCCTCGCCGTCGATCGACTCGGCGGGGCTGATGCTGAAGGAGGCCGCCGTGCTCGCGCCGCTGTTCATGCGGGGCGGCGAGCCATGGGCGCTGCTCACCATGCGGCCCGAGACGCTGCGCAAGCACCCGGGCCAGGTCGCGTTCCCCGGCGGAGGGCGCGATCCGCAAGACGTGACCCCGCTGCACACGGCGCTGCGCGAGGCGCACGAGGAGCTCGGCATCCCCCCCGACGCCGTCGAGGTGCTCGGCATGCTCGGCACGATGCCCACCATCACGAGCTTCTTCGTGACGCCGTTCGTCGGCGTCATCCCCGACCGGCTCGTGCTGACCCCGAACGCCGACGAGATCCAGGAGGTGCTCGAGGTGCCGCTCTTGCGCGTACGCCTCGAGAAGCGGCGCGCGTACGAGGCCGACCGCGACGCCTACGTCTGGGAGGGCTCGCAGCGCTTCATCTGGGGCGCCACGTTCCGCATGGTGACGCAGCTGCTCGAGCACGTCGAGAGAGCGAGACGATGAGCGGAACCGCGCGCGTCATTCCCACCAGCGAGATCTTCGCGCGCATCGGCACCCGCGAGCCGTACTACGCGCTGAAGACGCTCGCCGCCTTCCGCGACGGAGTCGTCGAGGCCGAGGTCCCCATCGAGCTCAAGAGCGAGACCGAGGCCGGCCCCATCACCGCCGGCGAGGCCGCCCGCCACCTCGGCATCCTCGGCGCGTGCGCGCTCGCCGAGGTGAGCCGCGATCGCTCGATGAAGTACTACCTCGTGCGCGGCGCGGCGCTGAGCCGCACCACCGCGACCCCGAACGCCACGCGCCTCGAGGGCCGCGCCACCGGCGAGCTGGTGAGCGCCGACGCGGGCCGCGCTCACGCCACGCTGCACCTGCGCGGCGGCGCCGACCTCTTCTCGCTCGACGTCGACTTCTCGGTGCTGACCGTCGCGCAGTTCCACAAGCTGTTCGACGGCGTGAAGCGCGACCTGCGCAAGGAGTCGCGCCCGCCCGTGCTCGAGCGCCGCACCACCGGCGAGCTGAAGGTCATGCGCAGCAACCCGTACGGCGCGCCGCTCGCGCTCTCGAAGCTCGAGCTGTCGCCGGGCGTCGATCTCATCGAGGCCACCTTCGGCCCGGTTCCCGCCGGCGCGTGCAACGGCCACTACCCGATGTACCCGGTGCTGCCGACGGGCATCGTGATGAGCGCGCTCTCGCAGCTGTGCGGCGAGCTGCTCAAGCGGCGCAAGGGCGACGTGCGGTACATCGTGCGGCACGCGGTCGCGCGCGCCGACAACCTCGCGCTCGCCGGCGAGACGGTGCGCTTCGAGGCCCGCTACGTCGGCGGCAGCACGAAGAACTACCGCTTCGCGTGCAAGGCGCGGTGCGGGCCCAGGCTCGTCGGCGCGCTCGAGCTGACGCTGCAGCTCGTCTGAGCCCCGAGACCACCCCCCCTTCGCAGTGCTACTTTGCGGCGCGCATGGGAGGGACACGCAACCGCAGGCCGCTGGACTTCACGTTCCGCCTGGTGCCGCTGGTGCTGCGGCTCTTGCAGCAGCGGGGCATCGACGGCCGGGTCTTCGCGATGGAGGCCGGGCTTCCGCAGGGCTTCGAGACGGCGCCCGAGATCACGGCGCCGCTGCCGAAGTTCCGCACCTTCCTCGACGGCGCCGCGCAGGCGCTGAAGGACGACCAGTTCGGGCTCACGCTCTCGGGCGCGGTGCCGAAGGGCACCTACGCGCTCGTCGAGTTCATCAGCCGCAGCGCCGCGACCCTGCGCGAGGCGATGGAGTCGCTCGCCCGCTTCGGCCGCATCATCAACGCGGGCGTCGACTGGGTGTTCGTGCAGCGCACCGGCTACGGCGTGCTCGAGCACCGCGTGCCGGCCGAGACCGAGGGCCTCGGCCGCATCTTGAACGAGTACACGATGGCGTTCGTCTCGCGCGGCATCGTCGAGGCGGTCGGCGCCGAGAAGTTCAAGCTCAAGCGCCTGTACTTCGCGCACCCGGCGCCCGCCGACTCCGCGCCGCTGACGACGTACTTCGGTCTCCTGCCGACGTTCGGCACCGGCGTGAGCGGGATGGAGATTTCCGACGACGTGCTGTCGCTGCCGATGTCGTCGTCCGACCCGGCGCTGAAGCGCTACCTCGAGGAGCAGGGCCGCACCGTGCTCGAGACGCGGCCCGCGAGCACCGACCTGGTCGGCGTCATCCGCCAGGAGCTCGTGCGCCGCCTGGGCAAGACCGAGGCGAAGGTCGAGACGGTGGCCGACGCGCTCGAGCTCTCGCCGCGCACGCTGCAGCGCCGGCTCGAGGGCGAGGGCACCTCGTTTCAAGAGGTGCTCGACGGGGTGCGCGAGCAGCTCGCGATGAGCTACCTCGTGAACGACTCGCTGACGGTGAGCGAGATCGCGTACCTGCTCGGCTACTCGGAGCTGCGCGCCTTCGACCGCGCCTTCCGTCGGTGGACGGGGAAGACGCCCGTCGCCTGGCGCAACACCCGCAAGCAGAAGGCGTGAAAAAAAGGGGACAGGCTACTTTTTCCCCAGAAGGCCTCTCGCGAGGCCCTTCTGGTGCAAAAAGTAGCCTGTCCCCTTTTTTTCTCTGCCTGCTGCCACTCGCCTTCGCGCTCCCGACGCTCAGCGAACCCTGGGGAAACAGCGAGGAATCGCTCAATGCCGCCATCTGGTCGCTCGGGGCGAAGAACCTGAGCCAACATGGACCCTCGGCATCGCTGCGCGGCGCCCGCGTCGACCCGCACGGCGGCACGAAGGGCGACGGCGTCTACGCACACCACCCGCCGCTCGCAGTCTGGCTCAGCGTCCTCGCGCTGCCCGCCCCGGAGGCCGGCGTCCGCCTGCTCGGCCTCTGCTGCATCACGGTCTCGCTGCTGCTGCTGCACCGGCTGCTGCGGCGCTGCTTCGAGCCTCACGCGGCCCTCATCGCGCTCGCCGCCGCCGCCGGCAGCGTGTTCGCGCTGAGGTACGGCCGGCTGTTCACGACGCTGACCCTGGCGGCCCCGCTCTACCTCGCGCTCTGCTGCGCGGCGGTCGAGCAGTGGCGCACGCCGTGGGCTCTGCCGCTCCTCGCCGCCCTCGTGCTCTCGAGCTGGGACGGCGCCGTCGGCGCCGCCGCCGTCGTTCTGTGGCTGCGCCGGCCGGCCCCGGCGCTCGTCTTCGCCGCGAGCCTCGGCTTCGTCGGCTGGCACCTCATCGACGCGGGCGGCGGCCTCGGAGAGCTGCTCTGGCAGTTCCGCTGGCGTGCCGCGGGCGACCAGGTGTCGTGGGCGCAGTGGGCGCAAGCCCAGGCGCTGATGGTCGGCGAGGGGCTCGGGCCCGTGGCGCTCCTCGCGCTCGCGGCAGCGCTGTGGCGGCCCCGGCGAGAGCTGCTGCTGCTGCTCGTGCCCGGGCTCGTCATGCTCGTGCTGTTCCGGCAGGGCGCGACCCGGCACGCGTTCTGGGGCTTCAACCTGCTGTTCCCGGCGGCGTTCGCAGTCGCAGCGCTCGTGACCCGCTGGCCGAGGGCGACGGCCACGCTGGTGGCGCTGCAGCTCGCCGTGACGCTGCCGCTCGCGGCGATGCGGCTGCACGGCGAGCACGTGCAGAACGTCGAGCTCGGCACGGCGGCGAAGGCTCTGCCTCGCGGCGGCGAGGTGCCGGTCTTCTCGCTGCGCAGCTTTCACCCCTACGTCAGCTGGTACGCGGGCGCGAAGCCGATCACCGTGCGCACGCTCGCAGAGCTCAGCGCCGTCAGAGACGAAGCGCTGCTCGTCGACACGCTCCATGCGCACGCGTTCGGCTGTTCCACGCCCCCGGGCCCGCGCTGGCAGGTGCTGCAAAAAGGGGACAGGCTGCTTTTCTGCGCCACCGCCGCCGATGAACGTCAGACCGGCGATCTATGAAGTCGGATGCCGAGAATTCCACGGGGCCTCGCGGTCGGCGGTGTCGCGCACGTACTGAGTCGCGGCAACGCCAGGGCGACGGTCTTTCATTCGCCACCCGAGTACGAGGGCTTCATTCACCTGCTGCAGAAGGCGCGCGAGCGCCACCCGGTCGACCTGCTGGCCTTCTGCGTCATGCCGAACCACTTTCACCTCGTGGTTCGTGTCGAACGAGCCGGCGAGCTGAGCGCCATGATGCAGTGGTGGCTCACGTCACACGTCCGCCGCTACCACCGGCGCAACGCGACGAGCGGCCACGTCTGGCAGGGCCGGTTCAAGAGCTTTCCAGTTCAGGAAGACCGCCACCTGCTCACGGTGCTCCGGTACGTGCTGCTCAACCCCTGCCGCGCGGGCCTCGTTCACGACCCGTGGGCGTGGCGCTGGAGCAGCCTCTGGTTCGACCCGATGCTCGGTCGCTGGCCGGTCGAGCCTCCCCGCGACCTGCGGACGTGGTTGAGGCAAGGACTCGTCGAGTCGGAGCTGGAAGAGGTGCGGCACTCCATCGCGCGGGGCACACCGTACGGTGACGAGCTGTGGCAGACGCGGGCCGCGAGCGAGTGGGGCCTCGAGACGACGCTGAGACCGCGCGGCCGGCCTCGCCTGCCGGCTGACGCGCCGCCGACCTCCGGTCTCTTCGGGTAGCCGCTGCGCAGAAAAAAGTAGCCTGTCCCCTTTTTTTCGCGGACGCCGTGACGCCGAGCTTCGATGCGCACCACCGGAAGTCGTTCGGCGATCGAGACACCTGCGATAGCGTGCCCCCGCCAGATGGGAGGGTACGACTACGACCTGCTCGTGATCGGGAGCGGCCCCGCCGGAGAGAAGGGCGCCGCCCAGGCGGCCTACTTCGGCAAGAAGGTCGCCCTCATCGAGCGGGAAGAGGTGCTCGGCGGCGCGTCCGTCAACACCGGCACCCTGCCGTCGAAGACGCTGCGCGAGACCGCGCTGTACCTCTCGGGGTTCCGCCAGCGCGGCCTTCACGGCGTCGACCTCGCGCTGCGCCGCGCCGCCACCGTCGACGAGTTCCTCTACCGCGAGGAGCTCGTCATCGCCGAAGAGCGCGAGCGCATCGCCGACAACCTCAACCGCCACAAGATCGTGCACGTCTGGGGCGACGCACGCTTCGTCGACCCGCATACCCTCGCGGTGCGCCGGCCCGGCTGGCCCGAGGCGCAGATCAGCGGTGAGTACGTTCTCGTCGCCACCGGCAGCTCGCCCTTCCGGCCGCCGATGTACCCGTTCGATCACGCGCACGTGTACGACTCCGACGAGATCGTCCGCGTCGACTTCATCCCCAAGAACCTCGCCGTCATCGGCGGCGGCGTCATCGGCTGCGAGTACGCGTGCCTCTTCGCCGCGCTCGGCGTGAAGGTGATGCTCATCGAGTCGAGGCCGACGCTCCTCGGCTTCCTCGACGGCGAGATGTCGCTGGTGCTCGCCGAGCGCATGCGGCACATGGGCATCGACCTGAGGCTCGGCGAGACGGTCGAAGAGGTCACGCTGCTCGCCCGCGGCGTCGCGCTCGGCCTCAAGTCGAAGGAGCGCTTCGAGGCCGACATCGTGCTCGTCGCCGCCGGCCGCGAGGCGAACACCAGTACGCTCGCGCTCGACAAGGCGGGCCTCGTCGCGGGCAAGCGCGGCGCGCTCGAGGTCGATGCGCACTACCGCACGAAGGTTCCGCACATCTACGCCGCCGGCGACGTCATCGGCTTCCCCGCGCTCGCCGCGACCTCGATGGAGCAGGCCCGCATCGCCGTCGTGAACATGTTCGGGCTCGAGTACAAAGAGTCGCTCTCGCCGATTCTTCCCTACGGCATCTACACCATCCCCGAGACGTCGATGGCCGGTGAGACCGAGGAGTCGCTGAAGCAGAAGAACGTGCCGTACGTCGCGGGCTACGCGAAGTTCAAGGACAACGCGCGCGGCAAGATCATCGGGGAGGACTTCGGCCAGCTGAAGCTGCTCTTCGGCACGCAAGACCGGAAGCTGCTCGGCGTGCACGTGCTCGGAGAGGGCGCCACCGAGATGGTGCACATCGGGCTCGCGGCGATGCTGCAGGGCGCGACCACGGACCTCTTCATCCGCATGTGCTTCAACTACCCGACGCTCTCCGAGACGTACAAGTACGCGACGTACGACGCGCTCGGGAAGCTGAAGGCGGCGAAGTAGGGCCGCTGTCTCAGAACGGGCAGACGTAGCCGTTGGCGTCGGAGCCGCAGCCCATCATCGGCGGGAGCTCGCACCAGCAGCTGCCGGTGCCGGCTCCGCCGTCTCTCGTCACGACCCGGCAGTCGGCGAGGCCGCCGTCGGGCCACCGGTCGTAGCAGCAGGGGTTGTTGTTGGTGTTGCGGTCGCTCAGCGCGCCCGGCAGCCCGCAGGAGCCTGCCGGAGCGAATGTGCACGTGTGGTTCATGCCGGGCATCGGCACTCCCGGCGTGCAGGCGTTGCCTTCGCCGAGGAGCGGGAGGAAGCTGCCGACGCAGGTGCCGGCGTCGTTGATGATGTCGCAGACCAGCGGCTCCTCCGGCGCGCAGTCGGTTTCATCGCCACACGGCTGGCCCTGCTGGGCGGCCGCGGCGGGCAGCGCGCACGTCCGGTTGCCCCGCCAGCCGAAGCACTGATTCGACGCGCATTCGAAGTCGCGGCAGCAGGTCGCGCCCCCGGGCAGCGTCCCGGGGGAGGCGCTGGGGGTGCAGTAGGGCAGCGTCACGCCGGAGTCTTCCGGCAGCGCTGTGCCTCCTGCCGCCGCTCCACCGGCAGTGGCGCCACCGGCAGTGGCGCCACCGGCGGTGCTGCCACCCGCGGTGCTCCCACCCGCGGTGCTCCCGCCCGCGGTGCTCCCGCCCGCGGTGCTCCCGCCCGCAGTGCTCCCGCCTGCAGTGTCTCCACCCGCGGTGCCGCTCCGGCAGGTGCCGCCTTCACAGCTGCCTGAGCAGCACTCGGCGCTCGGCCCGCACGCGAACCCGGGCAGCACGCAGCACCGCGTGGCGTCGCACGAGCACTGCCCGCTCGTGGCGCAGTAGCTGCGCTTCTCGCCCTCGAAGTTGCACGAGAGCACGGCCAGCATCAGGAGGCCGAGCGCGCGCTTCAAAACGTCCCCCACGCCATCGCCCCGGCAGGGCCCACGGACAGCGCGACGCGCTCTCCACCGGCCATCACCACGAAGCCGGTCGCGAGCGCGACCACGACGCCCGCTCCGAGCAGCACGAACCCGACGGTCTGCCGCAGCGACCCGGTCTGGGCGGCCTCGAACGCCGCGGGCGGGTCGAGCACGGCCGGCGACGCCCTGAGCTTGTCGCGCGCCTGGGCGGCGAGGCCGAAGCACAGGCCCGCGCCTGCGAGCAGCACGGCCGCCGCCCCGTAGCCCGCACCGAGCAGCACCTTCGTGCCCGTGGGCAGCGAGCTCGCCGGCTTCAGCTGCCGCGCGATGTCGGCCGCCGCGCGCGAGAGCGTGCCGGGCAGCTCGTCTTCGCTGCCGACCTCCGCCGAGAACACCGCGAGCGACGCGCCGTCTTTCGAGCCCGTGACCTTGAGGTTCACCGTGTAGCGCTGGCCGAAGCGGCCGAGCGAGCCCGACACCACGGCGTCGACGCCCAGCGCAGCCGAGAGCTCGGCGAGGCACGAGCTGTCGCTGTCGGCGCAGCCGAGCAGCTGCTTCTGCCGCTCGATGCCGATGAGCGCGGCGAGGTCTTTGCCCGTCGTCACCGCGAAGCCCTGAAGGCCGAGCTGCCGGGCGAAGTGATCTTCGGCCACCGTGCTGACACCCTCGTCGACGTTCGCGCGCGAGAACCCGAGCGCGGCGAGCTTGTGGGGAGCCGCCGACGTCGAGAGGAACGCCACCGCCACCAGCGCGTGCATCTGAAGCTGCACCGTAGCGCACTCGGCGCTAAAGGGAGCGGCGATGATTCACGCCGTCGTGATGGCCGGTGGCTCGGGGACGCGCTTCTGGCCGCTCTCCCGCTCGAAGCGCCCGAAGCAGTTCCTCCCGCTGACCGGAGGCGCTCCGCTCATCGTCGAGACGTTTCAGCGCGTGCCGAAGCTGCAGCCGTGGGTCGTGTGCGGCACCGTGCACGCGCCGCTGGTGAAGAAGCTGCTGAAGCGCGCGAAGGTCGTGGTCGAGCCCCAGGCGCGCAACACGGCGCCGGCCATCGCGCTCGCGACGGCGCACGTGGCGAAGGCCGACCCCGACGCCGAGATCGTGGTGCTGCCGTCGGATCAGCACGTCGCCGACGTGCCGGCGTTTCGCGCCGCGATCGACACCGCGCTCGTGGCGGCGCGCGAGGGCTTCATCGTGACGCTCGGCATCGCTCCGACGCGGCCCGAGACCGGCTACGGCTACATCCGCCTGGGTGAAACCGTCGGCGCGGCCCGCCGCGCGGCGAAGTTCGTCGAGAAGCCCGACCTCGAGACCGCGAAGTCGTACCTGCAGTCGGGCGAGTACGTGTGGAACGCGGGCATGTTCATCTTCCGCGCGAAGACGATGCTCGACGCGTTCGAGCAGCACATGCCCGAGCTGCACGCGGCGCTGACCGAGCTGAAGCCCACCATCGGCACGAAGAAGTACGAGCCCGCGCTGAAGCGCCTGTTCCCGAAGATGCCGGCGATCAGCATCGACTACGGCATCGCCGAGAAGGCCGGCAACATCGCGGTCGTGCCGGGCAGCTTCGGCTGGAGCGACGTCGGCTCCTTCAACGCGCTGCCCGAGGTGCGGGCGGCCGATGCGAACGGCAACGTGCTGGAAGGAGAAGCGATCGCCATCGACTGCACCGGGTGCGTCGTGCTCGCAGGCGAGCGCCCGCTGGCGGTCGTGGGTATGAATGACACCGTCGTCGTCGACGCCGGTGACACCGTGCTGGTGCTCCCCAAGTCGAAGAGTCAAGACGTGCGCAAGGTGGTAGAGCGATTGAAGGCCGACAAGAAGCTGAAGGCGTACCTATGAACACCCAGATCTTCCGCGAGTACGACATCCGAGGAGTGGTCGACAGAGACCTGAACGACGACGTCGCCGAGAAGCTCGGCCGCGCGCTGGGCAGCCTGTGCGCCCGCGCCAGGGGCCACACGCTCGCCGTCGGGCGCGACTGCCGCCTGCACTCGACGCGGCTGCGCGACGCGTTCAACAAGGGCGTCATCGCGACCGGCACGAACGTCATCGACGTCGGCGTCGTGCCGACACCGGTCGTCTACTATGCCGCGAACACGCTGCCGGTCGACGGGCTGTGCATGATCACCGGCAGCCACAACCCGGCCGAGTACAACGGCTTCAAGCTCGGGCTCGGCAAGACGACGTTCTTCGGCGACGACATCCAGAAGGTGATGAAGCTCATCCAGAGCGCCGACTTCCACCGCGGCGAGCGGCCGGGGCACGTGTCGACGTTCGACGCGGTGACTCCGTACCTGCACTTCGTGAAGTCGACGGTGACGCGCGGCCGCAAGCTCAAGGTCGTCGTCGACGCGGGCAACGGCGTCGGCGGGCCGACCGCGACGGCGATGCTGACGGGGCTCGGCTACGAGGTCGTGCCGCTCTACTGCGAGATGGACGGGCGCTTCCCCAACCACCACCCCGACCCGACGGTGCCGAAGAACCTCGAGGCGCTCATCGCCGAGGTGAAGGCGAAGAAGGCCGACTGCGGCATCGCGTACGACGGAGACGCCGACCGCATCGGCGTCGTCGACGAGCGCGGCGGCATCATCTGGGGCGACAAGCTGCTCATCCTCCTCGCGCGGCACGTGCTGAAGGACATGCCGGGCTCGGCGATCGTCGGCGAGGTGAAGTGCAGCTTCACGCTGTACGACGACATCCAGGCGAAGGGCGGCAAGCCCATCATGTGGAAGACGGGCCACTCGCTCATCAAGGCGAAGATGAAAGAGACCGGCGCGCAGCTCGCCGGCGAGATGAGCGGCCACATCTTCTACAAGCACCGCTTCTTCGGCTTCGACGACGCGCCGTACACCAGCGCGCGGCTGCTCGAGATTCTCTCGTACGAGCAGAAGTCGCTGTCGCAGCTGCTCGAAGACGTGCCCGTCACGTACTCCACGCCCGAGCTGCGCTTCGACACGACCGAAGAGAAGAAGTTCGCCGTGGTGAAGCGCTGCAAGGAGCTGCTGTCGGACAAGGGCACCGGCCTCATCGACGTCGACGGCGTGCGCGTGACGTGGCCCGACGGCTGGGGCCTGGTGCGCGCGTCGAACACGACGCCCGTGCTGGTGGTGCGCTACGAGGCGAAGACGAAGGAGCGGCTCGCCGAGATCCAGCGGCTCGTCGACGGCGCCATCGAGCAGGCGAAGAAGGACGTGGGGTAGAACCCCTTCATGATCCGGCTGAAGAACGCATCGGCGCTCTGCTACCGGATCTTCGACGTCGCCGAAGAGATCGACCTGAAGCGCGCGGCCGGCATGCTCTCGCAGAGCGTGACGCGCCTCACGTTCACGCGCGAGGGCAGCGAGTACGTGCAGCTCTCGAACCCTCCGCTGTCGGTGGAGCTCGGTACGCGGCCGCTCGCCTTGCGCGACGGGAAGATCGACGTACAGGTCGCGGCGCGGCTCTTCGATCACGGCGCGCTCTCGATCATCTTGCGCGTGCCGATTCCGACCGGCACCACGCTCGAAGAGCTCATCCCCTTCGCCGACGAGCTGTACGACAGCCCCGCGGTCGAGCGGGTGAGCGCCGAGGTGGTCGCGCAGCTGCGCGCGGCGCTCGGCCCCGCGTTCAAGGACCCGCACCTGTGGGAGAAGAACGAGAGCTACACGGTGCTGCTCGCGCGCGACCTCGAGGGCGCGTCGACGCCCGCCGAAATTCTGGCGGCGCCCGAGCTCGCGCGGCTGCTCATCGGCGAGGTGAAGGAACGGCAGCTGTCGCTCGACGAGCAGAAGATCGTGCTGGAGCGCAGCTTCAGCTACGGCGCGCGCGACCTCGCGGTCGTCGACTGGAACGCCGCGTTCCTCTGGGAGCCGAGCGGCTCGTACGACATCGCCGATCTGCTCGAGGTCGCGAACGCGCAGCTGCTCGAGCTGCGCTACTACGACGACGTGCTCGACAAGGAGCTCACCCGCATCTACGACGCCATCGAGAGCAAGAAGGCCGCGATGTCGCTCGTCTTCAGCCCGTACAAGAAGCTGATGCGCGAGCTGATGCTCACGGTCATCGAGCTCACCGAGTACAGCGAGCGCGTCGAGAACAGCATTCGCATCGTCGGCGACGTCTACCTGGCGCGCGTGTACGAGGCGGCCGTGGTGCAGCTGCGCGTCGGGCCGTGGCAGGCGCAGGTGAACCGCAAGCTGCGGCTCTTGAACCAGACCTACGAGCTCTTGAAGGGCGAGGTCGACACGGCGCGGTCGCTGACGCTCGAGGTGATGATCGTGCTGCTCATCGTGTTCGAGGTGGTGATGGCGCTCCTGAAGGTCGGGGGGCACTAGACTCGCGGCCGATGGTGCGCCGAGCGGTGCTCTCTCTGGTGCTGGTGGCGTGCGGCCCGGGCGCGTCGAGCCGCGCCCTCGAGCTCGACGGCCACGACTTCGGCATCGTGCCGAGCGGGCTGGCGGTCGCTGCCCTCGTGGGGCTCCGCAACACCGGTAGCGCCTCGCTCGTGATCGACCGCGTCGACATCGACGACCCCGCGTTCACGGTCTCCGAGCTCCGCGGCGCGTTCCTCCACGGAGGGGCGTCGATCGCGCTGAACGTCCAGTTCGACTCGAGGTCGCCGCTGCGCAGCGACCACGCGGCCACCCTCACCGTGCGCGCCACGGACGGCACGTTCGCGAAGGCGACGTTCACGGGCGTCAGCGCGTTCATCGAGTGCAGGCCCGAGCTCGACGGCGTCGACTTCCTCGGCGTCGCGCTCGGCAGAAGCGGCCGGCAGCAGCTCAAGGTCACGAACCGCTCCGCGATTCCCGACACCGCGCGCGTGACGAGCATCTCGGGCGCCGACCGCCTCGCCTTCGCGGTGGCCCCCGCCGTCGTCGAGGAGGTGACGCTGCAGCCCGGCGAGGAGCACGGGTTCGACCTCACCTTCGCGGCGGGCGTCGTCCGCGACTACAGCGCCCATGCGGTCGTCCTCGTCGGCCGCTGCCCTCTGGCCATCGCCCCGCTGCGCGGCACGAGCGTGACGTCGGTCGCCGAATGTCCGGACGTGCAGACCCTGCCGGACACCGCGCTGGGTCAGACCTCGCAGAGCGCATGGCTGGTGGTGAACTACGGAGCCGCCCCGGTGACGCTCACGCAGCTCGACGCGACTCCACGGCCTGAGCTTCGGGTCGGCGCCGACGCGGGTACGATCGGGGTGCCGGCGGCGCGCCGTAGCTCCAGCGGCGTCATCGCGCCCGGCACCGCGCGGGTGCCGCTCGTCTTCACCCCGGCGATGCTCGGTGACCGCAGCGGCACCCTGCGCGCGGTGACGTCGATTGCCGGCCAGGAGCAGCTCACCTGCACGGTGACCGGGCGCGCCCGCGGGCCGGACATCGACGTGGCGCCGCTGATGCTCGACCTGCCCGCCGACGGCGGCGTCGGGGTCGTCACCGTCCGCAACACGGCGCCGGTGCAGGACCCGTACGGCACGCTCCAGCTGCTCGGCTTCAACCGCACGGGGCCCGCGACGCTCACGGTCGGCCTGACGCCGCAGGCGATTCCTCCGCAGGGGTCGGCCGACGTGACGTTCTCGACGACGTCGCCGGGCAACTGGCTCGTCACGCTCTCGTCGAACGACCTCGACGAGCCCGCGGTGGCGATCGTGGTGCGCTCGGCGCCCTGAGGCTACCGCGCGGGGACGGGGAAGCCCTTCGACTTCAGCAGCGCATCGGGCCGCGGCTCCCGCCCGCGGAACGCCTTGAACGCCTCGGCGGGGTCGACGGTGTTGCCCACGCTCAGCACCGTGTCCTTCAGCTTCTTCGCGACCGCCGGGTCGTACGGGCCCTTCGCCTCGAGGAACGCCTCGTACGCGTCAGCCTCGAGCACCTCGGCCCAGATGTAGCTGTAGTACCCGGCGGCGTAGCCGTCGCCCGAGAACACGTGCCCGAACGCGGGAATGCGGTGGCGCATCACGAGCTGTTTCGGCATGCCCAGCTCCGCGAGCGCCGACTTCTCGAACGCCTTCGGGTCGACCGGCTTCTCGCCCATGAGGTGCAGCTTCATGTCGACGATCGCGCTCGCCTGCGCCTCGGCCACCTGGAAGCCCTGGTTGAACGCGCGCGCCTTCTCGATGCGAGCGACGAGGTCGGCGGGAATCGGCTCGCCCTTCGCGTTCGTGAGGAACTTCATCACCTCGGGCGTCGAAAGGTAGTGCTCGTTGAACTGCGACGGGAACTCGACGAAGTCGCGCGTCGTGTTCGTACCCGACAGCGCCGGGTACGTCACGTTCGAGCACAGCCCGTGCAACGCGTGCCCGAACTCGTGGAACATCGTTCGCGCGTCGTCCCACGAGATGGTCACCGGCTCGCCGTTCGCGCTCTGAATGAAGTTCGAGTTGTTCGACACGATGGTCGAGATCGGCTTCTCGACCTTCTGCTGCTCGCGGTACGCGCCCATCCACGCGCCCGACTGCTTGCCCGGCCGCGCGTACGGGTCGAAGTACCACAGCCCCACGTGCACGCCCTTCGGGCCCTTCACCTCGTACACCGTCTGGTTCGGGTCGAAGACCGGCAGCCCCTCGACCTTCGTGAACGTGAAGCCGTAGAGCTTGCCGGCCGCGAAGAACATCGCCTCGCGCAGCTTCTCGAGCTGCAGGTACGGCTTCACCTCGTTGAGGTCGAGGTCGTACTTCGCCTTGCGCAGCTTCTCGGCCCAGTAGCGGTAGTCCCACGGCTCGATGGCGTACTTCGCGCCCGACTTGTTCACGAGCTCCTGCGCCTCGGCGACGTCTTGCTTGAACGCCTCGACCGCGGGCTTCCACACCGACAGCATCAGCTGCAGCGCGGTGTCGGGCGTCTTCGCCATCTGGTCGCTGAGGCGCCAGTGCGCGTACGTCTCGTAGCCGAGCAGCTTCGCCTTCTTCGCTCGCAAGCTGAGGATCTCGGTGACGATGCCGTTGTTGTCGCGCGCGTTGCCGTTGTCGCCGCGGCTCGTCCAGATGCGGAAGGCCTTCTCGCGCAGCCCGCGGTCGTCGGCCGAGGTGAGGAACGGCTCCATCGAGGAGCGCGTGTTGGCGATCACCCACTTGCCCTTCAGGCCGCGCCGCTCGCCCTCGGCCGCGGCCGCCGCCACCTGCGCCTCGCTGAGGCCCTTGAGCCCCGCCTCGTCGGAGATGATCAGCGCCTCGGTCTCTTCGTCGCCGAGCTGGTTCTGCGAGAACTTCGTGGTGAGGCTCGCGAGCTTCTGGTTGAGCTCCGAGAGCTCCTTCTTCTTCTGCTCGTCGAGCGCGGCGCCCTGCTTCACGAACTGGTTGTACGTGTGCCACAGCAGCCGCTGCGCCTCGGGCTCGAGCTTGCTCTTCGCGGGGCTCTCGTAGACCGCCTTGATGCGCGCGAAGAGCGCCGCGTTCTGCACGATGCGGTCCTGGAACTCGGCGAGCTTCGGCGACAGCTCGGCCTCGACCTTGCGGAACTCTTCGGAGGACTTCGAGCTCGACCACGTGCCGAAGAGAATGGCCGCGCGGTTCAGCGGCTGGCCGGCCTTCTCCATCGCGACGAGCGTGTTCTCGAACGTCGGCTTCGCCTTGTTGGTGGCGATGGCCTCCATCTCGGCGAGGGTGTCGGCCATGCCCTGCTCGAGCGCCGGCTTGAAGTCTTCGACCTTCACCTGGTCGAGCGGAGGCACGCCTCCGTGGGGGCCCTTCCACGGGGCGAGCAGCGGGTTCGTCGGAGTCTTGGCGGTCGGCATGGCCACGAGCACTAACAGAATCGCGGGGCTCATCCGCGCCCGCTGAGCGCCTTCCCCAGCGCCTCCATCTCGGGCTCCAGCCGCGCGCGCGTGTAATCGACCGTCGGCCCGCGCACGTTCAGCTTCGTCGCCTGGTACGCCGAGAGCGGGAGCTCGGCGAGCGCGGTCGCGCGCTCGAGCGCGCGCGGCAGCACCTCGGCCGGCTCCACGAGCTCGTCGACGATGCCGTGCGCGAGCGCCTCGTCGGGCGTCAAGAGCTGCCCGTGCATCACGAGCTTCGCCATGTAGCGCGGCGGCGAGACCGCCCGCATCAGCTCGACCCCGAACGCCGGCACCGGCAGCCCGCCCGGCACCTCGTTGAGGCCGATCTTGAACGCGCCCTTCGCCGCCACCCGCACGTCGCACGCGAGCGCGAGCATGCCGCCCGCGGCGATGGCGTGCCCCGTCACCGCCGCCACGCACGGCAGCGGCATCATGAACAGCTCGTCGCCCACGACGCGCGCGAACGCACGCAGCACCTTCATCAGCTCCGGCACCTCGAGCGTGGGCAGCACCTTCAGGTTCAGCCCCGCGCTCAAGAACCCCGCGCGCCCCGTCAGCACCATCGCGCCCGCGTCGGACTCGCGCACCGCTTTCAGCGCCTTCGACAGCGACTCGAACTCGTCGAGCGCGAGCGCGTTCGCCTTGCCGTCGTCCATCGACACCACCGCGACTCGCCCCTGCCTCGCGACATTCCAGGTCCCCATGTGGGTGTTCGTACCTGTTACGCACTCGAGAAGACAGTGGAGCGTCGATGCCCGAGGGCGACATGTCGGTCTGAAACGCGGCCGTGACGGAAACGGCTCGCAAGTCATTGAGGCGGCGTTGCGGGCGCGTTGGCCGGAGCGTTGCTCCTGGAATCCGGCGCCATGCCTACCTCGTCCGACCCTGATGCCCCTACCGAGCTGATCGAGGTCCCCGAAGATCAATCGTCCGAGGAGGAGATCGTGGAGGCTCCGACGCAGCCGATCGCCCTCTTCGAGCTACCGCCGTCGAAGCCCTGACGCTATGGTCCGCCGCTGCAATGGTTGAGAAGAAGAAGCGCAAGACGCTGCCGCCGCGCGGCGACCCGAAGAAGCTCGCGCCCAAGCCGACCGTTCCCAAACCGACCGTGCCTGATCGCCTCGGAGCTCCCATCGAAGAGCGCGAAGACTTCGGCGAGAACACCTTCGCCGGGGCCCTGCAGGCCGTGAAGCACGTGCTCGAGAAGGCCTCACAAGATGCTGCGGTAAAGGGTCGCAAGAAGAGTTGATCCGCTAAGCTCCCGCGAGCGATGGCGGGTCAGAGCAAACCCTTCGGAGAGCTCCTGATCGAGCTCGGCTTCGTCACCGAGTACCAGGTGCAAGAGGCCCTCGCGCTGCAGAGCCTCACCGGCAACCGCGTCGGCGAGGCGTTGATGTCGCTGGGCTACATCACCCGCAACCAGCTTCAGCGCGCGCTCTCGATGGCGCTCGGCCGCGGGCAGCCCGTCGCGCTCGACCGCCCGCCGCTCGGCGAGGTGCTGGTCGGCCTGAAGTACGTGCAGGCGCCCGACGTCGACGCCGCGCTCGATCAGCAGCGCAGAGACGGCCGGCGGCTCGGCGAGATCCTCGTCGAGAAGAACGTGTGCAGCTACCAGCAGGTGTACGAAGCGCTGACGCTGCAGCAGCGCATGGCCTCCGACGCCGCGCAGCGCCACTCGGCGCCCGACGCGAGGCCGCAGGCGGTCGACTCGAACGGCGTGCGCGTCATGGTCGTCGACGACTCGCTGCTCGCGTGCAACCTCGTCAGCGAGGGCCTGCAGGGCCAGGGCTACGAGGTCAGCACGTTTCAAGATCCGTTCGCCGCGCTCGAGCAGGTCGACGCGCTCAAGCCGAGCATCGTGCTCACCGACCTCGACATGCCCGGCATCGACGGCGCCGAGCTGTGCCGGCGGCTCAAAGACGGCCCCGCGCGCGAGACGCCCGTCATCATTCTCACCGCGAACGACGCCGACACCCAGCGCGTGCAGGGCCTGCGCGCCGGCGCCGACGACTACGTCCGCAAGGGCACCTCGATGGAGGAGCTCGCCGCCCGCATCGACAGCATCTTGCGGCGCACGAAAGAGACCGAGCGCGTGCGCAACCTGTTCGCGCGCTACACCTCCGACGCCGTCGTCGAAGAGCTCCTGCGCACCGGCCAGGTCGTGCTCACCGGCGAGAAGCGCGAGGTCACCGTCGTGTTCGCCGACATCCGCAACTTCACCGCGCTCTCGGAGTCGCTGCCGCCCGAGCAGGTGATGGCGCTGCTCAACGACGTGCTCGGCCGCCTCGGCGACGCCGTGCTCGCGTGGGGCGGCACGCTCGACAAGTTCCTCGGCGACGGCCTGATGGCCGTGTTCGGCGCTCCCATCACGCGCGACGACGACGCCGCGCGCGCCGTGCAGGCGGCGCTGCAGATGCTCGACGCCGTGCGCACGCGCAACGCCGAGGTCTCAGGCCCCGCGCTCGACGTCGGCATCGGCGTGAACTCGGGAATCGTCGTCGCGGGAAGCCTGGGCAGCGCGCGGCATACGGAGTACACCTGCATCGGTGACGTCGTGAACGTCGCCGCGCGGCTGTGCGCGCTCGCAGGGCCGGGGGAGATTCTGGTGGGTCAAGGCACCGCAGAGAAGCTCGGCAGCGTCGAGCGCTTCGAGGCGCTGCCGCCGGTCAAGCTGAAGGGCAAGGCGCAGCCGGTGCCGCTGTTCCGCGTGACGCCCGAGATCGACGCGGCGCTCAGACAGATGGGTCGCTTCTAGTGTTCTGACCGGGTGAAGCGATGGCACCGAGACGAGCGAGACCGAAGCGAGACGGCGCACCCGAGCAGCGCGGAGCGCAGGCGGGCCCGGAGGCCGTCGCAGCGAGAGGATCGTTCGTCGCAGGTATCTCTTCACCGCGGTCGGAGCACTAGGCGCCGCCATGGACGCGAAGGCGCTCGTCGAGAAGGCGGAGGCGGCACAGAGAGAAGACCGCCATCTCGACGCCGCGCGCCTCTACCTCGAAGCGCACCAGCCGTACGAAGCGGCGCTCGCGTTTCAGAAGGGCAAGGCCCTGAAGGAGTGCCTCGACGCGCTGCTCAAGGTCCCGCGGCTCGCGCCCGGCTATCGCGCCGCGTGCGTGCACGCGACCCGCGTCGCCGGAATTCTCGGCGAGCCCCTGACGCGCCTCCAGCCGCTCGTCGCCGGCTTCCTCGAGACTTCGCCCCAGAACCCGGCCGAGGCGACCGCGATGAAGGAGCTCGCAGAGACCCGGGCGGGCTCCGAGGCGGTGAACATCTACCGCCGCGTGCTGTCGGCGTACCCGAGAGACGCCGAGGCGCTCGAGGCGATCGCCGAGCTCACGAAGAAGGCCGACGCGAACCTGCCGTTCGTGGCGAACGCGGCCCCCGCGGCGCGGCCCTCGGCTCCGAAGCCGTCCGGCAAGCGCTTCACCGACATTCTCGTGGCGCGCGGCAAGCTCACCGCGATGCGCCTGCAGCAGGTGCTCACCACGCAGAGAGAGCTCGAGGGCAACGACCTGCTGCTCGGCGAGGCGCTCGTCGCCGACGGCACGGTGAGCGAGCTCGACGTGGTGCGCGCCATCTCGGAGCAGACCGGCATTCCGTTCATCAGCGGGCAGCGGCTGCTCGACACCGCGACCGCCGAGGCCCTGCGCCTCGTGCCCGTCGACAAGGCCGAGAAGTGGAAGGTGTGCCCCATCGCGATGATCGACCGGCACCTGTGGGTCGCGATGAGAGACCCGCGCGACATTCGCCTCACCGATCAGCTGCGCTTCGTCTCGAACCACCCGGTCAACGGCGTGTTCGCGACCGAGACCGCGCTCCGCAAGGCGATTCAGAAGCACTACTACGGGGAGAAGGGCGACGACGTCGGGCAGGAAGACTGGCGCTCGTGGGACCAGATGCCGATGGTGCAGGTGTCGCGCTTCTCCGACCGCTTCACGCGCACCCGCGAGCACGAGTTCGACACGCAAGAGATGATCGCGCGCACCGAGGCCGAGGGAAGAGCGGCGAAGCCGCCGGAGCCCGCGCCCGCGCCTGCCCCTGCGCCGCCGCTCGCCACGCCCACCGGGCCGAGCCCGCGAACGTCGACGACCCTCGAGACCCTGCGCCCGCTGTCGATCGGCGCGACCGTCGCGAGCCGGTACCGCCTCGAGGCGAAGCTGGGCGAGGGCGGCACCGCGACGGTGTTCCGCGCCCACGACCTCGAGCTCGACGAGAAGGTGGCGCTGAAGGTGTTCGCGCCGAGCGCGCGCGCCGACTCGCAGGTGCTGCGGTACAAGAACGAGCTCTCGCTGTCGCGGCAGCTGAACCACGCGAACCTCATTCGCCTGTTCGATCTCGGAGCGCACGACGGCTGGCGCTACCTCTCGATGGAGCTGCTCGAGGGCGTCGATCTCGGCACGAAGCTCGAGCAGCTGAAAGGGCCGATGCCGCTCGTCGAGGGGCTCATCGTGCTGGAGCAGGCGTGCGCCGGGCTGCAGTTCGCGCACGACGCCGGCGTGATTCACCGCGACATCAAGCCGGGCAACCTGTTCATCACGGTGAAGGGCGTGGTGAAGGTGATGGACTTCGGCATCGCGAAGAAAGACCGCGGCGGGCAACCGATCACCGCCGACGGCATCGTGGCGGGGACGCCCGAGTACATGTCGCCCGAGCAGATCAGCGCGTTCTCGAGCGTGACGCACCTGACCGACCTGTACGCGCTGGGCTGCACCGCGTTCGCGATGTTCTCGGGCGCGCCGCCGTTCACGTCGGACGAGGTGATGGCGGTGCTGATGCAGCAGGTGAACAACCCGCCGCCCTCGCTGCGCGCGAAGAACGGCGCGGTGCCGCTGGAGCTCGACGCGACCGTGATGCGGCTCTTGAACAAGGACCCGGCGAAGCGGTTTCAGAGCTGCGACGAGCTGAAGCTCGTGCTCGAGCGCATTCGCAAGTCGCTCGCGCGCTGAGTCGGAAGTCGGGGCAACCGGGGTCAGACTCGAGGAACATGTCCACGGCTCGTGGTCTTCACTACACGTACGCCCAGTACCTCGACGGCGAGATCTGCCGGAGCGGGGAGCGCCTGACTCTGGTCTCTCCCGCGCTCGAGCTCGGCGTCGACGAGCTGTACTCCGTGCTCCAGGGACTTGAGCGCGCGTCACTTCGAGCCGGCGAGCCGCCACTCGTTCAAGTTCCACCACAGGGAATCGGCCTCACCCCAGTCGGGCCCCTCGAGGTCCGCGCGCACCGCCGCGAGCCGCGACGTCAGCACGAGCGGAATCATCGGCAGCCGCTCGAGCCACAGCGCCTGCAGCTTCTCGTCGAGCCCGTGGCGCCGCTCGTCGTACAGCGACGCCTGCCGCCGCTCGTACGCCTCGCGCATCGCGTCGTCGTAGTGCGAGCCGTCGGCCACGTCGGTGCGGTAGCGGCCGCCTTCGTTCGCGACGTTGAAGAAGCGCGACGGCTCGTCGGCGTCGCGGCCGATCAGCACGAGCCCGTCGAAGTCGCGCTTCTGCACCAGCGGCAACAGCGTGGCGTGCTCCTCGAGCTCGACCTTCAGGCCGGCCTTCGTCAGATCCTCCACGACGCGCTCGGCCAGCAGCGCGTTGGCGCTCGCCTTCACCTTGAGCGTCAGCACGTGCAGCTTCACCGGCTGGCCCTCGAGGCCGAGCTCCTTGAAGGTCGGCGCCGCCGGCTTCGCGGCCGGCGCAGCGGCGCTCCACGACCAGGCGACGTGCGCCGGGGCCGGCTGCAGCACGCGCACCATCGCGTCGCGGTCGAGCGCGGCGAGCAGCGCGCGGCGGGCGGGCGCCGCGTCCCACGGAGCCTCTCTGAGGTTCGGCACCAGCACCCAGAAGAGGTCGCCCGGCTGCTCGAGGATGCGCACCTCGCTCTTGCCGCGCAGCGCCTCGTACGTCGCGCCGCTGATGGCGGGCAGCACGTCGACCTCGCGCGCGAGCAGCGCGGCGGCGGCCTTCGCGGGGTCGTTCAGCACCGTCACCTCGATGCGCTCGAACACCGCCGCCGGCCCCGCGAAGTGCGGGTTGCGCTCGAGCGTCGCGCCCGCGCCAGGGGTGAAGCTCGCGAGCGAGTACGCGCCCGCGCTCGGCGTCTTCGGCTCGCTCGACGCCTTCTGCAGCGCGTCGCGGCCGCCGTCTTCGAACGCGCGCCGGAGCATGCCGCGCGGGTAGACGGTGAAGCCCTTGAGCCACTCGTTGCGGCGCACCGCATAGGTGAGGTCGATGGTCTGCTCGTCGACGACCGCGATGCCGGTGCGCTGCGGGTTCGGCAGCGCCTCGATCGAGAAGACGAGGTCCGAAGCCGTGATGCGGCTGCCGTCGCTGAACGCCGCGCCTTCGGGCACCTTCCACCGCACGCGCATGCCGCCGTCGGGCAGCAGCCGCACGAGCGGGTTCGTCATCGCCGGCGCCTCCTCGGCGACCGACGCGATGAGCGCGCCCTTCGAGCCCCTCACCACCATCGTGCCGCGGCGCGGAGGCAGCCCGCCGCCCTGCACGCTGTCGAGCGCCGCGACGCCGACCTTCAGCACCGGCTGGGTCGGGCGGGGGGCCTTCGCCTCGACGGCGGCGAGCGCGGGGTGGGCGCGCAGCGCTCCGACGACGAGCATCAGCGTGCTCGCGAGCGCGATGCCGGGGAGGCCGACGAGCCCGAGCCGGTCTGCGCGCCGCGACAGCAGCGGCTTCCGCTCGTGCGTGAGGAAGGCGATGACCGTGATCAGCATCGTCGTGGTGATGAACACGTAGGCCCCGAGGAACAGCTTGTCGGCGGCGACGAGGTACGTGACGTCGGGCAAGGTGTCGGCCTGCGTGTAGTGGAACGCGATGCACGCGAGCAGCGCGGTGACGCCCATCGCGCTGCGCACCTCGAGCTCGGTCGGCGGGAGGAACAGCGCGAGCAGCGCCATCAGCAAGATGAGCACGAGCGGCAGCGCGAACTTGATCAGGTACGGAGCGAACGGCCGCGACATCTCGACCGTGAACGCCGCGCGGTTGAGGCGGGCGGCCTTGCCCTCTTCGCCGATGCTCCCGAGGTCCGAGCCGTACCGCTTCACCTCGCTGCGCGCGTTGAAGTACGGCTCGTAGTTCCACCCGGTGATCGAGAACGTCGGGTTCATGCCGCTGGCGCCGAGGTCGGGCACGAGCAGGCCCTCGCTCTCGTCGAGCCCGAGGATGACGGGCAGCGTCTGGCGGTCGAAGGGAAACGCGTTCACCGGAAAGTCGCTGCGGAAGGTGCCCTGAATGCGCCACTTCACGCTGCGCCAGTCGCCGTCGGCCTCGGTGCCGAGCTCGTCCTTCGAGTCGATCTCGCCGTTCTCGAACGTGACGTTCGGGGGCTTCTCGGCGCCCGACCACTTGAGCCAGACGCGCAGGTCGGCCTTGAAGCGGCCGGCCTTGAGGTCGAAGTCGCTGACGTCCGAGAGGTACACGCCGGCGTAGACGCGCCTCGTCTCGGGCGCGGCCGCGGTCAGCGTCAGCAGCAGGCAGAGGAGCACCCGCTCACCTTACACGGGCGTCTCTCGACCTCAATCGCGCTCATCAGCGCCGCGACCAGGCCTGGTTCGCCTGGCCGTGGCACGGCCAGACGATGATCGGCGAGCCGTCGGAGCCGTCGCCGCCGCTCACGTCGACGCACAGCCCTTCGAGGCCGATGATGTTCCAGCCGTCGTAGCGCCACGCCTGGTTCTCGTACGTGCGGGTGCCGCCGGTGCACGGCCAGAGGATGACGCGGTCGCCGGCGTGGCCGATGCCGCCTTCGATGTTGAGGCACAGGCCCGAGCCGGTGAGCGCGATCTCGCCGTTGTTCGGGTCCTGCGTGAAGCTCTGGCTGGCCCCGCCGTGACAGCTGCGCAGCGTGAGCTGCGTGCCCATCAGGGTGGCCGGCGCGTCGAGGCACTTGCCGAGCGACGAGAACGCCTCGATTCGCGGCGCCGCGACGGGCTCGCTGAGCAGCTGCGCCACCCGCTCACGGTCCGACGAGAACGGGAAGTGCGAGTAGAGACGGTGCGCGTTGTGCCGGTCGGTGATGTCCGCCCTCAGCGCCTCGACGACCGCGACCTTGTCGACCGAGAACGGCATCGCATCGACCAGCGCGGCGACCTCGTCGACGGCGAACGGCCGCCCGGCGGCGCCCTGAACGATCGCCACCTTGTCGCTCGCGAACGGCGCCGCCTTCACGGAGTCGAGGAGCGACTGTGCGGAGGCTGACGAGGCCGTCAAGGCGGCTGCGAACGCGAGGGTCAGGCGCATGAGGGCCCTGACGCAAGCCGCCCGCCGTTCATTCATCGGCCGGCAGGCAGGACAACACGGCCCCCGCTCGATGTGCCATGACGCGAACGTGCTGGCCGGTCTTCTCGTCGCGGTGCTGTCTCAAGCTCCTGCCCCGCGCGCGTCGCTCACCTTCTCGAGCGAGTCGCCCGCGTGCACGGAAGCCGCGCTCCGCGAGGCCGTCGCCTGGCGGCTCGAGGGCCTCGACCCCTTCGGCAGCGGCGGCCGGGTCGGCGTCGACGTGAAGGTGGTCGGCTCCGAGCGCCTCCACGCGAGCGTCACGCTGCTGAAGGCCGGAGCGCCTCCGGCCACCCGCGTGCTGTCGGGCGCCGCCGATTGCCAGGCGGTGCTCGGCGAAGTCGCCGCGCTGCTCGAGCCCGAGCTGCGGCAGGTGGACCCGGCGCCGGTCGTGGCCGCTCCGCGCTTCTCGGTGACCGCCGCCGCCGGAGGCGATCTCGGCCAGCAGCCCGACGGCATCGTCAGCGCCCGCGCCGGAGTCCGCGCCGGCGGCCCGCGCTTCACCGGCCTCGTCGAGGCCGTGCTCACCCTGCCGTCGCGGCTGTGGCTCGACGACGGCTCGTTCGTGGCGGCCGCGTTCTACGGCGCGAACCTCGGCGGCTGCGTCGGCGGCGCCATCGCGCACGGCTGCGTCATCTTGCGGGGCGGCGCGGTGCGGCTGCAGCCGGCGGGAGTCGCCGCGATGTGGGCTCCGTCGTTCAGTGCCGGCCTGCGCGGCGCCGTCGAGTGGCCGAAGGCGTCGCCGGTCGCGGTCTACGGCGCGCTCGAGCTGCGCGTGCCGCTCGGGCGGCTCTCGCTCTACGTCGACGACGAGCTGTGGTGGCGGCAGAACTGGCTCATCGGCTCGCTGCAGGCGGGCCTCGTCGTGAGGATTCCCTGATGTGGGAGTCGGTCGCGCAGGCCACGTGCATGCCCGACCACTGCTTCTGCGAGGCGGTGCGCGACGGGCTCGTGCGGCAGCCCGCGAACACGTGGTCGAGCTTCACGTTCTGTGTCGCGGCGCTCTTCATGGCCTTCGAGCGGCGTCGCGGCGTCGAGGCGTGGTGCTTCATCGCCGCCGTGTTCCTCGTCGGCGTGACGAGCGCCGTCTACCACGCGAGCCTCTCGTTCATCGGGCAGACGCTCGACGTGCAGTCGATGTACCTGCTCGTGCTCGCGGTGGTGGCGCTGAACGTCGACGACCTGCGGCCGGGGAAGCCGCGCCGCTTCCTGGCGACGTACCTGATCTCGAACGCAGCGCTGGGCGTCTTGCTCGTGGCCGTGCCCGAGGTGCGCCGCTACGCGTTCGGGCTCGCCATCGCGCTGATCGTGGGAACCGAGTGGGCGCTGCGCCGCCGCAAGCTCCGCGACTGGCCGCTGAAGCCGCTGTTCGCGACGGCGGCCGTGCAGGGGCTCGCGTTCGGCATCTGGGTGCTCGACACGACGCACACGGTCTGCGAGCCGCACAGCCTGCTGCAAGGCCACGCGGCATGGCACACGCTGGGAGCGGTCGCGACGCTGTTGCTATGGCGATATCTCGAACCCGCGCGCCGGTCATAGGCAGGCGCTATCCTTGAAACATGTCAGCCGCCGGGACGCCGTTCTATTTCACCTGGGACTGGCCGATGGGAGTCGTTGGGTCTCTGCTAGAGCGGAAGTTGAAGGCCGCTCAGATGTCGAAGCGTGTGTGAGTTCCGAAAAATCTGGCCGCCCCCGTTCCGGAGAATCTGGCCGGTCGTAAGGCCGGGCGTTCCGGCAGAAGGCGGTGATGTACGGGATGGCGAAGCGACACAGCGTGAAGACGCTGCGTGAGGCGGGGCACACGCAGCAGAGCGTAGCGAAGCAGATGAACGTGGCTGAGCGGACGATCCGGCGCATCGACGCCGAGCCGCCAGTGAAGGTGTTCGACGATGCAGCCGAGCTCAAGCGCCGTGGCGTTGGGCGGCCCGCGAAGGCGGCGCCCTTCGCCGAGCAGATCAAGGAGATCCTCAAGGGCGAACCAGCGTTGCCGACGCTCGAGGTGCTTCGGCGCGTCAAAGAGGATGGATACCTCGGCGGCAAGAGCGCGCTTTACGAGCTCGTGCAGTCGGTGCGGCCGAAGGACATGCGGCCCATCGTGCGCTTCGAGGCCGTCGCCGGCGAGTTCAGCCAACACGACTTCGGCCAGGTCGACGTGCGCTTCCTCGATGGCAGCGTGAAGCGGGTGCACTTCTTCGCCTCGCGGCTCAAGTACTCGCGGATGGTGGGCGTCACCATCGTGCCCGACGAGCGCGTCGAGTCTCTGGTGCGGGCGCTGATCGGCCACTACGAGTACTTCGGTGGCGTGCCGTTGATGTCGGTCTTCGACCGGCCGAAGACGGTGGCCATCGAGTGGCGCAAGGACGGGGCGGTGACGAAGTGGAACTCGACCTTCATGTCCGTCGTCGGCGAGCTCGGCGTCGGCGTCGAGCTGTGCTGGCCCTACCAGCCGCAGCAGAAGGGCGCGGTCGAGAACCTGGTCGGCTGGGTGAAGGGCAGCTTCTTCAAGCCCAGGCGCTTCGTCGACGACGATGACCTTCGCCGCCAGCTCGACGCGTGGCACAGCGAAGTGAACTTCGAGCGACCTTCGCGGGCGACGAAGGAAGTGCCCGCTGAACGAATGAAGGCTGAGCGCCCCCGCTTGAGAGCTCTCAAGGTGACGAGCGCTCAGCTCGAGCTGCGCTACCCGGTGCACGTGGGCCCGACGGCGATGGTGAACTTCGAGACCTGCAAGTACTCGATGCCGCCGCAGGCGATGGGGCTGCCCGGCACGCTGTTCCTCGGGCGCACTGCGGTCCGCAGCATCGCCGGCCGCTGGGAAGCGCTTCACCCACGCCTCACCGAGCCGAACTCGACGTCGGTGCTGCCAGAGCATCGCGCCGCCATCCTCTCGGCTGTCTCGTCCGAGCGCGGTCGCGACTACCTCAAGCGCCAGCACCTCTTCGCCCTCGGTAACGAGGCGGTCGACTTCATCACCGAGCTCGTGCACCGGCGCGAGCAGCGCTGGAAGCGCGACATCAACGTGATGCACGAGCTGCTCGACCTTCACGGCGAGCACGCGATGCGGGCGGCAATCTCGACGGCACTCAAGGGCGAGACCTACGGCGCCGAGTACGTCGCGCACCATCTCGGCGAGCAGCACCGTGCGGCATCGATGAACTTCGCGGGCCAGGGGGTGACCCAGTGAGCGCCGCACCACAGCTCATCGAGCTCGACGCACAGCTCAAGCGTCTGCACCTCGCCAGCTCACGTCGCATCTGGCGAGAGCTTTGCGCCCGCGCCGAGAAGGAAGAGTGGACCTATCAGCACCTGCTCGAGGTGCTCTTCTCGGAAGAGGTCGCTCAGCGCAAGCAGACCCGGCTCACCAAGCTGACCCGCTGGGCCGACTTCCCCTTCCTCAAAACCATCGACGACTACGACTTCACTCACCAGTCGACGTTGCGCCTGTCGATGATCGGCAGCCTGCTCTCGCCTGACTTCGTCACGCAGGGGCAGAACGTCATCTTCTGGGGCAAGCCAGGCCGCGGGAAGACGCACCTGGCGATTGCCCTCGCGTACCGAGCCATTCAGAACGGCTTCGACGCTCGCTTCACCACCGCCGCCGCTCTCATCGAAGAGCTCGCCGACGCCGGCAGCAAGAACCAGCTGCAGGGCCTGCTGAACAAGTACATCGCGCCGCACGTGCTCGTGGTCGACGAGGTCGGCTACCTCACCTACGGCTCGAACGCGGCGAACGTGCTCTTCCACGTAGTCAACGCGCGCCATCTCGGCCGCCGGGCGATGATCTTCACGACCAACAAAGCGCCCCAGCAGTGGGGCCGCGTGCTTCACGACGAGGACCTCGGCGACGCGATCGTCGACCGCATCCTCGAGCGCGGGCGCGTCATCAAGCTCGACGGACCGTCGATCCGGAGCAAGCACGTCGACCCTTCAGACCTTCAGGACGTAGCTGCGGTACCCTCTAACCAACCGGCCATAATTTCCGGAACGGACCGGCCACAATTTCCGGAACCCACACCGAGCGGTGATTCAATGGTGAGAGCACGAATCTGCTGGCTCTCTGAAGGAGAAGGTGGAAGCGCGACAATTCCAACGGGGCCTACCTACTCTACTGCTGCGCGCTTTGAGCGGCTCCGAGAACAGTGGCCTCGTGAGGCGTGGAGCATTGTCGCGGAGTTCTTGGGGTCCCCCGACGAGAAAGGTTGTCTTGACGCACGGGTACGACTCTTGAACAGCGAGGGGCCCCCGGACTTGCTCGGCATCGGGAGCCGTTTCGACCTGTTCGAGGGGGCCAGGCTTGTGGCCCATGGCGTGGTGCTCGGCGTCGAACCCTGATGCTTGAATCCGCATTCAGTGTGCTCGTTCTTGCGGAGGGCATTTCATTTTACGAAAATGGTTTCCGATTCTATGACCCGGAGCTCGGCGGATACGATCAGAGCGAGCCCATCCTCCGCTCCCCGTACTCCCACATCGCGTACGCGCACCTTGGTCACTCGCTGCCCACGTATGCATACGCCGCCAACAATCCGCTCCATTTCGTTGATCCAATCGGGCTATGGACTTTCAACCTCGGCTTTACTGAGGTCGGACGGTTCTTCGTTGGAGGAGAGTTTTCGGCGCAGCTCAGCTTTGTGTCTGCTTTTGTTTTCATCGGGGTGTTTGAACCCTGTCGCTGACGCATTGCCAGCAGTTGGTGAGGTCTTCGCGGAGGCCGACATCCGCTCGGCGCGCGTTTCCTGGGCCTCCCCAGACTCCGCATTCCGTGTCACAGGTTTCGTGGTCGCGGCCGAGCCAATGCATGTCCCTTCCGTCGAGACGACGGCGACGGAGTTCGTCGTTTCGGGACTTGCCAACGGCACGTCATACACATTCGCGGTCGTGGCCGAGAATTCTGCAGGTCGCGGTCCGGCAGCTTTGTCGAATGTGGTCACCACCCCTGATGTCCCAGCCGCGCCGACAGCCGTGATCGCGAATCCGGTCGGCAGTCTCGGTGCCCGCGTCGCCTGGAACCGGCCCGCGAGCAACGGGGGGCGCCCGATCTCGAGCTACATCGTATCTTCATCGACCGGGTCAACCACGGTGGTACTGCCCACCGAGAGCACAGCGGTACTTAGCAATCTGTCGCGCGCGGCAGTCTCCTTCACCGTGCGCGCGGTCAACGCCGTGGGCGAAGGGCCGGACTCCGCCCCCTCGAATGAGATCACTCCCCTCATTCCGCCACAGCCCCCCACGGGCGTGAATGCGGTCCCCGGCAACGGCCAGGTGCTGCTGAGTTGGTCCGGACCTGCTGACAACGGGGGAGCGCCGATCTCGGAATACGTCGTCGCCGAGACTGCTGGCGCCGTTGCACCCGTAAGCGTCGCTGGCCGAACCGACGCGACCGTGACGGGTCTACGCAATGGGCAGGCGTATGTGTTCTCTGTAGCGGCCGTCACGCCAGCCGGGATGGGTGCCGCAGCGCTCTCGAACACGGTCGTCCCGTACACAGTGCCAGCACCTCCGGCACAGGTGACCGCTGTCGCGGGCAATTCACAGGCGACCGTTTCGTGGACGCCGTCTTCCGACAACGGTCGTCCAATCACTGCCTTCCACGTCCGGGCGTCCAACGACGGGGGCTTCCTCACCGTCAGTGACGGCGGCACGACCGTCGACGTATCGGGACTCCGCAACGGCACTCCGTATACGTTCACGGTCGCGGCCGAGAACCTCGCCGGCGAGGGTCCGGCTTCGCTCCCGTCGAACCTCGTGATCCCCGTCGGGCCACCGACCGCGCCCGTCGGCGTGACTGCACGCGCGCTCAACCAGAGCGCGACGATACGGTGGAGCCCGCCGCTCAACAGTGGCGGCTCTGCCGTGCTCGACTATCTGGTGACGTCGTCGCCTGCAGGTTTCTCGACCACGACTACGGGACCGGCGACCCAGGCCACGGTCGCGGGGCTCCAGTACGGCACGATCTATTCGTTCACCGTCCGCGCTCGCACCGCACTCGGGCTCAGCCCCGCGTCCCTCCCTTCGAATCCAGTGGCGCCTGCCGCACCGTGCGCCACGCGCATCATCTGCGGCGAGCTGTCCACGCTCGACGGCTACGGCTCCGGCATCGCCTCCGGTGACTTCAATGCCGACGGTCGCCTCGACGTGGCGATGTCGGGCGGACCCACCCGGGTCTTCATCGGGACGGGTGATGGCACGTTTTCTCAAGGTGGGACCTACGCCTCGAGCGACTCCGACATCGTGGCTGCCGACTTCAACGGCGATGGCCGCCAGGACCTGACCGTCGGTGAGGCGACCGGCACCCGCGTCCTTTGGGGACGCGGCGACGGCTCCTTCGACGCGGGGAGCGTGCAGCCGCTGCCAGGGTTCCCAGCCAAGCTCGCCTCAGGCGACTTCAATTCAGATGGCCGGCTCGACCTGGCGGCTGCGTGCTCGAGCGCCGGTGCTTGCGTCCTCCTCAATGCACCGGGCGGTTTCGGTGCTGCAACCGCATACGACGTCGGAACCGATGCGGACTACGTCGCAACGGGAGACTTCAATGCGGATGGCCGCCTCGACCTGGCAGTCAGTCCGGTGATCGGAGCTCAGGTGAGCGTTCTCGCGGGAAATGCCAACGGTACTTTCGGCAGCCCGGTGAGCTTCGCGGTGGCCCAGGAACCGCTTCCGTTGACGACCGGTGACTTCAACTCCGACGGCCGGACAGACCTCGTCACCGGCGTGAGTCTGCTCATCTCGTCGCCCATGGGGATGTTCCTGCCCGCTGTTCAGCTCGCGGTTCCGACGTCATTCGAATACCAGCGCGTGATGTCGCTGGACATCAACGCCGACGGCAACCTCGACGTCGTTCTTCAGGAGGCAAACTCGCCACAGCACGTCGGAGTACTGCTTGGAAACGGCAACGGGACGTTTCGGCCGTTCGTGATGTACCTGACTCGCGACGGCGCTCAAGTGTTGGTGAGCGGGGACTTCAACGGCGATACACGCATGGACCTCGCGGTTGGCGGCAGCACGCAAGGCCGCTTGGACGTTCTGCTGGGCCGCGGCGACGGGACGTTGGTGGCTCCCGCGGTTACCGGCCCGCGCGTCGGCTTGCATGACTACGTCGCGACCAGCGACCTCGATGCGGACGGCAGGCTCGATGTGGTTGTGTGCAGCTCAGTCCGACTCGGCGTCCTGATGAACACTGCGAATGGCGTTCTGCCATTCTCGTCGGCGACGTCATACGGGTCGTCTTCTTTTCCCCTGCCGGTATCGGCTCCAGCCGCGGCCGATCTCGATGGTGACGGGTATCCCGACGTCGTCGTCGGCAGCAACCGCAAGCTCAGCGTCCTGACCTCACGCGGGGACGGGGGCTTGTCTCCACCCATGTTCTTCGATGGGGGAACTGCCGACACTCCTGGATCGCCCGTGGTTGGAGATTTCAATCTCGATGGCCGACTCGACGTCGCAGTAGCGCTCCGCAGCGAAGTCGCCGTCATGCTGCGGGACAGCAGTGGCGCCTACGGTTCAGGGTTGTTTCAACCTGTCGGTGGCCTTCCATCCGATCTTGTCGCCGCAGACTTGAATGCGGACGGCTGGCTCGACCTCGCGGTCTCCGTCATGCAGCCACTCGAAGGCGTCGCGGTGCTTCTCGGTCGCGGAGACGGCACCTTCTCGCACGCCGCCAGCATTCCGACGGCTGGGGGACCCCTTGCCATCGCGTCAGGAGACTTCAACGCCGACGGGCGGCTGGACCTCGCAGTGCTGAACAACACCGCGGAGTCCGTCAGCGTGCTGCTCGCCGGCAGTGCCGGCGCGTTCGCGGCGCCGCTGCACTATCCGGTAGGCGTCAGGCCACGCGATCTCTTCGTCGTAGATGCGAACGGAGACGGCTTCCTCGATCTCGCCATCGCGGAAGTCCAGGACGGCCAATGGCACTACCGGCTTCTCCGAGGCAACGGATCGGGCGCGTTCGCCCCCTGGCACACGTTCCTTGCCGGCCACACTCGCGCTCAAGTCATCGACGGCCTCGGCCGGCAGCCTTTCACCTCGGGCGACTTCAACGCCGATGGGCGGGCGGATTTCGCCATGGTCGGCACTGACTCCGACATCGCGTTCCTCATCGGTGCGTCTTGCGCTTGCCTGCCGTGAAGGCACCGCGATCGTTCACGCCTTTGGCTGCCGACGAACCGCCGAGTGTAATACCCTGCGTGCGTGCGCGCGGCGGGCCTCCTCGGAGTCATCGCGGTCATCACGCTCGTGGCCGCCGTTCCCGCGGCCGCCGCCGCGAAGAAGCCGGGCAAGAAATCCGCGCCGCCGCCCGTTGCGGCTCCGCTCTCCCCGCAGGTCGAGCGCTCGCTGAAGCTGCTCGACGACGGCGACTACACCGGTGCCCTCGCGAACCTCACCGAGGCCCAGAAGACCGACGCCGCGCCCGACGAGCTCACGTTTCACATCGGCCGCGCGCAGAAGGGCCTGCTGCAATACAGCGACGCGGTGAAGAGCTTCGAGACCTACCTCCAGAAGGGGAAGGCGGCCGACAAGAAGGCCGCGGCGAAGCAGTTCATCGCCGAGATCAAAGACGTCGCCGCCGTCGTCACCGTCACCATTCCCGGCGACCCCGCCGAGCTGTTCGTCGACGGCGAGCGCATGGGCAAGTCACCGTTCAAGGCGCCGCTGCTCTTCGCTCCCGGCAAGCACACGTTCTCCGCCCGCCGCGAGGGCCAGCCGCCTCTCGAGAAGACCGAAGACCTGCTCGGCGGCGCCGCCGTCTCCCTCGTGCTCCAGGCGCCCGTCGTCTCAACGGCGCCCGAGCCGCTCAAGCCGCAGGTGTTCGTCGAGGGCGACCCTCCGCCGCCCGAGGAAGAGAGGCCGAAGCGGAAGTTCCCGCTGCTCGGCATCGCGGTCGCGGCCGGCGGCCTCGCGTTCATCGGCGGCAGCGTCGCCTTGAGCGTCTTCGCCGGCAGCCGCTCGAACGAGGTGAGCCGGCTCGTCGCCGAGGGCGGCACGTGGGACTCGTACTACGACCGCCGCCAGGCCGAGGGCGAGCGCTTCGAGGCCTGGAGCGCCGTCGCCGCCGTCATCGGCGCCGCCGCGCTCACCACCGGCGCCATCATGACGCTCGTCTCGCTGCTGAGCTCCGACACGCCCTCGGGCGGCCAGACCATCGACGACATCGCCCCGCTGCCCGAGCAGACCCGCCTCTTCATCTCCCCGACGAAGGACGGCGCCGTCGCCGGGCTCGTGCGCCGATGGTGAGGCGCCTGGGCGCGGCGCTGCTGCTGGCCTCGAGCGCGTGCTACTCGCCGAAGCTCACCGACTGCCGCGTTCGCTGCGCGCTCGACGGCACCTGCCCGAACGGCCTCGAGTGCGACAACAGCAACTACTGCCGCACGAAGGACCACCCGCCCGGAATCTGCCAGTGCGAGCCCGGCGACACCCGCGTCTGCGGCATGAACAAGGGCGTGTGCCGCTCGGGCACCCAGACCTGCATGGACTCGAAGCAGTACGGCCCCTGCGAAGGCAGCATCGAGCCGAGCTCCGAGATCTGCGACACGAAGGACAACGACTGCGACGGCTTCATCGACGAAGACCCCACCGACGCTCCGCCGTGCGAGCTCTCGCTCGGCGTCTGCTCCAGCACGTTCCACGCGTGCGTCGACGGCCGCTACTCCGGCCCGTGCCTCGCCGAGTACGGCTCGAACTACGAGCGCGTCGAGACGAAGTGCGATCTGCTCGACAACGACTGCGACGGCGTCATCGACCGCCGCAGCAACGTCGTGCTCGCTCCTGCCAGCAACGGCTTCGAGCTCGTCGGCCTCGACGGAGGTTACGCGCTCGCCACCGGCGACCCCGGCGGCGCCTCCTGGTCGGTGAGGTTCTTCGACTCGCGCCTCGACCCCGTCGGCGGCCCGCTCGTGCTCGGGCCCTCGTCCGGCCCCACCTCGATGAAGGGCGTCGGCAGCGGCACGGTCGCGTGGTTCGTGTGGCAGCGCGGCGGCGCCACGCCGCCCGCCGGCTTGTCCGGCGCCTCGGTCGATCTCGCGACGCCGTCCGCCGCCGCCGCTCCGCTCACCGGGCTCTCGCAGCCCGGCCAGCTCGGCGCCGTCTCCATCGGCGCGCGCGGCGACAACCTGCTCGCGGCCTGGCCCGCCGACGGCGGCGTCGGCCTGGGCGAGTGGAGCTCGCGCACCGGCGCTCCGCAGCTCAGCCTCTTCGTGCCGCCGCAGCCGCGGTTCGCCTCCGCCTACGAGGTCGCGCTGTCGAGCCGCGCCTCCACGCTCGTCTTCGCCGGCCGCTACTTCACCGACGACGCCGGCACCACCGACCTCGGCGACGGCGTCGTCTCGCTCACCGACGGCGGGAGCTCGACGAAGTACGTCGCCACGCGCGCGGCGATCATCGACACGGCGCTGGGCACGCAGGCGATCTTCGACGGCTACTGCGACTACTCGCTGCTCGGCTACTCGTGCCGCCGCAGCTACATCGCGGTCGACTACGACGTTCACGGCACGCCGCCGGTGATGGAGACGCGCGTCGCGAACCCGGGCTTCATCTCGGGCTCGAGCGCGAGCGTGCTCGGCGCGGCCTGGGCCGCGACGTGGGTCGAAGGTACGCTGCTGTTCGTCGGCGTCCCCGCGATCGGCGCGCGCACCCTCGACGTCGGGCCCGTCGTCTTGACCCACCCCGCCTACGGCCCCACGCGCATCGCCACGTCCGGCGGCGATCTCGTGGCCATCGTCTACGTCGCGAACGGCGCCGGCCAACTGAACGGAGCGCTCGTATGCCCGCGCTGAATCGCTCGAGCCTCGTGCTCCTCGCCGCCTCGGCCGCGGCCGCGCTCGTCTGGGTGCAGGGCTGCGGGCCGCTCGGCGGCGGCTGCAAGCGGCTCGGCTGCGCGAACGGCCGCGTCTGCAACGTCGACACCGACCAGTGCGAGCCCGCGCCTCCCACGGCCGGCGGCGCCGAGGCCGGCGGCAGCGGTGAGGCCGGAGGCGCCGCGGGAGGCACCGCGACTGCGGGAGGCGCCGCGGGCGGCTCGAGCGGCGGCACGGCCGGAGGCGCCGCGGGCGGCACCGCCACGGCGGGCGGCGTCGGCGGCACGGGCGGCGGCGCGATGCTGATGCCCGACGGCGGCTACCCGAACTGCCTGCGGCGGCCGCAGAGCGAGCTGACCTGCACGAGCACGTGCCCGCCGGGCTTCCGCTGCGTGAGCGGCCTGTGCCGGCTGAACGGGGGCGCCAGCTACCTGCAGGTCACGGTGCGGTGGGACACGTTCGAAGACCTCGACCTGCACGTCATCGAGCCGCTCGCCGACGGCGGCACGTGCGAGGTGTACTTCGGCAACCGCAACACGGCGAACAACCCGAGCACGTGCGGAGCGCGCGGCACGCTCGACCTCGACTCCGAGGCGGGCTGCGGAATTCCCGACGGCGTCGACATCGAGAACGTCATCTACCCGGTCAACGGCGCGCTCGTGCCCGGCATGTACCGCGTGCTCGTGAACCACTTCGACAACTGCAACCCGGCCCTCACCGAGGTGCCGTACCAGGTCGAGGTGCGCAAGGGCGCGCAGCTGATCGGCCTGTGCGGCGTGTACCGGAGCACCGACCCCGACTGGGGCAACGACGTCGATCGCACCGTCGTGACGTTCAGCGTGCCGTGAACAGCCGCCGCTTCTTCACGCTCGGCGCGTGGGCGCTCATCGCCGGCGGCCGAGATAGCCGAACCGCATACCCGCCTACTGCGGCGGCCGCGGCCTACCTGCTGCGGGCGGCCTCGTCACTGCGCTGCTCCACGGGCCGAACAAGCACGCGTCCGCTGCTCGTTCCTCGGGCGCCCGCCTCGGTGCCGGCCGACGGCCGCCTCGCGACGGCGCGTATGCGGATCGGCCATCTGGGGCACCTCGCGCTCGTCGACGCCGCGACGCTGTGGCTGCGCACGCGCGTCTCGTCGTGGAGCCCGTCGTCGATCGTCGTGTCCGGCCTCGAGCACACCACGCTCGACTTCGGGCCCCTCGGCTCCGCGAACGCCTTTCGCGCGTTCGCCGGCTTCAGCTTCTGGGTCGCGCTCTCGCTCGTCTTTCTCGGCGTCTTCCTCCACCTCGTGCGCGCGCAGCCGAGCGTGTGGCTCAAGCCCTTCATCGTGCTCTCGCTGGTGCTGTCGTCGTGCTTCTTCGTGCTCGCGGCGGTGTGCTTCATCTGGCCGGCCGGGGCCGGCGGCCTCGCCGCGGTCGCGCTGTTCAGCCTCTCGCTGTGGCGGCGGGAGAGCTGAGTCACTGCTACTTCTTCTTCTTCTTCTTGCCCTTGGTCTTCTTCGGAGGCTTCTCGGGCGGCTTGTTCACCTCGACCTCGACGTTCGACTTCGGAGCCTCCTGCACCGCCGGCGGCTCCTGCGGAGGCGGCGCCGCGATCTCGGGAACGCGGAAGCCGCCGTCGCCCTCTTCCACCAGGCCGCTGTTCTTCACGAGGAAGGCGAGCGGCGGCCCGCTGAAGGGCGACACCGGCAGCGGCTCGGTGAGCTCGGAGGCCCGCGTCGCCTCTTCCCCGGTGAGGAGGTACTTCGCGATCTCGTCTTGCGCGAAGTGGCGCGCCTTCACGTAGAACCAGCGGCGCTCCGGCGGGGCTGCTCCCGCGCGCGGCGCGACCGGGGGAATCGGCGACCACCCCACGAACTCCGAGCCGGTGCGCCACTCGACGAAGTTGAGCCCTTGCTCCTCGTCGAAGCTCCACAGCCAGTCGTAGTCCTGCGTCCACAGCCAGCGGCCGTGCGTGAAGACGACCTCGGACCACTCCCACGGGCCCTCGAACGTCCACCCGCGGTCGGTACGCACCCACTTGCCGCCGCTCGCGTACGGCGCGAAGTCTTTTCCCGTCTCGTTCGCGTTCGGGTGCCACAGCTTTCCGTACGGGCTGACGAGGATCCACTCGCCGTGGCGGCGCAGCTCGTCGCGCAGGTCTCTCTTGGGCGGCGGCGGCGGTGGCGGCGGCGTCGCGCACGAGACCACCACCAGCCAGAGCAGGGCCCTGCGCATCGCGCTCATTCTGCCCTTGCTTTGGGTACGGCCGCGTTGAAATAACAGCGTCATGTCGAACGACTCGTTGGCAGACCGTGGGAAGGAGCTCGAAGAGGCCTTCTTCCGCCAGATGAACCAGAAGCTCACGGAGAAGCTCCAGGCCGAGAACAAGAAGAAGCTCGACAAGGACGCCATCAGCAAGCTGACCGGCATCAGCTCCGACGAGCTGCTCGAGCGCCTGGTCGCGCTGAAGCTCGGCGCTTCGACGGTCGCGGCGTTCGGCATCCTGCCCGTCGTCGAGGTCGCGTGGGCCGACGGCCGCATCGACGACAAAGAACAGCGCGCCGTGCTCGAGGCCAGCAAGCAGGCCGGGCTCACCGGCACGGCCGCCGAGATCGTCGAGGCCTGGCTCAAAGACCGCCCCGCGAAGGCCGTCTTCGACACCTGGAAGGAGTACATCGCCGCGGTGTCGTCGCGCCTCGGCCCCGACGAGAAGGCGCTGATGAAGAACGAGATGCTCGGCCGCGCGAAGTCGGTCGCCGAGGCGTCGGGCGGCTTCCTGGGCCTGGGCAACCACGTCTCGAAGGAAGAGCAGGCCGTCCTCGACCGCATCGCCGCCGCGTTCGGCTAGGTGCTCGGTGCTCGGCGCCGCCCTGCAGGTGGTGCTGTGCGCCGCCCAGCTCAAGCTGGCGACCGTCGGGTTCACGCAACACGGCCTCACCGATGCGCAGGCGAGCTTCTTCGCCGAGCACTTCTCGGTGCAGCTGCAGCGCGCCGGCGACGACGTGCGGGTGACGACGCCGAAGGACCTCGAGACGGTGCTCGGCGTCGAGAAGCAGAAGCAGCTGCTCGGCTGCGCCGACGACTCGTCGAGCTGCATGGCCGAGATCGCCGAGGCGCTCGGCGCCGCCGGCCTCGTCACCGGTCAGATCGCGAAGGTCGGCCAGCGCTACCAGCTCAACGTCAAGATCATGGCGCCCGAGGGCACCAAGACGCTCTACCTCCACAGCTCGGAGCTGTTGCCCAGCGAAGAGGCGCTCATCGCGGAGCTGAACGCCGTCGCGGCCGACGCCGTCGCGAAGCTGCGGCCCGCCACCGGCGGCACGGTGACCGCCGCCCCGGCCGGCAAGCAGCGCTCGAAGCTCAAGCTGATCCCCGGCGCCGTCGGCGTCGCGGCGCTGCTCGCGGGCGGCGTCGGGCTCGCGCAGGCCGGCGCCCAGTACGGCGCCCTGAGCGACTCGAGCCGGTGGCAGACGCTCGAGCCGACCGACGCGATGCAGCTCCGCGAGGGCGGGAAGCTCGCGCTGGGGCTCGGCCTCACGCTCGCGATCGCGGGCGCCGTGCTCATCGTCGCGAGCGCCCTCTGGTACCTGCTGACATGACGCGCCGGCTCGCCAGCTTCGCGGTGCTCTGCATCGCCGGGTGCACGTGCTTCGACGACAAGTACCGCGAGTACTGCGACGCGTCGACGAAGTGCAGGGGGCTCGAGTCGCCGATCGGCCGGGTGAGGTTCGACCCGCCGCTGCCCGACCCGGTCGACGCCTTCACGTGCTACCCGCTCCTCTTGGAGCTCACCCTCGCAGACGGAGGGCTACCGGCTCCGTTTCCTCCCACGCGGGTCGGCTTCACGACGACGCCGGCGGACGCGTTCGAGGTCTTCGACGCGCCCGACTGCGACGGCGGGAGCCAGACGCAGCTCGTCGCGACGGTCGGGAAGCCGCAGCTGTCCTTCCGCACGCGGCGCTTCGGCAACGTCGAGCTCCGCGTCGACGTCGACGCTCCCGGCAGCGACGGCGACGACGCCGACCTCTTGTCGCAAGCCGCCTTCACGTGGAGCCCCGCGGGCTACTACGTGCCCCCGGGCGACTGCCGCACCAGCGGGGTCTCGGCGAAGCTGCAGGCGACGGCCGCGAGCGACGACACCCAGGCCGTGCCGGCCTCCGAGGCGAGGCTCTTCGCCGTCGAGGTCGGCAGCGGCTTCACCGCCCTCGACCTCGACGGCGGCTGCAGCGAGAGACCGCAGGTGTTCTTCGACGCCGGCGTCTTCACCGTCGAGCTGCGCCTCGGCACGAACATGCCGGTCGCGCCGCGGCTCCTCCGCTTCAACGCGCAGGAGGGGTCGGTGACGGGCACCGCCACCGCGAACCTCGACCACACCTGTGCGCCGCTCAGCGCCGCGTGCGGCGCCACCGGGTGCTGCGGCGAGGGCTCGTGCGCCTTCGGCACCGGCTTCTGCGCCGCCGACTCGGGGCACCCGTGCAACAACGCCAGCGACTGCTGGAGCTTCAGCTGCAACGTCGTCTGCCAATAGCGCAGTCGGCTGTTGACCCCCTCTACCCGCGGCGCTACGCCCATCCCCACGGAGCGAAGCTCCACCCCCGCCGGAGGCGACCTTCTTCATGGCTGAAAACAACGACGACAACGGCAACGCTCCGCCCCAGGCTCCACCCCCTCCGCGGCCTTCGGCGCCGCCGCCGGGCGGCCCGGGCGGCATCGGCAACCTCGTCCCGATTCCCATTCACGACGAGATGCGCAAGTCGTACCTCGACTACTCGATGAGCGTGATCATCGGGCGCGCGCTGCCCGACGTTCGCGACGGCCTGAAGCCGGTTCACCGCCGCGTGCTGTACGCGATGCACGAGCTGTCGAACACGTGGAACCGGCCGTACAAGAAGTCCGCCCGCGTCGTCGGCGACGTCATCGGCAAGTACCACCCGCACGGCGATCAGTCGGTCTACGACACCATCGTCCGCATGGCGCAGGAGTGGTCGCTGCGCTACCTGCTCGTCGACGGCCAGGGCAACTTCGGCTCCGTCGACGGCGATGCGCCGGCGGCCATGCGCTACACGGAAGTGCGCATGCAGCGGCTCACCGACGAGCTGCTCGCCGACATCGACAAAGAGACCGTCGACATGCAGCCGAACTACGACGGCCAGCAGCTCGAGCCGACGGTCATGCCGTCGCGCTTTCCGAACCTGCTCGTCAACGGCGCCGAAGGCATCGCGGTCGGCATGGCGACGAAGATTCCGCCGCACAACATGACCGAGGTCGTGAACGCCACGATTCACCTCGTCGACCACCCCACGGCCAACGTCGACGACCTGATGAAGTTCGTCACGGGCCCCGACTTCCCCACGGCGGGCTTCATTCTCGGGCGCGAGGGCATTCGCAGCGCGTACACGACCGGCCGCGGGCACATCACGATGCGCGCGCGCCACGTCATCGAGACCGAGAAGAAGACCGAGCGCGACCGCATCGTGTTCACCGAGCTGCCGTTTCAGGTGAACAAGGCGCGGCTCGCCGAGCGCATCGGCGAGCTGATGGCCGAGAAGAAGCTCGAGGGCATCTCGGACATTCGCGACGAGAGCAACCGCGAGGGCATGCGGCTCGTCATCGAGCTCAAGCGCGACGCCATCACGCAGGTGGTGCTGAACAACCTGTTCGAGAACACGGCCCTGCAGTCGACGTTCGGCATCATCATGCTCGCCATCGTCGACGGGCAGCCGAAGGTGATGACGCTCAAAGAGATCCTCGAGCGCTTCATTCTGCACCGGCGCGAGGTCGTCACGCGGCGCAGCCGCTTCGAGCTGAAGAAGGCGAAAGATCGCCTGCACATCGTCGAAGGCCTGCTCGTCGCGCAGGACATCATCGACCACGTCATCACCATCATCCGCCGGTCGCCCGACGTCGACGAGGCGCGCTGGGGCCTGATGAACGTGCTGTCGCCGGCGCTGTACCAGAACCCGCTGTTCAAGGACCTGCCGAAGCTCGACCTCGCCAAGGCGAAGTCGCAGATGGAAGCGCTGGTCGCGCGCGCGAAGAAAGACGTGCCGGGCTTCGCGAAGCTCACGCACGACTACACCGCGGCCGGCTTCGCCGAGGAGCAGGCGAAGGCGATTCTCGAGATGCGCCTGTCGACGTTGACCGGCCTGCAGCGCGAGAAGCTGTTCGCCGAGTACGTCGACCTGCTCAAGAACATCGTCCGCCTCGAGGACATTCTGCAGAACGAGTCGTCGCTGCTCGCGGTCATCAAGACCGAGCTGAAAGAGATCGTCGAGAAGTTCGGCGACAAGCGCCGCACCGAGATCACGGGGGCGGCCGCCGACATCAAGACCGAAGACCTCATCGCCGACGAGGCGATGGTGGTGACGCTCTCGCACGCCGGCTACGTGAAGCGCAGCGCGCTCACCGAGTACCGCGCGCAGAAGCGCGGCGGCCGCGGCAAGACCGGCGCGACCACGAAGGAAGACGACTTCGTGTCCGACGTGTTCGTCGCCAGCACGCACGCGTACCTCTTGCCGATCACCTCGCGCGGCAAGCTGTACTGGCTCAAGGTTCACGAGATCCCCGCGGCGTCACGCACCGCGCGCGGCAAGCCGATCATCAACCTCGTGCAGTTCCAGGAGGGCGAGAAGCTCGCGCAGGTCGTCTCGACGCGCGACTTCCCCGAGAACAAGTTCGTGCTGTTCGTCACGCGCCGCGGCGTCGTGAAGCGCACCGATCTCTCGGCGTTCTCGAACGTGCGGGCGAACGGCATCGCCGCCATCGGCGTGGAAGACGGCGACGTCGTCGTCTCGGTGCAGATCACCGACGGCACGAAAGACGTGCTCATCTCCACCGCGACCGGCATGTCGATTCGCTTCCCCGAGGGCGACGTCCGCTCGATGGGCCGCACCGCCTACGGCGTGAAGGGCATCACGCTCGACGACGGTGACGAGGTCGTCAGCGCCGAGCTCGTCGAGAAGGGCACCACGATTCTGACCGTCACCGAGAACGGCTACGGGAAACGAACCCAGGAAGACGAGTACCGGGTGCAGGGCCGCGGCGGGAAGGGCGTCATCGACATCAAGACGACCGACCGCAACGGCCGCGTCGTGGGCGCCGTGCAGGTGAAAGACGAAGACCAGGTGATGATCGTCACCAACGGCGGCATGCTGATTCGCATGAAGGTGAAAGAGATCTCGGTCATCGGCCGCAACACGCAGGGCGTTCGCCTCATCACGCTCGAGGCCGCCAACGAGAAGGTCGTCGGCATCTCGCGCCTGCCCGAGGCCGCCGGGGGCGAAGAAGAGACGCCCGAGGGCGGAGCCGCTCCGCCTGCCGACTCGGGCGCGCCGCCGCCGCCGCCCGCCCCACCGGCGCCCGAGACTCCGCCGGCGTCGTAGACTGAGCGCGCATGGGGGAGCACAGCGCCATCACCCAGCTGAACCTGACGTCGGCGCGGTTGGCGCTGGCGCGGCTGCCGGCGGCGCCGATGGGCGAGGCGCTGCGCTGCGCGTGCAAGATCAGCTCGCAGGCGCTCGACACGCCCCGCGTCGGTGTGTGGCTGTTCGAGCCCGAGCTGAAGCAGCTCCGCTGCATCGCGCTCTACACGCCCGACAACAGGCCCGTGCCGAAGCCGCTGCGCATGGAAGACATTCCCCGCTACACCGCCGCGATTCACGAGCAGCGGTTCCTCGCCACCAGCGACGCGCAGAGAGACCCGCTCACGCGCGACGTGCGCGAGTACGTCGCCGCGTGGGACGTGCGCTCCATGCTCGACGCCGCGATCTACCGCGGCGGCGACGTCGTCGGCGTCGTGTGCCACGAGCGGCCTGGTCCGGTGCGCGAGTTCAAAGACAGCGAGTGCGAGTTCGCCGTCAGCGTCGCCGACATCGTCGCGTACCTGCTCGAGGCCGATCAGCGCATCGCGCTCGAGCGGCAGGTGCACGGGCTCGAGGTGAAGCTGAAGGACACGCAGCGCATCGAGGCGGTCTCGCGGTTCGCCGCGGGCATCGCCCACGACCTCGGCAACCTGCTGACCGTGGTGACGACCGGGCTCGAGGTGCTCGAGCGGCAGGGCAGGGGCGGCGAGGTGCTGCAGATGATCCGCGAAGCCACCGCGCACGGCTCGGCGCTGACGCGCCAGCTCTCGCACCTCACGCGCGGGGGCAAGAGCGACAAAGACCGGCAGGTGCTCCGCGGCCGCGACCTGAGAGAGACGTGGGGCACGCTGCTCGGCTCGATGGTGAAGGCGCCCTGGACCGTGACGCTCGACGTCGACCCCGAGGCTCAGATCTGGGCCGACGCGGTTCAGCTCGAGCAGGTCGTCTTGAACCTGGTCTTCAACGCGCGCGACGCGATGAAGCAGGGCGGCCCGATTCTGGTGCGGCTGCGCAAGCACGACGCCGGCTTCGCGCGCGTCGAGGTCGTCGACACCGGCGTCGGCATTCCACCCGAAAACCTCGCCGACGTCTTCGCGCCGTACTTCACCACGAAGGGCGAGCAGGGCACCGGGCTCGGCCTCTCGACCGTGCAGTTCCTCGTGCACGAGCACGGCGGCCGCGTCGACCTGAGCAGCGCGGTCGGCGACGGCACCACCGTGTCGGTCTACTGGCCGGTGGCGCCGCCGGGGCCTTCGCTCACGGCCTAGCTTTGCCGGCGAGCACGCCCGCGGTGACGGCCGAGGCGCAGCCGATGAGCAGGGCCGAGAGCACGGCCGCTGCGATCGCGATGACGTCGCGGTACTCGCCGCCGACGAAGCGCATGGCGAGATAGAAAGCGACGCGGAACGCGACGTAGCCGCCGAGCGCTCCGAACAACAACGACAGCAGGAAGACGCGCAGGCCGGTCGGCATGGCGCGAGAGTAGCAGATCGGGGAGGCCGCTATCCGCGGATGGCGGTGGCCACCTGGAACCGGCCGAGCCGCGCGCCGGAGTCCGGCAGCTGCTCCGCGACGCGCCCCATGAACGCGGTGAACTTCACGCCGGCCGCGTCGACGCGCGCTGCCGCCACGGCGACCTGCCGCCCCTTGAGCCGCGCCGCCTCGGGCGCCGCGACCCGGTCGAGCATGGTGAGCAGCTCCTGCGCGAGCGGCTGCGTCTCGGCCTTCTTTCGCAGGAACACGCCGAGCGTGCACAGCTCGACGACGATGGCGTGAAACTCGGGCCCGCTGCTGTTCGCCTCGAGCGCGGCGCGCAGGGCTGCGAAGCGCGCCGCGTCGAAGCGGTAGACGCCCGCTGAGGTCTCTACGACGGCCGCGATGGCGGCGTCGACCAGCTGATCAGCGAGCGCCACGGCTCACCGCGCCCTGTTCGCTTCGTCCTTCGTGTACGCGCCCGAGGTCAGAATCGTGCCCAGGTTGTTGAACTCGGTGCCGAGCGTCTTGAACGGCTCCTTCAGCGCCTCGAGCGGCTTGCCCTCGAGCAGGTCCTTGAACATGCGGAACGGCGTGCCCAGCACCGCGCCCACGTTCGACAGGTGGGCCTTCGCCAGGTTCGTGACCATCTTGATGGGGTTGAGCGAGAACGACATCGTGTTCACCTTGGAGTTGGAGGAAGTGAGAAAACCAGATGTGAGATGTTCGGCCACCTGCTGAAGGCGTATTTGTCAGGTTTTTTGACGCCGGCCGGGGCCGCTACAGACTCGTCGCAACATGCTCTGCGACGTAGCCCTGTTCGGCGAACTGAAGGTCCCCGACCTCTGCATCGACTCGTTTCTCTGCGCCGAGGCGCGCGAGGCCGTGCTGCCCGGCTTCCCGCTCGACGGCTACAGCCCGCTGCCGCGCAGCGCCGAGGCGGTGCTGGAAGAGCTGCGCTCCTGGCCGCTGCTGCCGCCCGAGTACCTGCGCCTCGACTTCGACGCGTGCAGCGGGAGGCTCGACGTGCGCGGGCTCGTCTCGCGCGACACGTTTCTCTCGGTCGCGCCGGGGCTCGTGAGCCTGTACCGCACCGCGGCCGGGCACGGCGGCGGCGGCACGCTGCTCATGGTCGGGCTCGCCGCGCTGGTCTTCGGCTACTCGACCCGGTGCGCCTACGGCCAGAGCGCGGTGCGCACGCTGAGCGCCGACGCGGTGAACGCGCTGCGCGAGTCGCCCGCGGTGGCGGTGCTCAAGGCGCAGGCGCGCTCGGGGCTCGAGGCCCTGCTCGGCGAAGGTGCGGGCGCCCCGTTCACGGGGGCCTGACGTGAAGTAGAACGGGCGACAGCCTGCCGAACGCTCTCGAGCTCTTCTCCGTGACGAAGGACTTCGGCCCGCTGCGCGCGGTGCACGAGGTGAGCTTCGCGCTCGAGCCGGGCGCGCTGGTCGGCCTGCTCGGGCGCAACGGCGCGGGGAAGTCGACCACGCTGAAGATGATCTCGGGCCTGCTGACGCCGACGGGCGGCCGCATAGAGGTGCTCGGCCGCGACGTCACGAAGCACCCGCTCGAGACGAAGCGCGACGTCGGCGCGATGCCCGAAGAGATGGCGCTGCTCGACATGCTGTCGGGGCCCCAGTACCTGCGCTTCGTCGCGCGCATGTACGGGCTCGACACGAAGGTGGCCGACGCGCGGGCGGCCGAGCTGATGGACAGGCTCGAGCTTCAGCCCCCGAAGGGCACGGTCATCGCGGACTACAGCTTCGGCATGAAGAAGAAGATCGCGCTGTCGGCGGCGCTGATCCACTCGCCGAAGCTGGTGGTGCTCGACGAGCCGTTCGAGGGCATCGACACCGTGACGTCGCGCACCATCAAGGACCTCATCGGCCTCTTGCAGGCGCGCGGGGTGACGGTGGTGCTGACGACGCACGTGCTCGAGATCGTCGAGGCGCTCTGCCCGCGCGTGGCGATCATCGAGAAGGGCCGGCTCGTCGGCTTCGGGCCGCTCGACGAGGTGAAGCGCACCCACGCGACGCTCGAGGGGCTGTTCCTCGAGCTCGTGGGCGGCCACAAGAAGGGCGAGCTCTCGTGGCTCTGAGGGCCCTCGTCGCCGCCCACGCCCAGAGCGCGTGGAACCGCAGCACCCGCCAGCTCACGCGCGCCGGCCGCAACCTCGCGCTCGCGTTCATCGTCGTCGCCTGGCTCACCGGCGCCGGCGGCTTCGGCTCTGCGATGCTCGCCCTCGGCTGGGTCTCGAGCCGCGAAGGCGGGGGCGAGGGCGTGCTCTTCGCCGGCGCCGCGCTGTTCGTCCTCTCGTGGGGCCTCGGCCTGGTCTTCGGCCTCACCGGCTCCGGCCGGCTGCTCGAGGTCGGCCAGCTGCGCGCCTACCCGGTGCGCCCGCTCACCGTGCTGTTCGCCGAGCTCGCGGCGCGCCTCGCCGAGCCGCTCACCCTCGGCGCCGCCTTCGGCCTCTTCTGCTTCCACCTCGGCCTCGCCGGCGGCCGCCCCGAGCTCGCGCCCCGCCTCGCCGTCCTCTTCCCCATCAACCTCTTCATCCTCGTCGGCAGCCAGCTCGTGCTCGGCGAGCTGCTCGCCGCCGTCGCCCGCCGTGCCCGCATCGCGCTCGTGCTCGTCTTCGCGCTGAGCATGGGCTTCTCGCCGCGCGCCATCGCCTGGCTCGAGAGCTCGCCCGCCGCCGGCAGCCGCCTCGAGCGCTACCTCCAGCTCGCGCACGTGCTGCCCACCACGCGGCTGCTCGCCGCTCCCGAGGGCGGCGTCGAGGCCCTGCTGCGCCTGCTCGAGGGCCTCGTCGCGCCGCTGCTCATCGCCGCCGCCGGCGCCTGGGTCATGGCGCGCGAGCAGACCGCGCACGCGAACGTCGCGACCGAGCGCGAGACCGGCCTGTGGACGTTCGGCTCGCCTCAGGCCGGCATCGCGCGGCTGCACCTCTCGACGCTGTTCCGCACGCCGGTGGGCCGCTACAGCCTCATCGCGCCGCTGTTCGCGATGGTGATGGTGCCGTGGATCGTGCAGCTCTCGTTCGGGGTGCAGCGCACCTCGCTCGCCGTCTTCATGTACGCGGCGCTCGGCACGGTGCAGTTTCACTTCAACATGTTCGGGTTCGACGGCCCCTCCATCGGCGAGCTGTTCCGCCTGCCGGTGTCGTCGCGCGCCATCGTGCTCGGCAAGCACGCCGCCACGCTCGCGCTCGCGGTGCTCGAGGGCGCGGTGCTCTGCGTCTTCCTGCTGCTGGTGCGCGGCGAGGCGGCCGCCGAGTGTCTCGCGGGCTTCTGCGTCTTCATCAGCGTCAACCTGGTGATGGCCTCGGTCGGCCGCTTCATCTCGGTCATCTGGCCGCGCACGCTGCCTCGCAGCGGCATGCGCGGCGCGGCTCCCCCGCTGCCGGTCGTGCTCGTGAACCTCTTCGGCACGCTCGGCATCACCGGGGCGCTCGGCACCACGCACTGGGCGGTGCTGAAGTACGCGCCGGGGCTGCTCGTGCCGTGGGGCCTCGCCGTGCTCGCGCTCGGCGCCGGGCTGTTCTGGGTGACGCTCGAGCCCGGAGCCCGCTTCCTCGAGGCGAGACGGGAGCACGTCCTCTTAGGCATGCGCTGATCCCGAGCTAGGCTGCACGATGCAACCGTGAGCCAAGGCCAGGGCCTCCGCATTCTCGTGCTCGACCCCGACCCGACGTCGGGCCAGCAGGTCGCCATGACGCTCGACGCGGCCGGCCTCGACCCGCAGGCCTGCGCGTTCGACAGCCGGGCCTTCACCGAGGCGTTGAGCGCGTTCAACCCGCAGCTGCTCTGGGTGCGCGCCGAGCTCGGCAGCGATGCGCTCGGCCGCCTGCTCGCGACGCTCGAGCGCCAGTCGCAGTCGCAGTACGCGCAGGTGCCCATCGTGCTGCTGTGCCAGGACGTGCGCGAGGCCGCGTTCGTGCGGCACATGAAGACCGGCGTCGTCGAGCTGCTCCAGCTGCCGTTCTCTCCGCGGCTGCACGTCGCGCGCCTGCGCCTGTTGCCGCGCGAGCTGCCCGAGCGGCGCGGCGTGCTGCGCGCGACCGGCACCGGCCGCGACCTGCAGGCGCTGCTCGAGCACCTCATCCGCGCGCACCGCACCGGCACGCTGACCGTCAACGAGGGCGCCCAGAACGAGGGCCGCGCGTTCTTCGTGAAGGGCGTGCTGCAGAGCGCGCGGTACGGTGGCCAGCAGGGGCCGGCCGCGCTCGCCGCGATGGGCGCGTTTGCCCAGGGCGCCTGGCAGTTCAGCGAGGGCGCGGACGGCGCGGGCGGCCTGTTCGAGTGGGACGCCATCTCGGGCGAGCAGGACGAGCCGATCTTCGAGGGCGAGGCGCTCCCGGCACCGCCGCCGTCGGCTCCGGCCGCGGTGCCGGCGCCGGTCCCGACCGCTCCGCCGCCTCAGAACTACGCGCAGCTGGCGGCGGCCACGGCGGCTCCAGCCGCGGAGCCGGCCGCCGACAACTCGAAGACGCCGGTGCTGTTCGTCGACGACGACCCGGCGCTGTGCAAGCTGTTCCACGCGTACTTCACCAAGAAGGGCTACCCGGTCGATACCGCGGCCGACGGCGTCGAGGCCATGCAGAAGCTGCTGCAGCGCCCGTTCGAGATCGTGATCGCCGACCTCAACATGCCGCGGCTCGACGGCTGGGGCCTGCTGCGCGTGCTGAGAGAAGACGCGCGCACGCTCGAGACTCCGGTCGCGCTGTTCAGCTGCCACGACGACTACCGCGAGTCGCTGCGCGCCGTGCACGCCGGAGCGCAGGCCTACTACCCGAAGTCGCTGCGCATGAACGCGCTCGAGGTGCAGGTGCGCGAGCTGCTCGAGCCGCGCCGCCGCTTCGAGCGGCTCGCCGGCAGCGGAGCGAGCGTCACCGTCAACCTCTCGAGCCTCGGCGCCCAGTGGGTGCTGCGCACCATCTCGCGGCTGCGCATCACCGGCCGGCTCGACGCGACCGACGCGTGGGCGACCTTCCGCCTGCACTTCACGTCGGGCCAGCTGACGCACGCGGTGGCGCGCGTCGAGAGCCAGACGCTCGACCCACAGGCCTCGCTCGTCGCGTTCCTCACCGGGCGCGGCATCGAGGGCAGCCTCGCGTTCGGCGGCGAGTCGCTGCCGTCGTCGTTCGGAGGGCAGGGCACCGACGACCTGTTGCAGTACATGACCGCGCACCTGAACGAGGTGAAGAAGCGGGCGCGGGACCAGGCCCAGGCCGGCGCGAAGGCGCTCGACGTGAACCCCGAGCTCTACCCGCTCTACGCGTCGGTCGGGCCGCCGCAGTACCGCGCCATCGCCCAGCTGCTCTGCGAGGTGAAGCTGCTGCCGCGCGACGTGATGGCGCGGCTCAACTGCACGCCGCAGGAGGTCGCCGCGGTCGTGAACGACCTCATCCTGCGCGGCGTGGCGTACCTCCGCGCGTAGGCGAGGCTGATAGCCCTGTCCTATTGAGTTGACAGAAACGATGTCATTCAGTCAATGAGGCATGGGCGCTACATCAGGCGCCGACCCCTTCTCTCAAGGAGCCTCGATGAAGCCCTGCGCCGCAGCCCTGCTCTCGCTCGTCCTCCCCGCCGTCGCTGCAGCACAGGCCGGCCCCGACAACCGCTTCTGGTGGCCCGAGCGGCTCGACCTGAGCCCGCTGCGGGCCAACGCTCCGGGCTCGAACCCGATGGGCGCCGACTTCGACTACGCGCGCGAGTTCGCGACCGTCGACCTCGCCGCGGTGAAGGCGGACCTGAAGAAGGTGCTCACCACCTCGCAAGACTGGTGGCCGGCCGACTACGGCAACTACGGGCCGTTCTTCATCCGCATGGCGTGGCACAGCGCGGGCACCTACCGCATCGGTGACGGGCGCGGCGGTGCCGCCGGCGGCCAGCAGCGCTTCGAGCCGCTCAACAGCTGGCCCGACAACGCGAACCTCGACAAGGCGCGCCGGCTCATCTGGCCGGTGAAGCAGAAGTACGGCAAGAAGATCTCGTGGGCCGACCTGATGGTGCTCGCCGGCAACGTGGCGCTCGAGTCGATGGGCTTTCAGACGCTCGGCTTCGCCGGCGGCCGCGCCGACCAGTACGAGGCAGACGAGGTGTACTGGGGCCCCGAGAAGAAGTGGCTCGCCGACGAGCGCTACGCAAAAGCCCGCGAGCTCAAGAACCCGCTCGGCGCCGTGCAGATGGGGCTCATCTACGTGAACCCCGAGGGGCCCAACGGCAAGCCCGACCCGCTCGCCGCCGCGAAGGACATTCGCGAGACGTTCGGCCGCATGGCCATGAACGACGAAGAGACGGTGGCGCTCATCGCGGGCGGCCACACCTTCGGCAAGGCGCACGGCGCCCACGACCCGTCGAAGTGCGTCGGCAAGGAGCCCGCGGGCGCGCCGCTCGAGGCGCAGGGCACCGGGTGGGAGAACAAGTGCGGCAAGGGCAACGCCGGCGACACGGTCACGTCGGGCCTCGAGGGCGCGTGGACGGTGAACCCGGTCACGTTCACCACGAACTTCTTCGACAACCTCTACGCCTTCGAGTGGGTGCAGACGAAGAGCCCGGCGGGCGCGACGCAGTGGGTCCCGGCGAACAACGGCGGCGCCGGGCTGGTGCCCGACGCGCACGACCCGAAGAAGCGGCACGCGCCGATCATGCTCACCACCGACCTCGCGCTGAAGATGGACCCCGAGTACGCGAAGGTGTCGAAGCGCTTCAAGGACAACCCCGAGGAGTTCAAGAAGGCGTTCGCGCGCGCCTGGTTCAAGCTCACGCACCGGGACATGGGCCCGCGCGCGCGCTACCTCGGGCCCGAGGTGCCGCAGGAGGCCATGATCTGGCAAGACCCGGTGCCCGCGGTCGACCACCCGCTCATCGACGCGAAGGACGCCGCGGCGCTGAAGGCGAAGATCCTCGCCTCCGGCCTCACCACGCCCGAGCTCGTGCGCGCGGCCTGGGCTTCGGCCTCGACCTTCCGCGGCACCGACAAGCGCGGCGGCGCCAATGGCGCGCGCGTGCGGCTCGCTCCGCAGAAAGACTGGGCGGTGAACGACCCGAAGGAGCTCGCAAAGGTGCTCGCGAAGCTCGAGACGGTTCGCAAGGGCTTCGAGAGCTCGGCCGGCGGCGGGAAGAAGGTATCGCTGGCCGACCTCATCATCCTCGGCGGCAACGCCGCGGTGGAGCAGGCCGCGAAGAAGGCGGGCCTCACCGTCGAGGTGCCCTTCAACCCGGGCCGCACCGACGCGACCCCGGAGCAGACCGACGCCGCGTCGTTCGCGCCGCTCGAGCCGCGCGCAGACGGCTTCCGCAACTACTACCGGGAAGGCCGCTCGCCTGCCGAGGCGCTGGTCGAGAAGGCCGCGAACCTCACGCTCACGGTGCCCGAGATGAGCGTGCTGGTCGCCGGCATGCGCGTGCTCGGAGCGAACGCCGGCAACTCGAGGGCCGGTGTGTTCACCGACCGGCCGGGCACCTTGAGCAACGACTTCTTCGTGAACCTGCTCGACATGGGCACGGTGTGGACGAAGGCGGCGAAGGACGGCCTCTACGAGGGGCGCGATCGCAAGACCAAGAAGGTGCGGTGGACCGCGACGCCCGTCGACCTCGTGTTCGGCTCGAGCTCCGAGCTGCGCGCCGTCGCCGAGGTCTACGCGGGGAGCGACGCGCAGCAGAAGTTCGCCGACGACTTCGTGAAGGCCTGGGCGAAGGTCACCCAGCTCGACCGCTTCGACCTGGTGCGCGTCGCCTCGCGCTGAGGGCACGGCTTCGCACGCCGGGTTGACCCGAATCCGGCCGGCTGCGCACGGGCCGCCCCGGTCGCTCGATCGAGGCGCTTTAGAAGTGCACGCCGAAGTGAAACGTGCCGACGTGGCGCAGGTACACGAAGTCGTTCTTCGGCAGCCGCCCGTAATAGAAGCCGTAGCGCAGCTCGAGCTCGAAGTGGTCGCCCAGCGGCCGCACCAGCTTGAGCACGCCGGAGCTCAGGTTCTCGCCCGCCTCGTCGAGCGTCAGGATGCGGTCGTCGATGAAGATGCCGGCGGGGTACGAGTTGAAGCGCAGGTTCACGTCGAGCATCACCATCAGCCGCCAGAACAGCGGCGCTCCGAACACGAGCCCGACGCGGTGCTGGTTGAGCGACCACCCGTAGCTGTTGCTCGACGAGTCCATGTAGCCGTAGCTCAGGCTGAACACGACGGGCCCGCGGTACCAGTAGGCCACGCTCGCCATCGCGAAGAAGTCTTTCCGCACCACCGGCTCGGGCACGGGCATCTCGGAGGGGTCGGCGATCGTGACGCTGTTGAAGGTGCGGAACGACACGTTCCCGAACACGGTCACCGAGTGCCGCTTGTTGAAGCGGTACCTCGCCGTGAGCCCGCCCTCGGGCGCCCAGAAGCTCGAGCCGAAGCCTGCCCAGAAGATGAAGCGGTGCGCCGAGCCCCAGACGCGGAAGTCGAGCGCGTTGTCGGGCACGAACTGGAGGTTCAGCTCGGCCTGCAGGTCGGTGTAGTCGCGCTGGGCGCCGCGCCGGTCGCGCGCGCGGCCGACGAAGCCGAAGCCGAAGCTGCGGCCGGCCCAGAGCACGCCGTCGAGCTGCACCGTCTGGATGATGGTGTCCTCGCTCGAGAGGAGCAGGAACTTGCGCGCGCCCACGTCGTACGAGCCCGCGAGCGACGCCCGCTCGCCCTGCAGGCCGCCCGACAGGTTCACGATGCCCTGCAGCACGACGTCGGTCGGAGTGATGGTGTTCGGCGACACGAAGTCGCGGCGCGGGTTGGTGTCGATGCCGAGCCCCACCAGGCCGCGGGCCCGGCCGCTGTAGTCGAACGCGAACGCCGGGGCGGCGAACACGGCAACGACGCAGACGAGACGCGCGCGCATCGGATGGGCGCGCGCACCTTACCCTCAAAGCACCCGACCCATAGCGAAGGACGACCGAGGCGGCTGCCTCGAGGGCCAGCACTACTTCAGCTGCGCCGCCTTCTTCTCGAGCTGCGAGGCGCGCACCTTGAGCTCCTCGGCGAGGCCCTTGAGCTTCGCGCGCTGGATCTCGAGGTCCTCGAGGTCGTCGTCGTCGTCGCCACCGCCCGCGATGCGGCTGCCGGGGTTCGGCCGCGCATCTGCGCCGCTCACGCTGCGCTGCACCGGCGCGCTGAAGCCCTTCGGCACGTCGGGGGGAGCCGGGCTGCGCGTGCCGCCTGCGCCGCCCACGCTGCCCGGAGGCGTGTTCTGCACGCCCGTGCTGCTGTCGAAGTTCGAGCCCGGAGGGGGCGTCGTCGACTTGTTCTCCGCCGCTCCCGCGAGCGCCGTCGGGCTCAAGTCGAACCCGGTGCCGGCCTCGCCCGCCGAGAAGCGCGGCGTGTTCGGCGGCGGGCTGTTCGCCTCGGGGCCGCGAACCTGCTGGTCCTGCGCGGGCTCCTGCGTGACGCGCGTCACGCGCAGCCGGCGGTCGCTCTCGTCGAACAGCGCCTCGTCACCGAGGAACTGCCGCACGCGGTTGTCGAGGTCGCGGTCGCGCCTGGCCTCGGCGATGCGCTGCTCGACGGCCTGCAGCTGCTTGCGGACCTTGTCCTCGTTGTCTTTCAGCAGGTCGGCCTGCTCGAGCAGATCTTCCGGGTCGTCGCTCGGCTTCACCGTCTCGAGCGCAGGGAGCTTCGCGGCCGGCAGCATCGCGCGAACCTGGTCGCGCTCGGAGCGCAGCCGGCGCATCTTGCCGATGAGGCTCGTGCGCGCCGCGCGGTCGGTCTGGCGGTCGAAGTCGGCGCGCAGACGGCCCAGCTCGTTCGAGAGCTCCGAGAGCAGCGCGAGGTTCGCGGCCTCGAGGCCGGCCTCCTGCGCCGAGAGGTTCGAGGCGGTGGCGGTCAGCGAGGCCGAGAGCTCCTGGCTCTTCTTGAGCGCCTCGTCGAGCTCGCTGCCGGGGAGCAGCTTGCCCTTCTGCTTCGCCTTCAGCTCCTCGATGCGCGCGGCCAGCCTGTTCAGCTCGCCCTGCACCTGCAGCTGCGCGGAGCGCGTCCCGTTCACGCCGGCCCGCGCCGCCGAAGCGTTGGCGCGCAGGGCCTCCAGCTGGGTGGCGCTGTAAGCCGCCGGGGCCAGGAGGAGGAAAAGGGCGAGGAGAAAGCGGTTCATGAGACGGGTCACCATTCAGCAACCGCGGTGCCAGCAGGCATAGCAGAAAGCCGAGCAGATCCGCAGGGGTGGGGCGGGTGTAGGCGGCGGCTCACCCACAAAACCCCTCGGGATCTCAGTTTTTCGTGGTGAGTTTTGCCGCGAGGGGAAGGAGGTCGTCGAACGGGTCGGCGTCGTCGTCGTCGGACAGGCGCACCACGATCAGCCGCTCGGCCGGCAGGATGATCAGCCGCTGCCCGCGCCGCACGGGCGCCTCGATGCTCTTGAGCGCGCCGCTGGTGGTGCGCTTGAGCGCGCCGGTGCTGGTGAGCTCGGCGAAGAACGCATCCTTGTCGGCGACGGCGGCGAGGCGGCTCCACCACTCGTCGCGCGGCAGCTGCGCGCCCTCGACGCTCTTCACCGCGCGCGCCCAGTCGGGGTTCTTCAAGCTGCGGCTGGTGCCGGCCTGGACCTCGAGCAGCACCTTCTCCCAGGTGAGCTTCCAGCCGAGGCCGAGCTCGCTCGACTGCTCGATGAAGCCGATCGAGACGAGCGGCTTGCCGCGCCACTGCCCCTTGTCGAGCACGAGCTGGCCGACCTTCGCGAGGTCGAGCGGGTGGAGCTGCAGGCCGTTGGTGCCGAGCGGGTTCTGGCCGCGGTCGCGCGTCCAGTAGACGTCGCGAATGCCGAGCGGAGCGAACAGCTTCTCCTTCAGGTAGTCGTCGGCCTTGACGCCCGACGCCTTCTCGATGACGCCGGCGAGCAGCGCGAGCGCCTTGTCGTTGTACGCGGCGCGGGAGCCGGGCTCGGCCTCGAGGTCCGCGGCGAGCGCGAAGCGGACGAGGTCAGAGACGCGAGAGAGGTCGGCGCCGTCGTGCTGGAGGCCCGAGGTGTGCGCGAGCAGGTGGCGCACGGTGAGCCGTTCTTTGAGGCCCTGCTTCAGCTCGGGGAAGAAGTGCCACAAGGGCTCGTCGAGCGACTCGAGCTTCTTCGCGTCGAGGAGGAAGCCGAGGCCGAGCGCGAGCACGGCGGGGGTGGCGCCGGCGGTGTCGATGGGGCGGCTCCAGTGGCCGAAGTACCAGTCGCCGAGGAGCTTGCCGTCTTTGAGCACGACGAGGCCGGTGGTGCGGGTCTTCTCGGCGCGCTGAACGAGCGCCTGAAGGGCGGCGGCGTCGACGCCGGCGTCGAGGACGTTGGCGCGCTGAAGGCCTCCGCCGACGTTCATCGCCTTGGCGTGGGCCTCGGCGCGCGGCTTGATGCGGGCGGGGAGGGCGGCCCAGCGCGGGTCGCTCTGCAGGGGGATGAAGTCGGGGTCTTTGAGCCAGCCGACGGCGGTGAAGCCGTTGTCGATGGCGGTGTGGAGCCACTCGAAGGCGTTGTCGACCTGGCCGAGCTGGGCGGCGGCGGTGGCGACGTCGACGGCGGTGGCGGGGAGCGGCTCGAGGGAATAGGCGGAGGTGTAGAGCGAGTAGCTCTCGGAGAACTTGCGGGCCTCGTGGGCGCGCTCGGCGCGTTCTTTCAGGTCGGCGGCCTGCTGCTCGGGGGTGGGGTCGAGAGAGGCGACGGCGGAGGACTCGTGAATGCACGACGCGAGGAGGAGCGCGGCGAAGCGAAGGCGCATGCGGGCGCGGACCATACTCCGGTCTCACCCGGCCGCGACCCAAACGCGGGCCGCGGCCCGAACGCGGGCCCGTGAACGAACGCGGCCCCCGGATCCGTGAACGGGCCCGGAGCCCAAACCCCAGCCCCAACCCCAGCCCGCAACCCCCTACCCCTCGTCGGGCTTCTCACCCTTCGAAATGAACCCGTACTTCTCGAGCTTGTAATAAAGCGCCGAGGTCTTGATGCCGAGCAGGCGGGCGGTCTCGGTCTTCACCTTGTTCGCCTTCTCGTACGCGCGCTCGATGAGCTGCCGCTCGAGGTCCTCGAGGATGTCCGGCAGCGGCCGGTCGCCGTGCGGAATCGGCAACGCGCCCTTCTCGTGCGCGGCGCGCGCCTGCGGCCCGTGAAGGAACGCGGGCAGGTCTTTCTCGAGCAGCTCGATGCCTTCCGCGAACACGAGCGCCTGCTCGACGGCGTTCTCGAGCTCGCGCACGTTGCCGGGCCACGCGTAGCGGCACAGCGCGGCGACGGCGTCGGGCCCGACCGTCTTCACCTTCGCGTTGATGCGGGGCGCGTGCTTGGCGACGAAGTGGCGCGCGAGGGGCCCGATGTCTTCGGGGCGCTCGCGCAGCGCCGGGAGGTTCAGCGGCACGATGTGCAGTCGGTAGTACAGGTCTTCGCGGAAGCGGCCCGCGGCGACCTCGGCCTTGAGGTCGCGGTGCGTCGCCGAGACCACGCGCACGTCGACCTTCAGCGTCTCTTCGCCGCCGACGCGCTGAATCTCTCTCTCCTGCAGCACGCGCAACAGCTTCGTCTGCACGTTCTGCGAGATCTCGCCGATCTCATCGAGGAACAGGGTGCCCCCGTCGGCGAGCTCGAAGCGGCCGAGCTTGCGCTTCACCGCGCCGGTGAACGCGCCGCGCTCGTGCCCGAACAGCTCGCTCTCGAGCAGCGTCTCGGCGAGCGCGGCGCAGTGCGTGGTGACGAACGGGCCGCTCGCGCGCGGCGACTGCTCGTGCACCATGCGCGCGACGAGCTCTTTGCCGGTGCCCGACTCGCCGTGAATGATGACGACGGCCTCGCTGGCCGCGGCCTTCTTCACCTGCGCGAGCAGCTTCTGCATCGGCTCGCTGTCGCCGACGATGGTGCTGCCCTTCAGCGCCACGACGTCGCGCTGCAGCGCCTCGTTTGCGGCCGTCAGCTTCACGACCTCTTTGCGCGCCTTCGAGAGCTCGAGCAGGCCGTCGACCTTGGCGCGCAGCTCCTCGGGAGGAAACGGCTTGGTGATGAAGTTGGCGGCGCCGGCCTGCATCGCCTGCACGGCGGTCTCGATGGTGCCGAACGCGGTGACGATCATGATGACGGCCTTGTCGTCCCAGGCGCGCAGCTGCTTGACGACCTCGATGCCGTCCATGCCCTCCATCTTGAGGTCGGTGACGCAGACGTCGAACGGTGACTTCTTGTAGGCGGCGACGGCGTCGGCTCCGGTGCGGAACGCGTGGACGTCGTGGCCGCTCTTCTTGAGCGTGACGGCCATGCCTTCGCGCATGGTGTCGTTGTCGTCTACGATGAGAACGCGCGGCATTCGAGCGGGCCGGGTCGTAGCACATACCGATGCGCGGTCACCTCATCGCCGTGGCGCTCGTGGGGCTGTCCGCGTGCCGCTGCCGGCCGCCCATCGACGACGTGCCGCCCGCCGAGCTCTTCGCCGAGCCGGCCCGCCTCGTGCTGCCGGCTGCCTGGGTCGGTCAGACGACGCGCGCGACGCTGCAGCTCGGCAACCGCGGAGGCGCGACCGCCGAGGGCGAGGTGAGCATCGAGCTGCCGTTCGCGACCGTCACGCGCAGCTTCAGCCTCACGCGCGGCGACTCGGTGGACGTCGTCGTCGAGTTCGCGCCGCCGGCCGCCGGCACGTTCACCGCCGTGCTGCGCGCCGGCGAGCTGGCCATCGAGGTCGAGGGCGAGGGCCGCCAACCTCCGGTCTGCACTGCGAGCACGTCGTGCCGCAGCGTGCGCTTCGACTTCGACCAGGGCGCGTGCGTCGAGACGGTCGACCCCGACGGCACCGCGTGCATGAACACGTGCATCTCTGGCGCGTGCACCACGGGCCGCTGCCTCGGCCAGCTCATCGCGTGCGACGATCACGACGCCTGCACGCTCGACAACTGCAGCGTCACCGACGGCTGCAGCCACCTGCCGCAGCAGTGCACGCTGCCGGCGATGCCGTGCAAGGTCTCGGTCTGCGACCCGGCGGTCGGCTGCCTCATGGAAGACGCGACCGACGGCACGCTGTGCGGCCCCGACGACTGCACGTCGAGCACGGTCGACCTGTGCCTGCAGGGCCAGTGCGTGAACCGGCCGCGGCCGCCGGCCGGGCGGTGCGCGAACCGCTGGGTGGCGGCGTCGCCTCCTCCGCGCATGGCGGTCGCGGGCGCGTACGACGCCCGGCGCGGGCACCTGGTCATCTTCGGTGGCCACGACGGCGGGAAGCGCGACGACACCTGGGAGCTCTACGGCACGAAGTGGGTGCAGCGCTTCCCGGCGAGCTCGCCGCCCGCGCGAAGCCACCACGCGATGGCGTACGACGCCGCGCGCGGGCGCATCGTGCTCTTCGGCGGCGAGGACCTCACGGCCAGGCTGAACGACACGTGGGAATGGGACGGGACGAACTGGCTCCGCCGCACGCCGGCGGTCTCGCCGCCGCCGCGCATGCACCACGCGATGGCGTACGACGCCGCGCGGCGCCGCGTCGTGCTGTTCGGCGGCTACACCGGCAGCGCGATGCTCTCGGACACGTGGGAGTGGAACGGGCTCACCTGGATCCAGCGCACGCCCGCCACGGCGCCGCCGGCGCGGATGATCTCGGCCCTCGCGTACGACGAAGCGAGGCAGCGCACCGTGCTGCAAGGCGGCTACGACCCGGCCAACCCGATGGCGGCCCCGACCTGGGAGTGGGACGGCACCCGCTGGGAGCGCGCCTCCCCGGTGACGCCGCTGCCGCAGAAGTACGAGTCGACCGAGCTGGCGTACGACCCGGTGCGCAGCCGCGTCGTGCTGTTCGGCTCCGACACGGCCTCGATGGCGATGGACGTATGGGAGTACGACGGCGTCACGTGGACGCTGGTGCCGCACCCGCCGCCCGCGGCGCCTCCGCGGTACCACGCGGCGGTCGCGTTCGATCCCGGGCTGCAGCGCATCGTCGTCTTCGGCGGCTCGTGGGGCCCTTACCGCTCGGACACGTGGGGCTGGAACGGCACCGCGTGGTCGCAGGTCACGCCGCCGACTCCGGAAGACCGAATCTTCCACGCGCTGGCGTACGACTCGGCCCGCCAGCGCGTCGTGCTGTTCGGTGGCTGGTGGTCGAAGCCGCTCGCCGACACCTGGGAGTGGGACGGCAGCACCTGGTCGTTGAAGGCGCCCTCGACATCGCCGTCCGCACGCTCGGAACACGCGATGGCGTACGACGCCGCGAGACAGCGCGTCGTGCTGCTCGGCGGCGAGTCCGCCGACGGCGGCGTGGGCTCCGAGACCTGGGAGTGGGACGGCACGACGTGGGCCCTTCGTGCGCCCGCGGTGGCGCCGCCGCCGCGGTCACAGGCGACGATGGCTTACGACGGAATGCGGCAGCGGGTGACGCTCTACGGGGGGCTGGGCCCCGGCTCGGTGTTCCTCGACGACACCTGGGAGTGGGACGGCACCGCGTGGCTCGACCGCACGCCCGACGCGGGGCCCGGCGGCCGCAGCGACCACTCGCTGGCGTACGACCCGGTGCGGCAGCGCGTGCAGCTCTTCGGTGGCTCGACCGCGGCGGGCGCCGTGCGTGACGACGTCTGGGAATGGGATGGTACGGGGTGGACCGAGGTGTCGCCGGCGGGGCGGCCGGGGCCGCGGGCATTTCACGGGGCGGCCTACGACTCAGATCGCTCGAGGATGATCGTGTTCGGCGGCTGGTCGGGTCAAGGCGGCTACCTGACGGACACGTGGGAGGGCGACGGCACGGCGTGGGTGCAGCGAATGCCGCTCACGGTTCCGCCACAGCTTCACGGCCCCAGGCTCGCGTACGACGCGGCGCGGAAGCGCGTCATGTTCTTCGGGCAGACTGATACGTGGCTGTTCCTCCCATGATGCTCTTCCTGCTGCTCGTCGCCGCGCTCGCCCAGCCGCCCGTCGCGGCGAGGAAGCCGGTCGTCACGAAGCAGCACGGCAAGACGCTCACCGACGACTGGGCGTGGCTGCGCCAGAAGGGCAACAAGGACGTCGAGAAGCACCTGCGCGCCGAGAACGCGTACACCGCCGAGAAGACGAAGCACCTCGCCGAGCTCGAAGACCGCCTCTACCGAGAGATGGTCTCCCGCATTCAAGAGACCGACTCGTCGGTGCCGTACCTGCGCCGCGGCTGGCTGTACTTCTCGCGCACCGAGGCCGGCAAGGAGCAGTCGATCTTCTGCCGCAAGCGCCCCGATGGCTCGAGCGAGACCGTGCTCCTCGACCTCAACACGCTGCGCGGCAGCGACGCCTTCGTCACCCTCGGCGCCGTCACCGTCAGCCGCGACACCCACCTCATGGCGTACACGCTCGATCGCACCGGCGGCGGCGACTACGTGCTCTACGTCGAAGACCTCCGCACCCGGAAGCCCGCGAAGGAGATGGCGAAGAAGGTCCGCTCCGTCGCCTGGGCCGCCGACGACAAGACGCTCTTCTACGTCACCGAAGACAAGGCCAGGCGCCCGTACCGCCTCTGGCGCCACCCCCTCGGCGGCAAGCCCTCGCTCGTCGCCGAAGAGAAGGACGAGCGCTTCGACATGGCCGTCTCGCTGTCCAGCGACGAGTCGCAGCTCATTTTGGACCTCGGCTCCGCCACCACCAACGAGGCCCGCGCCCTCGACGCCGGCAAGCCCGGCGGCAAATGGCGCACCGTGCTCGCGCGTGAGCAGGGCCGCGAGGGCGGCATCGACTTCGCGAACGGCAGCTTCTACCTCTACGTCAACGACACCGGCCGCAACTTCCGCTTCGTCCGCGTCGAGCCCGACGGAAAGCTCGTCGAGCTCATCCCCCACCGCGACGACGTCATGCTCGACGAGGTGCTGCTCTTCAAAGACTTCTACGTCGCGTTCGAGCGCACCGGCGCGCTGCCGCGCCTGCGCGTCGTCGACTGGGCGACGGGCACGTCGAGCACCATGACGTTCGACGAGCCCGTCTTCAACGTCTGGTCCGACGTCAACGTGGACTTCGAGGCCACCTCGTTCCGCTACGGCTACAGCTCGATGGTCACGCCCACCTCCATCTACGAGCGCGACTACAAGACCGGCAAGGCCACGCTGCTCAAGACGCAGCCCGTGCTCGGCGGCTACGACCCGAAGCTCTACGCGCAAGAGCGCCTCTGGGTCGACGCGCCCGACGGCGTCAAGGTCCCCGTCTCGGTCGCGTACAAGAAAGACCGCCCGAAGGACGGCAAGGGCCCGCTGCTGCTCGACGTCTACGGCGCCTACGGCGTCAGCAACGACGTCGACTTCGACAGCGCGAAGGTCTCGCTGCTCGACCGCGGCGTCGCGATCGCCATCGCGCACGTGCGCGGCGGAGGCGAGCTCGGCAAGAAGTGGCACGACGCTGGCCGCATGCTGCAGAAGCGCAACACGTTCACCGACCTCATCGCCGTCGCCGAGGGGCTCGTCGCCCAGAAGCTCGCCGCCCAAGACCGCCTCGTCGTCACCGGCGCCAGCGCCGGCGGCCTCACCGTCGGAGCCGCCGCGAACCTGCGCCCCGACCTCTTCAAGGCCGTCATCGCGCACGTGCCGTTCGTCGACGTCATCAACACGATGCTCGACGCGTCGCTGCCGCTCACCGTCGGCGAGTTCGAGGAGTGGGGCAACCCGAAGCTCGAGGACCAGTTCGAGGTCATGCTCGCCTACAGCCCGTACGACAACGTCGAGAAGAAGGCGTACCCCGCGATGCTGGTGACGAGCTCGTACAACGACCCCGCCGTCGGCTACTGGGAGCCCGCGAAGTGGGTACAGAAGCTGCGCGCTCTCAAGACCGACTCCAACGACGTGCTGTTCAAGATCGATCTCGAGCCTGCCGGCCACGGCGGCAAGAGCGGGCGCTACGAGCTGCTCCACGAGGAAGCGTTCGTGCAGGCGTATGCGCTGTGGCAGATGGGCATCACGAGATGATTCCTCTCGATCGCCACGTCGCAGCCGACGGCAAGGAGCGCGCCGACCTCGCCGCCATGTGCGTCTACGCGAGCACGCTGCCCGAGCCGTTCTCGCGCAAGCAGTGGCCCGCGCACTTCACCGCGAGCGCCGTCGTGGTCGACGCCTCCGGCACCCGCGTCTGCCTCATCTTGCACGGCAAGCTGCACCGCTGGCTGCAGCCCGGCGGCCACGTCGAGCCGCAAGACGGCGGCGACCTCGAGAAGGCGGCGCTGCGCGAGGCGCGCGAAGAGACCGGCCTCGACGTCGAGCTCCACCCCGATGCGCCGCGCCCCTTCGACGTCGACGCCCACGTCATCCCCGCGAAGGGCGACGAGCCGCGCCACACGCACCTCGACGTCCGCTACTGCCTCGTCGCGAAGAACCCCGACGCGCTGAAGCACGATCCGAACGAGTCGGGCGGCGCGAAGTGGCTGAGCCTCGACCAGGCCGTGAAGCTCGCCGACGAGCCCGCGCTCAGGCGGCTGCTCGAGAAGTGTGCCAGAGTGACGGCACCATGAGCACCATCGGCAATCTCATGAAGGGCGTGACGGACTATCTCAAGGGCCCGACGCGTGATCCGCACCGCGCGCAGACGCTGAAGCAGCAGCAGGCGAACCTGAAGACGTCGATCCGCGAGGTCGACGCCGAGATCGCGCGGCTCCAGCCCGGCGGGTGGTCGGCCGCCGCCAAGGCGACCCGCCAGCAGAACGCGCCGCGCGTCGCGGAGCTCCGAACCCAGCGCAGCCAGCTCAGCGATCAGCTCCTCACCGTCGAGAAGGAGCTGTTGGGCGGCAAGGCCGCGCTCTCGAGCCAGGCCATGCGCGAGATGAGGTAGCGCCCCGGCCGTCTCCTACGAGGGGAGCGGGAGCTCTGCGCGGAACACCGTGCGGCCGGGCCGCGACTCCACCGTGAGCGAGCCCTTGTGCGCCTCGAGCAGCTTGCGCGCGAGCGGCAGGCCCAGCCCCGTGCCCTTCTCTCGCGTCGTGTAGAACGGCTCGAAGATGCGCGGCAGCGCGTCGGGCGGAATGCCGGGCCCTTGATCCTCGACCTCCACCACGTAGCGGGAGCCGTCCTTGCGGCCGGTGAGGCGCACCTGTTGGCCCTGCGCCGAGACCTGCACCGCGTTCTTCACCAGGTTCACCAGCGCCGACGTCAGCAGCGACCCGTCGCCGCTCAGCTTCGCGGGCTCCGCCGACGCCGACAGCGTCACGCCGCGGCCCTGGGCCTCGCCGGCCAGCACGTCGCGCGCGGTCTCGACCCACTCCTTCGGGTCGAGGTCCATCGCGTTCAGCTTCTGCTCCCGAGCGAAGGTCAGGAAGTCTTCGACGATGCGCTTGAGGTAGTCGAGCTCGCGCTGGATGCGCGCGACGTGCGCCGAGGCGTCGTGCCCTTTCAGGTCCTCCGCGAGCAGGCCCGTGAACAGCTCGATGCCGCCGAGCGGGTTCTTCACCTCGTGGGCGACGCCGCCGAGCATCATCTTGAGCTGCCGGTCGCGGCTCTCGAGCTGCGTGCGCATCGCCTCGAGCTCGCGCGAGAGGATTCCGATCTCCTCGGTCGGCTCGGGCGCCACGGGCGTCGACAGGTCGCCCTTCCCGATGCGCAGCGCGCTCTGCACGAGCCGCTCGAGCGGCCGCGCCAGCGTGCGCCCGGTGAAGACCGCCGCGAGCGCCAGCACGAGCAGCGTCGCGGCCAAGAGCCCCGCGTAGACGCGGAAGATGTTCGTGAGCGGGCCGAAGAACTCTGCGCTGCCCTCGACGGCGACGACTCCGACGACCTTGCCCTCCGAGACGAGCGGCGCGTAGCCGGTCTTGTAGAAGCGGCCGTCGGTTCCTTCGAAGAGAACGAGCGAGTGGGCGCGCTCTCGGGTCTCGAGCACGCGCGACAGCTCGAGGCGGTCGCGCTCGACGTCGGGGAACTGGGCTCCGACGGGCAGGGCGCCGCCGGAGTCGAGCAGCACGCGGCCCCCGGTCGTGAAGGCGACGATGCGGCGCAGCCGGGTGGCGGCGCGCGCGCGCTCGAGCTGCGCCGACAGGGTGCGGAAGGTTCGGCTGCCGTCGCCCTCGGCGTCCTCGGGTGTCAGCGTGATGAGCCGGTCGGCGGGGAGCTGCGCCGCGACGGCGCCGGCGAGCGCCGAGAGCGATGCGCCGAGCTCGTCCTCGAGCACGCTCGAGCTCGAGCGGTAGCCGAAGAACCCGGCGAGCGAGAGCAGCACCAGCGTCGGGAGCAGAAACGCAGCGAGCAGCCGTGCGCGCAGCGACACGCCGCTACTGTGCGGGCTTCGGTCGCCGGGTGCAACGCCCATGCGACAGCCGCGCTCGGGAACAAACGCCCAAAAGAATGGCCATGGGGTCGGAAGTCGACCCGCCGGGCGATTCTCTTGTGGGTTTGTTCCCGCAGGCGGGGGAGCTGGGCTTTGAGAGAGTCCGGGGGAGACATCGATGACGGTGCGGCGGAGAAGAACCGCCGTATGCGCGTTGGCCAACCGCCCCGACGAGGGCACCCGCGGAGGCGACACAGGCGGGCGAGGGTGCCGCGAGCGCGAGGGCGCTGGAGCGGAGCGGCAGCGCGACAGGCCGGAGGCCGCGTCTGTGGCCAGCGCCAGAGACGCTGAGGCGACGACCGCCGAGCTCGGGGCGCCGATCGACAGGCTGACGAAGATGCGGTCGTGGGCCTCGCGGGCCACAGTCGAGCACGCGGTACGGTTTCTTCTCCGACCCGCGCTCAGTTCTTGGGTCTACCGGCCCCGCGCTGGGCGCAGATCTCGTTGATGAGGCTCATCGACTCTTCGTCGAAGTTGACGAACTCGACGCCCATGCCGGGGATGCGGTCTTTGACGCCGGGGGGGTTCACGCGGACGACCTTGCCCATGCCTTCGATCAGCCGGGAGCCGTCTTTCAGCGAGAACTGCAGGTACACCATCGAGCCCTCGTCGAGGGGCTTGTCGGTCTTGATGAACATGCCGCCGGGCGAGATGTTGACCGAGTACTCGGCGAGAAAGTCTTCGAAGCTGTTGAAGCGGTACTGCACCAGCAGGCTCAACGGCGTTCTGGGAAAGCGTCTCCGCTCATCGCTCATTCGTGGCGCGGGAGCGTAGTGGCTTCCGGCACGGTACGCACGTAGAGCGACAGCACATCGAAGAACGGCACGCTGCCGCCGAGGTACCGCTTGCCGCGGCCGTCGAACACCGAGGCTCCGAACAGCTCGCCGGTCGCCTCGAGCTTCAGCGCGGTCGCGGTGTCTCCGTTCGCGCGGGCGGCGGCCAGGGCGAAGCCGGTCGCGGCGACGCCGTAGCCGCCGACGATGGGGCCCGAGTCGATGTCGGCCTTGCGCTCGATGCCGGGTGGGTACTCACGCACCAGGCACGGCACCATGGCGCACGAGAAGAACGACGCGCGGTACGCGGCCCACAGCTTCGCGGCGCGCGGCGGGTCGAGCCGGGGGAGCACCGACGCCGTCCACGAGAGGGCGCAGCCGCGCGGCACGTCCTTCGCGCGGCCGTCGAGGTGAACGAACGACGCGGGCAGGCCCGACCTGCCGGTCGTCGCGTCCATCGTGCGTGCGTGCTTCGCCCAGGCCTTCTCGAAGTACGTGGTGCCGTAGAGCCGGTCGTGCAGCTGCAGCGACTCGAGCGCGAACAGCGAGTCGACGGGCCAGGTGAGGCCGGGGTGGGCCTCGAGGACGCCGGACTTCGATGCCTCGAACGCGGCAGCGAGCGTGGCGGAGTCGCGATGAAAGCGCTCCACCTCGGCGTCGGTTCCCGGGACGAGCGCCAGCAGGCGGCCGCGCAGCAGGTTCTGGCCGCCGAACCAGACGACGCCGCCGCGCACCGGCCACTTCGCCATCGGGGCGAACGGCGGGTGCTTCAGCATCGGCTCCAGCTTCGGGAGCAGCCGCCGCACCTCGCGCTGCGCGCGGTCGGCGTCGGCGGGCTCGCCGGTGGTCTCGGCGATGTTGAGCAGGGCGAGGCCCCAGAACTCCCAGGTGAAGAGCTCGCCCTCGGGGAAGGCGAGCCGGTTCGAGGTGGCGACGTCGTCGGTGAGGGTCGACTCGAGCCACTTCACCTGCTGGCGGACGGGGTCGGGCACACCTGCAGCGAGCACCAGCGCGAGGGCGAGGTTCATGGTGCGCACGAGAACGCAGCCGCGCGCGGCGTGTTGCGGCATACGCGCCGAACGGTCGAAATCAGGCCGTGAGCGGCAGGCCGAAGCGCGCGAAGTCGACTCCCCCGATGAAGCTGTGCAGGTCGCCGATGAGGCCGTCACGCAGCACGAGCACGTCGAGCGCCGCGGGAACGAAGACGCCCGCCGGGTTCTTCGCGTAGGCGCCGAAGGCGGGGCAGCCGTTGGCCGACGCCGGCAGGAGGCGCTGCGTCGACATGTCGGGCCGCCCGAAGACGACGTGCGCGAAGAAGCGGCCGATGGCATCGCGCCCCCGCAGCCAGTACGGAAACGGAGGCATCGAGAGCGCCGCGTCGTCGCGCATCAGCGACACGAGCGCCGCGGCGTCGCGGCCTTCGATCGCGGCGACGAAGCGCTTGAGCAGCGAAGGGTCGGCGGCGGCGTCGGTGGGGCGGCGCCGCTCCTCGAGGGCGGCGCGGGCGCGCTGCAGGGCGCTGTTCACCGCGGGCACGGTGAGCTCGAGCATCTCGGCGGTCTCGTGCGCCGAGTAGCCGGCGACCTCGCTGAGCACGAACGCGGCCCGCTGCCGCGGCGGCAACAGCTGCAGCGTGGCGAGCGCGGCCAGCTCGACGCTCTGCCTCGCGCTCATGCGCGCCTCGGGGCCCGCGGCGGCGTCGGCGATCAGCGCGTCGGGCAGCGGCTCGAGCCACACCGGCTCGGACTTCGGCTCCGGCATCGCGTTGGGGTCTCCCGGCTCGAGCGAGTACAGCGGCAGGGTGCGCGAGGCTCCGCGCCGCGCGACGACGTCGAGGGCCGTGCGCGACGCGATGGTGTACAGCCAGCTGCGCGGCGAGGCGCGCCCTTCGAAGGCCGCCGCCGCGTTCCAGGCGCGCACGTAGGCCTCCTGAACGGCGTCCTCGGCGTCCGACAGAGAGCCCGTGATCCGGTAGCAGTGCGCGAGCAGCTCCGGACGATGCCTCGCGAGGCTCTCTTCGAGGGTCACGCGCGGCAGACTACCGCGGGCCGAGCTGGGCCATGAGCCCGAGGAAGTTTCCCTCGCCGATCATCTCGACGATCTTCCCGTCCTCGAGGCGGAAGAGCGTGTTCTCGGTCCACCCCACCTCGCGCCCCGTCGGCGGAATGCCGTTGAACGCGCCGGTGTGCACCGCCTGCACGCGGGTGCGCGTCGCGACCCAGTCTCCGGCGGAGAAGCAGTGCTCGACCTTGACCGCGAGCTTCTCGCGCGCGAACGACTGGAAGATGTTCGCGCCAACCGCCTTCAAGCCGTCGCGGCCCTGCGGCAGCCCGGGAAACGGCAGCTGGTGCTTGAACGACGGCGCGAACAGCTCGTCGACGATGCCCAGGTTCGCCTTGTTCTTGAACTCCTCCTCGAAGCGCTTCACCACGGTCTCGTTCTTCTCGCTCATCATGCGTTCCTTGCTGGGCGCGGCTCGATTGCCGGCACCCTCAAGACCGATTCGCGCGGCAGAAATCATCGCGGCGCGATAAGCCCGCGAAATGTCCTGGGCCCTCTACGGAGCTACCGGCTACACCGGCCCCCTCATCAGCGAGCGCGCGGTGGCCCGCGGCCACAAGCCGCTGCTCCTGGGCCGCAGCGCCGAGAAGCTCGAGGCCCTCGCCGGGCGCCATGGCCTGCCCTACCGCGCCGTGCCGCTCGACGACGGCGCCGGCCTGCGCGACGCCATCAGGGGAATGAAGGCGGTCGTCCACGCGGCGGGCCCGTTCATCCACACCTCCGCGCCGATGGTGCAGGCGTGCCTCGACGAGAAGGTCAGCTACCTCGACATCACGGGCGAGCCCGACGTCTTCAAGGCCGTCTACGCGCGCGACGCCGAGGCGAAGGAGCGCGGCGTCGCGCTCATCCCCGGGGTCGGGTTCGACGTCATTCCCTCCAACTGCCTGTGCGCGTACGTCGCGGCGAAGGTCGAGCAGCCGCACACGCTCGAGTTCGCGCTCGCCGGCATCGGCACGCTGTCTCCGGGCACCGTGAAGTCGGCGGTGCCGCTCGTGCTCGGCGGCGGCAAGGTCTTTCGCGACGGCAGAGAGACGCCCTGGCCGCTCGGCAAGGGCACGCGGCGGGTGAAGCTGTCGACGCGCGAGGTGTGGGCGGCGGTGGCGCCCATCTCGGACCTCTACGCGGCGCAGCGCGCCACGCAGATTCCGAACGTGACGGCGTACTTCGCGGTGCCGTCGCGCTTCGCGAGCCTGGGACGCATCGGCTGGCCGCTCGGCGTCGTCGCGCTGCCGCTGTTACGGGCCGTACTCGGCGGCGGCCGGCTCGATGCCACCATCGAGAAGCGCGTGAAGGGCGGCACCGCCGAGTCGCGCGCCGCGGGCCATTCGCACCTGTGGGCGCGCGCCGAAGGCCCGCGCGGCAGCGCCGAGGCCTGGCTCGACTGCAGCGAGGGCTACGAGTTCACCGGTCACGCCGCGGTGCTCGCGGTGGAGCGCGTCATCGCACACGCGCCGAGAGGTGCGCTCGCGCCCGCGGTCGCGTTCGGCGCGGACTTCGTGCTCGAGGTCCCGGGTGGGAGACGCACCGACGTGACTTCGGCGTGAGCCGGACGCTAGACTTTTCTCAGTGATGGGTCGCAGTGCGTACGTTCGACCGCTGGGTGCAGATCAGCTGGAGCTGGTTCGGCCGCTACGCATCTTCCGCCTGTTCTTCCCGGTGCTGCTGTCGGCTGCTTGCGTGGTCGGGGTGCTGTTCAGCGTCGGCGGCCTGCGGCTCGCGATCTGCGCCGTCGCCGCGATCATTCTGCCGCTGGTGTGGGTGAAGTCGGTTCGCGCGGCGATGGCCCGGCGGCACGTGCTGGTGCGTTCGCCGGGGCGGCTGTTGCTCGACGGCGAGCCGCTCGAGGCGGCGCGCGTGGAGCTGCGCGTCATTCGCCACTGGCTGCTGCGGCGGCCCCAGCGGTACGCGCTGTCGCTGTGGGCGCTGATCGGCCGCGGCGAGCAGCTCGACATCGACCTCGGCGCGTACCCGAGCATGCTCGAGGCGTCGCTGTGGTCGGGGCAGATGGAAGAGTTCCTCGAGCGCGCGAAGGCCCGCGCCCCGGGCCGCGCCTCGGCGGGCGATTAAACCATCGCGCCGCGCAGCCGCTTGGCCTAAACGATCAGGCCGGTGGCGCGCGACGACTCCATCGGCTCGCTGATCGACCGGCTCGAGCTGCCGTTCAACGCGCTGGGCGTCGATCAGTTCGGCGTCTCGAAGTTCCACCTGCGCATCTTCTTCTCCGCGCTCGGCTTCCTCTACCGCACGTACTTCCGCGTGAAGGTGCACGGCATCGAGCACGTGCCGAAGCGCGGGCGCGGCATGCTGATCGGCAACCACTCGGGCGGAGTCGCCATCGACGGCGCGATGGTCATCACGTCGCTGCTCCTCGAGATGGACCCGCCCCGCCTCGGCCACGCGATGGCCGACAAGTTCATCAACCGGCTCCCGGTCGCCTCGACCTGGAGCAACCGCACCGGCCAGTTCACCGGCCTGCCCGAGCACGCCGAGCGGCTGCTCGCCGACGACCGGCTGCTCGTCGTCTTCCCCGAAGGGCACCTGGGCACCGCGAAGCTCTACAAAGAACGCTACTCGCTCGTGGAGTTCGGCACCGGCTTCGTGCGGCTCGCGCTGAAGATGAAGACGCCGATCATCCCGTTCGCGTTTCTCGGCGGCGGCTCGGCGATTCCGAGCGTGTACAACTCCGAGCTGCTCGGGCGGCTGTCGGGCGTGCCGTACGTGCCGCTGACTCCGTACGGAGCGCCGGTGCCGCTGCCGGTGCAGCTCGAGGTGCACTACGGCGCGCCGATGGTGTTCGAGGGCACGGGCAACGAAGAAGACGCGGTGATCATCGGCTACGTCGAGCGCGTGAAGCACCGCATCGCGCAGCTCATCGAAGACGGCCGCAAGCAGCGGGGCCAGGCGTGAAGGTGCTGCTCGTCGGCATCGCGGGCGGCACGGCGCGGGCGTGCGCGCTCACGCTGCGCGAGCGCGGGCACGAGGTGGTGGGGCTCGACCGGCGGCCGTGGCGGGACGCTCCGAAGGGCATTCGCAACTACGAGGTCGACCTGCGCAAGCGCGCCGCGGAAGACGTGTTCCGCAAAGAGAAGCCCGACACCGTCGTGCACATGGCGACGGTGACGTCGCTGACGACGCTGCGCGCCGAGGAGCGCGAGAAGGTGAACCTCGGCGGCACGCGGGCGGTGTTCGAGCACTCGCTCGAGTACGGGGTGAAGCACGTCGTCTTCGTGGGCCGGCACACGTACTACGGGGCCAGCGCGGACTCGCCGATGTACCACGTGGAGGACGAGCCCCCGATGGCGCTGGGCTCGTTTCCCGAGCTCGGCGATCTGGTGGCGGCCGACCTCTACGCCGCGAACCAGCTGTGGCGGCACCCGGAGCTGAACGTGTCGGTGCTGCGCTTCTGTTACACGCTCGGGCCGTCGAAGACGGGCACGCTCTCGACGTTCTTGCGCGGGAAGCGGGTGCCGCTGGTGTTCGGCTACGACCCGCTGTTCCAGTACCTGTACGAGCAGGACTTCGCGACCGCGGTCGCGCTCACGGTCGAGAAGCGCCCGCGCGGCGTGTTCAACGTGGCCGGCCCGAAGCCGGTGCCGCTCTCGGTGATCGTGCGGGAGACAGGCCGCACGCGGGTGCCGGTGCCGGAGCCGCTGCTGGAGGCGATGATGGGGCGGTTCGGGTTTCCGTCGCTGCCGAAGGGCGCGCTGGGGCACATCAAGTTCCCGGTGGTGGTCGACGCGACCGCGTTCCAGAAGGCCACCGGCTTCCAGTGGGAAGTCGATGAAGTCGAGACGCTGTCGCGTTACAGGGCGCTGGGCATATAGGAGGGTTCGCTCATGGCAGATCAGCATCCGGTGTTCGTTGAGGTGAAGCGGTCTGACGGCTCGACCGAGAAGGTGCGCGTCGGCACCGCGACGAAAGACGGCGACGGCTTCCTGCTCAAGCTGGGCGAGCTCTCGATCGGGGGCACGCCGGTGGCCTCGGGCGGCTTCAAGCCGAGCGGCGCGTTCTCGTCAGGCGGCGGCGGCGGCGACACGAGCGGCGGCGTGCTGCCGAACTACGGGCGCAGCAAGGGCGCTCCGATTCGGGGAGCGTCGATGCAGGACCTCGAGTTCTACCTGAACGGCTGCAAGCGCACGCTGGCCGACCCGAGCAAGGCGCGGTTCCACGACAAGGAGCGGCAGCTGATGTCGCAGCTCGAGGCCGAGATCGCTCGGCAGAAGGGCGGCAGCGGGGACGATGACGGTCCGCCGCCGCCGGGCGACGACGATGCTCCGCCCTTCTGAAACGAGTCCCCGCTCCCCCGTAGGGCAGAGGGACAGGGTGAGGGGCGTTCCCGAGCAAGGCCTGCCGGCGGAGCCTCTCCCTCCGTTCCTCGCGCCTGCCTGGGCGTTGAAGGTCGGCGTCCGGGTTCGTGACTTCCTGCACCGCGCGGTCGACAAGCTCGTGCCCGCCGAGGTGCTGGTGTTCGAGCAGGTGACGTCGCTCGCGGTGGCGCACGCGCTCGGGGCGGTCGCCCGGCTGCGGGTGGCGGACGCGCTCGACAGCGGGCCCGCGACGGCGGCGGAGCTGGCGGCGAAGCTGTCGCTCGACGCCGATGCGCTCCACCGCACGCTGCGGCTGCTCGCCTCGAACGGCATCTTCGCGCTGACGGCCGACGGGAGGTTCGCGCACACGCGGCGCTCTCGCGTGCTGTGCTCGTCGCACCGGTCGCGGGCGCGCGACGCGGCCGACTACTTCAGCGGCGACGCGACGGCGTCGGCGTACGTGCAGTTCGATCGCTGGCTGAAGACGGGGCGCTCGCCGTTCACCTCGGTGCACGGCGTGAACGTGTTCGAGCGGTTCGCGCAGCACCCCGACGAAGGCGCGGTGTTCGATCAGGTGATGATGGGCATCACGCTGCTGCACGGGCGGATGGTGGCGGGCCTGTACCCGTTCGCCGAGATCGAGCGCATCTGCGACGTCGGCGGCGGGCGCGGCACGCTGCTGTCGGAGCTGCTGCTGCGTCACCCGCACCTGCGCGGCGTGCTGTACGACGCGCAGAGCGTCGTCGACTCGGCGGCCTCGCTGCTCGAGCACCGCGGCGTGGCCGGGCGCGTCGAGCGGGTCGCGGGCTCGTTCTTCGAGCGCGTGCCGGGCGGCTGCGACGCGTACGTGCTGAAGAACGTGCTGCACGACTGGGCCGACGAGACGTGCGTGCGGCTGCTGTCGAAGGTGCGGGAGGCGATGGGCCGCGGCTCGCGGGTGCTGGTGGTCGAGACGCTGGTGCCGCTGTGCTCGACGGACCCGTACGGCGCGCGCGCCGACGTGCACATGGGCGTGGTATGCGAGGGCCGGGAGCGCAGCCAGGGCGACTACGCCGCGCTGTTTGAGCGCGCGGGGCTGAAGCCGGGGCGGGTGTTCGACGGTACGGCGATCGCCGTCATCGAGGCATCGGCGTAAGAGGCACGTCGATTGCGATGACGCGTGGGCATGCCGACCCCGCGGAAGGAACCACACGGTGAGCAGGAGAGTCTGACCGCTGGACCGGGGCCGCAAAGGCGCGGATTCCGGGGCGCAGATCTTCCCGCCGGCTGGCGCGTTGAGAGGTCCATGCGCCTTCCGAAGGTGATTCGCCCCCTGTGGTTGCTCGCCCTCGCGGCCGGGTCGGCGCTCATTTCTTACGGAAGCGTCACGTACTTTGACGCCGAGGAGCTACCGCCCTTCGTCATCGAGAAGCTGCCGCTGCCGATGGAAGAGGTGTGGATGACGGCGCTGAAGTCTCACGTGGTGGCGGCGGCGTTCGCGCTGCCGGCGTGCCTGCTGCTGGCGCTCGCGTTCGTGCTGAAGCGGTTCCCGCGCATCCACCGGTGGCTGGGCCGGGTCACCGGGGGGGTGGTGCTGTTCGTGCTGGTGCCGTCGGGGTTCTACCTGTCGCTGTTCGCGAAGGGCGGGCTCGCGGGGACGCTGGGCTTCATGCTGTCGGGAGCGATCGTGGCCTTCGCGATGGTGCGCGGGGTTCTCACGGCGCGCGCCGGCGACTACGTCGCGCACCGGCGGTTCGTGATGCACGTGCTCGGGCAGATGGCGGTGGCCGTCGTGTCGCGCGCGATGATGCTGGGTCTCGATGCTGCCGCGTTCGATCCCGAGCGCGCGTACCTGATTGCGCTGTGGGTGCCGGTGTTGGGCTCCGTGGCGCTCGTCGAGTTGCTGGTTCCACGTCCCTCAAGGAGGAAGCACCATGAAGCGGTTTCTCGTCCTGTCGTGTCTGATGCTCGCGAGCCTGGCCTCGGCGTCGCCGTCTGAGTCGGAGGCGAAGGCGGTCATCCAGAAGCAGCTGATCGCCAAGCTGACGGCGAAGGAGGAGAAGCACAGCCGCTTCTCTCGCGCGTACATTCCGCCGCAGGTGCGCCGGGTTCGGGTGACCGACGAGGTCGCGAAGACCGATGAGAAGGGCGGCGAGTTCATGACCTTCGCGGTCGACGCTCACCACGGGTTCAACGAGGAGGCCCCGGCGGCCGACTCGAAGTCCTGGCGGAAGGACGCGATCGTCGGGTGCGTGTACGTCGAGAGCGGCGAGGTCTTCGTGAAGAAGAACGACAAGTTCGTGCCCGGCGGGATGCTGCTGGGGAAGAAGACGACGCCGGCGCCGGAGCACGTGTGCGTGGCGAAGGCGGGCGAGCAGGTGGCTGCGGCGCAGTGAGCGTTCTTGGGCCGTCGGCGGAGTCGTACTTCGACCGGCGGCCTGCTCCGCGCAGCGGCTGACGCCGCGCTTCGCGCCCTCCGGGCTGCGCAGGGCCGCGCACGACACGCCAGCCGGCGAGCGACCGGCGGCGGGTTGTGCGCACG
>Ga0268299_1000551_pt1 | contig 109278 bp, 82 predicted proteins | sample NOBtaG_FD_193484 | JGI IMG/M metagenome (GOLD analysis project Ga0268299, IMG submission 193484) | Activated sludge microbial communities from bioreactor in Nijmegen, Gelderland, Netherland - NOB reactor | ecosystem: Engineered > Bioreactor > Aerobic > Activated sludge | place: Netherlands...
GGCGCTCGGCGTCCGGTTCGACGACCGCGTCACCGGCAAGGTGAGCGAGTTCGCCAAGCACGGCAAGATCGTCCACATCGACATCGACCCGTCCGAGATCAACAAGAACAAGATTGCCCACCTGCCGATCGTCGGCGACGTGCGCCAGGCCCTGGCCGACCTGAACCGCCTCCTCGACGAGGACAAGGCGACGACGTGGAACGGCCGGTATGGCGACTGGGTCCGCCAGATCGAGACGTGGCGCGAGACGGAGCCGCTGCGCTACGAGGAACGCGACGACGCGATCTTGCCGCAGTACGCGATCAAGCGGCTGCACCAGATCCTCCGCGAGCGCGGCCAGCTCGACGAGACGATCGTCACGACCGGGGTCGGCCAGCACCAGATGTGGGCGGCGCAGTACTTCGGCCTGAACCGGCCGCGGAAGTGGGTGACCTCGGGCGGCCTCGGCTCGATGGGCTTCGGCCTGCCCAGCGCGATGGGTGCCCAGGCGGCCCACCCGCTCGCGCTGTGCATCGACATCGACGGCGACGGCAGCTTCCTGATGAACATCCAGGAGCTGGCGACCTGCTTCACCGAGAAGCTGCCGGTCAAGGTGCTGCTGCTGAACAACCAGCACCTCGGCATGGTCGTCCAGTGGGAGGACCGCTTCTTCGAGGGGAACCGGGCCCACACCTACCTCGGGGCCGGCTTCGACCAGGAGCCGTACCCGGACTTCGTCACCCTGGCGAAGGGCTTCCGCTGCGGGGCGGCCCGCATCTCGCGCAAGGCCGACCTCGACGCCGCCCTCGTCGAGATGATCGACAGCAAGGGGCCCTACGTCCTCGACGTGATGACGCCGCACCAGGAGCACGTCCTGCCGATGATCCCGTCCGGCATGACGGTGCGGGACATGATCAAGGCGTAGCGCCTTCTCAGGGTGCCCCGGGCGTTGCAACGCCCGGGCTTGTTTGGGTTGTGCATTTCCCCTCGTCTCCTTGTCTCCTTGTCTCCTTGTCTCCTTGTCTGGATTGCCACGTCGCTCGCTCTAACTCGTTGAATGGCAAGCCACTTCGGATGAAGCCGCCGCCGACGCGGGGCCGATACCTGTTCTGTCGCGAAGAAGCCATGACGGAGCCGGCCGGAGGAGGAGTGGCATGATCGGTGAAGACGTCCTGGCGTCGCGGGCCGAGACGGAGGCCCTCCGCCAGCAGCTCCTCCAGGCCCAGAAGCTGTCCAGCGTCGGGGCCCTGGCCAGCAGCGTCGCCCACGAGTTCAACAACATCCTCACCACGATCATCAACTACGCCCGCATGGCCCTGAAGCCGACCGCCGACGAGGCGGGCAAGACCGTCGCCCTGGAGAAGATCCTCAAGGGGAGCCAGCGCGCCGCCGCCGTCGTCAACGGCATGCTCGGCTTCGCCCGCAAGTCGGCCCAGCAGCCGGAGCGGACCGACCTCGTCGCCCTGGTCGAGGAGGTGCTGCTCCTGTGCGAGAAGGACCTGAACAAGCACCGGGTCCAGGTCGATCGCAAGTTCCAGGGCCGGCCGCACGCCGAGGTCGTGCCGGCCCAGATCGAGCAGGTGCTGATCAACCTCGTCCTCAACGCCCGCCAGGCGATGCCGCGGGGTGGCTACCTGCGGATCGACGTCCGCGAGAACGCGGCGTCCCACCTGGCCGAGATCGCGGTGCGCGACACCGGGGTCGGCATCGCACCGGAGAGCCTTCGCCTGATCTTCGAGCCGTTCTACACGACGAAGTCGCCCGACGCCGAGGGCCACGGCGGCACCGGCCTCGGGCTGAGCGTCTGCCGCCAGATCGTCGAGCAGCACCACGGCCGCATCCGCGTCGAGAGCGTCGTCGGCCAGGGGTCGACGTTTACGCTCAAGCTGCCGCTCGTCGGCGGGGAGTGACTGTCACTTCGACAACACCACGTACAGCGCGTCGGACGGCAGGGACAGCGTCACCGCCGCCCCGTCGCGCTGGAGGGCCGCGTCGCCGCGCGGCCGGCCGTTCGCGTCGAGGACGGTCGCCTTCGCGACGTGCGGATTCTTCAACGTCAGGTTGCCGTCCACCTTCGCCACCCGCCACGGTGCCTTGCCGACGCTGTCGAGCTGGAAGCCGGCGTACTTGCCCTCCTTCACCTCGACCGTCGTCGGCGTCTCCTTCCAGCCGGTCGGCCGGACCTCGCCGCAGACCTGGACCAGGACGCGCTCCGACTCGGACAACGCCCTGTCATCGAGCGGCACGACGAGGACCGTCGCGAAGTCGCCGCCCAGGTCGAGCGTCACGTCCCGGAGCTGGAACTTCCGCCGCTCCGCCAAGTGGGCCGCCACGCCCTGGGCCTTCGGGGCGTCGCTCGTGCAGACACCCTCGCCATACGAGAACGTCAACTCGCCGGTCGCGCTCTTGACGACCTTCGCCTTCCGGTCGATGTACTTCGCCAGATCGACGACCGACGACTTGCCCGGGTCGCCGTCGTAGGTCACCTCGACCGGTCCGACGAGGAACGTCTCCCACGGCAGGCCCTCCTTGACGCTCGACGTCGGCGGCAGGTTGCCCCTGTCGCGGTTCGGGTCGAAGCTCGCCTCCTCGCTGACGATGCCGACGCGCCGCTGCCAGAGATCGGCCATCGCGCGCTGCTCGCGCACGGCCGGCTCCGCCTTGCGGACGTAGCCCTTGCGGTAGAGCAGGGCGGCGGCCGGGAACGTGCCGTAGACGTCTGGCGTGGCGACCGGCCACTTCGCCTGCGAGGGCATGTAGCCATTCGCCGAGCGCGGCTCCTCCCAGCCATCGACGCCGGTCGCGAACCAGAAGAAGCCATCGACGCCGGTCAGGGCCATGTACGCCGCGACGAGGAACGGCCCCTCCGCGCCGTAGCCGTTCGGCATGACCCAGCTCGTCTCGGTCACCAGCATCGCCTTGCCGACCGGCTGCTTGAGGTTGATCGGCAACTGCGACGGGTCGCGCAGGGCCGAGACGCGCGTGAAGAGGTGGCCGTCGGCGACGGCCCAGTTCGCGTTCGGGCCGGTGTGCAGGCCGGCGAAGTAGCGGTTGACGGCGAGCGCCTCGCCGGCGGTGTACGTCCAGCGTTCGGCGTCCTCCAGCCGGGCGGTGTCGGCCGTCTTCCAGTTGCCGGGGTTGACGACCTGCTTGCAGCCGAGGTCGTCGCGCAGGTAGCGGATCATCTCGGCGTTGAAGGCGTACATCGCCTCGCAGAAGAACTGGATCTGGTCACTGAAGCGCTTGTGCTGGCCGCCCTTCGGGGCGATCTTCGCCAGGTACAGATTGTCGAGGTCGAGGACGCCGGCGGTGAGGTCGTCGCCGGCGAGCGTGTGCTTTTCCCACGCGGCGACGGCGGCGTCGAGCGAGCCGTGCTTCTTCGCCGCCCAGTCGGCGAACTTCTTGCCGAGGGCCTTCCGCTGCGGCCCCTTGATGGCGTTCGTCGTCCAGAAGAGGAAGCTGTCCTCGTTCTGGAGCTGGAGGATCGCCAGGGCCGGGTCCTGGGCGAGCGGGACTCCCGTGTGCGGGTTCTTCTCGCTGAGCAGGGCCTTCCACCACGCCTTGTACGCCGCCTGGAGGGTCGGGTCGAAGAAGAGCAGGCCGTGCGGCGGCTGGTCGGGTCCGCCGGGCACGTCCCAGTCCTTGCCGATCTGGAGCGTGTTCGCCCAGTACGGCGACACGGTCGTGTAGATGCCCTCCTTCTTCATCGCGGCGACGGTGCGCCAGATCCAGTCGCGCTCCTTGGCGTTGATTTCGCCGGGTGCGGCCTTCGGGTTGGCCTTCACGTCCGGGTTGATGTGGGCGTGCAGGCGGACCATGTTGACGCCGCGCCGGGCGAGGAACTTCGCGTGGTAGGCGAGGTCGGGTTCGTCCTTGCCCCAGCGCGGCCGGGCGACGAACGGCTTCTCGCGGCCGACGGTCGTGTTGACGGCCCAGAAGCGGACCGGATCGCCGTCGCCGAGGCGGAAGTCGCCGTCGGCGGCGACGGTGACGAAGCCCTTCTCGCCGGCCGTCTTCTCGTTGAGGGAACGCAGATTGAGGACGGCGTCGTCGCCGAGCGGGTCGCGCGGCGGGGCGAAGTCCCAGGCATCGGCGGCAAGGACGGCGAGCGGGACGGCCAGGAGCAGCAGCGGCAGGCGGGACATGGCAGGCCCTCGGGGGAGCGTCGAAACGGGCACGCGGTCGGTTTTATGGACCGTCCGACGGAGCGGCAGATTCGCCGTGGGGCTTGACGGGGAGCAAACTGCCGGGGTATGCTGCCCCTCCCATTCGTTCCGCACCAGGAGGGCTTCCAGATGTTCCGTTCGCGCGTCGCGGTGGCGCAGCCGCTGCTGCTGCTGTGCTTCTTCGGATTGACGAGCAGTCCGGCCGACGAAGGTCAAGTCGCGCTGCCCGTCGTCTCGACCGTCACCTGGACCGACAAGCCGGCCGTCGATCCGAACAACAAGAAGAACGTCAAGGCCAAGGGGGACTACACCACCGTTCCGGGGTGGGAGCTGGAACAAATCACCCTGTCAGCCCGCTCGACGAACGCGGATAACAAGTCCGAAGAGCTTCACGTCGCGAAGGCATTTGCCGTCGGTGGAAAGTGGGACGCCAACCTGGAGTTGCCCGAGAACACCGAGTACCACGTCTGGGTCCTCCTCTGGGCCAGGGACGCGGAGTCGAAGTCGAAGCGCCTCCTCTACACCAACACGACCGAGAAGGTGACCACCGGGGCAAGCGGCGTCCCAAAGAAGATCGCCGCGGGGAACATCAACTACAATGCGGGCTTCCCGAAATCGTTTCCGTCCCCGCGTGAAATCCACGGGCAGGGGGCCTACTCGGTCACCGACATGGACTACGGGTACGACGAGGAGCCCGCCATCCTCATGCACGCCGTCCCGCTGGAAGGGCAGGACAACTGGCGGGTGCGGTACGCGTTCTTTAACGTCGGTCAGCTCCCGAACGGCACCTGGCACGGGATCGTCCCCTCCAACGTAGACGCCAATTTGGACCCGCTCCCGGCCGGGAAGGCGTACAACGTTTACGGCCTCGCCCGCTACAAGTCGAAAACCGGAACGCTGCAGTACCGGGCCACCCGGCTCGATAAGATAACGCCCTGACCGCGAATCCACGCCCAGCAGGTACTCAACGCGCGGAGGTGTGGGTTCGTCCTACGACCACACCTGCCAAGGAATGCGGTGACCAGCCGCCGTGTAACACCTTCTTGGCCCAGGCGTTCTTCCCGAGCGGGGTCGGGGTGCTGCTGGCCGACGGCAGCGTCCGGACGATCGCGCCGAGCGCGCCCCGGCGACATACTTGGCCGCGGTGACCGCCGACGGCGGCGAGCAACTCGCCCACGACTGGTAAGCGGCAGCGGCAGGCAGGCCGTCGGGGGAGCGTCGGCACGGGCGCATGGAAGATTCTATGAACGCCGCCGCGTGGTAGAATGGCCGCATGGCCGCCCCGCGATTCCATGCCTTCCTGTCGCACAACACCGCCGACAAGCCGGCGGTCGAGGCGCTGGCGCACCGGCTGCGCCAGGCCGGTCTGGAGCCGTGGCTCGACAAGTGGAACCTCGTCCCCGGCGAGCCGTGGCAGGCCGCCCTGGCCGACGCCCTCGACGCCTGCGCGACGTGCGTCGTCTTCGTCGGCCCCGGCGGCATCGGCCCGTGGCAGAACGAGGAGATGCGCGCCGCGATCGACCGGCGCGTCGGCACCGGCGCGTTCCGCGTCATCCCGGTGCTGCTGCCCGGGGCGGAGCGCGACGAGCGGAGTCGGCTGCCGACGTTCCTCGTCGCGACGACGTGGGTCGAGTTCCGCGACACGCTCGACGACGCCGATGCGTTCCATCGCCTGACCTGCGGCATTCGCGGCGTCGCGCCCGGGCCGGGCCGCGGCACCGCCGCGCCGGCGGGCGACTGCCCCTACCGCGGCCTCCAGGCGTTCGACGTCGGCCACGCCCCGTATTTCTTCGGCCGCGAGGCGCTGACGGACTGGCTGCTCGACGACCTGCGCCCGAAAGGCCCGGGCCGCGAGCCGAACCGCTTCCTCGCCGTCGTCGGCGCGTCGGGCAGCGGCAAGTCGTCGCTCGCCCGGGCCGGCCTGCTCGCCCGGCTCGGCGAACGCCCCTGGCCGCGCGTCGTCTGCTGGCCGGGTGCCGACCCGCTCGAGAGCGTCGCCGTCGCCCTGGCCGCCCACCCGGCGGTGCGCCCGGCCGTGCCGTCGTTCGTCGGCCTGGTCCGCGAGCTGGAGCAGGACGCGAAGGCCCTGCACCGCCTCGGCCGCGTCGCGCTGCACGACGCCCCGGCCGACGCCCGGCTCGTCCTGCTCGTCGACCAGTTCGAGGAGGCGTTCACCCAGTGCCCCGATGAGCCGCGCCGCCGGCTGCTGATCGACAACCTCGTCTACGCCGCGACGGTCGCCGGCGGCAAGGTCGTCGTCGTCCTGACGCTGCGGGCCGACTTCTACGGCCGGTGCGCCGTCTACCCGGAGCTGTCGGCCGCCCTGTCGGACCATCAGGTTCTCGTCGGGCCGATGAACCCGGCCGAGCTGCGCCTGGCGATCGAACGGCCGGCCCGGCTCGCCGGGTGCGAGTTCGAGCCGGGCCTGGTCGAGACGCTGCTCCGCGACGTGGAACGCCAGCCGGGGGCGCTGCCGCTGTTGCAGCACACGCTCGCCGAGTTGTGGGAGCGCCGCGACGGCCGGCGGTTGACCTTCGCCGCCTACGAGGCGATCGGCCGGCTGGACGGCGCGCTGGAACGCCGGGCAAACGCGGTGTTCGACGCCCTGGACGACGGCCGGAAGGGCCTCTGCCAGCGGATCTTCCTCCGGCTGACCCAGCCGGGCGACGGGACCGAGGACAGCAAGCGGCGGGCGACGCTCGACGAACTGGTCCCGGCCGGCGGCTCGGCCGACGACGTCCGGGCGGTCCTGCTCGCCCTGGCCGACGCGCGCCTGGTGACGGTCGAGGGCAACCCGGCCCGGCCGGGCGACCCGGTCGTCGAGGTCGCCCACGAGGCGCTCATTCGGGGATGGTCGCGCCTGCGCCAGTGGATCGAAGCCGACCGCGACGCGCTGCGGACCCACCGCAAACTGACCGCCGACGCCCGGGACTGGGCCGGCCATAGCCGGAACGAGAGTTACCTCTACCACGGCGTCCGCCTCGCCGTCGTCGAGGAGTGGCTCGCCGCGCGCCCGGACGCGCTGAGCCCGCTGGAGCGCGAGTTCGTCGTGGCGAGCCGGAAGTGGGAGGAGCAGATGCTTCAGTGGCGGCAGGACGCGGCGCTGCAGGCCCTGAGCGCCCGCAGCGACGAGCTACTGCTCGCCCGGCAGATCCAGCAGCGCTTCCTGCCGACGGCGGTGCCGCGCGTCGCCGGGCTGGAGATCGGCTACCTGGCCGTCCCCCGGGCGGCGGTCGGCGGCGACCTGTACGACTTCTTCCCCCTCGGCGACGGCCGGGTCGCCGTCCTGATCAGCGACGTCGCCGGGCACGGCTTCGCCCCGGCGCTGATGATGGCCCACCTGCGGGCGTGCCTCCGGACGGCGGCCCGCGTCCGCGCCGACGTGGCCGGCCTCGTCTCCCTCGCGAACCGGACCTTCTTCGACGACACGCACGGCGAGTTGTTCGCGACGCTGTTCCTGGCCGTGATCGACCCGGTCGGCCGGACGCTCTCCTACGTCGGGGCCGGCGAGCGGGCCTACCTGCTCGACGCCGGCGGTCGGGTGAAGCGGCTGCTCGACTCGACGGCGATGCCGCTCGGGATCGACCCGGACCTCGCGTTCGAGCCGGCCGGTCCGTTCCCGCTTTCTCCAGGGGATCTTCTTGTCCTGGTCACGGACGGCGTCACCGAGGCCCCCGACGAAGGCATGGCCCCGTTCGGCTGGGACGGCGTCCTTCGCGCCGTCGCAGAGGCCGCCGACGAGCCGACGTGGCGCGTGCCGCAGCGGATCTGCGCCGCCGCGCGGGCCTTCTCCGGCGAGGCCGAACAGGCCGACGACATGACCGCCGTCGTGGTCAAAATCACCGACCCCTGACGCCGGGGCGGCCCGCCGGCCGGTAGAATGGAAGGCCGCCCGTCGCTTCATCCGAGCGGGAGCCGAGCCATGTCCCCCCCGACGATCGCCGTCTTCTCGCCGACGCCGCTCCTGACCGTGACGATCGAGGCCCGCTCCGACGGCGGCCCCGAACTCCACGTCCACGCCGGCGGCCAGGGCTTCTGGGTCGCGCGCATGATCGCCCGTCTCGGCGAGCCGGTCGCCCTGTGCGCCCCGTTCGGCGACGACGCCGGCAAGCTCTTGCGCACCCTCGTCCGCGACGAGGGCGTCCAGGTCGTCGGCATCGCCGTCGCCGGGACGAACGGCTCCTACGTCCACGACCGGCGCGGCGGCGAGCGCGACGAGATCTGCCGGGTTGAGGGGACGCGCCTGACCCGCCACGAGGACGACGACCTGTACAGCGCGACGTTCGCCGCGGCGATGAGCGCCCGGCTGCTCGCCCTGGCCGGCCAGTTCCCGACGCCGGTCGTCCCGGCGTCGGTCTACCGCCGGCTGGCGAGCGACCTGCGCGAGAACGGCCGGCGCGTCATCGCCGACCTGTCCGGCGACGAGCTGACCGAGGCCCTCGCCGGCGGGATCGAGTTCCTCTGCTTCAGCCACGAGGAACTCGTGCGCCAGGGCTTCGCCGCGAGCGACCGCCAGGAGGATCTCGTCACCGGAGTGAAGGCCCTCCAGGAGCGCGGCGCGCGGCAGGTGATCCTGCACCGCGGCGCGCAGCCGTCGATCGTCCTGCTGGACGGCCGGCTGCTGGAGGTCGTCTCGCCGCGCGTGACGCCGCTGGACCACCGCGGCGGCGGCGACACGTTCTTCGCGACGCTGGCGGTCGGCCTGGCGCGCGAGACGGACCCGGTCGAGACGATCCGCCACGCGGCGGCGGCCGGGACGCTGAACGTGACGCGCCGCGGCCTGGGCACCGGCCGGGCGGAGGACGTCGCCGCGTTGAGCCGGCACGTCCAGGTCCGGCCGCTCGACGGGGGGTGAGCATGGTCCACTTCGGCGAGGCGTTCGTCGGCGGCTGGTTCGGCTTCGGCCGGACGTACGGGGCCGTCGCCCGGTTCGAGTACGACGCGATGCCGACCCTGACCGGCGACTGGCCGACCGCCCTCTGCCAGGTGAAGGAGTGGCGGACGGCCCGCCGGGAGCGGGCGACGGCGCTGCACCTGTTCTTCGTCGGGCCGGCCGCCCTGGCCGGGGACGCGATCGCCTTCGTCGCGGCGAACGTCGTCGTCCCGGCGGACCGGCTCGCCCTGGAGCTGCGCGGCCTGCGACTGGAGGTGGGCGTCTTCTCGTCGGACGGGGGGCAGTACCTCGACGTGAGCCTGCACCGCGAGGCGACGACGGGGTGACCGTACGCGGTCCTCACATAGCCGCCGGCTTGCCGGCGGTCTTCGTCGCGAAAATCCGCCGGCAAGCCGGCGGCTCTATGAAAAAGCCCGCCACCCGGCGAACGGAGCCACGATGACGACGCCTGACGCTGCACTGTCACCCGCCCCGATGGAGGGCCACGGCGCGTACAATCGAGCCTCGCGCGTCCAGGCCGCCGGCCTGACGCCCGCCCTGCCTCTGTTCCGCGACGCGGCCGAGCGGGTGCCGCTCCCAGGCGGCGACGGGCCGGTCGTCGTCGCCGACTACGGCTCGTCGGAGGGCCGCAACTCCCTCGCGCCGATCCGGGCGGCGGTCGAGGTCCTCCGCCGACGCCTCGGCGACGACCGGCCGATCTCCGTCGTCCACACCGACCTGCCGGACAACGACTTCGCCGCCCTGTTCCACGTCGTGCAAGCCGACCCGGACAGCTACCTCCACGCGGCGCGGAACGTCTTCCCGTTCGCGGTCGGCCGGTCGTTCTACAGCCAGATCCTGCCGCCGGCGTCGGTGACCCTCGGCTGGTCGTCCTGGGCGGTGCAGTGGCTCAGCCGCGTGCCGGCCCCGATCCCCGACCAGGTGCAGATCGCCTTCAGCCGCGACGCGACGGCCCGGGCGGCTTATCACGCCCAGGCGGCCGCCGACTGGCGCTGCTTCCTTTCCAGCCGGGCGGTCGAGCTGCGGCCCGGCGGCCGGCTCGTCGTCCTGACGATGGCCCTCGACGCCGACGGCGACTTCGGCTACGGCCCGTGCGTCGCCGCGATCTGGGACGCCCTGCAAGCCCGGGTCGCCGACGGGACGGTGCGCCCGGACGAGGCGGCCCGCATGGCGATCCCGACCGTCGGCCGGACCCTCGCCGACCTGCTCCTCCCGTTCGCGGACGGCCCGTTCGAGGGCCTCGTCATAGACCACGCGGAGGTGTTCCTGGGCGAGGACCACCTCTGGGCCGACTTCCAGCGCGACGGCGACGCGGCGGCGTTCGGCCGGCGCTGGGCCGACTTCTCGCGGGCGTCGGTCCTGCCGACCCTGGCCCGGGCGATCGACGCGCCGCGGCGCGAACACTTCGTCACCGCGATGACCGACGACATGGCCGCCCGGCTGGCGGCCGCACCCCGGGCGATGAAGATCCCGCTCGCGCGGATGTGCCTCGTCCGGGTGGCTCCTTGACACGACGGCCGAGGCCGGGTCTAGTGAGCCCGTTGCCGTGAGCACACTTCCGAACCGGGGAGGTTGCGGTGCCTCCGTCGTTGACTTGCCGCCGGGGCCACATCTGGGACGGGCCGCCCGCCGGCGCGGCGTCCTGCCCGACCTGTGGCGAGCCGGCGGTGGCGGCCGCGTGCCCTCCGACCGCGGACCTCGGCGCGACGGGGCCGAGCGGGATGGCTATCGCCGACCGGCCGTCCATCCCCGGCTACGAGATCCTCGGCGTGCTAGGCCGGGGCGGGATGGGCGTCGTCTACAAGGCGCGGCAGGTGAAGGCCGACCGGCTGGTGGCCGTTAAGCTGATCGCGCTAGCCGACCCCGCCGTGGCGGCGCGGTTCCGGGCAGAGGTCGAGGCGATCGCCCGACTCAACCATCCGAACATCGTCCAGGTGTTCGAGATCGGCGAGGCCGAGGGGCGGCCGTTCTACTCGCTGGAGTACTGCCCCGGCGGCAGCCTGGAGGGGCGGCTGGCCGGGTCGCCGCTCTCGGCGGCGGCGGCGGCGCGGCTCGTCGAAACCGTCGCCCGCGCGGCGGCCGCCGCCCACGCGGCCGGCGTCGTCCACCGCGACCTGAAGCCGGCCAACGTCCTCCTCACCGCGGACGGCGTGCCGAAGCTCGCCGACTTCGGCATCGCCAAGCGCACCGACGCCGCCGACGACCAGACCCGGACCGGGTCGATCCTCGGCACGCCGAGCTACATGGCCCCGGAGCAGGCCCTCGGCGAGTCGAAGCGCGTCGGCCCGGCGTGCGACGTCTACGCGCTGGGGGCGATCCTCTACGAGTGCCTGACCGGCCGGCCGCCGTTCCGCGCCGCGAGCCTGCTCGAGACGCTCGACCAGGTGCGGTACCGCGAGCCGGTCCCGGTCCGCCAACTCCAGCCGACGGTGCCACGCGACCTTGAGACGATCGTCCTGAAGTGCTTGCGCAAGGAGCCGGCCCGACGCTACGGCAGCGCCGCCGAGTTGGCGGACGACCTGGCCCGGTTCCTCGACGGCCGGCCGATCCTCGCCCGGCCGGTCGGGCGCGTCGAACGCGCCTGGCGCTGGTCCCGGCGCAACCCGGTCGGGGCGGCCCTGGTCGCCTCGCTCGTCGTCGGGACGGCCCTCGCCACCGGGTTGGCGATCTGGGCGCTCGGCGAGCGCGACCGGGCCGAACGCGCGGCCGTCGCGACGCGGCGCAACGCGGAGCATTCCGCCGCCGCCCGCGGCCTCGCGCCGGACGCCGCCGACGACCTCGGCGGGGCGTTGCTGTGGTACGCCAAGCCGCTGCGCGAGGACCACGGCCCGGTCGTCGAGGACGGCCTGCACCGCCAGCGCCTGGGGGCGTACCTCCGCCACGGCGCGTTTCGGGTGCCGCAGGCGATCCTGGTCCACCCGAACGCGACCTTGCTGAAGCACGCCGCGTTCAGCCCGGACGGGCGACGGATCGCCACGGTCTATCACGCCCCCGAGGGCGGCAACGCGCCGCGGGCCGCCGTGTGGGACCTGGCGGCCGCCGAGCCGGCCCCGCTCGCCCTCGGGCACCCCGGCGGGGCGGCCCATGTCGAGTTCAGTCCGGACGGCCAGCTCGCGGTCACCCTCGGCCCCGACGGCACGGCCCGCGTCTGGGACGCCGCGACCGGGGCGGCGGTCGGGGCGGCGGTCGATCACCCCGGCGCGGAGGGCTTCGCCGCCTTCCTGCCCGACGGACGCCGCCTCGTCACCGCCCGGACGGACGGCCTGGCCCGGGGCGAACTCCGCGTCTGGGACGCCGCGACGCGCGACCAGGTCGGCGAGGCGGTCCCGCTGGCGGTCGGCAACCGCGAGATCACTTACAGCCGGTCGTCCGGCCGGGTCGTCACCCTGGTCGACGGGGACGTCCGCGTGGTCGACATCGCGACCCGGCAGCCGGTCGGCCCGAGGATTGACCCCGGCGAGGGGATCGAGGGGCTCCACTTCAGCCCGGACGGCGAGCGGCTCGCGGTGTCGCGCCGCGGGGCGGCGGACGTCCTGGAGGTCGCCACCGGGCGGCGGGTCGGCCCGCCGGTCCCGACGCGGCACCGGACGGTGACGCTCGGGCCGACCGGGCGGCTCCTGCTAGCGTGGGGCGACCCCGCCGCCCCGGTACAGGCCTGGGACGTCGCGACCGGCCGGCCGCTCGGCGAGCCGATCCCGCACGCCGACTTCCGCACCGGCCCGCTGGCCGTCAGCCCGGACGGCCGGTGGGCCGTCCCGTGCGGCGAGACGGGCACCGTCCGGCTACACGCCCTGCCGTCGGGGAAGCCGGCGAAGGGCCCGCTGGTCCACCCCTGGATCCAGGTCACCCAGGCGGCGTTCAGCCCCGACGGCCGCCGGCTGCTCACCGTCTCGGGCGAGGCGGTCTACGTCTGGGACCTCGCCGACCCCCGCGGCCCGGCCGCCGGGCCGGCCGCGCCGGCGGGGCGGGTCGCGTGCTGGTGCCGGGACGGCGGTCGCTACCTCGCCGTGACCGGGGCCGGGGCGCGGGTGATCGACGCGGCCAGCGGCGCGCCGGTCGGGCCGGCCCTGGACGGGTTCGACCCGCGCGACCGGGCCGGCTTCCACCCCGGCGGGCGGCTCGTCGTCGCCTACGCCGCGCCGGGGCCGGGCGAAGGCGGCTTCTCGCTCCGGGCGTGGGAAGCGGCGACCGGCCGGCTCGTGCTGTCGCCGTTCCGGCTCCCACCGGGAACCCACGGCCATGACCTGAGCCCCGACGGCGAGAAGCTCGTCGTCGCCCTGGGGGCGGCGAACGAGGCGCGCCTGTGGGAGACGCGGACCCGGCGTCCGCTCGGGCCGCCGCTGTCCCACCCCGGCGCGGTCCACCGGGCGTACTTCAGCCCGGACGGCCGCCGGGTCGTGACCTGCGGCCTCGACCAGACCGCCCGCGTCTGGGACGCGACGACCGGCGAGCCGATCGGGCCGGACCTGGAGCACGACGACGAGGTCCGCGTGGCGGCGTTCAGCCCCGACGGCAAGCGGCTCGTCGCCGGCTGCAACCTGACCGGGGCCCGGCTGTGGGACGCCGCGACCGGGGAGCCGATCGGCGTGCCGATGCCGCTCCCGCGCGCCGAATCGACGCTCTTCGTCGCGTTCAGCCCGGACGGCCGGCGCGTCCTGACCGGGTCGCGGGGCGGCCCGCCCCGGCTGTGGGACGCGGCGACCGGCCGGCCGGCGAGCATCCCGCTGGCGAGCCACGACGTGTCCGACGCCCTGTTCAGCGCCGACGGCGGCCGCGTCGCGACCGTCTCGCTGCGCGGCGGGGCCCGCGTCTGGGACGTGGCGACCGGCCACCCGGTCAGCCCGGTCCTGCCGGTGCTCGACGGCGACGGCGTCGGCTTCCGCCCCGACGGCCGCCTCCTCGTCGCGGCCGGCCCGGCCGGCTCCCGCGCCTGGGACCTCTCCCCGGATCCGCGGCCCGCCGAGGACCTCGTCGCCTTCGCCGAGCTGCTGGCCGGCTACCGGCTCGACCCGTTCGGGACGCGATTCGACCTGACGGCCGGCGACCTGTCCGCCGCGCTGCGGCGGCTCCGGTCGCGCTACCCCGACGAGCTGGTCGTCACCCCGGAGCGGGGGCGGGCCTGGCACCGGCGGGAGGCGGCCGGGTGCCTGGGCGAGTTGAACGTCGGGGCGGCCCTGTTCCATGCCGTGCGGGGCGTCCCGATCGAGCGAGGTATCCACTAGCGGAGGGACGGTCCATGTCAGCACTGGTCCTCGCCATCCTGGCCGTATCGGGTTCGGCCTCGGAGCCGATGATGACCTTCCCGGGGGCCGCCTGGGAGGTCGTCAAACCGGAGGACGCCGCCCTCGACCCGGACCGGCTCCGCGCGGCGATCGACTTCCTGAAGGAGAGCGTCGGCAAGGACGGCGTCAAGGAAATGGTCGTCGGCCGCCACGGCCGGATCGTCTGGCACGGGGACGACGTCGACAAGGTCCACGGCATCTGGTCCTGCACGAAGTCGTTCACCAGCACCGTCCTCGGCCTGCTCGTCGCCGATGGCAAGTGCACCCTCGACACGAAAGCGGCCGACTTGTTCCAGCCCTTGAAGGATAAGTACCCCGCCGTCACGCTGCGGCACTTCGCGACGATGACGTCCGGCTACCGCGCCCTCGGCGACGCCGAGGCGACAGGCGGCTACCTGCACGGCCCGAGCGGCAAGCCGTACTACCCGGCCGAGCCGTTGTTCAAGCCTGGCGAGAGGTACGCCTACTGGGACTCGGCCATGAACGTCTTCGGCCTGTGCCTTACCGAGGCGGCGAAGGAGCCGCTCGACGCCGTGCTCAAGCGGCGCGTCATGGACCCGATCGGTGCCGACCCGGCGAAATGGAAGTGGGGCGACCGCGGCACGCTGGAGGTGGCCGGCGAGAAGGTCAAGGTCAACAGCGGTTCCGGCAACGCCGGCGGCCACGTGCAGATCTCGGCGCGCGAGCTGGCCCGGTTCGGTCACCTGATGCTCAACGACGGCAAGTGGAAGGATCGGCAGTTGATTCCGGTCGAGTGGGTGCGCGCCGCGACGCGGGTGCAGGTGCCGGCCGACCTGGGCGACGGCTTCCCTCGGAGCGACATCCCCGGCTCGGGCGTCTACGGCTTCAACTGGTGGGTCAACGGCAAGCAGCCGGACGGCAAGCTCCGCTGGCCGGACGCCCCGCCTCGGACGTTCGCCGCGCTCGGCCACAACAACAACCGGCTGTGGGTCGTGCCGGAGTGGGGCATGGTGATCGTTCGCCTCGGCCTGGACCAGGCCGACCGGAAGCTCACGGCGGAGGCGGAGAACGAGTTCTTCAAGCGGGTCGGGGCGGCGTTGCGGAAGTGACGGCGGGTCGCCCTCCTCATATAGCCCCCGGCTTGTTGGGGGTCTTCGCAACGAAGCACCCCCCCGGCAAGCCGGGGGCTATATGAAGAAGGACGAACCTTCCACCTGACACTACTTCCCGTCGATCCGGATCTTGACCGCCGGCCCGCTCAGTTCCAGCCAGTTCGCGAGCGGGTCGTAACGCGGCGTATGGAAGTACTCCCAGTACGGCAACCGCTGCGGGTTCGTCGGGTTGTCCGGCAGTTCCTCCTCGTGGTGGAACAGGAGCTTGCCGGTCGCCTTGTCGAGCACATCGACGCGGATGAAGCGCCGCCCCTGGCCGGTGCCGGGGTTGACCTCCTTCGTCGCGTCGCCGACGCCGAGCAGGAACGGCACGTCGGCGAGCGGGTCGAGCAGGAGCAGCTGGCCCGGCGTCCGCGCCCCCCAGGCGAGCTTGCCCGTCGCGCGGTCGAAGGCGAACACCTTGCCGTGCGCGAGCAGCACCGGCACGGTGATCGGGACGTGGTAGCTCGGCTCGGTGGCCAGGCCGTCGTCGGCGAAGTTCCTTCGGGCGACGACGTACCAGTGCCGCTCGTCGCCGAGCAGGAAGTGCGGCAGGTTCATGTCCATCGCGTCCGCCGGCACGGCCAGGACCGGGTCGAGCAGCTTGCCGGCCGCCAGGTCGAGGACGCGCACCTCGCCCGGCTTGTGCGTCAGGGCGACGACTCCGGGGACGGCGCTGTCGAGCCAGGTCGTCGTCACCGGCAGGGTGAGCCGCCAGCGGTCCTTGCCGGCGACCGGGTCGTAGCGGCGCAACTGGTCTTCCTGGCCCTCGGCGTGGCCGGCCCACAGGAGGAGGTCCGCCCCGAGGAACGTCGTCCGCTTATGGCCGGCGATCAAGTCTTTCACGCCCGGGGCGAGGCGGACCGCCCGGCCGTCGGCCGTCCGGACGGCCCGGATCTGCTTGTACGACGTGTCGTTCGGGCAGGACTCCATCACGAGGACGGTCGCGTCGTCGCCGACGAGGGTGACCCCAGCCGGCTCGGGCCGCTTCCACAACAGCTGCCCCGTCGCCGGGTCGAGGGCGGCGACGGTGTCACGCAGTTGGACCAGGACCCGGTCCGGCCCGGCCGGGCCGCCGAGGCCGACGTTGACCGCCCACGCCTGGCCGTTCGGCTCCATGCCCTGGAGCCGGCCCTGGAGCGTGATCGTCAGGCCGAGGTTCTGCAGCTGCTGCGGGTTGCTCCGGTCCGGCTCGATCAGCCGCATCGACCAGCGCAGCCGGCGCTCGAGCAGGTCGAGGCCGTACAGGTGGTTGTGGACGTGGACGACCGCGACCGGGCCGAGGACGAGGTAGCCGCCGGTCGGCTCGTCCTGGATGAAGCGGTCGAGCGGCGTCGCGATCGTCGGCACCGACCAGAGCGTCGCCCCGGCGAGGTCGCGGACGACGATCGCCTTGCCCTTCGCGTCGTGGCCGATTCGGAGCGTCTCCGCCAGGGCAGGGGCCGGCCGGAGGCGGCGGACCGGCTCGTCGCGCAGCTCGCCGGCGGAGTGGTAGCCGAACTCGTGGTCGTCGGTCAGGCGCAGCAGCGGCTTCGGCGGCTCGGCCGTTGCGACGCGCTCCTCCTTGATCGCGAACCGCGTCGCCGACCAGCCCGGCGGGGCTTCGAACCCGGCGAGCAGGCGCTTGTCCTGGCGGGCCTCCTCCAGCAGCTGGGCCCCGGTCCGGCCGTCGCGGACGGCGACGGCGGCGAAGTCGCGGCCGAGCCGGCGGTAGCCCTCGACCGCGTCGGCCGTCAGGCCGGCCCGGGCGAGCGCCTCGGCCCTCAGGAGCAGCACCCCGGCGACATCGTCCGGTCGGGTCAGTCGGCCTTCGACGGCGTCGAGCAGGAGCAGCACCCGGCTCGGTGACATGCCGATGTCAATCAGCCGTTCGAGCAGGGCGAGCCGGTCCGCCGGCGGGAAGACGTCGGCCATCCGGGCCAGGCGCAGCAGCCCCTCGCTGCCGCCGGCCCCGGTCGGCTCCTTCGCCGCCTGGGCGAGCGCGGCCCGGATCGCCTCGACGCCGTCCGGCGGCGCGGCGCGGAGCAGGTCGCGCAGGGCCGTCTCGACCTGGACGTCGGCGCGCGTCTCGACGGTGCGCTCCTCCGGGTGCGGCAGCAAGTCCGCCGCGCCGGAGCGCAGCACGCGCAGGAGCAGGTCGGCCGCCTCGCGGTAGCGGCCGGCGGCGGCGTGGCCGCGGGCGACGAGCGTGTTCGCCTGCATCTGGCGGCGGCTCCGGTCGCGTTCGAGCTTCGCCCGCGCCTCGGCCGACACGTCGGCGACGACCGGGGCGGCCGCCAGGGTGAGGTACTCCTCCAGGAACGGCCCCGCCGCCGCCGGCTCGCGGCTCAGCAGCTGCGTCAGGGCGTCGAAGAGCACCTCGCGCACCTTCGGCCGCTGGGCCTCGTCCAGACGCGGGTGGGCCAGGACGAGGCGGACGTCGTCGACCGCCCCCTTCGCCTGGCCCTTGCCCAGCCGCATCCGCGACCGCTCCAGGCGGGCGTTCCAGTTCTCCGGGTTCACCTCCAGCAGCTCGTCCAGGGCGAGGAGCCGCTTCGTCACGTCCGGGTAGGCCGTCAGTTTCAGCGCGTCCTGCGACCAGAACGCCGCGTCGTGGACGATCAGGTTGCCGAGCACCGGGCTGCCGAACTCGCCGACGCGGACGGGCGGCTTGCCGGCGACGAGGTCGAGGCCGAGCAGCCCGCCCTCCTGGACCGGCAGCCAGTACGTGTCGCCGCACAGCACCCCCTGACCCGACGGGGCCGCGGCCTGGTGCTGCCACATCTGCGAGCCGTTGCCCAGGTGCAGCAGCCGGCAGTTGCCCCGGCCGACGACCAGGACGCCACCCTGGTGGACCGCCGCGACGAAGAGGTCCTCGCCCGGCGTCATTTCCGCCTTCCAGACCTCCTTGCCGTCCTCCAGGCGCAGGCAGCGCACCGACTGCAGGTCTGGCCCGGTCAGGACGACGCGCCCATCGGCGACGAGCGGGGTCCCGTTGCGGACGGCGTTGTCCCACTGGGCGCGCTGCTCGTGCATCTCCGGCGAGACGTTGTCGAAGTTGAGGGCCGGCCGGTCGGCGTAGGTGTGGGCCCAGGCGATGCGCCGCGCGAGCGGGTCGAACGCGATCAGCGCCCCGTGGTGGGTCGGGACGAGGATCAGCCCGTCCGCCGCGGCGAGGTGCAGGGCGCTGCACCGCCGGAGGAGGTTCATCTGGATCTTGTCGCTAAGGCCGCCGAGGTTCTGGCTGAAGCGCACCTCGCCGGTCGCCGGGTCGAGGGCGTACAGAAGGAGCTTGAGCTGCTTCTCGACCGGGACCCAGAGCAGGCCGTCCAGCGGCAGGGGCGGCCCGAGGAAGAGGACGTCGGCGAACTCGCCCGGGGCGACGGCCTTCGGGCCGCCGTGCTGCCAGGCCGGCTTGCCGGTCGCGGCGTCGAAGGCGCGGAGGCGGTTGCAGGCGAGCCAGTCACGCAGGGTGCTGAACAGGTGCTTGCGCCCGTTGGCCATCTCCCAGAGCATGAATGGCGGCACCGGCAGGGCGCAGTCCTCGACGGCGAAGACGTGCTGGCCGTCGGTCGAGAACGTCCCGGTGAGGCTGTTCTCGAAGAGGACGCCCTGGAGGCCCTCCTTGTAGTAGCCGTTCCAGCGGAGGATCTGCTGCTTGCGGGCCGGGTCGCGGAGGAGGCCCTCCAGCGTCAGGTCCATCGGGGCGTGCCAGACCTGCTTGCCGGTCGTCGTGTGCAGGGCGGCGATGCCCAGCGAGGTGCGGTAAAGGACGCGGTTGCCGACCGCGAGCGGATGGGCACCGGGCAGGGCCTTCGGGCTGTTCTTCCGCGCCTTGGCGAGCAGGTCGTGGCCCTGGGGGATCGTCGTCGTCTCGGCGGTGGCGAACGCTTCGAGCAGCGGCGGCTGGGCGGCGTAGGCGCGGTTGCGCCGCTCGTCGCCGCGGTAGAGGCGCGTGTCGAAGCCGGCCCGGGCCGTGGCCAGGGCGTCCTTGCCGAGCGACTTGTCGAGGTCGGCGAGGCGGAAGTCGCGCTGGCCGAGCTTGACGACGTCGTTGCGGGCCCGCGCCTGCAGGGCCTTCCACGCCGCGTCGGCCAGCGGTGCCGGCCCGGCGGCCCGGAAGGCGGCCGTCGCGCGGACGAGGGTGCCGGTCGGCTGTTTATCGGCCGGCGTGACGCGGAGCAGCTCGGCGTAGCAGCGGGCCGCCTGCGGGGCCTGGCCGCGGTCGAGGTGGTAGCCGGCCAGCAGCGTCAGGGCCTGCTCGCCCGACGGCGTGTAGCGAAACCGCCGGACGAGGTCGGCGAGGATCTGCGGATCGACCTGGCGCTGGGCCTTGCTGAGCAGTTCCTTCGCCTGCGGGTCGTAGATCGTGCGGTAGGCGTCGCGCGCCTGCGGCGACGCCTCCTCGAGCACCTGCTCGGCCAGGCGGCGGATGCTCTCCCAGTTGCCCTTGCCGGCCTTCGGCTTGACGAGCAGATCCTCCGGCGTGTCGAGGACGAACTGGACCTGGCGCACCGCGAGGGGGTAGTCCTTGACCTTGAGGTAGTCGCGGGCCGCCTCGAGGCGCTTGGTCAGGCCCTGCTCGGTCGGCAGGACGAGGACCGGCCAGTACGGCACGCCGTCGGGGTTCTCCGGGATTGGCGGGCCGTCGATCGGCACCGGCGGCGGGACCGGCTGCCCGAGCGAGGCCAGGGTGACGCCGAGGAGGACGACCGGGCAGACGAGCAGGAACCGGGCCCACATCATGTGTGATCCTCCGCGGAGATGCATCCACGGGGTATTATCCGATGTTTCGCCGGCCGGGTCGAACCGAATTTAGCCCAGCGACCAGACCTGGACCGCCCCGGCCATGTCGGCGGCGGCGAGCCACCGGCCGTCGGGCGACAGGGCCAGGGCGTGGAGCCAGTCCTTGAACTGGCCGCCGCGCGGCTTGCCGAGTTCCTTGACGAGCTTGCCGTCGGCGACCGACCAGACCTTGACCGTCGTGTCGCGGCCGGTCGTCAGCAGGTGCTGGCCGTCCGGATGGAACAGCAGGTCCGTCGCGCCGTACTGGTGGCCGCCGGCCGACTCGCGCAGCTTCTTGCCGGTCGCCGGGTCGAGGAACGTCACCTTGCCGGTGTCCGTCTCGCCGCCCTTGGCCACGGCGAGGATCTTGCCGTCGGCCGAGTAGCCGGCCGCTGCCAGGTGCTGGTCCTTGAAGAGATCCTTCAGGTCGTGCTGGAGCGTGCCAGTCGTAGCGTCCCAGAGCTTGATGCCGCCGTGCCGGCCGGAGTCGAAGATGAGCGGCCGGCGTTCGCTGACGAGGGCTTGCTTGCCGTCCGGCGACAGGGCCAGGGCGTAGACCCACGCCGGGATCGACCAGCGGCGGACCTCCTTGCCGGCGGCGAGGTCCCAGACGACGACCTGGCCCTTGTCGTCGCCGCTGAGGAGGAGCTTCTCGTCGGCGCTGAGCGACAGGCCGGACACCCAGTCCTTGTGGCCGTCCAGTGTCTTCGTGCTGGCGAGCGTCTTGACCGTCGCCTCTAAGGGCGGCGGGATCTTCGACGCCGAGCGGCGCTTGAGGTCGGCCCGCGTCGTCGCGTTGAGTTCGACTTTCGCCTCCGCCCCTGGTGTCGCCTGGAGGTCCCAGACGCGGATGGCGTGGTCGTAGCTCGACGACAGGAGCGTCCGGCCGTCGCGGAGGCCGAGCAGGCGCGTGACGACGTTGGTGTGGCTGTCGAGTTTCAGCGTCGGTGACGGGGCCGGGTCGCCGGCCTTCTCGGGCAGTGTCCAGGCGAGCAGCTCGCCCTTGTTGTTGCCGGCGACGACGGTCCGGCCGACGAACGCGACGGCGGTGACCCAGTCGGCGTCCCACGGCAGCGTCCAGGCGAGGCTAGCTTTCTCGAAGTCGGTCGGCATAACGGGCACTCCAGTTACCAGCCCGGAGCGCGAGCGACGGGACCGGGTCGTCCGTCGCTCGCGCTCCGGGCTGGTAGGCGGTTCACTTCAGCAGGTGCTCCTGGATGAACAGCAGCGTCGCGTAGAACTGGTAGTCGGCGTTCTTCTTCTTGGCGAAGCCGTGCCCCTCGTCGTTGGCGAGCAGGTACCACACCGGCGTGCCGCGCCGCTTGACCGTGGCGACCATCTGCTCCGCCTCGATCAGCGGCACGCGCGGGTCGTTCTTGCCCTGGATGACGAAGAGCGGCTTCGTGATCTTGTCGGCGTTCTTGACCGGGGCGATGTGCTCCATGAACGCCCGCATCCGCGGGTCGCGCTCGTCGCCGTACTCGACGCGGCGCAGGTCGCGCCGGTAGCTCTCGGTGTTCTCCAGGAACGTGACGAAGTTCGAGATGCCGACGATGTCCACCGCGCAGCGGATGCGGTCGGGGTAGTACGTCGCGACGGCGAGCGTCATGTGCCCGCCGTAGCTGCCGCCGGTGACCATGACCCGGTCGGCGTCGAGGTCCGGACGGGTCTTGATCCAGTCGAGCAGGGCGGCGATGTCCTTGTAGGAGTCTTCGCGCTTGAAGCCGTTGTCGAGGGTGAGGAACGTCTTGCCGTAGCCGGACGAGCCGCGCACGTTCGGGAAGAGCAGGGCGACGCCCAGCTCGTTGAGGAGGTAGTTGTTCCGGCCGAGGAACGTCGGCTGGAACTGCGCCTCCGGCCCGCCGTGGATGTTGATGATCACCGGCCGCTTGCCGGTGAACTTCGCCGGCGGCCGGTAGAGGAAGCCGGAGATCATCCGGTCGTCGAAGCTCTTCCAGCGGACCAGCTCCGCCTCGGCGAACGCCTCGGTGTTGATGCCGCCCGTCTCGCTCGTCGTCCAGCGCTCGACCTGGCCGGTCGTCACGTCGAGCGAGAAGACGTCGGCCGGGCTGCGCGCCGAGACGAGGCCGACGCCGAGGTCCTTGCCGTTCCGGTGCCACGCCGCCCCGGCGATCGTCCCAGGCGGCAGCTTCGGCCGTGGCTTCTCCTTGCCGGTCGCCGTGTCGAGCAGGCGGAGTGTCGAGACGCCGTCCTCGTTCGTGACGAAGGCGATCGTCTTGCCGTCGGGCGACAGCTCGAAGCCCTCGACGTCCCAGTTGATATGGCTGGTGAGGAAGGTGAACTCCTTCGTCGCCAGGTCGAAGTACGCCAGGCGCTGGAACTCGGAGCCCTTGTCGGTCGTGACGTAGATGCCCTTGCCGTCCTTGCGGAACGCGCCGCCGCTGAAGGCGACCTGCTCCTTCTCGCTCCGCGGGTAGAGCAACGTCTTCTCGCCGCTGGCCAGGTCGAGCAGCCAGGGGTAGCTCTCGTTGATCGAGACGTACTCGCCGACGAGGAGCTTCTTGTCGTCGGGCGACCAGTCGAGCGGCCCCCAGCCGCCGCCCTTGACCTCGAGGACGAGCTTCGTGCTGGCCGGGTCGCGCGGGTCGATGGTGTAAATGTCCGCGTCGGCCCCGTTGCGGCGCGTCGAGGTGAACGCCATCCGGTCCCCGGCGTTCGACCATGTGCCCCGGCTGTTGCGCGACTTGCCGTCGGTGAGCAGGGTGACGTTTCCGGTGTCGAAGTCGTAGCGGTAGTTCTGGAAGCGCTCGTTGCCGCCGGTGCCCTTGGCGAAGACGAAGAACGCCCCGGCCTTCGGGTCGTAGGTCGCCCCGCCGACGCTGTCGGGGAAGAACGTCAGCTGATACCGCGCCGCCCCCGGAGCGGAAATGCGGTGGACCTGGGCCGTGTCGCCGAAGCGCGTCGAGATGAGCATCTCGCGCTTCGTCGGGTGCCAGTCGGACAGGGTCGCCGAGCGGAACTCGGTGTAGCGGGCGACCTTCTCGACGAGGCTGGTCGGCACCTTCGGGATGTTCTCGACGACGAGGTTGTCGCCGGGCACCAGGAACCCCTCCTGGGCGGCGACGGCGACGACGACGACGACGGCGAGCAAGACGGCGACGCGAACGACGCGGGACATGAGCTGGCCTCCGGCTCGCCAGGGTTACAGCAACTCCTTGATCGCCTTCGCCCCCTCCGGCGTCGCCCAGACGGGCCGGACGCCGACGTGGTGGCGGACGCGCGGGTTGATGCCCAGCGCGGTGTAGATCGTCGCGAACAGGTCGCCTTCGGAGACCGGGTTGTCCTTGACGTCCTTGCCGTCGGCGTCGGTCGAGCCGTACACGACGCCGCCCTTGACGCCGCCGCCGGCGAGGACGACGGTCCAGCCGCGGATGAAGTGGTCGCGGCCGGCCCGGTTGTTGATCTGCGGCGTCCGTCCGACCTCGCCCATCCAGACGACCAGCGTCGAATCCAGCAGGCCGCGCGTCTGGAGGTCGCCGAGCAGCGACGACCACGCCGGGTCGAGGACGTTCATGTTCGCCTTGTGGCAGACGAAGTTGTCGGCGTGGCTGTCGTAGTTCTCCTGGCCGACCTCGACGAACGGCACGCCGGCCTCGGCGAGACGCAGGGCCATGAAGCACGCCCGGCCGAATTCCGTGTCGCCGTAGCGTTCCTTCGCCGCCGGCCACTCCTTCGACACGTCGAAGACGGAGCGGGCACGCATGACTCGCCAGGCCCGCTCCTTGGCGACGCGGTGGCTCTCGTAGGCGTCGGCCTTGTGGTCCGCGCCGAACTCGGTCTCCAGGGCGCGGAGCAGGTCGCCACGGCGCTGCTCGGCCTCCGGCGTGGCGTACGGCGCGCCGAACGTCGGCAGGCGGCCGTCCCGGCCGATGTGGAACGGCTCGTACGCCGGGCCGAGGTAGCCCGCGCCGCCGTTGCCGGTCGAGCCCATGCGGACGAACGTCGGCAGGTCGCTGTTCGGGTCGCCGAGGAAGCGGGCGATCATGGCCCCGATCTCGGGGTGCGGCGTCCGCTCCGACATCTTGTAGCAGGTGTGCATGTGGTAGATGCCGTCCGGGTGGTCCGGCGACTGCGTCCTCATCGACCGGATGACGGCGAGCCGGTCGATGAGGTTAGCGATCTTCGGTAGGTATTCGCACATTTGGTAGCCGGGCAGCTTCGTCGCGATCGGCCGGAAAGGCCCGCCGGTCGGCCGGCCGGGTTTCATGTCGAACGTGTCGATCTGGCTCGCGCCGCCGTTCATCCACAGGAGGATGCAGCGCTTGCCGGTCGTCTTCGCCGCGTCGGCCGCCGCGTGCGTGTGGGCCAGGCCGCCCCAGTTCGGGACGACGAGCCCCGCTGCGGTCCCGAGGGCCCCTTTCAGAAACGCGCGCCGCCCGGTGTGCTGGAGCATCTCTCGATCCCCCCAAGCCCGGGCGTTGCGACGCCCGGGGACGTCCACCCTCAATGGTTGAACCGAAACTCCGCCGTGTTCAGCAGCGTCCAGATCGCCTCCTCGACGAGCGCCTCGACCTTCGCCCCCGGCGTCGCGAAGTGCTTCGTCACCACCTCGCGTTCCCGCGCCGTTGGCTTCCGGCTCAGCACGGTCAGGAACAGCCGATCGACCCGCTCGTCGAGCGGCGTCTTGGTGTTGGCGAGCGCCTCGGCGAGGTTGCCTTTCCGGGCGGCGACGACCTGGCGGATCTGGCCGGCGTTGTTCCAGAAGAGGTGCTCGCCGAGGCTGCCCTGGAAGTCGCCCTGGCCGTTGGTCGGCTCGCCGAAATACCGCAGCATGTACTCCTCCATCGACGACGGCAGCGCCTTCTCCGTGTAGCTGCCGACGACGCGGAGGCACGCGGTCAACTCCTCGGCCGACAGCGGCCGGACGCGCGCCCGCTCGTACCACACCGGCGACGCCTCCTTGCCGGGGCCCTTGCTAGAGCGCTGGTACGCCTCGCTGGAGACGACCTCACGGACGATCCACTTCAGGTCGAAGTTGCGCGCGACGAGCCCGGCGACGAGCGCGTCGAACAGGGCCGGGTGGCTCGGCTCGTGAACGTCGGCGAGGTCATCCACCGGATGGACGAAGCCACGGCCCATGAGCTGGCCCCAGACGCGGTTGACGAGCGCTTTCGCGAACCACGGGTTGTCCTTCGTCGCGACCCACTCGGCGAGCTTCGCCTTGCGCGAGAAGGCCGGCTTCGGCGGCAGCTCGCCGTCCTTCAGGGCCGGGGCCTTCGCGTCCTTGGGCGTCTCCGGCTCGTCGAGGACGGCCCCGCCGAGGAACTTCGGCTTGACCGGCTCGCCCTTCTTGCCGGGGGCCTGGTCCTTGGCCGACCCGGAGAAGAGCACGTCGCCGGACGACTTCTCGCCGACGGCGTACTTCTTGGCGTTGCCGCTGCCCTTCTCGGCGACGACGGTCCGGACGAGGAAGCCGGCCATGCCGTAGAAGTCCTTCTGGGTCCACTTCTCGTACGGGTGGTCGTGGCAGCGGGCGCACTGGAGCTGGGTGCCGAGGAAGATCCGGCTGATCGCGACGGTCGCCTCCTCGGGCTGGTTGCGGAACTGGACCAGGAACAGCTCGCTGCCGTCCGCCTCGCCCTTGAGCAGGTCCGCCGCGACGCGGTCGAACGGCACCCCCTTCGCGAACTGGTCGGCGAGCCAGGCCTTGAAGCCGTCGCGCTTGCGCGTCGCGTCGATGTTGCCGGGCCGTCGGCCGAACAGGGCCATGTCCCAGACGTGGGCCTGCTGGGCGGCGAAGCGCGGGTCGGCGAGGAGCTTGTCGATGAGCTTGTCGCGCTTCTTCGGGTCGGCGTCGTCCAGGTAGGCGGTCGCCTCGTCGTAGGTGGGGATGACGCCGACGAGGTCGAGGAAGATCCGACGGAGGAACTCCGGCTCGTCGGCGTTGGGTGCCGGGACGATCTTCTCGCGGTCGAGGGCGGCGCGGACTTCGACGTCGATGCGCTGGCGGAGCGGCGTCTCGTCGGCGACGAGCGGCAAGGCGATGAGGCCGAGGATGGCGACGGTCAGACAGCGGAGGCGGGCCATGGCGGTGTCTCGAACGCGGAGGGACGAACGTAGCGATCCGGCGAGCCGGGGCGGGATAGTGGCAGTCTACCACGGCGCGGCGTCGCGTCGAGCGCGGAATCCGGCGTCGTTGACCGGGCGGAGGGAGCCGGGTAGTCTTGAGGGCAGGGCGAACCGGAGGACGCAGCCATGACGATCCCACCGCCAACCGGCGGCGTGCACGAGCGGACCTGGACGAAGGCGGAGTACCACCGCCTCGGCGAGCAGGGCTACTTCCACGGCCAGCGCGTCGAACTGATCGGAGGCCGACTCATGGTGATGAGCCCGATGGGTTCCCCCCACGGGGCCGTCCTCGGCCACGTCGCCGCCTATCTCGAACCGCTGTTCAAGCCGGGGAATACCGTCCGGTGGCAGATGCCGCTCAACCTGAGCGCGACCAGTGAGCCGGAGCCGGACATCGCCGTGGTTGTCGGGCGGCAACTCGACTACTTCAATGGCCACCCGTCCACCGCCCTTCTCGTCGTGGAGGTGAGCGAATCGACTTTGGCCTACGACCGAGGGCGGAAGGCGAGCCTGTACGCCTCGGCCGGCATCCGCGACTACTGGATCGTCAACCTGATCACGCCCCAGATCGAGGTCTACCGCGACCCGATCCCGGACGCGGCCGAGCCGTTCGGCCACCGCTACGCCCAGCGGACTGATCGCCTCGTCGGCGACGTCGTCTCGCCGCTGGCGCTGCCGGGGGTGACGATCCCCGTCGCCGACCTGTTGCCGTGAGGGGCCGATGCGGCTGCGACGCATCTACGTCAAGAAGGCCGGCGGCGAGATCGCCAGCGAGGCGTGCTTCGCCGCGTGGCGTGGCTTCTCGCACCTCGGCTACCCAGTCGATTTCTTCGAGTGGGACGAACTCGCCGGCAAGCACCTGCCGTTGGACCGCGGCACCCTGGTCGTCGGCGGGACGGTCGCCGTCCACGCCGCCCTCCGTCAGATCGACGTCGCGGTGCCGCTGCCGCTCAATCTGCCGCCGTCGCTGGCGGAGTTCGTCGGCCGCCGGGTCTGGAAGGCGACGCTCGGCGACCTGCGCCGGGACGTGGCGGCGGGGCAGGGGGTGCCGGTCTTCGTCAAGCCGTTGACGGAGACGAAATCCTTCGCGGGATGCGTCCTGGCAGCCCCGGCCGACCTGGACCGCCTGCGCCACCTCGACGACGGCCTCCGCCTCCAGGCGGCCGAGCCGGTCGCGTTCGCGTCGGAGTGGCGGTACTTCGTCCGCCGGGCCGCCGTCATCGGTGTGGCCCACTACGCCGGCGACTGGGCGACCGTGCCGGACGCGGCGACCGTTCGCAGGGCCGTCGCGGCGTACGCCGACGCCCCGGCTGCGTACGCGCTCGATTTCGGCGTCGCGGATGGCCGGACGCTCCTCGTCGAGGCGAACGACGCCTTTGCCCTGGGGGCGCACGGCCTCGACGCCGTCGCCTACGCCCGGATGCTCGAAGACCGTTGGCTGGAACTGGTCGGAGCCGGGGAGTGACCATCTCGTCCCGTACGACGGAAGGCGACCCGGGCCGGTGTCCGGTCTGTGGCGAAGCAGAGCGCCTGGAGGCGTCGGCCCCGTCGCGGGACGCCACCTGCCCGGCGTGCGGCTCGCTCCTCTGGATCGCCGCAGATGCGGAGCCGACCCCGCACCGAATCGACGAACTGACCGGGCTTCTCGAAGCCCGGTTCGGGCCGCTCACGGTCGAGCAGGCCTGGCTCGTCGGGGAGTTGGCCGGGCGGCTCGAGTTCGGGACGCTTTTCTACCGAGCCGCGACCGCCGCGACCTTCCAGGAGTTCCTCGACGGCCTGGAAGAGGAGCCGCCACCTTGATCGGCCCCCGGCGGTGGGGTAGAGTCTGACGTCGCCGGAGAACGAGAGCGAGGACGCCGCGATGACCCCGAGCGAGACCCCGATCCCCGAGGCGTTCCTCGACGCGCTGCGCGAGGCAGCAGCCACGGTCGGCTGGCAGTTCCAGGCCACCGACGGCGAGAGCATGACCTTCGCCGACGGCACCGGCGTCCAGAAGAGCATCGGCCTGGCGCGCTTCTTCGGCCGGTTCCGCGACCACGACCCGGCCGAGTGGCCGACGCGCATCGCCGACTACCTCCGCACGGTTATCGGCATCACGCGCCAGCCGCCGAGCGACGACCTCGCCTCGCGGGCGGACAAGGTCGTCGTCCGCGTCGGCCCGCCGTACCCGAGCACGCCGCCGGTGTCGGTCTGGGGTCGGCCATTGCCCGAGACGGACCTGGCGGTGATGCTCGTCCTGGAGGAGGGCCCCGGCCTGCGCTTCGTCCGCACGGACATGGTCGAGGCGAGCGGCCGCTCCGGCGACGACTGGGTCGCCGTCGGCCTGGAGAACCTGCGCCGCAAGACGCCGGCCGGGTCGCTGCGCGTCGTCGAGCCGACGACCGGCCTGCTCGCCTGCTGCGTCGGAGACGACCACGACGGCTCGCGGGCGCTGCTATTGCCCGAGCTGCTCCCGGAGCCGGCCCCGCACGGCGTGTTGGCGTCGCTCCCGCACCGCGGCGTGCTGCTCGTGCTGCCGCTGCGGCGGCCGGTCCAGCAGCGGGGCCTCGCTCTGCTGCAAGGCTTCACGCAGAGCCAGCACGCCGAGGCGAGCCACCCGCTCAGCCCGCATGTCTTCTGGGTCCACGAAGGGATCTGGCGGCCGTTCGGCATCCAGCTCGGCGAGGACGGCGTCCGCGTGCAGCCGCCGCCGGAGATGGCCGAGACGCTGCGCGACCTGCTTGGGCCGTAGACGCGAACCGATCACTTCCCTTCGTCCAGCTCCAGCCGGAGGTAGTCGTAGATGACCCCGTTGTTGACCGGGCCGGCGGGGACGATCAGCTTCAACGTGTTCGTTCCCTTCTTCAACAACGCGGCGTCGAACGTCACTTCTCGTTCGTACCACAGGCCCTGGATCGAGTGACGGGCGATTGCCCCGTCGGCCAACAACCGATCGACGCGGCCGGCCGACTTGTCGTTGACCGTCACGTCGATCGCCCGCGCCGCACTGCCGCAGATCGCGAGGCGCAGCGTCGCCTTGCCTCGGGGGACGTCCGGCAGGTCGAACGTCACCGCGAACGGCGTCGCCCGGCCGGCGGCCCGCACGCCGGTGAACGGTTCCGCCTTCGCGTTCGGGTCCGTGTTGTGCGGGACGTGCTGGAAGAACCAGTCCTTGCGGAAGTCACTCTTGCCGACGACGAAGTTGACGTCGTTCGGGAAGAGCCGCACGTACTTCAACGAAATCTCCGGGTCAGCGAACGCTTCGCCCATGAAGAACTCCGACCCGTTGCGGTTGGGGATGCCGACGTCCCAGAGCTGCTTGCCGCGACGGACCGGCGTCCATTCCAGCTTGCCGAGGTCGAGGGCCTTGCCGGCGTCCACGGTGAGGTCGGCCTTCGCGTACTCGCCGAGGACGCCGTCGGCGAAGGCGTGCAGCGTGTACTTCCCCGCCCGCACGTTCGGGATCGAGAAGGTGCCGTCCTCGTTGCCGCGGGCCCAGAACTGGTAGTGCTTGGCGTCGGTCTGCCAGTCGATCATCCGGCCCGCGGGACCGGCCGTGCTGTAGGCCGGATGCGTCAGGCCCACGAGCAGGCCCGGCGTCTTCGCCGTCGGGCGCTCGGAGTCGTTCAGGACGAATTGCCCCTTCACCGTCTGGCGGTCCTTGCCGAGCGGGTATTCGATGCCGGCGACCCAGTCGTACGGCCACCGGCCGGCCTCCCGGATCGCCTGGGCGTTGGCGTCCTTCCAGAGCGCTTGCGGATCGCCGCCGGCGTTGACGTAGAGGAAGAACGGGCCGATGACCTTCGTCCACCGTTCCCCGGCGGCGACGGAGACGACCGCCCCGCCGTAGTGGCTGCTCCGCCAGTAGTTCAGGACGCACGGAGCGGCGACGCGCGTGGTGTCGCGGTGGCAGAGGAACTCCACCTTGGTCGGCCCGCCGCTGAGGTATTCCTGGGACGGGTTGATGAGCCAGAAGCCGACCTGCTTCTTGGTGCTCGACCATCCGTAGACCGGATGCTCGTACTGCACGGCGGTGTAGATGTACTTGTCGCCGTCGCGGAGGTCGGCGGGGAAGTGCTTGTCACGCTTCGCGTCGAGCGTCATCCAGTCGAACAGGTCGGCGAGCTTGGCGCAGAAGCGCGCCTCGGTCATCGTGGCGGCGGGGTAGGTCGGCAGATGGTCGAAGGTGCAGTACGTGTAGATGCCGGAGTCGTCGCGGCCGAGGGCGTAGCGGATCTCGATGTCGGCGGGGAAGTCGCCGTCGGTGGCGGCCCCGGGGCCGTGGCCCATCTTGTTGCCGCCGGAGATGCCCTTGACGGACACCTCGCCGCGTTCGCCGCCGTTGGATTTCGGGTCGAGGGTGACCTTGGTGACCGTCTCTTTGCCGCCGGTCGTGTCGTGCGACCAGTACGCGCCGGCGTGACCGGATTGATCGGTCAGGACTTCCGTACCGCGGACCTGGAGCGAGGTCAGGTCGCCGGTCCGCTTCGACACGCGGGCACTGACGATGCCGTTGGAGAGCGTAAAGCTGGCCTTGTCCTCTTCGACCGTGACGGGCCGGGCGGTTGCTTTTTCCTTCTCGTCCGCCGGGCACGACGACGGGAACGCGAAGGCCGTCGCCAGGACGACCAGAGCCGACGACAGGCTCGAAACGGGCCTCATGGTTCCACCGCTCCTCTGCGTGATGGGGAAGAAGCAGTCTCCCAGACGAGGAGCACTGTACCCCGGCGAGCGAGGAAGTCCCAGGACCGAATTAGGTTCCGCCGTCCGGGGCGGTCCGCCGGGCGAACCAGGCGTGGATGAGGCCGGCCTGAAAGAACCGGACCGGGGCGTCGAATCCGCCCGCCGACACGATCGCGGCCACCTCGTCCGGCGGCAGGATGGCGACGTCCCGGTCGTAGGCGGCGCGCATCCGGTCCAGCCCCTCCGGCGAGGCGTCCGCCGTCCGCATGACCCGCCACCATACTTCCAGAAGGCCCCGGTACGCCGGGGAGGCCGTGTCGGCCGCCAGGTCGGAGCCGATGAGCCAGCCGCCCGGCCGAAGGCGCTGGGCGATCTCGCGGAAGAAGTCGGCCCTGGCGGACCGGTCCAGGAGAAACTGCGACACGAGCAGCGCCGTCGCCGCGTCGAACGGCTCCGCCGCAGGGAGCGAGTCGAGGTAGCCGTTGTGGAAAACACAGCGCGAGGCGACGCCGCATTCCTCGGCCTTCTGCCGGCAGACGTCGAGCATCGGGGCCGACGGCTCGACCGCGGTGAAGGTCCACCCCGGATGCCGCCGGGCGAGGTCGATCAGCTCCGGGCCGGTGCCCGCCCCGACGCAGAGAACCCGGGCGTCGTCGCGCAGGTCGGCCAACACCGCGCCGAGGAGCAGGTGGAGCGCGTCGCGCAGCGGGGCCAGCTTCGACCACTGCTGGTCGTACCCCGCCGCGCACTTCAGGCCGAAGGCCGCCTCGATTTCGTTGCGTTGCATGGCTGTCCCAGGAAGGATCCCAACCGTGGAATGACCCGGTTCGGCCTTCCTTCTACCGCTCCAAACCGGGCCTGGCAAGGGCCGGGCTGGTCCGTGGTCACGCCAGCCGGATCGAGGCCGGCTGGAAACCAGCCCTCGGGGCCGTCAGGGCCGATCGGCGGCGGCCGGGCCTCGCAAGACCTCGACGCCCTTCTCGCCGAAGATCCAGACGTTTGCCCCCTCGGCCCGCGCCGCGACGGCGTCGTCCTTCCGCCAGAGTTCCTTCCCGTCCCGGAGCGAGACGACGCTGGCTCCGGCTCCCTGGGCGGGGGTGAGCAGGGCCCAGTCGCCGTCGCCAAGGTACCCGACGTGGCTGCCGGGCTTCGTCCAGAGCGGCTTCTCCTCGCCGGTCTTCCAGCAGCTCGTCCCCTGGACGTTGACGCCGGCGAGGAAGTGCTTGCCGTTCGGGGCGACCCGGACGAAGCTGATCCACGGCGCGTCGCGGACGACCGTCTGGATCTCGGGCTTCTCGCCGGCCAGCTTCACGACGCGGAGGACGTTCCGGCCGACCGACACCGTCTCGCCCGGCGCGGGGGGCGGGTTTCGTTCATCGCCCACCACCAGGACGTGGGCGTCGTCGATCCACGCCACCTCGCGGATCAGGCCGGGCAGTTTTACCCGGTGGAGCACGCTCCAATCGTTGGCCGAGCGGATTACTGCCTCGCTCTTCCACTCGGCTACCTTGGTGGAGCCGTTCTCGGCGGTGACGATCTTTTGCCCCTTCGGCGAGTAGGCGGACGCCGCGCCGTGCGCGTCGTGGCGGAACGGCCCCGCCGCCAGCTTGCCCGTCTTTGCCGACCAGACCTTAAACTCGCGCGACCAACTCCAGGAGAAGAGCCACTTCCCGTCCGGGGAGAACTCCATCGTTTCGACGATGCCCTTCTGGGGGATCGAATCGGTGATCGGTTCGCGGGTCTTGACGTTCCAGAACCGCAGGTGGTCCAGCTCGCTGCGGGTGGCCATCACCTCGCCGTCCGGGCTGAAGGCGGGGCGCGGCATGGTGTCTTCGCGGAAGGCGTGCGGGAACGGGCCGGCGGCCTTGGCGTGGGTGCGCGTGTCCCACAGGACGACGCCGTCGCCCCAGTTGACGGAGTACGCCAGGGTGCTCTTCGGGACGAAGCCGATCGTGACCGAGTCGCCGAGGCTGGTGCGTTTGGACTTCTCGCCAGCGAGGGACCACAGGTGGAGGCCCGAACTGCTCACGTTCGGGTTGCCGCCAGTGACGATGTAGTTCCGGGAGAGGAGCGCCTTCTGGTCGTTGCTCACGGCGAGGACGGCGAACTTGAAGTCGTCCTTCGTCGCGGCCGGGGCGGCCATGACGGCGCGGAACTCGGCGGCGTCCTCCTTTTGCTCGGGGGCCGGCACCACGGCGACGGGCGGCCGCGCCGGGTTGGCCCCGGGCTGGGCGAGCGCCCCGCCGATCGCGGCGCAGAGGGCGACGACGCACGCACCCGCCCAGGCGGATGTGGTCAATAGCTTCGCGTAGAACATGGCGTTCAGAACCTCGTTCGTGAGGGAGAGTGTTTGGGCGGTGGCGAGGGCGGGGGCCAGCTCTTGACCGGCCATCACGGCGACGGCCCCGTTGATGACCCGGATGGCGAGCGTCGGCGGGAGGGCCGGCCAGACGCCGCCGTCCAGCCCGGCGACGAGCAGGCCCGACCCGAGGTTGACGCCGCGACGGACGAGGCGTTCGTGGAGCCGCGCCCGGGCCCGCTGGAGCAGGCCGTGCAGCCGGCCCGGCGATAGGCCGAGCGCCGCGGCCGCCTCGTCGCGGGTCTTGCCTTCGAGGTAGCACAGCACGACCGGCCCGCGCAGGCGCTCGGGGAGGCGGTCGAGTTCCTCGTCAAGGGCGGCCCGCACCTCCGACCAGGGCGGGTCGTCCGCCGGCGTCGGGCGTGGCGGAACCTGCCGCTCGCGGCGCTGGCGGTCGATCCGCTGGCGCACGAGGGCGAGGCTCACCCGCCGGGCGACGCCGTGCAGCCAGCTGGCGACGGACGGCCGCTTGCGGATGCCGGCCGCCCGGCGGAGGAGGACGAGGAAGGTCGCCTGGCAGGCGTCGTCGGCGTCGTGCGGGTCGCGCACGATTCGGGAGCAGACGGCGTGGACCATCGCCCCGTGGCGTTCGACCAGGGCGGCGAAGGCGGCCGCGTCGGCCGCGGTGGCGCAGCGGTCGAGGAGGTCGCCGTCGCCGAGTTCCGCGAGGTGTCCCGCGGCCGCCAGGAGGCGGACCCGGTCGAGGGCTTCGGCGACGGGGTTGTTCGACATGCGCGGTTCCGTGGCTGTCGCGGGCGTCGTCATTAGTGTGGGAACTTCGCGGTCCGGCGCGCGAGATTTCGAGATTCCCACCCCGCCCGCAGTCGAGGCGGGCGGCCTCGGGCCGGACACGCCCGCTGGCGCGACCGCTGCGACCGCCACAAACGTAACAACATTCCCCGCCGCACCCACCTTCTCCTTTGCCTGCCCCGATCCGGCCCGTTACCCTGGTAGGAATGTGTCGCCGGCGTGACGCCGCCCGATTTTCCCCGCCTCGATTCTCGTCGTGAGGTGCCGATGCAGCTGATCCTGTCCGCCCTGCTCGCCGGGGCGCTCGCCGTCCCCGCGCAGGCCCACGAGCCGATTCGCATGGCCCGGACGCCGGACGTCTCGCCCGACGGCAAGCTCGTCGCCTTCAGCTACCTCGGCGACATCTGGGTCGTCGACGCCATCGGCGGCGTCGCCCGGCCGGTCACCATGCACCGCGCCCACGACGTCAACCCCGTCTTCAGCCCCGACGGCAAGTCGATCGCCTTCAGCAGCAACCGCCACGGCAACTACGACGTCTTCGTCATCCCGGTCGCCAGCGGCAAGCCGACCCGGCTGACGTTCGACTCGGCCAACGACATGGCCTGCGCCTGGTCGCCCGACGGCAAGTCGGTCCTGTTCGCCTCGACGCGGGCGCTGCAGTACCCGGCGACGAACGAGCTATACACCGTCCCGGCTGAGGGCGGCCGGGAGCGGCGCATCACGCTCGCCGAGGGCAAGGACGGCGAGTACTCGCCCGCCGGCGACAAGCTCGCCTACGTCCGCGGGCCGGGGACGTGGTACCGCAAGGGCTACCGCGGCTCGTCTAGCGACGACCTGTGGGTCTGCGACGCCGACGGCACGAACAACCGCCGCCTGACGCGCTACGCCGGCCTGGACGCCTCGCCGATGTGGAGCGGCGACGGCCAGACGCTCTTCTACGTCAGCGAGGAGCACGGCGGCGTCGCGAACGTCGTCCGCCTGCCGGCCAACCTCGCCGGGGTCGAGAACTCCGGCGTCCATCCCGTCCTCGTCACGAAGCACAGCGGCGAGGCCGTCCGCAAGGCGCGCATGTCGCGCGACGGCAGGTGGATCGTCTACGAGTGTGGCCCCGACCTCTGGCTCACCGGCTCCGAGCCGGGGGCGCAGCCGCGCAAGCTCGCGATCGAGGTCCACGCCGACGACAAGTCGAACACCGAACGCATGGAGACGTACACCGCCAGCGCGACGGAGTTCGCCCTGTCGCCCGACGAGCGCCACGTCGTCTTCGCCGTCCACGGCGAGCTGTTCCTCAAGCCGACGCTGGCGAACGCGCCGTACAAGCGGCTGACGACGACGAACGTCAACAACTACGGCGCGGCGTGGTCGCCCGACGGCAACGCCCTCGTGTTCATCTCCGACCGGGACGGCTACGACAACGTCTACAAGCTCGAAGCCGCCGACCCGGCCGGGGCGAAGCTCGTCGACGCGGTCAGCTTCAAGACGACCCAGTTGACGAAGCTCAAGGAGCCGCACTTCGGGGCGACCTTCTCGCCGGACGGTAAGAAGGTCGTCTTCGTGCGCTCCGGTCGGCTCTGGTCGATGGCCCCCGACGGCAAGGACCCGAAGCAGCTCACCCCGGACGGGAGCGTCTTCGACTACGACTGGTCGCCCGACTCGAAGTGGCTCGCCTACGCCCGGCGCGACGCGTCGTTCGCCAGCGAGCTGTACGTCATCCCCGCCGACGGGGCGACGGCCGAGAACCCGATCCGCAACGTGACGCGCTACGCGACGTTCAACGGCAGCGTCACCTGGAGCCGGACCGGGGCGACGCTCGGCTTCCTCAGCACGCGCAAGGGGGCGGACCAGTCGTCGCTGTTCACGCTCGACCTGCGCAAGCCGGCCGCCCCCGGCGTGGCCGACCGGCCGCAGATGCCGGGCGCGACGCCGCCGGTCGAAATCGACTGGGACGACATCGCCCAGCGCGCCCAGCAGGTGCTGCCGCTCCCGGCCGAGTACGCCGTCCTGTCGCCGGACGGGTCGAAGTTCGCCTTCCGGGCGACGAACAACGGCACCGACCTCTGGCTCGTCAACGCCAACGGCAGCCAGCTCACCCGCCTCACGACCGGCAACCAGCAGCCGCAGCAGATCCGCTGGGCGCAGCGCCGTGCGCCGACCGGCACCTACCAGGACCTGATCTACTTCCGCGATGGCAACGGCAACCTGAAAATCGTCCGGCCCAGCGCCGACCCGAAGGTCGACGCGACCGTCGTCACGTCGCCGTTCGCGGTCAAGCTGAACATCAAGGCCGAGGAAGAGTTCCAGGAGATGTTCGACCAGTCCTGGCGCATCCTTGCCGAGAACTTCTACGACCCGAAGTTCCACGGCACTGACTGGGAGGCGATCCGCGCCCGCTACCGGCCGCTCGTCAAGCACATGGCGATGAAGGAGGACCTGTTCGCCCTGCTCTACCTGATGATGGGCGAACTCAACGCCTCGCACCTTGGCGTCACCGGCAGCCTGTCCACGCCGGAGGAGCCGACCGCCGACCTCGGGTTGATCTTCGACGACTTCGCCGTCGGCAAGGGGCTCAAGGTCCTCGACGTGATCAAGCGCGGCCCGGCCGACCAGCGCGGCGTCAACGTCAAGCCGGGCGAGTACGTCCTGGCGATCGACGGGACGCCGATCCTGGCGAACACGAACGTGCCAGTCCTGCTCAACGGCAAGGGCGGCCAGGCGGTCGTGATCCAGGTGGCGGCGAGCCCGGACGCCGACCCGAAGACGTGGCGGCGCGTCGAGATCGGGGCCGTCCCGCGCGACGGGGCGACGCGCACCACCGGCGGCCTGCGCGAGCTGGTCTACGAGCGCTGGGTCGAGCAGAACGCGAAGAAGGTCGCCGAGCTGTCCGGCGGCAAGCTCGGCTACATCCACATCCCGACCATGGACGACGCCGGGCTGGACCGCTTCGTCCGGGCGCTTTATTCGGACAACCTCGACAAGGAGGGGGTCGTCCTCGACGTACGGTTCAATGGCGGCGGCTTCACGCACGAGCGGGTGCTGAACTACCTCGGGGCCCAGGAGCACACCATCTTCCGTCAGCGCGACGGGGCGGAGGGGTTCGTGCTGCGGGCCGCCGACCGGAAGTACGCCCGGCCGACGGTGCTGCTGATCAACAACCGCTCGTACAGCGACGCGGAGATCTTCCCGCACGCGTACCGCTCGCTCGGCATCGGCAAGCTGGTCGGCGAGCCGACCGGCGGCCACGTCATCGGCACCGTCTCGACGCGGCTGATCGACGGGTCGCAGTTCCGCATCCCGCGCACGGGCGTCTTCACGCCGAAGGGCGTCAACATGGAGAAGGAGGGCGTCAAGCCGGACGTCCTGGTCGAGCCGCACCCGGAGCAGGCCGGCAAGGGGCTCGACGCCCAGTTGCTCAAGGCGATCGATACGCTGAAGGGCGACGTGGCCGAGTGGAAGAAGAAGCGGACCGAGAAGGTCGCCGCGACGAAGGAGTGACGGCCGTCCGAGGGTACTCCCGCCGCCGGTGTCCCCGGCGGCGGGCCGAATGTGAGGGGTTGATTAATCCGCCTCGATCGCCCCATTTTCCGATTGCATCATTTCCCCCTTTCGTTTAAACATCCCATCCATCCTGTTGTCCGTCCCCGCTCCGCGTACTTTCTCGTACTGGAGTCCGTCCATGCGCCGTCGCGGCTTCACGCTGATCGAGCTGCTCGTCGTCATCGCGATCATCGCCATCCTGATCGGCCTGCTGCTCCCCGCCGTCCAGAAGGTCCGCGAGGCGGCCGGGCGGCTCAAGTGCCAGAACAACCTCAAGCAACTCGGCCTGGCGGCCCACAACTATCACGGCAGCTTCAACGTCCTGCCTTACGGCATGCTGCGAGACCAGTCCCAGCCGGAGACGGCGACCGCGGTTCCGTACGCCGTCCCGGGCTTCGGGCCCGGGCTTCCGCCGCCGCAGAACCTCCGCGGCTTCCCGCATCCGGATCGGCTCCGTGGCGTGAGCGGCGGGTTCACCCGCTACGCCCTGATGCACCAGCTCCTGGCGTTCATGGAGCAGGACAACCTATGGAAGCGCTGGAACCAGACGAACTTCGGTGCCAACCAGACCGACGACGGCGGGGTCGTCTTCGGCCCGGGCTGGCACTTCATGAAGCAGGTCGTCCCGGGGCTCATCTGCCCGACGAACCCGAACAAGGAACTGAACGAGGGGGCGAACTCGGCCGAGGACGGCCGGTACTTCATCACGAGCTACTTCGGCTGCGCCGGGACGCGAAGCTACCCGCGCTGGACCTCCCCCGGCGTCGGCCTCGCCAACTTCGTCGATGGCATCTTCGTCCAGAATCAGCAGTTCCGCATCGTCGCCGTCACGGACGGGGCGAGCAACACGCTCATGTTCGGGGAGCGGCACTACTTCGACCCGGTCTTCGACTCGAACCCGGTCTTCGACGACCGGATCGGGAACTGGGGCTGGTGCTGGTTCGGGGCCCAGGGCGACTCGATGCTCGGGACGAGCGTCCCGGTCAACTTCAAGCTGCCGGCCAACTTCGCCACGCTCGACCCGGCCACGCAGCAGACGCTGTTCAACGACCGGATCAACGCCTTCGGGAGCGGGCACACGGGCGGGGCGAACTTCTGCATGGGCGACGGGTCGGTCCGGTTCGTCAGCGAGACGATCTCGCCGCTGACCTTCCGCGTCCTGGGCACTCGGGCCGGCAACGAGCCGATCTCGGGCGACTTCTGAGCGGCGGTGGCGGTCCGGTCAACCCTCCGCGAGGAGTTGCGCTCGCATGGCGACGTTTCGTTTGGTCGTGGTGGCCGTCGTGGCGTCGGCCGTCCTCGGTTGCGGCGGCGGCCCGCAAATGGCCGAGGTCGAAGGCACCGTCAAACGCAAGGGCAAGGTCCTCGACCGGGTCATCGTCGAGTTTTGGCCGGAGGCGAACGGCCCGCGCTCGATCGGGACGACGGACGAGAACGGGCGCTTCGTGCTGACCAGCGACGACGGCAAGCGGCCGGGGGCGCTGGTCGGCAAGCACCGCGTCGTGCTCCACGACGGGTCCGGCGTCAAGAAGTTCCTCGGCCGGGCCGCCGACGGCCACGTCGAGCCGGGCTTCAAGCCGCGCTTCTCATCCGACTACGGCGACCCGCTCAAGACGAAACTCACCCGCGACGTCGCCGGCGGGAAGAACGTCATCGACCTCGAGGTCGATCCGCTCTGAGCCGACCCGCCGCGGCTCAGCGAACCAGCTCGACCGTCTGCCCCTGGGCCGGCACCGCCACGTCGTCGAACCCGTGGCTGACGAGCGACTCGGCCAGCGCCTCCGCCGCGTGGAGTTCGCCGTGGACGAGGCGCACCTGCCGCGTCGAGCCGGCGAGCGGGTCGAGGTACGCCGTCAGGTCGTCGTGGTCGGCGTGGCCGGAGAAGCCGTTCAGCTCGACGACCTCGGCCCACTTGTTCCAGTTCCGGCCGTGGAACCGCACCGTCGGCTTGCGCTCCAGCAGGCGCGTCCCGACCGTCCCCGGGGCCTGGTAGCTGACCAGGACGATCGTCGCCCGCGGGTCGTTCAGGTGCTCTTTCAGGTGGCCGACGATCCGGCCGCCCTCGCACATGCCGCCTGACGCGACGATGACCGCCGGCCCCTTCCGCTGGGTCAGCTCCTGGCTCTCGTCCGCCGACGCGACGAAATGCACCGGCGGGTCGTCCGGTGAAGGCGCGACCTGGAACGCCTCGGGGTGCTGGCCGTACACCTGGCCGATCATCATCGCCAGCGGGCTGTCGGCATACAGCGGCAGGCGCGGCAGCTTGCCCAGAGCCATCCAACGGCGGAGGTAGAACAGGACGAGCTGCGTCCGGCCGAGGCTGAACGCCGGGATGAGGACCTTGCCGCCGCGGTCGGCCGTGCGGTGGACCACGGCGGCCATCTTCGCCGCCATCTGGTCGCGCGTGTCGTGCCGCCGGCCGCCGTAGGTGCTCTCGCAGATCAGGAAGTCGCACGCCGGCACCCCGGCTGCGTCGCGCAGATACGGCAGCCCTCGTCGCCCCAGGTCACCGGTGAACGTCAGGCGGTAGTCGCCCGACGGGTCCGACACGGCGAGGTGGGCCATCGCCGAGCCGAGGATATGGCCGGCATCGGCGAAGCGGACCTCGACCGTGTCGCCGATGCGGTGCGGCGTGCCGTAGTCCACCGCGACACAATGCTGGATCGTGCGCGTCACGTCCGCCCGGGTGACGGTCTGCCGGCCGAGCGGCCGATCCGGGCCGGCGATCACCTGCTCGACGTGGGCGTTCTCGTCGTGGATGCGGGCGCTGTCGGCGAGCATGACCGCGACGAGGGCCTTCGTCGCCGGGGTGCAGTAGATCGGCCCGGCGAAGCCCTGGCGGACGAGGGCGGGCAGGTTGCCGCAGTGGTCGGTGTGGGCGTGGCTGAGCACGACCGCGTTTAGCGACGCCGGCGCGAACGGGAAGGTGCCGCGCTCCCGGACCGGGTCGCGGCCGCCCTGGACGACGCCGCAGTCGAGCAGGATGCGCTGGCCGCCGGCCTCGACGAGGTGCATCGAGCCGGTCACCGTGCGGGCCGCGCCGTGGAACGTCACCCGGGGAGGGCGGTAGGTGGGATGTACGCTGGGGCTCATACCGCTATCCTACGCCCAGACGATCGGGGATTCGATGTCACCTACCCACCGAGGTCCGCCGTGCGTGCCACCGTCGTTGCGACCGTCGCGGCATTTCTCGTCACGCCGCCTGCGTCGGCCGCCCCGCTGGAGCGCGACGCCCTCGCCGCCCTCCTTAAAGAGGCGCACGCCGCCTGGCGGGTTCCCGGATTCGCGGTCGCCATCGTCCAGGGGGACGAAACGCTCCTCGACGCGATCGGCGTAACCGACGCGACCGGCGAGGCCCGGATGACGCCGTTCACCGTCTGCCCGATCGGATCGGTGACGAAGGCGATGACGGCAACGACGTTCGCCTGGCTCGTCCAGCAAGGGAAGGCCGGCTGGGACGACCCGGTCCGCAAGCACCTGGCGTGGTTCCGTCTGCACGACCCGCTCGCCGACCGGGACGCCAACTTCCGCGACCTGTTCGCCCACCGCCTCGGCCTGCCGCGGCACGACGGGCTGTGGTTCGGGGCCCCGTGGACAATCGAGGAGACGGTGCGCCGCGTGGCCCACCTGGAGCCGGAGGCCGGCTTCCGGGCGTCGTATCGGTACAACAACCTCGCCTATCTCGCGGCCGGCCTGGCGATCGGCGAGACGGCCAAGCAGCCGTGGCAGGACGTGCTGCGGGCGCGCTTCCACGAGCCGCTCGGCATGACGCGGACGGTCTTCACCCGCAAGGACGCCCTCGCCCTGGCCGACCACGCGACGCCGCACCGGCCCGACCCGGCCGGCGGCTGGAAGCCGGTCGAGTGGTACGACGACGACCGCCAGATCCGGGCGAGCGGCTCGGTCAAGAGCTGCGCCCACGACCTGGCCGCCTGGTTACGCTTCCACGTCAACCTCGGCGTCGTCGATGGCAAGCCGCTGCTCGAACGCAAGCACCTGGAGGAGACGTACCGGCCGCACAACCCGATGCCGGTGCTGCCGGGCCGGGCGAGGCACGCCGGCACGGTGCAGATGAGCTACGCCCTCGGCTGGACCGTCTCCGACTACCGCGGCCAGCCATTGCTTGAGCACGGCGGGGCGGTCGACGGCTTCCGGGCGCACGTCTTCGTCCTGCCGAAGCAGCGCTTCGCCGTCGCGGTGCTGACGCCGTGCACCGAAGCGAACGCCTGCCTCGCCGTCGGCCAGACGCTGCTCGACCGCCGCCTCGGCGGCGAGGCGACCGACTGGCACAAGGCCCTGCCGCGCAGCCGCGACACGGAGGAGCAGACGCGCAAGGCCCTCCGCGAGCAGCGCGCGAAGGAGCGGAAGCCGGACACGAAGCCGAGCCGGCCGCTGGAGGCGTACACCGGCACGTATCGGGACGCCGCCTACGGGCCTGCCGAGGTCGAGCTGAAGGACGGCCAGTTGCAGCTGAAGTGGAGCACCTACCGCGAGCCGTTGGAGCACTACCACCTCGACGTTTTCCAGGTGCCGGAAGGGTCGCGGCTGGGGCCGGACCTGGTCGCGTTTCAGTTGAAGGCGAACGGCGACGTCGGCGGCGTGCGCTTCCTGACGCGGGAGTTCGTGCGGTGAGGTCGCCTCTTCATATAGCCCCGGGCTTGCCCGGGGTCTTCGCATCGAAAGGCACCCCGGGCAAGCCCGGGGCTATGTGAAGAGGGGCCCACGTCACTCGTCCGCCTTGCCGCCGAGGCTCTCCTTGATCCGAACGACCTCCAACCGCTCGGGCCGTTCCTTGTAGAACGGGTCGAGCGGGTAGCAGCCCGACACCATGCCGTTGCGCGGGGCGGTCGTGCAGTCGCTGAACGTCCGGCAGATGCGCTTCCGCTGGAGCGGCCGGCCGCCGAGCACGTCGGCCGGCAGGTCCGGGTAGGCGAGCACCATCCGGCCGAGGCCGACGCTGTCCACCCAGCCGTGCCGCACCGCCGCCTGGCCGACGTGCGGCAGCCACTCCTGCAGGTACGAGTAGCCCGAGCCGACGAAGACGAGCTTCGGGAACTCGCGCTTCAGCTGGGCCGTGACGTTGATCTGCCGGGCGACGCCGACGAGCGGGTCTTCCGGTGGCAGGTAGCCGTCCGACGGCGGGAAGGCGGCCGGCCGCTGGATGTGCGGGTTGTAGTACGGGCTGCCGCAGCTGGTGCAGACGAGGTCGATACCGAGTTCCTCCAGCAGGGCCAGGAAGCGCCGGGGTTCTGCCAGGTCGATGCCGACGCCGGTGCCGTCGCCGCCGAAGCCGTGCCGGTACGGCGACGCCGCCGGGATGCCGACGCCGTCCGGGCCCATCTGGTACGGCACCAGGTCGAACATCGTCATCCGGACGCCGAGGCCGAGGCCCGGGGCAGACTTGCGCAAGGCGGTCGCCACCTCGCGGAGCAGGCGCGTCCGGTTCTCGAAGCTGCCGCCGTATTTGCCCTGCCGGTCGAACGCCGACAGGAACTCGTGGCCGAGGTAGCCGTGGCAGTGCTTGATATCGACGAAGGCGTACCCGGCCTGGCGGGCCTGGGTGCCGGCCCGGATGTAGTCGCCGACGAGGGCGTCCACCTCGGCGTCGGACAGGACCGGCTCGTCGCTGGTGATGCCGAACCGGGCGTCGAGGACCGGGTGGCGATAGAGGATGCGCGGCTCGGGGCGCGTCTTGTCGCGCGGCTTGGAGAACCGGCCGGAGTGCGTCAACTGCAGGCCGACGAGCAGGTCGTCGGTCCGGCCGAAGTGCTGACGGTGTGTCGCCACCAGATGTTCGCGCAGCTCGGCGAGGGCGGCGACGTTCTCGTCGCACAGGTACAACTCGTTCGGGCTGGCCCGGCCGTCGAAGCGCACCGCGACGGCCTCGCCGCCCCAGATGAGCTTCGCCCCGCTGCGGCCAAAATTCTCCCAACGGCGGCGGGTCAGCTCGCCCGGCTTGCCGTCCTCGGTGCCGTCCCACCCCTCCATCGGCAGGATGCAGAACCGGTTGCCGATCGTGCCGCCGGACCACGTCAACGGCTGTCCGAGCGGCCCGGCCGGGTCGAGGGCCGCGTCGAGAGGCAGTTCGACGCCGAGTTCGGCGAGCCGGGCAGCGAACTGCTCCGGGGTGCGGAGTTTGGCGATCGTCGGGTATTCGGCCATGTCACGCCTCCCCGCCGGGCAGGTCGAGTTGTGTGAGAATCCCCTGCAGCAGCGCCTTGTCGCTCTCCGGCCGGGTCGGGCACTTCGGGTGCGCCCGGTCCGAGGCGATCCAGCCGCGCAGGTGCAGGAACTGGGCCGCCGAGTGCTTGTACGCCGGCACCGGGTCGCGGAACGCCAGGAAGCCGAGGTACTGCAACACGTCGTTCACCTGGAAGAACGCCGGGTCGCCGACCTCCCACAGCTTGTCACGCTTGCCGAACACGTCCGGGGCGAACGTGCTCAGGCCGAGCAGGTAATCGCTGCCGTAGATGACCATGTCGATGCCGAGGTCGTTGCCGGTGAAGACGTGGAACTCCGGCCGGTGCTGGTTCCGCAGGACGAGCCGCTGCCACTCCAGCTCGCGCGACAGCGACGAGTGCTTCGCCCCGATGCAGGCCGTCACCCCGAGCAGGCCGCGGTAGGCGTCCAGGGAGTAGATCTTGCCGAACGGGGCGAACATCGTCCCCAACTCGAAGGCGATGAACTTGCCGACCCGCTTGCCGATCGCCTCGTAGCTGGCGATCAACTCGGCGTCGCCCTGCCCGGTCAGGCCGTAGGACTGGAAGATGACCGGCGTGCCGCGGTGGTGCAGGATCGGCTCGCACCGCGCGGCGTAGGCGTCGAGGTCGAACCGCGCCCCCGGCTGATCGCCGACGAACGCCCCGGCGACGAACGGCCGATTGTTCGCGACGGCCCGCGTCCTCTCCAGGACGGCGAGGCGCGTCGCGTCGTCGAGGAGGTTGCCGTAGCCGGTGTCCATGTTGACGGCCGGGATGAGCCCCGCGGCGCACGTCCGGGCGACGTGGCCCTCGAAGCCGGGCCAGTCGATCTCGCCGTCGGCGCGGAACGGCAGCAGGATGGCCGAGATGCCGGTGATCTTCCTGCGCGGCCGGATGAGCTGGAGCGGGTCGTAGGGGACCATGCGCGACTCCGGAGTTCGCCTTGCGGGGCGGAGACGATCCTCTCAGAATACGACCCGGCCCGTCGGAGAGGAGGTGGCCGTGGACGGCGTCGAACTCACCTGGCCCGGCAAGCGGCGCGACGTGGTCGTCGAACCCGGCCGGCTCGTCGTCCGCGAGCGGCACGGCGACGACCCGTCCGGCCGGCTCATCCAGGGTGACCACGTCGCCGTCATGGCGGGGCTGTTGTCTTGCTCCCCTCGCCCCCGGCTTTGCGGGGGAGAGGGGTCGGGGGTGAGGGGGACGACACCTCGCCCAGAACGGCAGAGCCCCCCTCACCCCAACCCCTCTCCCCCCGCAGAGCCGGGGGGAGAGGGGCTCGGAGGGGCGATCGACCTCGTCGCCGTCGATCCGCCGTTCGCCACCGGGCGCGACTTCGCCGCCTACGACGACCGCCTGCCGCTGGCGGAGTACCTCCAGCTCCTGCGCGACGGCTTCGTCCTCGCCCACCGGCTGCTCAGGCCGACCGGCAGCCTCTACGTCCACCTCGACTACCGGGCCGCGCCGTTCGCCCGGCTCCTGCTCGACGAGGTGTTCGGAGCGGACCACTTCCAGAACGAGATCGTCTGGGCCTACGCCAGCGGCGGCCGGACGCGGCGGGCCTTCCCGGCGAAGCACGACACGATCCTCGCCTACCGCAAAGGCGACGCCGCCTACTTCGACGCGGACGCGGTCGGCGTCGAACGCGGCGGCCGCAACCACATGAAGCGCCACGTCGATGCCGACGGCCGGACGTACCGGACGATCCGCTCCGCCGGCAAGGTGTACCGCTACTACGACGACGAGAAGGTGCCGCCGACCGACGTGTGGACCGACGTGTCGCACCTGCAACAGAAGGACCCGGAGCGGACCGGCTACCCGACCCAGAAGCCGGAGCGGCTCCTGGAGCGGATCGTCGCCGCGTCGTGTCCGCCGGGCGGCCTGGTGCTCGACTACTGCTGCGGCTCCGGTACGACGGCCGTCGTCGCGGAGAAGCTCGGCCGGCGCTGGGTCGCGATCGACGCCAGCCCGGCCGCGATCGAGACGACGACGCGACGCCTGCTCGGGCTGGCGTCGCGTCGCGGGTTCCGGGTCGAGGTGGCTACCTGACCCCGGACGGAGGGGTTACTGTTTCCGTTCGAGGGTCATCAGGATCGAGCCCGGGCCGGCTTGCTCGAAGCCGGCAGGTCGGGGCTGCCCCGGCCCGCCGAGGCAGACCTTGAGTTTCGGCCCGTCGAACTGGTACACGCCGAGCCGCTGCTTCGCCTGGCCGGGGCCCTCCGGGGGCGTGACGTCGATCTGGGCGGGGCTCGTCGAACTGTTGACGGTCAACTTCCCGGTGAAGGTCGTCGCCTGCCGGACCGGCTGACCGGGGTACATGGTCGTTTCGACCTGCTCGAATCGGTCGTGATCGACCTGGACGCTGACCTGATGGATCGCCCCCGGCGCGGGGCCGGGCTTGCCCTGTTCGGCGTAGCTGACGGCCTGCCAGTCGCCGTGGAACGGCGAGACGGACGAGCCGCAGCCGGCCCCCGCCGCGCACAGGGCCAAAACGAGTGGGACACGCATCGACACGATCATGGTTCACCAAAGAGTGCGGAGCATGGCGGAAGGAGGCCCGGGGCGCACGACGCGCCCCGGGCCCAGCCGTCGGTGGGTGGGGGTTGGCTCAGTCGGGGAGGTCGACGGTGGCGTTGTCGGACGGGGTGAGGAAGTTCTGGAGGTTGACCCGGTACGGGAAGAGGCGGACGCTCCCGTCGCACAGCGCCATCAGGCCGCCCTCGCTCATCGGGCTGCCCCACTGGTTCGCCGTCGCCGTCGCCCCGTCCTTGTACCACGTCGAGCCGGTCTGGCCGTAGCTCGACCGGGCCGTGGACGGGGTCCCGCCCTGGAAGATCGGCATCCGGTACGTCTGGTTCGCGGTCAGCAGGGTGTAGTCCCCCAGGGCCAGGTAGATGTGCCCCATCAGGATCGTATACGCCGACCCGTCCGGGATGCCGGGGATCGTCCGCTTCGTGTTCGCGGCGCTGACCGACCCGGCCGGGTCGTTCAGGAACGTGTTCAGGCCGTAGTCCGTCACCGGGCCCGCCGCGTTCACCCCGGACGTCAGCCAGCCGAGGAACTGCACGTTCTGCGACGTGCTGGTGGTGTTGGTGATGCTGGTGCCGTTCTGGGTGACGCCGGCCGGGAGGTTCACCCACTGGATGAACGGACCCGGCATGTTCGGACCTGGCCAGAGCTGAGCCCCGTTCATGGTCTGGCCCGCGCTGATGGAGGTCGACCAGGTGGCCTGGTTGGTGGTGGAGGTGGAGACGACGTAACCGGCCCTGGCGCGGACCGGGCAGGAGAACGCCTGGATCTTCGACGACCAGCCCGCCGGCAGGGAGCCGGTCATCGCGTCGTAGGCGGCGTTCGCCTCGAGGTAGGGGAGCATCTGGTAGCCCCACGACCCGGACAGATGGTCGTTCTTGTTGCCGACGGTGTTCGTCCCGTTGATCGGCAGGTGTTTGAACGCGTCGTGGAAGTTGTGCGCCGCGAGGGCGAGCTGCTTCAGGTTGTTCGTGCTGCTCAGCCGCGCCGCGGCGTAGCGCGCCTTCTGGATCGCGGGGAGCAGCAGCCCGATCAGGATGGCGATGATGGCGATGACGACGAGCAGCTCGATCAGCGTGAACGCCGAGCGATGAGAGGAACTCCGCACAGGCAAGGGAGACACTCCTTTCCAGGTGGGTCAGTTGGCAGAGGCTCGTTCCCCTAGCAACCCCGGTGCCACTCCGACGGCCACTCCACCGTAAATGGCCACCCCGTCAAGAGTTGAGCAAATTGATGAAAACCTCGCTCAAACATATTAACTATTATTTATGCGTACAAACAAGGCATCGCTGCTTCCTCTTGAGGCAGCCGTGGAATCGCCGGTGTATTGATTTGCTTTTGTGCCGGGATCGGCATGAAACCTGCCAGATGAAAGTCTCCGCTCCGGCGCGACGGATGTGTGAGGCGACCTCATTCCGCCGGGATCGGTCCGAAGGCGACGAGCCCCATCCCCGCCAGGTCCTGGCAGATCTCGACCAGTTCCTCGCGATCGGCGTGCTGGGTCACGGCCGACCACGACTCCAGCGAACACGGGGCGAGGTCAGCGAACTCCTCGAGCAGCGCCTGGCCCTCCGCCTCGAGCACGGCGGTCACGATGTCGCCATCGGCCGCGAAGAAAAGCACGTCGGCGGGAACCGCCGCGTCGTCGTCGAGCAGGGCGGTCGTCGCGAACCGGGCCCAGACGCGGACCGGGTTGAGGTGGACCGCCACGTCCGGGTCGTCCGGGTCGAGGTCGGCCCCGGCCTCGCGCAGGGCCTGGAAGGCGAGGAGGCCGGCCCGGTCGGCCGTCGCCGCCGCCTCGACCCGGAGCCGGGCCCGCTGGCAGACGACGTGGTCGAGCTGTTCCGGCGACAGGTCGGCGGCGCGCTCGGCCCAGGCAAGGAAACGGAGGGCGTCGTCGCGCGGCGTCACGTGGGCCGGCAGCGGCCCCCGGCCGAGGTACGCCTCCAGGAGCGGGTCGAGGTCGTCCACGGCGTCGGCCAGGAAGGCGAGCGCGGCCCGGAGCCCTTCGAGCCGTTTGGAGCGGTTGCCTTCGACGAAGAGCCGGACGTCGTCCGGCGTCGAGCCGGCGGCGAGGACGGCGGCCAGGTCGTCGGCCGCCCCGGCGGCGAGGGCGGCGGCCAGGCGGCGGATCTGCTCGGCGTAGGGGTCGCTCACGACGCCGCCTCCACTTCCTCGGCGATGCGGCGGGCCTGGGCCACCTCGGCGAGCCAGGTCGCCTCGTCGGGGAAGTCGAGGTCGCGCTCGAGGAAGACCGCCTCGACCTTGCCGCGGCCCAGCCGCAGGGCGTGGCGGTAGAGGTCCCAGACCGCGTCCGGCACCGGCCGGGAGTGGCTGTCGATGTACCGGCCGGCCTTCTCGTCGAAGAAGCCGCCGGAGAGGTGCATCTGGATCCGCGGCGCGACCGGGACGACCCGGGCGAGGAACGCCTCGGCGTCGTAGCCGTGGTTGCGGCCGTTGGCGTAGAGGTTGGTGACATCGAGGAGCCAGCCGCAGCCGGTGCGTTCGAGGACGCCGGCGAGGAAGTCCGCCTCGGTCATCGTCCCCTGGAAGTAGAACAGGCTGGCGATGTTCTCCAAAAAGAACGGCCGCCCGGCGAGGCGCTTCTGGACCGCGTCGAGGTTGCGGCACGTCGCGTCGCGGGCCTCGGCCGTAAACGGCGGCGGGGCGAAGTGGCCCAGCTCGACGCCGCCGGAGCCGTCTCGCGTGAAGCCGAGGTGGTCGCTGACGGCGTCGGCCCCGTACTCGTCGGCCATCGAGAGCAGGGCGTCGAGGTAGCTCGCCGCGGGCGGTTCCGGGCTGGCGGGCGAGAGGCGGAGGGCGTGCAGGCTGACGTAGTCGAGGCGGGCGTCGTCGAACGTCGCGGGCCGGTTGAGCGGGTCTTCGGCGCGCTCGAAGGTGATCTCGGCGGCGGTGACGACCGGGCTGGCGAGGGCCGGCCGGTTCTCGCGCCAGAGGGCGTAACCGATGGCGGGGAGCATGTCACACCCGGGGGAGAAACGACTCGACCGGGCCCGGCCTGGAGGTGGCACCGGACCCGGTCTTGCGTCGTGCGTCGGTTACTGGCCGCAGCGGAACTGGCCGCAGCGGGCCTGGCCGCAACGGAACTGGCCACAGCGGGCGCGGGTCGCCTGGTTGGCGGCGACGCGCAGGCTCTTGATCTCGCGGACGACCTTCTTCTTCGGGGTGCTGGTCTTGGCGGTCATGACTATCTCCTCCGAGGGATCGGTGCTGGAGCTTGCGGAGGCGCGCCACCCGGGTGGGTCGGATGTCGCGCTGACAACCTCCTATACGCAACGCTTGTGCCGCTGTGACAATAAACAGTCTGGGTAATCTGGAAGGGCCTTGCTAAAGTTTACCCTGGATTTGGAGTTAGGGCAAACGACTTTGCGCGGGAGAAAATCGCCGCGAACGCTACAATCCGCCCAGGCGGCAGAAGCGGATCGGCGCGCGGCTGCCCCGGAGCGGGAAGTGCGATTCTCATTCAAGTCAGCGGCGAGTCTGCACCCAGAGCTCAGAGACGAACCATGGCCGGCAAGAAGGTGTCTCGCAACGCGCCGTGTCCCTGCGGCAGCGGGAAGAAATTCAAGCACTGCTGCCTCGGTAAGGAACCCGCACCGGGTGCCGGCCCTGTCCGTGGGCGAAGGCTCCTTCCCGCTATCGCTCCTCGGCCGGCGCGGTTGCCGCTGGGGTTCTTTACCCGGATCGACGCGAGGCTGCGCGAACTCGCTGCGGCAGCCCCGAGCCGGCGGCCTGGAAGCCGCTCGTCGCCAATCTCACCGAACGGACCGCCCCGCACGACCGGATGGGCGCGTACCAGGCCCTCCGGCAAGCCGGCGTCCTCCCGGCGGACGCGGCGGCGTTCCTCCTCGGGCACGGCATCCAGATCTTGCTGTTCGACGACCTCCCACCCGAAGACGAGGAGGAGAGCGACCCGTTCGCCCGGATCACCCCGATCTTGCTCCGCCGTTACGGGGCGTCGGACCTGGCGGACCTCTTCAGTTCCGACGAACTGGCGTACGACCGGATGTACGAACGCGGCCGGCAATTCTTTCACGGCCCTCCGGACGCCGAATTTGCACAGCGGCTCCGGGAACGCGGCGTCATCGACTGACCGCGTCCGGGGCGGGGGCGAGCAGGTCGTGCAGCACGTCCACGGCGGGGCGGCCCTCGTAGGCGGCGAACTTCCGGACCGCCTCGGCCACCGCCTCGGCGTAGTCGACCAGGGCGGTATTGGCCGGGAGGATCACCTGCCGCATTTCGGTGTCCGGCCGGTGGTACACAGCGATTTCAGGCCGGGCCGGTAGGGGCACGGGTACCCACCGCCGGGCTTCGGCATAGGCTCGCAGGGCTTCCGGCCGAACTCGTCGGGCGTCGTCGAGCGGGACGTATTCACGAATCATAAGTGATCTCCTCAATCAGGGAGATTCGTCGCATCAACTCCTGGAGCGATTCAACCGTCAAGGCCTGCTCGCGCGGCAGGTAGATGGTGCGGCTGTTCCTTGCGCTGGTGCGAGCCCCTCGCAGACTGACCCAGTAGGCACAGCCACCGAGGGTCGTTCCGAGTTCCGACGAGGCGACCCACTCGTTCGGGGAGGCCGGGAGAAACAGCATCACCAGGATCCGCGGGACGGCGACGAGCGTCTGCCTCAGGGCATTGTACTGTCCGATCGGTAGCGAATACGAGAATCGTCCGTCCCGTTCCACCGGCGGAACCCGAGTCGCCTTGAGCTGGACGTGCAAGGCGAACGACAGCAGGAGCGACACGGGGTCGAGTTGCCGCCCGTCCTCCTCGACGGTCGCATCGACACCGTAGTTGTCCCTGTGCCGGTTGGCCACCGTGCAATTGAAGCCCGCCCGACTCGCGACGAGATGGAGGTAGGCGTAGCTCAACTCCGCTTCGATATCCTGTTCCGAGAGCATCGTCACCTCCGACGCTTCCCCTTATGTCAGCGCCGCCTTGACGATCCGCTGCGCCTCCTCGACGATCCGCGCCAGGTGGGCCTCGTCGCGGAAGCTCTCGGCGTAGACCTTGTAGATGTTCTCCGTCCCGGACGGCCGGGCGGCGAACCAGCCCTCGGTGCTGACCACCTTCAGGCCGCCGATCGCCGCCCCGTTCCCCGGGGCCTTCGTCAGCTTCGCCACGATCGGGTCGCCGGCGAGCGTCGTCGCCCTGACCTGCTCCGGCGACAGCTTCTTCAGGACATCCTTCTCGGCCGGCGTCGCCGGGGCGTCGATGCGCGTGTAGTACGGCGTGCCCAGCTCGGCGGTCAGCTCCTCGTAGTGCTGGCCGGGGTCCTTGCCGGTGACGGCCTTGATCTCGGCGGCGAGCAGGCAGAGGATCGGGCCGTCCTTGTCGGTCGTCCAGACGGTGCCGTCCTTGCGGAGGAAGCTCGCCCCGGCGCTCTCCTCGCCGCCGAAGCCGAGGCCGCCGCTGAGCAGGCCCGGCACGAACCACTTGAACCCGACCGGGACCTCGACCAGGCCGCGGCCGATCTTCTTCGCGACACGGTCGATCAGGCCGCTGGAGACGAGCGTCTTGCCGACCGCGGCCGAGCCCGGCCAGGACGGCCGGTGCGTGAACAGGTACGCGATCGCCACGGCGAGGTAGTGGTTCGGGTTGAGCAAGCCGCGAGTCGGCGTGACGACGCCGTGTCGGTCCGCGTCCGGGTCGTTGCCGACCGCGACGTCGAAGCGGTCCTTCAGGTGGACGAGCCGGGCCATGGCGTACGGGCTGGAGCAGTCCATGCGGATCTTGCCGTCGTGGTCCACCGTCATGAAGCCGAAGCGCGGGTCGATCGTCGCATCGACGACGGTCAGGTTGAGGCGATGCACCGCGGCGACGCGCTGCCACACCCCGACGCTCGCCCCGCCGAGCGGATCGACGCCGAGGCGCACCCCGGCGGTGCGGATCGCGTCGAGATCGACGACGTGCGGCAGGTCGGCGACGTAGGGGTCGATCATGTCGCGCTGGGTCGCCATGCCGGATGCGCTGCGTTTGACGCCGGCGAGGTTGTTGCGGAGGAGTTCGTTGGCGCGGTCCTGGATCCAGCCGGTCGCGTCGGTGTCGGCCGGGCCGCCGTTGGGCGGGTTGTACTTGAAGCCGCCGTCCTGGGGCGGGTTGTGCGACGGCGTGATGACGATCCCGTCGGCGAGGCCGTCCTTTCGGCCGCGGTTGTAGGTGAGGATGGCGTGCGAGACGACCGGCGTCGGGATCGGGGCGTCGTCCGGCTGGATGACGGTCGCGACGCCGTTGGCGAGGAGCACCTCAACCGCGTCGCGTTGGGCCGGGTCGGACAGGGCGTGCGTGTCCTTGCCGAGGAAGAGCGGCCCGGTGGTGCCCTGGGCTGCTCGGTATTCGCAGATGGCCTGGGAGATGGCGAGGATGTGCGGCCGGGTGAACGAGCCGTCGAGCGACGTGCCGCGGTGGCCGCTCGTGCCGAAGCTGACTCGCTGGGCCGGGTCGGCGACGTCGGGTCGGCCCTGCTCGTAGGCGCGCAGGAGGGCGTCGAGATCGACGAGGAGCGCCGCCGGGGCCGGCTTGCCGGCGAGGGGGCTGAGGGACATGGGGTATACTCCTTGAGAGGCCTTGCCCGTGCTGCGGGCGGGTGCGGTCACTATCTTGACAGCCAGGTCGCGGTTCAAGGGAGCGCGGGGAGATTTCGCCGTGGCATCGCTGCGTTCGGCCCGGAACGTGATGTGGGCGTACCAGAAGCACTTCCAGGTCAACGCCCAAGTCGCGGCCGAGAGCATCTTCCAGCGGCTCGACCCGCGCGTCATGCCGCGCGTCTGGATCCTCGGCTTCCTCGCGCGCGAAGCCGACGACCGGCCGAACGTCGTCGTCGTGCCGGACGACGCCCCGTTCCCGGCCGACCTGTTCACCGCCGTGCCGGGGACGGCCCGCCTCCTCGCCGAGACCGAGCCGCCGCCGCAGACGACGTCCGTCTCGCGCAAGGCGGAGGAGCGCCGCCAGGCCCAGCAGGAGCTGCGCCACTTCCAGGTCGCCCTGCAGCGCCAGCTCGACCAGCAGACCAAGGCCGGCGACGACGTCGCGTTCTGCTCCTGGCCGGTCGCCGTCGAGGACTACCGCGTCTTCGTCGTCCTCCAGCTGCCGCGCGACGTTTTCCAGGCGTACCACAGCCTGCGCAAGTCGCACGTCACCAGCGCGACGCGCACCCTGCGCGTCTACCGCTCGCTCCTGGAGGCGGCGATCAACGAGTTCCTCCGCGTCTGCGCCGAGCAGCTCGGCATCCCCGACCCCGGGGCTGGCTCCGGCATCCTTGAAGACCCGGGCTTCATCGTCCTGACCGCCGGCCGCAACCTCATGCACACCCCGGCCGTCGCCGGCCAGGTCGCCCACGCCCGGTTCGGCCTCTACGACGCCTGCAACACCATCTCGACGCTCAAGTACGAGCGCCAGGAGTCGGCCGGGCGCATCTACGTCGCCCGGCGCGACCACCCGTTCATCCGCTGCGACCTGAAGCTGCACGCCCCGGTGTCGCTGACGGAGCACTGGGCCGTCCGCCGCCTGCTCCAGCTCGCGGCCGGGGCGGTCGGCCTGCTCTGCGACGGCAGCCAGGTCTACGGCCTCGGCGGCGTCGTCGACGGCTACGACCCGACCGGCGAGGACCTCTTCGCGATCCACTTCCTGCGCCACTTCGTCTGGGAGCTGCAGCACGCCGGCCGGTCGCTCATGCAGGTGCGCTACGGCCTGCCGAGCCTGCCGCTGTCCGGCTTCGCCGACGACAAGTTCAAGTCCGACCTGCAACGCCGCCTCGGCCAGCTCGACCGGCCGGACGTCGATACCCTGGCCCTCCTCGCCCGGACGCTCGCCCGCCAGCCGCACGGGGCGATGCTCGTCGTGTCGCGCGCCGCCGCGGCCGAGGCGGACCGGCTCCGCCAGCAGTGCATCTGCACCGACCCGGTGCCGCTCACGCCGGAGACGCTCGCCCAGGCGAGCAAGCTCGACGGGGCGGTCCTCGTCGATCCGCAGGGGCGCTGCCACGCGATCGGCGTCATCCTCGACGGCGTCGCTTCGGAGCGCTGCAGCCCGTCGCGCGGGTCGCGCTACAACTCGGCGGTGCGCTACGTCGAGTCGCACCCGGACTGCCTCGTCGTCGTCAAGTCGGAGGACGGCCTGGTCAACGTCGTCCCGGACCTGAAGCCGACCATCAGCCGCATCGAGCAGTACGAGGCGATCCAACAACTGCGGGCCGTCGTCGCCCACGACGAGGTCGAGCCGTGGCAGCTGCACCAGGCGATGTCCTGGTTCGAGCGGCACCGGTTCTACCTGATGCCGGGCGTCTGCGACGAGGTGAACCGCCTCTGGCGGCAGGGCAACGAACGCCTCGTCGAGGACGCCTGGCGCTTGCAGTACCCGGACTTCGTCCCGAACAGCGAGATGAACGACTCGTATTTCCACGATTGAAGACCTTTCGGGTGGTCCCATCGCACCGCGATGACGTAGCCTCGGGGGCATGAACCTCGCGTCCCTGCTCGCCCTCGCCCTCGACCCGACGCTCGCCTTCCGGGCGGTCGGGCGGACCGCCGACCCGTGGCAGCGCGACGTGCTGCTGGCGACCGAGCGTCAGCTGCTGCTCAACTGCTCGCGTCAGGCGGGCAAATCGACCGTCGCCGCGGCGCTGGCCCTGCACGCCGCCCTGTTCGCGCCGGGCGGGGCGCTCGTCCTCGTCGTCGCGCCGTCGCTGCGCCAGGGCGAGGAGCTGTACCGCAAGATCGTCGAGGTCTACCAGGCCCTCGGCGGCCCGACGACCGCGACGGCCCGGTCTCGCCACCGCCTGGAACTGGCGAACGGCTCGCGCGTCGTCTGCCTGCCCGGCCGCGAGGCGACGATCCGGTCGTTCGGCGGCGTGCGGCTCCTGCTGCTCGACGAGGCGGCGCGCATCCCGGACGAACTCTACCGGGCCGTCCGGCCGATGCTCGCCGTGAGCCAGGGCCGCCTCGTCGCGATGAGCACGCCGTTCGGCTGCCGGGGCTGGTTCTACCAGGAATGGGTCGGGGCCGGGCCGTGGCGGCGTTTCCAGGTCCCCTGGCACCAGTGCCCGCGCATCTCGCCCGAGTTCATCGCCGAGGAGCGGCGGGCGCTCGGCGATGACTGGGTCCGCCAGGAGTACGAGGCCGACTTCCTGGCGATGGTCGGCCGGGTCTACCCCGACTGGGAGCAGGCCCTCGTACCGGGGCCGGTGACGGCGATCGGCCGCCAGGTCGGCGGGATCGACTTCGGCTGGCGCAGCCCGTTCGCGGCGGTGTGGGGCGTCGTCGATCGCGACGACGTGCTGTGGATCGTCGGCGAACGGTACCGGACCCAGTCGCCGCTGTCCGACCACGCCGCGGCCCTGGCGAAGCTCGGCGACGTGGAATGGTTCGCCGACCCGGCCAGCGCGTCGGACCGGCACGAACTCAGCGCGCGCGGCCTGACCGTCCGGACCGGGTTGAACCCGATCCGCGAGGGGATCGCCCGGGTGACCGCCCGACTGCGGACCGACCGGCTGAAGATCGTCGCGCCTGCGTGCCCGAACCTCGTCCGCGAGGGGCACCTGTACCGCTACCCCGACGCCGGCGAAGGCGAGAACCCGCTCGACCGGGACGACCACGCCCTCGACGCGCTGCGCTACCTCGTGGCCCGGCTCGACGAGCGGCCCGCGACGACGCCGGCCCCGGTCGTCGCGGTGCCGGCCCAGCCGGACCTGTGGGTGCCGCTACCGACGGAGTGAGGGTGCATCCCCGTCGGTGCGTTGGTCTTTCGGAGCCGCGCAGGCAGCGAGTCTTCGAGCGGAGTAAGCGGTCGCCGGCCGGTGGCACACGCCGTGAACCGCTTACTCCGCTCGAAGACTCGCTGCCTGCGCGGCTCTGACGGACGCCCGCTCACCAACTCCGGGGATGCACCAACGGAATGAGCGAACGTTGCACGCCGAGGCCGACCCGGCGTACAATGCCGGCCCAGGAGGTGACCCATGACCCCCGCGACCGTCGTACCATCCCCGACGGTTCAGCCGGCGACCTACGGCCGCGACCCGGCCCTGGCGCGGTTCTCGCTGGAGAGTTACGAGCGGATGGTCGAGACGGGCATCCTCGGCAAAGACGACCGGGTCGAACTCCTCGAAAACTACATCGTCTACAAGTTCATCCACACCCCTCCGCACGAGTGCGGCGTGTCGCTCTTCTTCGAGGCCCTGTTCCCCTCCCTGGTCTCTGGCTGGTTCTTGCGGACCAAGTCCGCCGTCCGACTCGGGGATAGCAAGCCCGAGCCGGATGGATCGCTCGTTCTCGGCACGGCCCGCTCTTACATGGAGCGTCATCCCGGCCCGGGCGACACTGGCCTGGTCGTCGAGGTCGCCGACTCGTCGCTCCAGCGCGACCAGATCGACAAGGCGCGCATCTACGCCCGGGCCGGCATCCCGGTCTACTGGATCGTCAACCTCGTCGATGGCCGCGTCGAGGTCCACTCCCAGCCGTCCGGCCCGACCGCATCCCCGGCCTACGCGACCGTGCGACTCTACCTCCCCGGCGACGACGTGCCGCTCGTCCTGGACGGCACCGTTTCCGGCACTGTCCCGGCGGCGGAACTGCTGCCCTGACGGCCCGTCATTTCCGGCCGGCGCGGTTGCGAAGCGGCGGTTCGCCGTGTACGGTGGAAGGGACGACCTTCGACCGTGGGAGACCCGCTCATGTCGCTGCTTCCCGACCTCGTCTCGCTCGCCATGCGCCCGCTCCTCGCCGGCATCAACGCCGCCCTCGACAACGAGGTCATCGAGGCCGTCGCGGTCGGCGTCCCGGCCGTCGCCGGCGGCAAGCTCGTCGGCTACCTCGTCCACCGCTACCGCGACACGAGCACCGACCTGCCGAACGCCCTCCAGCGGGCCAGCGACCGGGCGTGGCGCTCGTTCGAGATCGCCCTGGCCGGCGAGTCGTGGTGGTCGCGCCTGCGCGACCGCGGCGACGAGAAGGCGTTCCGCGAGCAGATCCGCCAGTTCCTCGACGCGAGCCCGCTGCCGGCCATCGCCGACGAGGGCTTCCGCGGGGCGTGCTTGGAGCAGCTCAAACTCGCCCGCAAGCGCGGCCTCATCCCCGGCGAGAACCTCGACGCCCAAAAGGCGGCCGAATGCACCGCCGGCCTCGCCCGGTTCGGCAGCCAGACCGAGGCTTGCCAGGCCGAGTGGGAGACGATGAACCGCATGGCCGTCCGCCTGGAGCAGGAGGGCCTGCACCGCCTGGCCGAACTGCTCCGGCTGCGGCCCGGCCCGGACGCGACGCCGCTGCTCGCCCTCGCCGTGCGCTACTTCTTCCGCCGCGAGGTCGCCGGCAACGCCGAGCTGTTCCGCGGCCTGATGTACGAGCAGGTCGATCAGCTCAACGAGACGATGGCCAACGGCTTCATCTGCCTCGCCGACGGCCTGCGGACCATCGACCGTGGCCTGACGCGGATGGCGGCCGACCTCGACGAGATCCTCTCCGGCCTGACGGCCGTCCGCGGCGACCTGCTCGACATCCGCGAGGAGATGAAGAAGCAGGGCTCCGGCCAGGAGTCGATCTACGGTGAGGTGCTCCGCCTCAGCCAGAAGCTCGACGACCTGCACGACCGGATGCTCCAGCCTCGCGACAGCATGTCGATGCGCAGCGAGGCCGAGAAGGCCCTCGTCAAGGCCCTCGTCGCACGATATCGCGCCCTGCCGGAGGAGCAGCGGGCGAAACTGCCGGCCCTGCTCGACGCGATCGGCCGCCTCGAACTCGCCGCCGGCGACTACGCCGGGGCGCTGCAGGAGTTCCAGACCCTGGCCCGCATGCCGGTCGAGTCCGCCACCCAGGCGACCGGCTTCTACCAGGCGTTCCTCGCCGCCCTGGAGCAGCGCAACTGGGCGGCCGCCCTGGCGGCGTACCGCGAGGCGTACCGCATCGCCCCGGATCGGTTCGGCCTCTTCCCGCAGGATCGCTACGAGCCGGAGACGATCCTCGGCGCGGGCGGCTTCGGCATCGTCTTCCTCTGCCGGCACCGCTTCTCCAAGGCACGCATCGTCATCAAGGCCCTGCGCACGGAGGAACTCGACCGGGCCATGGAGGACGTCTTCGCGGAGGCGAGCGCCCTGGAGGAGATGGACCACCCGTCGATCATCCGGCTGCGCGACTGCGGCTTCGCCGACCCGCACCAGACCCGGCCGTACCTGATGATGGACTACTTCGAGGGGACGCCGCTGGAGGACGTCGTCCGCAAGGACGGCCCGCTCCCGGCCGACGAGGTGCGCCACCTCGCCCGCCAGATCGCCGAGGGGATGCTCGCCGCCCACGACCGGAACATCCTCCACCGCGACCTCAAGCCGGGCAACGTCCTGCTCAAGAAGGGCCCCGCCGGCTGGGTCGTCAAGGTGATCGACTTCGGCCTCGCCCTTCGCAAGCAGGTCGTCCACGCGACGATGAGCAATGCCGACGCCCTCGCCCAGACGATGCTCGGCAGCAGCATCGCCGGCACCCTCGATTACGCCGCCCCGGAGCAGATGGGCAAGCTGCCCGGCCACCGCATCACGCCGGCGTCGGACGTGTTCGGCTTCGGCCGGACGGTCTGCTTCGCGCTGTTCAAGACGCCGACGCCGCAGCTGCGGCACTGGAAGTCCCTCAAGGACGACGCCCTGATCGAGATGCTCGAGGGCTGCATCGAGGAGGACCCGGCCGCCCGGCTGAAGACCTTCAAGGCCGTCCTCGACAAGCTCGCCCAGGTGCCGGTCCAGGTGCCGGCCCCAGTGCCGACGCCGACGCCGGCTCAGACGACGACCCCGACGCCGACCTCCACCCCGACCCCGACGCCGCGCCGCGAGGAGAAGAAGTCGGAGAAGCCCGTCGTCCCGCACCTGTCGCTGGAAGACCCGGTCTGGCGGCCGCGCGAGGAGCCTCTCGACGAGGTGATCCCCGTCCTGGAGCCGGCCACGACGCGGCCGTCGCCGGGGGCGTCGCCGCTCGTGCCCGACCCGGGCCTGGCCCAGGACCTGCGCGACTGCGAGGCGGCCGCCGCCCGCGACCGCGGCTGGGAGTTCATCCGCTCGAAGGCGGACGAGTACTGGTTCATGTGGAAGGAGGCCGCCTCGCGCGGCTCGTTCGCCGGCCAGTTCCTCTACGCCTGGTGCCTCCACCTCGGGGCCGGCACCGAGAAGGACATCAACGAGGCGATCCGCCTCTACCGCCTGGCCGCCGATCAGGGCTACGCCCTGGCGATGAACAACCTCGGCGACCTGTATTACCACGGCACGAACGTCCCGCGCGACGACGCCGAGGCGATCCGCTGGTTCCGCCTCGCCGTCCAGAAGGGGAACGCCAACGCGGCGAACACGCTCGGCGTCATGTACCAGAACGGCCGCGGCGTGCCGAAGAACCCGACCGAGGCGGTCGCCCTGTACAAGATGGCGGCCGAGAAGGGGCACGTCCTGGGGCGCTACAACCTCGCGGTGATGTACCGCGACGGCAGCGGCGTCGGCCAGAGCTACGCCGAGTCGGCCCGGTGGTTCAAGCTCGCCGCCGACCAGGGCGACGAGGACGCGATGGCGAACCTCGGCTGGCAGTACCGCGAGGGCCTCGGCGTCAAGCAGGACCACGCCGAGGCGCACCGCTGGTACCGCATGGCGGCCGACAAGGGCCTCGCCTACGCGATGGACTCGCTCGGCTGGCTCTACCAGCAGGGGATGGGCGTCAAGCAGGACTATGCCGAGGCGGTACGCTGGTATCGGATGGCGGCCGAGAAGGGCGACGCGAACGCGATGAACAACCTCGGCCGGTGCTACCAAAACGGCTGGGGCGTGACGCGCGACTACGCCGAGGCGGCCCGCTGGTACACCCAGTCGTCCGAGAAGGGCAACGGCTTCGCGATGAACAACCTCGGGGCGATGTACCGCAACGGCACCGGGGTGAAGCAGGACTACGCCGAGGCGATGCGCTGGTTCCAGAAGGCGGCCGAGAAGGGCAACCTGTCGTCGATGGACAACATCGGCTCGCTGTACCAGAACGGCCAGGGCGTGCCGAAGAACGACGCCGAGGCGGCGAAGTGGTTCCGCCGGGCGGCCGAGAAGGGGCACGCCAACGGCCAGAACAACCTCGGCCGGTGCTACCAGTACGGCTGGGGCCTGGCCCAGGACCTGGCCGAGGCGGCCCGGTGGTACCGGCTGTCGGCCGAGCAGGGCAACGTCTACGGCCAGTACAACCTGGCCCTGCTCTACCGCGACGGCCGGGGCGTCGAGCGGGATTACGGCGAGGCGTTCAAGTGGTTCAAGCTCGCGGCCGAGAACGGCGACGAGGACGCGATGGCGAACCTCGGCTGGCTGTACCGTGAGGGGCACGGCGTCAGCAAGGACTACGACAAGGCGCTGTACTGGTACAACCAGTCGGCCGACAAGGACTGCGCCTACGCGATGGATAGCCTGGGCTGGATGTACCAGGAGGGCCTCGGCGTCGAGAAGGACCCGGCCGAGGCGTTCAAGTGGTTCCGCCGGGCGGCCGAGAAGGGGAGCGGCAACGCCCAGAACAACCTCGGCCGGTGCTATCAGAACGGCTGGGGCACGCCGCAGAACCTGACCGAGTCGGCGCGGTGGTACCAGAAGTCGGCCGAGCAGGGCAACGTCTCGGCGCAGTACAACCTGGGGATGCTCTACCGGGACGGCAAGGGGGTGCCGAAGGACCCGGCCCAGGCGGCGAAGTGGTTCCGCAAGGCGGCCGAGAACGGCGACGAGGACGCGATGGCGAACCTCGGCTGGCTCTACCGCGAGGGCCTCGGCGTGGCGAAGGACTACAACGAGGCGCTGCGCTGGTACCGCAAGGCGGCCGAGAAGGGCAGCGCCTACGCGATGGACTCGCTGGGGTGGATGTATCAGGAGGGTATGGGCGTGGCGAAGAGCTACCCGGACGCCTTGCACTGGTTCAAGCTCGCGGCGGAGCGGGGACACGGCAACGCGCAGAACAACCTCGGCCGGATGTACGAGAACGGCTGGGGCACGGCGGTCGACCTGGTCCAGGCGGCGCGGTGGTACCGGGCGTCGGCCGAGAAGGGAAACGTCTTCGCGCAGTTCAACCTCGCCCGGCTGTACGAGCGCGGCCAGGGCGTCGAGAAGGACCTGGAGCAGGCGCGGCACTGGTACCGGCTGGCGGCGGCGAACGGCGACACGGACGCCCAGGCGGCGCTGAAGCGGCTGGACTCGGTCGGCGGCGGCGTGTGGGGCAAGTTCTTCGGATGAGCGGTATTCGTTCCCATCTGGGACACTTGGCAGGGTGTCCCGGTGCGTTCGACGAAGGACACTCTCGCTGCACGGATGGTCGGTTGTCGGTTGAGATCTGAGGTATCGTAATCATGCGCCGGCGCGGTGATCTTGTGCCGGCGCACCGTAACCATGCGCCGGCGCGGTGATCTTGTGCCGGCGCACCGTAACCATGTGCCGGCACGATTGATCACGTGCCGGGCCGGCACATGAATCACCCGTTCGGCAACAAATCGGAGGCTTCGTGCGATGTGCCGACTCGTTATGATCCTACAGCTGACCGCACTCCTGTGCCTGAGCGGTTTCGGCTGCGGGAAGAAGGATTCGGGAGGCGGATCCGGAGATTCGGGAAGCGGATCTGGACAGATGCCGGCGGGGTGGGTGAAGGTATCGATGCCGGAGGGCCGGTGCGAGGTGTGGATGCCGGCGCAACCGAAACGAGAGGTGTCCACTCTCGAGGGCTACCTCGCGTCATCCGTACCAGTGAAGAACTATCTGTACATGCACGACCTAGACATCCGGGGCTACATGGCAAACGTCACGAGCGTGCCGGACGCGAAGCAAGAGGCTATCATCAAGTCTCTCGGCGACGTCGATCACCACCTCAAGGGGGCGCGGGATCGGGCTCTGAATCAGGAGCCAGGCAGTAAACTTCTGTCGGACAAGGCAATCGAATTCCGTAACTGTCCGGGGCGGGAGTTTCAGTTCCAATCTCCGGACGGCGGCGTGAACCGGTTCCGGTACTTCTTCGTCGGTTGGCAGCTATCCGCCCTCGCCACCTGGGCACCGAAACAGGAAGAGTTGACTTCCAAGGATGCTGAAGCGTTCTTCGATTCCTTCAAGTTCACAGATGTCGCATCGAAGGACAAGTGACTCGCTCGGGGCTGCCCAGGCCGAACGGGGTCGTTCTGCGTCTATTCCGGGGGTGCCAGAACGGACCGGACAAGACCCGGCTTCCGGACAGGTCGCCCGATGTAACGGTGCTCATGGAGAAGCAGTAGCAGGCGGTGGTAGCGACCCAGGCCGAACTCGGCGCTACAGCAGACGGCCGCCGTAGCGGTTCGGGAACCCAGAGCTCACTTGGGCGGAGGCTGCTGAGCTGTGTCGTCGGACGCTGACAGCGGATGGGTCCCTTGACGCCCGGCGGGGCAGAGGTGGTATGGCACACGACGTTTTCATCAGCTACTCCTCCGCCGACAAGTCCGTCGCCGACGCCGTTTGCGCCGCCCTCGAGCAGCGGAAGATTCGCTGTTGGATCGCACCCAGGGACATCCTGCCCGGCACCAACTGGAGCGAACGTATCGTCCGGGCCATCGGCGAGTCGAAGGTCATGGTTCTGATCTTCTCCAGCCCGGCCAACAAGTCCGAGCAGATCAAGCGAGAGGTCGAGCGGGCGGTACACAAGGCCATCCCGATCCTTCCGTTCCGGATCGAGAACGTCCTCCCCTCGGGGGACCTGGAATACTTCCTGAGCCTCCCGCACTGGCTCGACGCCATGACCCCGCCGCTGGAGGGCCACATCCAGTCCCTCTGCCAAACCGTGCAGGCGCTGCTCGGGCGGCGGGCCGGGGATGAAGTGCCCGCCATGGCGACGGTCCGGCCCCAACCGGCCGGGTCGGATGGGGCCGGCTCAACGGCCGCGCCCAGGCCGCGGTGGACGACCCACTGGTTGGTCGCCCTGGCGGTGGCAGCGGTGCTCATGCTGGGGCTCGGCCTTTGGGCAATGCTGGCGGGGCGCGGCGGCCGGCCGTCCGACGCGAAGGACGTCGGCATGAAGCTCGTGCTGATCCCGGCCGGGGAGTTCCGCATGGGCGTCGATGAGGCCCCCCAGTCCGTGCGTGACCTCGTCCCTCCGGGTGAAGTCTTGTCGCTGGACGACCAGCAGCCGGCCCACCGGGTGCGTATCACCCGACCGTTTCACCTGGGGGCCTACGAGGTGACAGTCGGCCAGTTCCGGGCGTTCGTCGATGCGACCGGCTATCAGACCGAGGCGGAGCGGGACGGCGGCGGCACCGGCCTGAACCCGAACACGTTCAAGCTGGCCGTCGGGCCGCGTTACACCTGGAAGTTCACCGGGTTCCCGCAGACCGACGACCACCCCGTCGTGAACGTTAGCTGGAATGACGCCGTGGCGTTTTGCGCCTGGCTGAGCAAGCAGGAAGGGACGACGTACCGGTTGCCGACGGAGGCTGAGTGGGAGTACGCCTGCCGAGCCGGGGACGACTCCTTCTTCGGCCAGGGAGACGACCCCCGGTGCCTGGAGCCGTACGCCAACCTGGCCGACGTGGCCATGCGGAAAAAAATGGGCGACGCGTTCTTCTTGGCAGCGTCCGTGGAGTGGAACGACGGGTACCCGTTCACGGCCCCGGTCGGATCGTTCAAGCCCAACGCCTGGGGCCTGTACGACATGCATGGCAACGTCGGCGAGTGGTGCGCCGACTGGTACGACGCGAAGACGTACCGCTCGGGGGACCGGGTGGACCCGCGCGGGCCCGCGACGGGCACCCACCGCCTTCGGCGCGGCAGCTTCTGGTGGGACGGCCCGCCTTGGTCCGGGGCGTCTCAACGCTCCTACCCTTCCGAGGACGAACCGGAACTGAACAAGCCAGAGTACCGCTGCATGAATTATGGCTTCCGCGTCGTCAAGGTGGCGCAACCGTAGGTCCCGACCAAAGGTTGCGCGTAGTGCGGAAAAGGGGACGCGGACAGTTTCGTCGGGTCCGATACGGTCGGCGTCCCCTTTTCTGAACCGCTGGAGTGGATGTACCAGGAGGGGATGGCCGTGGCGAAGAGCTACCGTCCTGTGCGAGAAGTCCCCCACGCTCGGCTCTCCAACGCACTCGGAGCATCACCCGTATTCCGCGAAACGCTTCCCCACCAGACGGGGCATTGAGAGGAGATCCCTCTCGGAGGTGCCGCCCATGGCCGTCGATGCCGCCCGTGCGAATTCCCTGTTCCTGGCTGCCTTGGACCTGGTCGATCCGTCGGCCCGGGCCGCCTACCTGGACCGTGAGTGCGGCGACGATGCCGACTTGCGTCGCCGGGTGGAAGCCCTGTTGCAGGCCGACGCGCCCGCCGCCACCGGCACCTTCGACCCGAACGCGACGAAAGGCCAGCGGGGCCGGACCGGCCACCACCAGCCGGCCGAGGCGGGGGCCGGCACGGTCGTCGCCGGGAAGTACACGCTCGTCGAGCCGATCGGCGAGGGAGGAATGGGTAGCGTCTGGCGGGCCAGGCAATCCGAGCCGGTGAAACGCTTCGTAGCGGTGAAGCTGATTAAAGCCGGGATGGATTCGAAGCAGGTGCTGAACCGCTTCGAGGCCGAGCGGCAGGCGCTGGCGGTCATGGACCACCCGAACATCGCCAAGGTGCTGGACGGCGGGTTGCACGACGGCCGGCCGTTCTTCGTCATGGAGCTCGTCAAGGGCGTGCCGATCACGGAGTATTGCGACGCCCGCAAACTCACGCCGCGCGAGCGGCTGGAGCTGTTCGGGCCGGTCTGTCAGGCCATCCAGCACGCCCACCAGAAGGGGATCATCCACCGGGATATCAAGCCGAGCAACGTGCTGGTCGCCCTCTACGACGACAAGCCGGTCGTGAAGGTGATCGACTTCGGCGTCGCCAAGGCGACCGGGGCGGCGCTGACCGAGCACACGATCGACACCGGCTTCGGCGGGGTCGTCGGCACGCCGCAGTACATGTCTCCGGAGCAGGCGACGTTAAACAACCTGGACATCGACACCCGGAGCGACGTGTACGCCCTCGGCGTGCTGCTTTACGAGTTGCTCACCGGCAACCCGCCGTTCCCCAAGAAGGAATTGGAGAAGAAGGGGCTGATGGAGTTCCTCCGCGTGGTGCGCGAAGAGGAGCCGCCGCGACCGAGTACCAAGCTGTCCACCGCCGACGCCCGAGCGACGATCTGCGCCAACCGCGGCACCGAGCCGGAGAAGCTCGCCGCGCTGTTGCGGAGCGAACTCGACTGGATCGTGATGAAGGCCCTGGAGAAGGATCGCGCACGGCGGTACGAGTCCGCCCTCGCGTTCGCCGCGGACGTGCGGCGGTACCTGGCGAGCGAGGCGGTTCAGGCGCACCCGCCGAGTACGGGCTACCGGCTGCGGAAGTTCGTGCGCAGGAACAAGGGGCAGGTGATCGCCGCGAGTCTGGTTCTGGTTGCGCTTCTGGTCGGCATCGCCGGTACGACGACGGGGTGGCTGGAGGCCAAGCGGCAGAGGGACGAGGCGGATGTCGCCCGGCGCGAAGCGGTCCGCGACCGGGACTTGAAGGAAGAAGCCAGGGCCGCGGAGGAACGCGAGCGGACCGCCGCCCAGCGGGAGAAGCTCCGGGCGAGCGACGAGGCCGAGACCGCCCAGGCCGTCAACGACTTCCTGAACCAGGACCTCCTCGGGCAGGCCAACCCGCTCCGCGAAGCCGACCGCGACATCAAGCTGCGGACGGTCCTCGACCGGGCCGCGAAACAGATCGAGGGCCGGTTCGCGAACCGGCCGCTGGTAGAGGCGGGGGTGCGGCGGACCATCGGCGAGACGTACACTGGCCTGGGCGAGTACCGGCTCGCCGTGCCGCACCTCCGGCGGGCGATCGACCTCCTGCGGCAGACGCGCGGAGCGGACCACAAGGACACCCTGGCGACGACGCTCTCGCTGGCCGAGTCGCACCTGGAACTGCACGAGTTCAAACCGGCACGGGAACAATTCGACACCGTCCTCGAAGCCCGCAAGCGGACCCTCGGGGAGGACGACCCCGCCACGCTCGTCGTGAAGCGGTGGCTCGGCCTGTGGTACCTGCACCAGTCCCGGTGGGATCTCGCCGAACCGTACCTGGTCGAGGCGCGGGAGAAGTTCGCCCGGATCCTGGGCGAGAACCACCGGGACACGGCCGAGGCGGTGTACACGCTCGGCATCAACTACGCCATGCAACGCCGATACGAGATCGCGGAACGCGAGTTGCTGAAAGGGTGTGAGCTGTGCCGCCGGGTGCTCGGCCCGGACAACCCGCACACCCAAACGGCCGAGTCGATGTTAGGGTACATGTACATGGAGTGGAACAAGCTCGATCTGGCGGAGCCGCTCCTGGTCCGGACCCTGGACGACAGCGTCCGCGTGCTCGGGGCGGACCACAAGGACACGCTCACCTCGGTCCACAACCTGGCGCTGTTGCGGGGCAAGCAGGGCCGGCACGCCGAGGCGACCGAACTCTACGCGAGGGCCTACGCCGCACGGCGGCGCATGCTCGGCGACCTGCATTCTCAGACCAGGCAGTCGTGGAGCTTCCTGGTGTCCGCGTACCGCGAGGCCGGCGACCACCAGCGGCTCGGGGAACTGATCCGCGAGTACAGGGACGCCGCCGTCCGCGAGTACGGCCCCGACGACCCCCGGACCCTCCCCGCACTCAAGATGCTCGCGGGCCACCACGCGGACCGCGACGAACTCGCGGAGGCGGAGGCCGTCTTCAAGACGATCGCGACGATCGAACGGGCCGCCGGCCGTGGGGCGGACGTGGACGCCGACCGGCTCACCCTGTTGGCGAACAGTCACTGGCGGTCGAACCGCACCGCGCGGGCTCTCGCCCACTTCGAGGAAGCCGTGAAGGCGCGGGAGATGCAACACGGGCGGGACCACAGTTCCACCCTCGGCGCGGTGGTCACCCTGGGGACGAGATACCGGGACGCGGGCCGACCGGGCGAGGCGGTGCCGCTTCTGGAGGAGGCGTACCGGGCGTCGCCGAAGCACCCCTCGATCCAGCACGTCGGCCCGATATTGATCGACGCCTATCTCAAGGCCGGCGAAAAGGCGAAAGCCATGCAGCTGTTCCCCGAGGTGCTCGCCTCCACACGCGCGAAGTACGCGAAGGGGACGCAGGCGCTGGCGTCCCAGCTCGCCCAGCTCGGCCAATCCCTGGTGGAGGGCCGCGCCGATCCCGAGGCCGAACCCCTGCTCCGCGAAGCCCTGTCCGACCGCGAAAAAGCGGACCCCGAGGGCTGGGCGACGTTCCACACACAGTTCCTGCTCGGGTGGGCGCTGCTCGGTCAGCGAAAGTACACCGAGGCGGAGCCGCTGTTGCTCAAGGGGTACGAGGGGCTGAAGGCCCGCGCGAAGGCCGCCCCGCCGCCGTTCCGAAATCGCGTCCCAGAAGCGCTCGACCGGCTGATCGAACTGTACACCGCGACGAGCAAGCCCGACGAGATTCAGAAGTGGCGGGCGGAGCGGGCGAAATACCCCGACGCCGCCCCACCGCCGCGGGAGAAAGAGTGACCGGCGGCATCCGCTGGGAGGCGGGGACCCTGGCCAAACTGCCCGCCCCCGCCGCCGCCTTCGGCCTCGACCTGAGTTCGTCCGCGGCCGGGGACGCGGACATGAAAGCCCTCGCCAAGATGAAAGCGTTGGACACCCTGAACGCCGACGAAACCCAGATCCCCGACGCCGGCCTCAAGGAATTGGCCGGCCTGAACCAACTCCGCGTCGTTTGCCTGTTCGGGGCCCGGGATCAAGGACGCCGGGATGAAGAGCCTGGCGGCGTTGCCGGCCCTGGAAGAACTGGAGATCCGCAAGAACGCCGTGACGAACGCGGGGTTCAAGGAGTTGGCCGGGGCGAAACGGCTGCGCCTCCTCTACGCCGGCTACACGCGGATCACCGACGCGGGCCTGAAAGAGCTGGCGGGGTTGAAGTAACTCTGCGAGGTGGACCTCGTGGCGACGCCGATCACGGACGCCGGCCTCAATGCGTTGTCGGGCCTGTCGCAATTGCGGTTCCTGGCCCTGACCGATACCAAGGTGACCGAGGCGGGGGCGGCGAAGCTCAAGAAAGCGCTCCCCCATTGCGAGATCGCCCGTTGAGCGATTCCGGCTGAAACTGGGGACATTCAAGGGTGCCGGCCGACCATGGTCCTTCAGCGGCGGAGAGGAAAGCAGATGCGACGCATACGATTCGCTATCTTGCTCACCATTCCATTCGCCTATGTGAACCCGATTCGCGGCGGTGAGCAAACGGTGGAAGAAGCCGTGGCCGCGCTCGAAAAGCTCGGCGCAACAATCAACACCAACCCGGCGAACCGGGCCGTTCGACCCGTCCGTAGCGTCCTGTTCCCGGCGAAGGGCTGCGACGTAACGGACGCGGACCTGGCCCACCTCGCGGCGCTGAAGGATCTCACCGACGTCTTCGTCATCAACCAGAAACGGGTGACGGGCGATGGTCTCAAGCATCTGAGCGGGTTGAAAACCCTGACCACCATCGACCTGATGAATACGCCCGTCGAGAGCAAGCACCTGGTTCACTTGAAAGACCTGAAGCAACTCCACAAACTCGGCCTCTGGCGCACCGCGGTGGATGATGAGGGGTTGCCGCACCTCAAGGGGCTTGTGAACCTGGAGCATTTGTATCTGGACAAGACGGCGGTCGGCGACAAGGGGATCGAAACCTTCGGCCCACATGCCTCCCTCTGTAACGTCAGTTGGGCCGGGAGCCGGGTGACGGAAAGGGGCGAGACGCTGATGAAGAAGAACTGGCCCCGTCTCGGGATGCCGCCGCTCCGAGGCGACTGACGGCGTTGCCGCCCGGGATGGGACGCCCCGTGCCGAACCGCCCGCCGTCGCGGGCCCCGGCGGCGACCTTGACGTGTCGGCTGACGTGGGTCAGTAAAGGGAGTGTGGAGGGCCGCGGGGTGGGAGAACGCGCTTCGGAACTCGGGCCGGGACTGCGTTGGCTCCTGCTGCTCTGCGGGCCCATCAACGTCGTCGGCGCGGCGTGCTTCGCTCCGCCGTTCCCGGCCGCCCGCCAACTATTCGGGTTGCCGGAGCCGGCCCCGTTCTACCTGTGGCTTCTCTCCGCCTGGATCCTGGCGTTCGGGGTCGCGTTCTTCGTCCAGGGGTGGACCGGGCGGGCCAACCGGGGCGTGCTCGCCCTCGCGGCGTGGGGCAAGGGCGTCTTCGCCGGGCTCCTGCTCGGCATGGCGGCCACGGGCGAGGTGGGGCCGGTCGCCGTGGCGGCGGCACTCATCGACCTGGCCCTCGCGGTGACGTTCGCCGTCTGGCTCTGGCGGTCGCGGCGGCCTTCGCCGGCAGGCTCTTCGAACCGGACGATCCGTTAGAGGCGAGGTCCGGCTGACCGAGGCCGAAACGGTCCGCGTGCCCTTTTTCACCATCGAGCCGGACCGGCTCCCCTTTACCCGCACGCCCCGATCACGTTCAATAACCCCTCCCGCATCGTCGGCCGGCGAGGTACTTCATGGACATCCTCATCCCCGCGGAACGCATCGCGTCGCGCGTCGGCGAACTGGCCGAGCGCATCCAGGCCGACTACGACGGCCAGCCGGTCACCGTCGTCGGCGTGCTGACCGGCTGTCTGCTCTTCCTCGCCGACCTCGTCCGCCGTGTCGATCTGCCGCTACAGATCCGCCTCCTCCAGGCGTCGAGCTACCGCGGCGAGACGACCACGGCCGGCGAGCTGCGCCTGACGATCGACCCCGGCCTCGACGTCCGCGGCAAGAGCCTCCTCGTCCTGGACGACATCCTCGACACCGGCAAGACGCTCGGCCAGCTGACGCGCCGCCTCCGCGAGGGCGGGGCGGCGTCGATCCGGACGGCGGTCCTCCTCCGCAAGCTCGGCCGGCAGGAGGTGGCGTTCGAGCCGGACTACGTCGGGTTCGAGATCCCGGACGTCTTCGTCGTCGGCTACGGCCTCGACTACAACGACCACTTCCGGCACCTGCCCTACATCGCCGGCCTGACCGACAGCGACCTGGCCGCCGACGCCCGGTGAGGCCCGCCCGACAAGGAGGTGCGCGTGGACGTCGTCTACTTCGTCGGCTCGCTCCGGCCGACTTCCCTCGCCCGCCAGGTGCTCGCCCTGGCTCCGACCCTCCGGCCGACCGTCGTCGTGCTCGACAAGCCGTCGGCCTGGAGCGAGCCGTTGCGCCGCGCGGACGTCGCCGTCGAAGAGATCGGGCTGTGCGGCGTGTTCGACGCGCCGGCGTTCCTCGCCCTGCGGCGGATGCTCCAGGAGCGGCGCGGGGCGGTCGTCCACGCCTGGGGACGGGCCGCGATGCTGGCCGCCCGGACGGCCGGGGTGCCGGCGGGGCGGCTCGTCGTGTCTGGCCTGTTCCGCTCCGGGGATAAGGTCGGCTGGATGGACCGCTGGCTCCTGTCCGGGACGCGGGCCGTCGCGTTCACCGGCCGCGACGCCGACGCCTACCGCTCCGCCGGCTGGAAGGGCGCGCGCGTCGCGCGCGTTCGGCCCGGGCTGCCCGATCCGGGCGAGGCGACGCAGACGCCGCTGCCCGGCGTGCCGGACGACGTCGAGGTGCTCCTCGGCCTGGGGCCGCTCGACCTGCGCAAGGGCTTCCGCGACGCGATCTACGCCCAGGAGATGCTCCGCTATCTCGACGAGCGCCGCCGGCTGATCCTGGTCGGCGAGGGCGATGGCCGGGAGGCGCTGGAGGCCCTCGTCGAGGCGTTCGGGGCCGGCGGGTCGATCCTGTTCCCCGGCTGGCAGGCCGACCTCGGGCCGTGGCTCGGCCGGGCCGACCTCGTCCTCGCCCCGGCCCTCGGGGCCGGCGGCGTGTACGCCGTCCTCGACGCGATGTTCGCCGGACGGGCCGTCATCGCCGCCCGGACGGCCGACCTCGCCGAGGTGATCGCCCCCGGCGAGACCGGCGTCCTCGTGCCGGCCAGCGAGCGGATGCAGCTGGCCCGGGAGTGCCGGTTCCTGCTCCAGGACGCCCCGCGACGCGAGGCCCTCGGCCGGGCGGCGCGCGAGGCGGCCCAACGGACCTGGGCGCTTGAGCCGCTGGCGGCTACGCTGCGGGAGGTGTATGCTCAGGTCGGGTGAGCGCACCGGCTCGCCGAGGAAGGTACCATGAAGCTCGTCCTCCCCAGCCTCGGCTGGCACGTCAAGTTCAAGCGCGAACTCCACGAGTACTACGACGGCCCGCTCGGCAACCAGATCGAGAAGGCCAACTCGAACATCCTGGAGGAGCCCTACGACGAGGCGATCCTCAGGAGCGACGCCGACGTCGCCGCGTTCGTCTCGGCCGGCGCGACGCGCTGGGTCCGCTCCGTCTACTACTGGACGAACCACACCAACATCGACTTCCCGGAGGATAGCGCGGGCAAGGTGATCGACGTCTGCATGGGCCGGGCGCTCGTCTTCCAGGACCGGGACGCCTGCCTCGACGAACTGGCCCGGATGTACGAGCCGGTCGCCTGGCTGCGCGGGATCGCCACTGCCGGCCCGCCGACCGCCCGGCCGCTCGCGGTCGCGGTCCTCGACGGCGACCGCGAGACGCTCGCCGTCCTGGCCGACGCCCTGGAGGATGCCGACCACCCCCGCGCGGCGGACTTCCGCGCCCTGGCCGACGCCGAGGCCGGAAAGAAGCCGAGGAAGAAGGCCAGGAAGCCGGCAAAGGCCGCCCCGGTCGCGACCGCCCAGGAGGTCGTCCTCGTCGGCGGCTTCCCGGCGAGTGGCAAGTCCACCCACACGCGATCCTTCCTGGAACGCGGCTACGAGCGCCTCAACCGCGACGAGCGCGGCGGCACGATGGACGGCCTGCTCCGCCCGCTCGCCGAGCTGCTCGCCGCCGGCAAGTCGGTCGTCCTCGACAACCTCTTCGCGACGAAGGAGGGCCGGGCCCCGTTCGTCGCGGCCGCCCGCAAGGCCGGCGTGCCGGTGCGGTTCCTGCTGATGGGCACCGGCCTGGAGGACGCCCAGTTCAACGCGTCGCTCCGCATGTTGGAGACGCACGGCCGGCTGCTCATGCCCGAGGAGCATAAGCAGGCCGCATTCAAGAAGGATCCCGGCCTCTTCCCCGTCCACGTCCTCTACAAGTACAAGAAGGACTTCGAGAAGCCGACGACCGCCGAGGGGTTCGCCTCGGTCGAGACGGTGCCGTTCGAGCGCCGCTACCCGGCCGACTGGACGAACAAGGCCGTCCTGTTCGACCTCGACGGCACCCTGCGCGAGAGCACCGGCGCGGAGAAGTACCCGACGAAGCCGAGCGAGGTGAAGGCGTTCAAGGACCGGGCCGGCAAGCTCCGAAAGCTCCGCAAGGACGGCTACTTGCTTCTCGGCGTCTCGAACCAGTCCGGCGTCGCGAAAGGAAAACTGACAAAGGAAGACGCCGAGAAGTGCTTCGCCGAGACGGCGAAGCAGCTCGGCGTCAAGTTCGAGGCGGTCGCGTACTGCCCGCACGCGGTGCCGCCGATCAGCTGCTATTGCCGCAAGCCGAACCCGGGCCTCGGCGTCCAGCTCTTGTGGACGTACAAGCTCGACCCGCGGAAGTGCCTCGTCGTCGGCGACCTCGGCACCGACCGCTCGTTCGCCGAGCGGTGCGGCATCCCGTTCGTGGACCAGGCGGAGTTCTTTTCGTGACGGTCAGCGTCTGCCCTGGAGCAGCTCCTTCAGCTCCAGCGTCCGCAGCGGCCCCGCCGACGACGGCGTCTTGCCGTAGGCGAGGTGCAGCTTTAGCGTCGCCGGTTCGAACACCATCGTCTGGAGCGTCAGCTCGCCGAGGTGGGCCTGGTGCAGGTGGTGGTGCAACTCCTCGACGCCGACCTTGTCCTTCACCTCGCGGACCCGGCTCAGGGCGTTGAAGCGGTCGAGCGTGTAGGCGACGTTGTCCGGCTTCTCCGGGGCGAGGCCGACGTCGCAGAAGTGGTTCGTGCAGATCGCCAGGCCGTCGATGCTCGTCCGCTTGACGACCTTGTCCGGCGACACCTCGAACACGGCGACGCCCGTCTTGTCGGCGACGATCAGGTTGTTCAGCGACGTGCGCTTCATCCCTTGCAGGGCCTTGAACGCCTCGTCGATCGTCGTGCAGTCCTCCAGGAGGCGGCGGTAGTTGATCGCGTAGGGGACCGCCTCGGCGTTGAACGGCCGCTCGCCCGGCTTGACCTCGACGACCTCGAGGATGGCGACCGCCAGGCCGGCGTCGTTCATGCCGGACAGGCAGCCGACCAGGCCGGGGAAGCCGACCGCGGCGAAGGCGTGCTTGCCCTTCGGCTTGTAGACCGTCACCAGCGTGTAGTGGTGGACGTAGCCGAGCGGCGGATAGTCGAGGTTGCGGCCGAGCAGCGGCGCGCCGGTCTTGCTCTTACCGGCCTCGACCAGGACGCCGGAGCAGGCGAAGAACTTCTTCAGGTCGAAGATTGTGTTCCCGACGATGAGCGTGTCGAGATCGACGCCGCTCGCCTTGCTGAGCGCCTCTAGCTCCTGCTTCGACGCGGCCGGGAACTGGGTCGTGTACATGCCCTTGCCGAGCGTGACGACCAGCGGCCAGAACCGCTCCGCCCCGAAGAGGTTCATCAGCTCCTTCGGGTAGGCCATCGCCCGCTTGCCGGGGGCCATCGCGAGCTTGCCGACCGCGTCACCGATCTCAGCCGGCGTCCCCTCGACGACGAGGACGGGCAACTCGTTGACGAACTTCAGCTCGCCGGTGCCGTGCTTGCCCTCGGTGTAGCGGAACGGCGGCTTCTCCGGCTCGGCTCCGACGAGGACGAGCGGCGAAATCAGCAGGAGGCAGAGTGCCAGGCGTGAGCGCAGCATGACGATCCGTTCCCTCGCGACCTCCGGACGACGGGCCAGCCCGCCGCTATATCCTACCCGGCCGGGGTGGCGAAGTCAGGCCCAGTCCCGGCCGGGAGGGCGACGCATGGCGGTAGCGGTCCTGGGAGCGAACGGCCAACTCGGACGCGACCTCGTCCCGCGTCTCGCCGGGCCCGTCGTCCCGCTCGGCCGGGCCGACGCCGACCTGACCGACCCGGCCGGGCTCCGGGCCGTCCTCGAACGACACCGGCCGAGCGTCGTCGTCAACTGCGCCGCGTACAACCTCGTCGATCGGGCCGAGAACGAGCCGGAGGCCGCCTTCCGCGTCAACGCCTTCGGCGTCCGCGACCTGGCCGGCATCTGCCGCGACCTCGGCGCGGTCCTGGTCCACTTCAGCACCGACTACGTCTTCGGCCTCGACGCCGACCGCACGACGCCGTGGGCCGAGACGGACGCCCCCGGCCCGGTCAGCGTGTACGGCTCCAGCAAGCTGGCCGGGGAGTACTTCGTCCGGTCGATCTGCCCCGGACATCTGGTCGTCCGCACCTGCGGCCTCTATGGCCGGCACGGCGTCGGCGGGAAGGGGACGAACTTCGTCGAGACGATGCTCCGCCTCGCCGGCCAGGGGCGGCCGCTGCGCGTCGTTGCCGACCAGGTCTGTGCGCCCAGTTATACGGTCGATGTCGCCGAGACGACGGCGGCCCTGCTCGCCGCCGGGGCGCGCGGCCTGGTCCACGTCGTCAACCCGTGCGGCTGCAACTGGTTCGAATTCGCCCGGACGATCTTCCAGATGGCGGCCGTCACAGCCGACCTGACGCCGACCTCGACCGCGGAGTACGGTGCCCCGGCCGCCCGGCCGCGCTACAGCGTCCTCAGCGTCGAGGGGCTCTCCCGGCACGGCATCGCCGCGCCGCGCCGTTGGGATGACGCCCTGCTAGATTACCTGAACAGCCGAACCGTCCCAGAATAACTAACCGCTTCATTTGTCATTCCCAGTTCGTGAGGTATACTTGCGCGGACACTCCCCCACCCCCTAACCGAACGCACCCTCCCCGGCGGCGAGGCGGGCCTTCGAATGAGCAGCGAGCATCCCACCATGGCTGACGCGACCCTGAGCGAAAGCAGCAAGACCGAACGGCGCAACTCCTCGACCGAGCGCCGCAAGCGGAACGTCCCCGTCGCGGTCGAGCGCCGCGGCGGCAAGGACCGTCGCGCCGAGCGCGGCGAACGCCGCCGGCAGGTCGATCCGACCACGTGCGAGAAGGAGTACTCCGACGAGGAGATCGTCTTCATGCAGGCGATCGAGCTGTACAAGCGCTGCAACCGCCGGCCGTTCCCGACCTGGAGCGAGGTGCTTGAAGTCCTGCACGCCCTCGGCTATCGTAAGGTCGAGGAAGCGACGGCCCTGCCCGGACTCCCCGTGACGCCGGCCGCCCGTTCCTCGTGAACGGGTCACGCCGGGCATGACGCACGTCCTCTTCGTCGGCGGCCGGATCGTCCTCGAAGACCGCGTCCTCGACGGAGGGGCGCTCGAGGTCCGATCCGGCCGAATCGCCGCCGTCCATCCAACCGTGCCCGCCAACCTTCCCGGCGTCGCCCGCGTCGATCTCAACGGCGGGCTCCTGCTGCCGGGCTTCGTCGATCTGCACATCCACGGCGGCGACGGGGCCGACTTCATGGACGGCCCGTGGGAGTCCTTCCCGACCGTCTGCAAGGCCCACCTCCGCCACGGCACCACCAGCCTGCTGCCGACGTCCTGCGTCGCGACCCACGAGCGCATCCTCACCTTCTTGAAACACACCCGGCGCGCGATGACCGAAGGCACCGGCGGGGCACGCGTCCTGGGCGCGCACCTGTACGGGCCGTACTTCGCCGAGCCGGCGAAGGGCTGCCACCCGGCCGGGGCGATCCGGCCGCCGACGCTGCCGGAGTACGGCCAGTACCTGGAGTTCGCCGACGCCGTCGCCACGGCGACCGTCGCGCCGGAGCTGCCCGGCGCGGAGGACTTCGTCCGGGCGTGTCGGGCGCGCGGCGTCGTCTGCACGATGGGCCATTCGCACTGCACCTGGGACCAGGCCGAGGCGGCGATCGACTGGGGCGTCACGCACGTCGATCACCTGTACTGCGCCATGTCCGACCGGGCCCGCCTCCGCCAGACTCAGACGTTCCCGATGCGCGGCGGCCTGCTCGAAGCGACGCTGCACTTCGACGAACTGACGACCGAGGTGATCGCCGACGGCAAGCACCTCGCGCCGGAGCTGCTTCGCCTGGCGTACCGCTGCAAGGGGCCGGACCGGCTCGCCATCGTGACCGACGCCAGCCGGGCGCTCGACATGCCGGACGGCCACTACGTCTTCGGGCCGCCGGAGGACGGGTCGCCGTTCTGGAAGCGCGACGGCGTCGGCGTGACGCCGGACGGCCTGGCCCTGGCGTCGAGCGTCGTCGGCCTCGACCACATGCTGCGCGTCACCCTCGCGGCGACGAAGGCCCCGCTGCCGGACGTGGTGCGCATGGCGAGCCTGACGCCGGCCCGCATCGCCGGACGCGACCGGGACATCGGCAGCCTCGCCGCCGGGAAGCGCGCCGACCTCGTCTGGATGCGGCCGGACCTGTCCGTCCTCGAGGTGTGGCTCGACGGCGAGCCGGCGTACCGATCTTCAGAGTAGCCATCACGCTCCGCGTGATGGTCTTCGTCTTTCCGACCCCATCACGCGGAGCGTGATGACTACCTTCCGAGGCCCCCATGCTCCCCCTGCTCCTGTGCCTCCTCGCGACGGCGGACACCGCCCCGGAACGCACCCACACGCCGACGCTCGACGACTACTACACCCTCGTCACGCCGACGGAGATCGCCCTGTCGCCGGACGGGACGCAGCTCGCCTACGTCCAGGCGGCGTGGGCGGCGGACAAGGACGGCCGGGTCAACACGCTCCGGGTCGCCGAGGTCGCCACCGGCAAGGTGCGCGTTCTGCTCGACGGCAAGCCGAGCCCGCATGGCCTGCGCTGGACGAAGGACGGCGCGACGCTCCTCTTCCTGGGCAACGTCGAGAAGCGCGGCTCACAGGTGTGGCAAATCTCAACGGCCGGAGGCCCGGCGAAGCCGATCACCGACCTCGACGGCGGCGTCCGCGCCTTCGACCTGTCGCCGGACGAGAAGGCCCTCTACGCCCTGAGCGACGCGCCGCTCGTCGATCCGACGTTCGCCGAGTTGCGCAAGGAATTCGCGAAGCTGGAGTACGGCACCGGCGGCAAGAAGCGGACCGCCCTGTGGCGGCTCGACCGCGCCTCGGGCAAAGGCGAGAAGCTCCTCGACCAGCCGTTCTACCTCCACGAACTGGCCGCGTCGCCGGACGGGAAGCGGATCGCCCTCATCGTCGCCCCGGACGACAGCGTCGCCGCGTTCGAGGGCCGGTCGTATGTCGGCCTGTTCGACCTGGCGAGCAAACAGGTCCGCCGCGTCCCCGACGAGGCGATCCGCAAGGCGTCGGCGTCGAAGTACCCGTGGCTGGAGAAGCTCGCCTGGTCGCCGTCGGGCAAGGCGCTCGCCTACGGCGTCATCCACGACGCGTTCCCGTGCGAAGTGGTCCTCGTCGAGGGCGAGGGAGACGCCGTCACAGTCCGCAAGCTGCCCCGGCCGATGCAGGACGACAACCCGTCGTGCGAGGTACACGTCCGCGGCTACGGCTCGCCGCTGGAGTGGCGGTCGGAGTCGGAACTGGTCCTGCTCGCCGACCTGCGCGGCCGGACCGCCGCGATGGCCGCCGACACGAAGTCGGGCAAGTGGGCGCGCCTCACCCCCGGCGACGTCGCCGTCGGGGCGTTCTCGCTCGCCGGCAAGAAGGCGGCCTACGTCCTCGGCACGCCGTCGGCGTTCCCGGACCTGTACGTCCAGGACGGGGCCGGCGAGGCGAAGCCGCTGCCGACGCTGAACCCGCAGGTGGCGAAGTGGAAGCTGCCGACGTTGAAGGTCGTCCGCTGGAAGGGCCACGGCGGCGTCGACGTCGAGGGCATCCTGGAGATCCCGGCCGGCCGCAAGGACGGCGAGAAGGTGCCGCTCGTCGTCGCGATCCACGGCGGGCCATCGACGTGCAGCACGGTCGGCCTGATCTGGTCGCTCAACGGCGGCCTCTACCTGTCGAGCAAGGGCTACGCGGTCCTGTATCCGAACTACCGCGGCTCGACCGGCTATGGCGACGCGTTCCTGCTCGGCCTCAACGGCAAGGAGAACGAGGCCGATGTCGGCGACATCCTCGCCGGGGCCGAGGCTATGGTCAAGGACGGCGTCGCCGACCCGGACCGGATGGCGATCATGGGCTGGAGCAACGGCGGCTACCTGACCAACTGCGCCATCACGAAGACGACCCGCTTCAAGGCGGCGATCAGCGGGGCGGGCATCATCGACCACGTCATCGAGTGGGGCCTGTCCGACGAGCCGGCGTACCCGATGGTGTTCAAGAAGGACCAGACGCCGTGGCAGGCCCCGGAGGTGTACCGGGCGTCGTCGCCGGTGTGGGGCCTGGGCAACGTCAAGACGCCGACGCTCTTGCACGTCGGGTCGAACGACGAGCGCTGCCCGCCGGGGCACAGCAAGCTCGTCTATCGGGCGCTGAAGGACTACCTCGACGTGCCGACGGAGCTGATCGTCTACCCGGGCGAGCCGCACGGCCTGCAGAAGGGCAAGAACCGCAAGGCGAAGTTCGCCTGGGACCTGGCCTGGCTGGAGAAGTGGCTGCGGTGACGCCCTCCCGCGATCACGAATCGGCGAAAGTCCCCTGGCGGGATCGTCGCGCGCCGTCTATGATTGACGAATGTGTGTGAGTGCGCGAAGGCCCGATCCCGAGAGGAGCGTGTATGGCGAAAGAAGAATCGATCCTGGTCCAGGGCAAGGTGGTCCAGGCCCTGGCGAACACGCAGTTCCGCGTCAAGCTCGACACCGGCCATGAGATCGTCGCCCACATCGCGGGCAAGATCCGCCGGAACTTCATCCGCATCCTGCCCGGCGACATCGTCACCGTGGCGATCTCTCCGTACGACCTGAACAAGGGGCGCATCACCTACCGTGGGCCGTTGCGGCGCAACGATCCGCCCCCCGAGTAGGCCTCCTCCCGACCTCGATCAACCGTCGCAGCGGGGCCGTCGGCCCCGCTCCGGGGCGGTGCCCCCCTTCACGCTGAACCTTCCCGCTCCAGCACCAGCGTACTCCACAGCGACGGGTCCTCCGCGACGGGGAACTCCGCGCCCGGCACGCTCAGGCTCTGCTCGCCCTTCTCCTGGTCGCGCACGACGTAGTGGAAGCCGAGCCGGGGGAACTGCTCCGGGTCGAAGCCGGTCAGCACCTCCGCCGGCAGGAACACCTCCAGCCGGTAGCCGCCCGCCTGGCGGTGGAAGCGGTACGGCACCGCCTCCTCGTCCGGCAGCGGCGCGTCGGCCGTCGCCCGGTTGATCTTCATCGGCACGAACGCCGGCTCATCCTTCTCCGGCCCTCCGCCGGTCGGCAGGAAGTGGAACTGGTGGCACGTCCTACTTGCCCGGTGGCTCGTCCGGCCGTCGCGCGTGTCGATCCAGAGCGAGACGCGGTCGGAGAGCAGGACGCGCGTCGTGTCGCCGACGGGCGGCTCGTCCTTGCCGGTGACGGCGAACTGGAAGGCGAGGCCGGCCTCGTTCCAGCCGAGGCGGACCTCGACAAATGGTTCGCGACCGTCGAGGCCGGCCAGGCACGGCAGCCGGCACGCCTCGGGCAGGTCGAGCAGGTCGCCGTCGTCGTCCTCGAGCGGGACGCCGGCGACGTGGCGGCACGGGAACGCGACGTTGACGAGGAAGCGGTGCGGGATCAGCGTCATGCCGGGGAACTCCAACGTGGGGCGACCGTCCTCGGTCGCCTTCGGGTCGAAGAGGCGACCGAGGACGGTCGCCCCACGGGAAACCGGATCACCGCGCCCCGACCAGCTCGGACGGCTTGAGCAGGCTGCGCTCGATGACCTCCTTCGCCCGGTCGAAGACCGGGTCCCAGACGACCTCCGGCTTGCCGTCGCGGAGGCAGTCGCGCAGCTTCTCGAGCGTGTTGCGGGCCATGTGCGGGCAGATGTTGCACGCGCAGCTGATGCCCGGCACGCCGTGGAAGCGGTGCTGCGGGTAGCGGCTCTGCAGCTGCCACATCATGTTCGCCTCGGTCGCGACGAGGAAGTCGGTCGGCTCGTCGAACTTGCCGACGTAGCGGACCATCGCCTCGGTGCCGCCGACGAAGTCGGAATGCTCGCGGATGTTGGCCGGGCACTCCGGATGCGCGATCGTGACCGCGTCGGGCAACTTGCGCTTCTGGGCGAGCAGGTCGCCGACGGAGAAGATCTCGTGGACCATGCACGCCCCGTCCCAGAGGATCATGCGCCGGCCGGTCACCTCCTGGAGGTACTGGCCGAGGTGGCGGTCCGGGGCGAAGAGGATCTCGTACTCGGCCGGGACGCGGCGGATGATCTCCTCGGCGTTGCCGCTGGTGACGATCCAGTCGGACAGGGCCTTCACCGCGGCGGTGCTGTTGATGTACGTCACCGTCTGGAAGCGCCGGCCGTTGATCCGGAGCATCTCCTGGTAGCGGGCGAGCTTCGGCGCGGGGCAGCTGTCGGCGAGCGAGCAGCCGGCCTTGAGGTCGGGCATCAGGACGCGCTTGGTCGGGTTGAGGATCTTCGCCGTCTCGGCCATGAAGTGGACGCCGCAGAAGACGATCGTGCCGGTGGTCACCTTCGTCGCGGCCCGGGCGAGGTTGAGGCTGTCGCCGGCGTAGTCGGCGAGGGCCTGGATCTCGCCGTCCTGGTAGTAGTGGGCGAGGATGGTCGCGTCCTCGCGCTTCTTGAGCGCCTTGATCTCATCGACGATGTCGTGCATGGGAGCGGTCCTTGTTTTTAATGTGGCGGAGGCCAACCCACATCCAGCAGTTAGAGACGGCCTTGCGTCTGTACCTTCATTGTATGCACACGTCCACCGAAAAATGCGGAATCGGGTTTGCTCGCCTTGGTTCTTGACCGCCGCCCCCCGGGGGATTAGGATGCTCGAATGGTGGCGAGTGCGCCTCGTCCCCACCCGCCGTTGACCCCGCCAGCCGACCCGCCCCCCGCCGGACCGCCGGCCGCTTTCCGCTACCTGGGGAGTCGCACATGACGCGTGCCCTGCTTCGCCGTGGCCCTCTCGGGCTGCTGCTCACCTTCGCCGTGGCCGCGATGCTGCCCGCGCCGACGCCGCTGCCGGCCCAGCCGCAGCTCGACTCGGCCCTGCCGGTGCCGCGCCTGCTCACCCTGTTCGCCTGCGGCGGCAAGGCCGGCTCCACCCTCGAAGTCACCTTCGGCGGCACCGACCTCGAAGAGCCCGAGAAGCTCGTCTTCAGCCACCCCGGCATCAAGGCGGACATCATCCTCCCGCCGCCGCCGATGGTCGATCCGAAGAACCCGCCCAAGGAGGCCCCGCCGAAGCCGCAGCCGACCAAGGCCAAGGTCACCATCGCCGCCGACGTGCCGCCGGGCTTCTACGACGCCCGCCTCGTCGGCAAGTGGGGCGTCAGCAACCCGCGCATCTTCGTCGTCGGCGACCTCGACGCGGTCGAGGAGAAGGAGCCGAACAACGACCTGCCCCAGGCCCAGAAGGTCGCCGTCGGCGCGACGATCGACGGCAACATCAACCCGGCGACCGACGTGGACTACTTCCAGTTCGCCGGTAAGAAGGGGCAGCGCGTCCTGGCCGTCGCCCTGGCGTCGAGCATCGACAGCCGGGCGACGCCGGCCCTGGAACTGTACACCCTCGCCGGCAAGCTCCTGGCCAACAACCGCAACTACGGCGACAACGACGCCCTCATCGACGTCGTCCTGCCGGAGGACGGTGAGTACTACGTCCGCCTCTACGGCTTCACTCACACGGTCGGCAACGCGGAGCACTTCTACCGCCTGTCGCTGACGACCGGGCCGTGGATCGACGCCGTCTTCCCGTGCGTCGTCGAGCCGGGCAAGACGACCAGCCTGACCGTCTACGGCCGGAACCTGCCCGGCGGCCAGCCGGCCGGCCTGACCGACAACGGCGCGGCCCTGGAGAAGATCACTGTCCCGTTCTCGCCGCCCGGCGACGAGGCGAGCAAGCTCCGCATGACGACCGCCGGCCGGATCACGCCGGGTCTCGCCGGCCTGCCCGGCGTCGGCTTCACGGTCAAGAACGGCAACCTCACGTCGAACGACTTCCCGCTGACGTTCGCGACGGCCCCGGTCGTCCTCGACGCCGAGGGCCAACGCAAGGAGGACGCCCCGCAAGAGATCCCGGTCCCGTGCGAGGTGGCCGGCCACCTGCTCAAGAAGGGCGAGCGCGACTGGTACGCGGTCAACCTCAAGAAGGGCGACGCGGTCAACGTCGAGCTGCTCAGCGACCGGCTCGGCGCGCCGACGTTCATGGCGTTCGCGATCCGCAAGGCCGGGGCGAAGAACGTCCTGTTCGAGTCGCAGGACAACCCCGAAGTCGTCGCCAACCGCTTCTACGCCCGGACGGAGGACCCGGCCCCGTATCGGTTCACCGCCCCGGAGGACGGCAAGTACCTCGTCCTGGTGCAGAACCGCCTCGGCGACCTCGCCGCCGGGCCGCGTCGTTTCTATCGGCTGCGGCTGACGCCGGACCGGCCGGACTACCAGCTCGTCCTCCAGGCGGCGGCGAACACCCGGCCGGAGGCCGGCACGCTCGTGCCGGGCGGCCGGCAGCTGCTCAGCGTCATGGCCCTGCGCAAGGACGGCTTTACCGGGGACATCGACCTGTCGGTCGAGGGCCTGCCGGCCGGCGTCTCCTGCCCGAAGACGACCTTGCCGGCAGGGATGAAGGCGACCTACCTCGTCCTCCAGGCCCCCGCCGGGGCGTCGAACGCCCTGGCCGACGTCAAGGTCAAGGGCGCCGCCCAGATCAACGGCAAGCCGGTCGTCCGCGAGGCGATCCCGGCGAGCATCGTCTGGCCGATCCCCCAGCCGCAGAACCTCAGCCCGGCGATCGCCCGCGTGGCGCGCTCCTTCCCGGTCGCCGTCCGCGCCGGCGACTCGGCCTGGGACCTGGCCGGCACCTTCGACAAGGCGGCCGTCGTCCAGGGCGACAAGGCGACGCTGACCGTGAAGGTGAACCGGCTCTGGAAGGACCTGAAACAGCCGATCCAGGTCCAGACCCTGGCCGGCGACCTGCCGGCCGGCCTGACGTTCAACAACAACCAGCCGGTCAACGTCGCCCCGGACAAGAACGAGGCCCCGCTCCCGGTCGTCGTCGGGGCGAATACGCCGCCGGGCGTCTACCAGGTCGTCCTGCGGTCGTCGGCCCAGGTGCCGTACAACAAGGACCCGATGGCGAAGCAGAAGCCGAACACGAACGTCCTCGTCCCCGGCCCGGCCCTGACGTTCGAGGTGCTGCCCAAGAGCCTGGCCAAGGTCACCCTCTCGACGAACGCCCTGAACGTCAAGCAGGGGGCGCAGGGCGAGATCGGCGTCAAGCTGGAACGCCAGTTCGGCCACGGCGGCGAGTTCAAGGCGGAGGTCGTCCTGCCGCCGAACACGGCCGGGGTACAGTTCGAGCCGCTCGTCATCCCGGCCGGCAAGGACGAGGGCAAGCTCGTCGTCAAGGTGCCGCAGGACGCCAAAGAAGGGCCGCGCGGCAACCTGCTGCTCAAGGCGACGACGCTCTACGGGGAGAAGAAGGTCCCCGTCGCTCAGGACTCGCCGGCGTTCACGATCAATGTGACGAAGTGACAACGCTCCGGGGACAAGAAACAGCCCCCTCACGGGGCCGCTCGCCACAGAGGTACCGATGCGCTCGCTACTCGTCGTCTGCTGTACGTTGTCCGCCCTGGCGTCGCCCCTGCGGGCTCAGGAGGAGCCCCGTCCGAAGGGGGCCGAGCCGGTCAAGGTCGTCGAGGTCAAGCGGGCCGACCCGGTCCTGTACGACAAGGACGTCGAGCCGATCCTGGTCAACAAGTGCCTCTTCTGCCACAGCGGCATCAAGAAGGAGGGCAACCTCGACCTCGCCACCTACGAGACGCTCATGAAGGGCGGCAAGAAGGGGCCGCCAGTCGTCGCCGGCAACGCCGCCAAGAGCCTGCTCTACGGCACCTGCGGTAAGACGGTCAAGCCGTGGATGCCGCCCAAGAGCGAGGAGCCGCTCTTGCCGGAGGAGTTGGCCCTGATCAAGCTCTGGATCGACCAGGGCGCGAAGGCCCCGGCGACGGTCCGGCCGACCCGGCCGGTCGTCGTCGTCTCGGTGCCGCCGGCGATGGTCGTCCCGGTGCGCGGCGTGGCGATCAGCCCGGACAAGGGCACCGTCGCCGCGGCGCGCGGCAACCAGGTCCACGTCTACGACGCCGGTGCCGGCACCTACGTCCGCAGCATGAAAGACCCCGAGCTGAAGGCCGCGGACATGAAGCCGGTCGAGGGGGCGCACCTCTCGCTGGTCGAGTCGCTCGTCTACAGCCCGGACGGCAAGTACATCGCGACGGGGGCGTTCCGCGAGGTGTCGATCTGGGACGCCCAGACCGGCGAACTGCGGCACCGCCTGAAGGACTTCGCCGACCGGGTGACGGCCCTGGCGTTCTCGCCCGATAGTAAGATGCTCGCGACCGGCGGCGGCGCGCCGACGGAGGACGGCGAACTGCGCGTCTACGAGGTGCCGTCGGGCAAGCTCGTCGTCGAGGTGAAGAACGGCCACAGCGACACGGTGTTCGGCGTCTGCTTCAGCCCGGACGGCAAGATGCTCGCCTCGGCCGGGGCGGACAAGTTCGTCAAGACGTGGGAGATCCCGGCCGGCAAGCTGGTCAAGTCGTTCGAGGGCCACACGGCCCACGTCCTCGACGTCGGCTGGCGCGGCGACGGCAAGTTCCTCGCCTCGGGCGGGGCGGACAACGTCGTCAAGATCTGGGACTTCGAGAAGGGCGAGCAGGTCCGGACGATCAACGCCCACGCCAAGCAGGTGACCCGGCTGCTGTTCGTCGGCAAGTCGAACAACCTGGTGACGTGCGGCGGCGACCAGGCGGTCAAGCTGTGGAACTCGGACAACGGCGGCAACCAGCGGACGTTCGCCGGCAGCGCCGACTTCCTGTACGCCCTCGGCGTGAGTGCGGATGGCGCGATCGTCGCCGCCGGCGGCGAGGAGGGCGTCGTCCGGCTGTACAACGGCACGAACGGCACCCTGATCAAGACGCTCCTGCCGCCGGGGGCGGCGGAGCCGAAGAAGCCGTGACGCCCGCGTCGTAACCCTGCTGCCGCCGCCGGGCGTTCGGGAAGACGTCCGGCAGCCCCCGCCGCACCAGGCCGCTCCGCAGCATCTCGACGTGCTTCCAATACGGCCGGGGCATGTCCAGCCCCAGGTCGGTCAGCGCCCGGCCGAGCAGGGACCGGAAGTCCTCGTCCGTCCGGGCGGTGCCCTCCTCCGCCTCCAGTGCGAGGGCGCGCTTCAGGGCCAGCAGCTTGACCACCTCCGGCAGCGCGCTGAACGGGTGGCTCGCCATGTCCGGGTCCTTGCTCCGCGGCGGCAGCGTCCCCTTGAGCAGCAGCCGCAGCGAGAAGGCGAGGCCGTCCGGCAGCAGGGCGAACTTGCCGGCGTAGCGCTCCAGGCCGCGGTTGTTCGGCTGGTAGCTCGCCCCGTCGGCGAGCGGGATGCGGTCCGCCCCGGTCAGGGCGACCTTCGCCAGGCCGAGCAGCCGCACCGCCATCGGGGCCGGTTCACGACCGGTGAGTCCGTCCCACTCCGCATCGGTCAGCGCCGCCCGGCCGCGACGGAAGACCTCTTCCACGAGAGCGACTAACTCCGCCAGCGCCTCGGCGACGATCGGCCGCGGCGCGACGATCGACCGCGCGCGGATCGCCCCCTCTTCCTCGGTCAACTGGAGCAAGGCGACCGGCGGCTGCGTGCCGAGGAGCCGCCGCAGTGTCGTCGGCGCGACGGTCGCCTCGTCCGGGTCGTCCTCCGCCTCGACGAGGTCGTCGCCGTCGCGGTCGTCGAAGTCGTCCACGTCCGGGCTCGGCCCGGCGGTCCCGGCGGCCGGCACCGGTTCGAACGTCTCCGGGTCGGCGAGCAGTTCCAGCTCGGTGCGTAGGCGCTGGCTCTGCTCGCGGGCCTGGGTGCGTTCCCGGCCGCGGTCGGTCGTCCGTCGCCGGCTCTGGTCGCGTCCCATCGTCAGCTCCGAAATGTTCGGCGGATGGCGTCTTCGAGCAGCGGCCCGTTCCACGTCAGGGCGGTCGGCCGGCCGTCGCGGGCGTCGGTCAGGTAGAGCAGGGCGTTGTCGGCCAGGCGCTGCAGGTCGCGCCAGTTCCCCGGCAGCGGGTGCGTCGCGAACAGTTCCAGCAGCCGCTGGCTGCACGCCCGCCAGTCGCCGTCCTCGGTGTACTCCAGGCCGCACCGTTCGCAGCGCCGCCGGAGCGTGAAGTCCCAGAACTGCCAGATCGTCTGGACGCCGTCGCGCTGGAACGTCCGGAACGCCGGCACGTCGATGACGATGCGCTCGAAGCGTTCGAGCAGGTCGGGGATCATCCTGTCGCGCCACGCCGGGTCGTTCGTCGCGACGACGAGGTCGAAGTCGGAGATGACGTCGTAGGTGGCCATCTTCGGCTTGTAGCGCCGGCTGCCGAGCGAGTCGAGGTTGAGCGGCCCCAGCAGCAGCGGCTGGAGCTTCCGGTCGAGGTGGTGGATCTCGTCGAGGAAGAGCGACCCGTGGTGGGCCTCGCCGAGCAGGCCGTCGTAGGCGTCGTCCGCCCCGGTCCACGAACCCTTCGACCAGCCGAAGAGCGTGTCGCGCAGCGTGTCGAGGTCGGCGAACTCCGACAGGGTGATCTTGACGAAAAGCCCCTCGACGCCGGCCTCGGGGAAGCGGACCCGAGGCTTGCCCTTCGCCGCCTTGCTCGCCGCCGGGGCGGGCAGCGTCGCCGCGCCGGTCACGCTGCGGTAGAACTGCCGCCGCTGGTGGTAGTACTCCGCCAGCGACGTCTTGCCGGTGCCGCGCTCGCCTTCGAGGAGGATCGGCAGGCCGAGGCAGGCCGCCTGTTCGATCTCGCGGCGGAGGCGGTCGTAGGGCGAGCCCTTCATCCCCTCGACGTTCAACGCCGCCTCTCCCGGGTTGACCGGCGTCACGCCCGACGGCGTCTTCTTTGGCGAGCCGGGAGCGTCAGCGACCGGAGGTCTTTCCGCCGTCTCCATCGGCTTCACCAGCGAGAGCACATCGACCGGGACGATGCGCAGCGGCGAGAAGGTCGGGTTGTCGGGCGTGTCGTTGGCGTCGAGGCCGCCGTCGCCTTGGACGAACTCGATCGTCGCGTGGGCCCGGCCGAGCGCGCCGCTCCAGCGGAGCATGAGCCAGCACGCCGCCATCGCCGCGGTGCCGGGGCTCAGGTTGACGACGATCCGCGCCGGGCCCGGTGTGCGGTTGCCTTTCCGCGAGCCGAACCCGAACGGGTCGTCGTCGAGCCAGCGGCGGATCGCCTTGTAGATCGCGTCGTAGTCGGTCGGGTCGCCGACGCCGGGGATCGGACAGAACTCGACCCGCTTGCGCGCGTCGGCGATGCCGCGCGCCTGGGCGACGGCGAGGAGCGTCTTCTGGGCGACCTCGTGCGGACGGCCGGGCGCGTCGGGTTGGTAGAGGAGGAACGCCCGCTCCAGGCCGGTGAGGCCGCGTGGCGACCGGGGATGGAACAGGGCGCTGAGCGTCGGCCCGACGTAAAGCCGGCCGGCCCCGTCCGGCAGCGGCAGGCCGGGCCAGGTGTAGCGGCCCATGCTCTTGTCGTTGACGACGAGCGGCTCCGCCTTGGCGACGAACGGCATCCCGGGCCACTGCGGATGGCTCGCCGGCAGGAACTCGACCGCCTGGCCCTCCAACTGGGCGGCGTGGCCGGGCTGGCACATCTCCCAGTTCGGCCAAGGGTCGGTGCGCTTGTCGAGCCACGACAGGTAGAAGACGCGCTCCGCCGGGCGCTCGTCGGGCCGTGCCGCCGTCCGTGCCATGAATCCCCCTCCCCACCCTCACCCTACCCGAAGGCAGGCAAGGAGACAAGAAGGCGGGCAAACGAGCGAATCTTGGCAGTCCGCAGAGTTCGCACGAGCTGTGAGGACGCCGACGGCACCGGGTGCCGGGTCGGCCGAGTCCGCAACCTTCGCACACCAGATGAGACAAGGCCGAACGACAGCCCCGAGACGCTGCCGGATCGAGCTGGCTTACCCACAAGGAGATCGACCCATGATGAGCCTGCTGCGCGTTTTCGCCGTCGGGGCGGTGCTGTTCGGCGTGAGCACCCCGGCCTGGGCCCAGTTCCCGGGCACGAACATCATCAACAACGGCAACAACAACATCAACGTCGTGCTGAACATCCAGGGGCCGCAGATCAACATCGGCCTGCCGCCGCTGCCGGGCCCGGGTTTCGGCCCGCCGCTGCCGCCTCCGGGGTTCGGCCCGGGGCTGCCGCCGCCCCCGCCGCCGGGCTTCGTCTCGCCGGCCCAGAACCTGATCTTCAACCAGGGCAACGGCAACTTCAACCAGATCCGGAACACCGGCCTGGTCGGCCCGGCGAACAACACGATCGTCAACGTCGGCCACGGCAACCGGAACGTCATCCGCAACCGCGGCTTTTGAGTGAGCCTGCCTGGTAACCCCGCAGGCCCATCCCGACCCCGGAGAGGGAACCCCCGGGGCCGCCGTGAACGGAGCGACGACCGGACGCGGCGGCCCTCCCCCCTCTCCGGGGCCCTTCTCCCACGAACCGCCCGATGAATCGCCCTTTGGTTCGCCCTTGGTTCGCCCCAACCTCGCCGCCCCGTGGCGGGCGGCGAGTTGTCGATAGGGGGCCGGCACGCCGGCCTCCACCGTCTCCCACGGCCCCCCGGAAATGCCCGTCCGGGGGGCCGACGGATTTCCCTTACCTTGACACGTCTACACCTTTGGAGATACACCTCATGTTGCGTTCTCTCACGGCCGTCCTGGTTGTCCTTGGCATGAGCCTGCCGGCCTTCGCTCAGTTCCCGTCCACCCAGATCATCAACGTCGGCAACGGCAACGTCAACCGGGTGACGAACATCGGCCCCGGCTTCCCGGTCGGGCCGGGGTTCCCGGTCGGTCCGGTCGTCGGCCCCGGCTTTCCGGGCTTCCCGGTCGGCCCGCAGAACCAGATCGTCAACGTCGGCAACGGCAACTTCAACTCGATCCGCAACGTCGGCTTCGGCGGGATGGGTGCCCAGAACTCGATCATGAACTTCGGCAACGGCAACGTCAACGTGATCCGCAACCGCTAACGGCGGCGACGCCCGGCCGGAGCCGCCCCGCTCCGGCCGGGCTTTTTCGCCGGCGCGAGCCGGCTCCCCAGATCTGGAAGAGAGGACCCCATGCAGATGCTCATCCACCCGGTCCGGCTGGCCGTCCTGGGCCTGGCGCTGGGCGGCGCGACGCTCGCCCTCGCGGGTGGCCCGCCGGGGACGCCGCCGACGGGTAACGTCAACGTCATCACCAACACCGGCAACGGCCGGTCGAACACCCTGATCGTCGAGGGCGGCAAATCGACCTTCATCCGCAGCGACGCGCCGCAGGCGACGCCGATGGCGGAAGCGCCGATGCCGGTGGTGCCGGCCGTCCCGGCGACGACCGACCAGCCGCCGATGCAGCCGGTCGAGCCGCAGCCCCAGCCGATGCCACAGCCGCAACCCCAGCCGATGCCGGAGCCGGCCCCGGTGCCGGTGCCGGAGATCGTCGTCCGCATCCCGGTGCCGCAGATCCCGGTCGGTCGCGGTCCGGTGATCGAGATCCCTGGCCTGCGCCTGCCGCAGGTCGAGATCCCGGCGATCCGCGTCCCGGCCGAGAAGGCGCTGATCCTGAACAACCCCGGCGGCGGCCGGACGATGATCTACAGCTCCGGCGGCGTCGGCAACACGTCGATCGTCACCGGCGGCGGCCAGACGGTCGTCGTCGGCGACGGCCTGGTCTACAAGGGCCGGGACAACCGCTTCTGGACAAAGTCGATGTTCAGCAAGGAGGTCGGGGCGACGGTGTACTACGACCCGCGGACGACGCTCTGGTTCCGCTACGTCGAGCGCGAGGACGCCTTCCGCCCGGTGCCGCAGATCGACACGGACGACGATTGACCAAACCACGCCTCGGCGTGAACCCCGCCCCCGGGCCCTGTGCCCGGGGGCGGCTTTTTTCCTTTTGGAGTGCGGCGATTCATCGCCGCAGTTGCCTTTCGTCTTCGTTTTTCTTTTCGCGACGCCGAGGCGACAACGAAGCGAAAAACCAATGAGGCGATGAATCGCCGCACTCCAAAACGGCTTACGCCGAGCGGCCAGCCAACGCCAGGCCGGCCTCGATAAACTCGTCGAGTTCGCCGCCGAGGACGGCCTGGGCCGCCGGCGTCTCGACGCCGGTGCGCAGGTCCTTTACCAGCGTGTACGGCTGGAGGGTGTAGCTCCGCGACTGGTGGCCGAAGGCGGCTTCGGCGTCGCCGCGGTATCCGGCCAGCTCGGCAGCGTGCTCCTGGTCGCGGCGTTGCTGCAACCGCGACAGGAGCAGCCGACGCGCGTTCGCCTCGTTGACCGGCTGGCTCCGCTCCGTCCGGCTCTCGGCCACGACGCCCGTCGGCTTGTGGATGAGCCGGACACCCGTCTCGACCTTGTTGACGTTCTGGCCGCCGGGGCCGCCGCAGCGGAACGTCTGCCGTTCGATCTGGTCGGGCTTCAGCTCGACCCCGGCGACGCGGTCGATCTCCGGCAGAACCTCGACCGCGACGAACGACGTCTGCCGCCGGTCCCGCGAATCGAACGGGCTGACGCGCGACAGGCGATGCACCCCGGCCTCGCCGCGGAGATGGCCGTAGGCGTACCGGCCGGTGACGTGCAGCACCGCGCTGCGGTAGCCGGCCGTCACGTTCGCCACCTCGTCGACGATCTCGACGCCGAAGCCGCGCCGGTCGGCCCAGCGGACGTACATCCGCAGGAGCATGCCGGCCCAGTCGCACGCCTCGGTGCCGCCGGCCCCGGCCTGGAGGTGGACGAAGGCGTTGCCTGCGTCGCGCGGCCCGACGAGTAGCACGGCCGGCATCGCATCGGCGAAGCGTCGCTCCGCTTCGGGCAAGAGCGATTGCAACTCCGCTTCGAGCTCCAGATCGTCGGCGCTGAGTTCGGCGAGGGTTTGCAGCTCGTCGCGCAAAAGGAGGAGATCCTCGACCGGGTGTAGGCGAGCGTTCAGACGCCGGAGCGTGTCGGCCGTGCCGCGACGGTCGGTCGCGTTCGGCTGCTCCAGCCGCGAGGTGAGCCGGCCGCGCTCGGCGACCAGGGAAGGGTGGTCAAAGAGAGCCCGTCAGCCAAAGAAGCCGCCGCTCGAACCGTCGCACACGCTCGACGAGCGTCCCGTTCATGACACGTCTCCGGGTTCCTGAAGTCGGGACAGCCCCGACCGCCCCAGGAACGCCGGAGACAGCGAAACGTGACAGGTCAACTCTTCTTCGCCTTCGACGCCTTGTAGCGCAGGTACGACTGGATGAACAGCTCTAGGTCGCCGTCGAGCACCGGCATGATCTGGGCCGTCTCCGCCTCGGTCCGCACGTCTTTCACCAGCGTGTACGGCTGCATGACGTAGTTGCGGATCTGGCTGCCGAACGACACCTCGCCCTTCTCGTCGTAGAGCTTCTCGACCTCGGCCATGCGCTTCTGCTGCTCGACGGCGTACAGGCGCGCCTTGAGCAGCTTCATCGCGTTGTCGGCGTTCTTGTGCTGGCTGCGCTCCGTCCGGCTCTCGGCGGCGATGCCGGTCGGCAGGTGCGTGAAGCGCACCCCGGACTCGGTCTTGTTCTGGTGCTGGCCGCCGGGGCCGCCGGAACGGAACGTGTCGCGCCGCAGGTCTTCCGGCTTGATCTCGATCTCGATCGTGTCGTCGATCTCCGGCAGGACGTCCACCGCCGCAAACGACGTCTGCCGGCGCGCCTGGGAGTCGAACGGGCTGATGCGCACCAGGCGGTGCACGCCGGCCTCGCTCTGGAGGTAGCCGTAGGCGTACTCGCCGATGACGCGCAGCGTCGCGCTGCGGATGCCGGCCTCCTCGTTGGGAAGCTCATCGACCAGCTCGACGGTGTAGCCGTTCCGCTCGGCCCAGCGCGTGTACATGCGGAGGAGGATGCTCGCCCAGTCGCACGCCTCGGTGCCGCCGGTACCGGCCTGGATCCGGAGGTAGGCATTGTTGCCGTCGGCCGGACCGCTGAGCATGGCACGCAGCTCGAAGTCCTCCATCTTTTTTTCGAGCGGGCCGAGCGAGCTTTCCAGCTCGGCCGCCATCGAGTCGTCTTCCTCGGCCATCTCAGCGAGGACCTCGAGGTCCGCGATCTGGCTGGCGAGGTCCTCGAACGGCTTGAGGGTGCCGTTGAGCGGCTTCATCTGGGCGATGGTCGCCTGGGCCTTCTCCTGGTTGTCCCAGAAGTTGGCGGCCCCCATCTTCTCGGCGAGGGCGTCGCGCTGCTTGGTCTTGCCGGCGACGTCAAAGAGAGTCCCGCAGCTGGGTGAGGCGGGTGACCAACTCGTCGGTTCGGCGGCGGAGATCCGGGTTCATGGCGTCCTCGCTGACACGGGGCGACGGTCTGTGTTCTGGGAGGATACCAGAAAGGCGGCGCGCTGGCGAGGCGACCCTGCCTCACGCCTTCGGCTTCTTACGGCCGCGCCTCGGAGCCTCGACGATCGGCACGCGCTCGAAGACACGGCGCACTGGCAGTTGCAGACCCGGTAGGACGTCACCGCCGTCGAGGGTGTCGTCCTCGGTGAGGGTGGTCCCCTCCTCCGGCTCGGTGTAGACGACCACGACCCGACGGCGCGGATCGACCTCCCAGACGAGGGGGGTGCCGGCGAGGAAGTATTCCTTGCGCTTGATCTGCATCTCGGCCCGGGTGTTGCTCGTGCTGAGCACCTCGACGGCGAGATCGGGGACCAGGTCGCTGATCGGGTCCATCGGCACCAGCCCACCCGGAAGCTTCTCTCGGTTGGTGAACGACACGTCCGGCATCCGGACCAGACCGCCCATTAAGCGGACCGGCCCGTCGGCCCCGATGAGTTCCCCGAGGTCGTTCGGATCGACGAAGTGGCCGAGTAGCCGGCCGATCCACAGGGCGAGGGTCGCTTCGGGGAACCCCATGACCTTCTCCACCAGGGCCCCGTCGACCAGTTCGCAGAGGGTATCGTGCCGGTCGTTTACCCGGATCAGGTCGTCCTCGGTGGCGGTGCCGGGCGGCGGGTCGAGCAGGATCCGCGCCGGGTCGATCCCGCCGAGGCGGGCGATCAGGTCGGCCACGGTCCGGCGCGTCGCGGTCGGGGCCCCGGTGGACATGACGGCTCCCTCCGGCCTGGGAATGGAAGAACCCCGGGCATTATCGCCCGGGGTCCTCCGTGGTTCAATCCCGGTCACCGCCCCGGCCCGAACGTCGGCGTGCCGAGCTGGACCGAGCCCAAGGGCGACGGCGGGGCCGGCGGCTGGCCGGTCGGCTGGTCGAAGCGCGGCGTGCCGAACTGCACCGCCGGCGGGGTGGGGAGCGCCGTCGGCGTCGTCGGCCGGGCTGGGGTGTTCCAGCCGGTCGTCGCCGGCTCGTCCGGCCGCTGGCCGCGGACGACCATGCGGTCCGCCTCGCCGAGCGGGTCGAGCGGCGGGGCGGTCGTCCGCGTGCTCGCCAGGTGGTTGCTCGCCGTCTGCTGGGCGGCCGGCTGGGCCGGGCCTTGTCCCTGCGGCTGCGGGTTGCTCGCCAGGATCGTTTCCGGCCGGGCCGCCCCGGGTCGGGTGTTGCGCAGGTGCTGCAGCCAGTCCTGCTCCAGGGCCTCGACGTTGTCGTAGCCGTAGTACTGCTTCACCGCCGCGTCCCAGCCCCGCTGCATCCCCGTGGCGACGAACGCCAGGAACTGCGACCGGTTGCTCTTGCCGACGAGGAAGCTCGTCACCGAGTACCCCTCGGCGTAGAGGACCATGACGTCCTTCGGGTACTGCGTCATGGCGAACAGGCGGCGGAGCGGGATCGCCCGGCCGGGCGTGTTGAGGATCTCGCGGACGAGCCGGTCGTGGCGGGCGCGTTCGATGTCGTCCTCGGAGAGCACCGAGCCGCCCTCGTCGGCCCAGCGCGGGACCGGCTGGCGGAAGTAATGAGCCAGGACGGTGTGGGTGACCTCGTGCGGCAGGACGCTGGCGACGAGGCGGTCGAGGCTGCCCTCGATCTGCATCTCCTGGCTGAGGATCCGGCCGCGGTCGAACGCGAACGACGTCGCGCCGCCGGAGCCGTTCATGGAAACGGTCACCTTGAGCGGGGTCGGTTCCGGCCAGGGCGGCATCTCCTGGCCGAGCCACTCGATCGCCTTCTGCTTCCGATACTGCTCGGCCCACTGGCCGATCTGCTGGGCGACCTGGGCGTTCGGGGCCTCGACGACGAAGTTCTGCGTCCGGTAGCCGGCCCCGAGAGAGAGCAAGGCGGCCAGGGCCACCGCCAGGCAGAAGGGTCGTGCGGTCATCGCGTCCGCCTCCGGCTCGCACCATGTCGGACCCCCACCGGCCCGACGGTGTATTGTGACCGCAAAAGTTGAGCCGGGACTCCGAGACGGGCACCACTTTTCCAACGCCAGCGCTCCAATCCGCGACCTGGCCTCAACTTGCGGCCTGGGCCGGTCGCGCCGCCGGCGGCGCAGTCGCGCCAGGCGGCGCGGGTAGAACTTACAAGCGCCCCGGTAGAAACGAAAAAGGCGGACCGCGTCGTAGACACGCCCCGACCGGCCTGCGAGACTACCACCAGCCCCCTTGACCCGGTCCCGCCGCGAGGTCGCACCGACGGAGGTCTACCCATGTCCACCCTGCGCCGCGGGCTCCTGCGCGGAGCCGTTGCCGGTCTGTTCCTGCTCGCGGTCGGCCTCGCCAGCGACTCGATCGCCCAGCCGCCGCCGGGCGTCCTGCAGACGTTCAAGGGCCACACCGACCCGGTCTACGCGATCGCCTTCAGCCCGGACGGCAAGTACGTCGTCACCGGCAGCTTCGACAAGGCGGTGAAGATCTGGGACGCGGCCACCGGCAAGGAGTTCCGCACCTTCGCCGGCGAGCAGGGGCACAAGAACCTGGTCTTGACGCTGGCCGTCAGCGCCGACGGCACCGAACTGGCGACCGGCTCGGCCGACAACACCGCCCGCACCTGGGACTTCCCCGGCCAGAGTCCGCTCAAGGCGATCGACTTGCCCGCCGACGGCACCGCCGTCGCCCTCGCCACCGACGGCCAGAAGGCGGCCGTCGCGTTGAAGGACGGCACGGTCAAGGTGTTCAACCCGGCCGACGGCAAGGAACTGTACACCCTCAAGGGCCACGCCGGGCCGGTGACGCAGATCGCCCTGGCGGCCAACGGCCAGCACCTGCTCACGACCGGGGCGGATCGGACGCTGCGGTTCTGGAACCCGGCCGACGGCAAGCCGGTCGCCGTGGTCGTGGCGCACACCGCTCCGATTACCGGCCTGGCGATTCGGCCGGACAACAGCGCGGCGGCGTTCACCTCCAGCGAGGACGGCACGGTCAAGTTCTGGAACCTGCCCGGCGTCGGCTCGCGCGGCCTGGCCGCCCCGCACGGCGGCACCGTGACCGGCCTCGCCCTGTCGGCGGACGGCAACCAGGTCTTCACGGCGAGCGCCGACAAGATGATCCGCCAGTCGACGACGGCGAACGGCCAGCAGGTCAAGGCGTTCGGCCCGGCGACTGGCGGCGTGGTGTCACTTGCCCTCAAGGGCGACGCGGCCCTGGTCGCCGGCGGGCTCGACAATGGCCAGGTGCAACTCTACACCGTCGCCGACGGCAAGGACGCTGGCCGGGTGCAGGCCCACGCCGGGGCGGTGACCGGGCTGGCGTTCAACCCGGCGAACAACGCCCTGGTCAGCGTCGGCGCGGACGGCCTGCTGCGGACGTGGGCGGCACCGCTCGTCGCGGCGCGGGCATTACCGCATCCCGACGCGGTCACCGCTGCGACCGCCAGCCCGGACGGCAAGCGCGTCTTTACCGCCGCCGGCGACAAGACGATCTACGCCTGGAACCCGGCCGCCCCGCAGGCCCCGGAGCGGAAGTTCGTTGGCCACCCGACGCCGATCACCGCCCTGGCCGTGAAGGCCGACGGCCAGCTGCTCGCCTCGGCCGGCGACGACGGCGTGATCCGCTTCTGGAACGCGACGAACAGCCAGGCCGGCGAGACGATCCTCGCCCACGCGGGGCCGGTGACGAGCCTCGGCTTCGTCGGCGACGGGACGAAGCTATATTCCAGCGGCATCGACGGCAGCGTCCGCCTGTGGCAGGTGCCGGCCGCCCCGGCGGCCAAGCCGCTGGCCCACCCCGAGGCGGTGCTCGCCGCCGTACCAACCGCCGACGGCAACGGCCTGCTCACGTCGAGCGGCGATAAACAGGTCCGCCTGTGGAACCTCCAGAAAGGCGAGGCGAAGGCGTTCGCTGGCTTTTCCCAGCCGGCCGGTGCCATTGCCGTGTCACCAAACGGAGCGCAGGTCGCGGCCGGGTCGGCGGAGAAGGCCGTCCTCGTCTGGAACGCCGCCGACGGCAAGGAGGCGGCGAAGTTCACCCCGCCGGCCGGGGTGCAAAGCCTCGCCTTCCACGGCGACAACAAGACCCTCGCCGCCGGCCTCGCCGACGGCGACATCGTCGTCTACGACGTCGCTCAGAAGAAGGACCTCAAGACCTGGAAGGCCCACGGCGGAGCGGTCAACGCCCTGGCGTTCCTGCCGTCGGGCGACCTGGTCAGCGGCGGGGCCGACAAGACGGTCCAGGTCTGGAACCCGGCCGACGGCGCGAGCAAGGCGAAGCTCGACACGCCGGCCCCGGTCGTCGCGATCAGCCCGAGTAAGGACGGCACGCGCCTGGCGACCGCCGGGGCGGACAAGGCGGTGAAGGTGTGGACGCTCGCCGACAAAAAGGAGGCCGGCTCGTTCGCCAGCCCGGCCGAGGTGCGCGGCGTCGGCCTGAGCCCGGACGGCCTGCGCGTCGCCGTCGCCGGGGCGGACAATCGCATCCGGCTTCACGAGATCGACGGCAAGCTCGTCGAGAGCTTCGCCCATGACGGCCCGGTGGCAGCGGCCGGGTTCCTCGCCGACGGTAAGCGGCTCTACTCCGCCGGGGCGGACAAGACGGCCCGGCTCCACGTGCCGTCGCTTGTCTGGGCCGCCTCGCACTCCGGCCCGGTGCGGCAGGCGGTCCTCAGCGGTAAGGGCGACCGCATCGTCTCCGGCGGCGACGACAAGCAGGTCCGCGTCTGGAACATCGCCGACGGCAAGGCGGTCGAGACGATCGCTGCCGAGGGCCCCGTTGTCGGCGTGGCGACGAACGCCGAGGCGACCCGGCTCGCCGCGGCCGTCGGGGCGAAAGTCGAGGTGCTCGACGCGACGAAGAAGGGGGCGAAGCTGGCGACGTACCCGCTGCCGGCCGCCGCGACCGGGCTGGCGATGAGCCCCAGCGGCACCCGCCTCGCCGCCGGGTTCGCCGCCGACGGCAAGCAGACCGTCCACGTCTGGGACAGCACCCCCGGCAAGGAGGCGGTGACGACGCCGCTCCAGGTGCTGCCCGATTGCACCGGGGCGATTCGCTCGCTCGGCTTCCTTGCTGACAACCGCACGCTGCTGACCGCCGAGGCGGACAGGAACGCCCGCTTACTCGACGTGGCGGCGACGGGCGTGCTCAAGGTCCACGACGGGGCTGCCACCGGGCTGTCACTCCACAGTAACGGCACGCAGGCGGTCACGACCGGGGCGGACAAGCTCGTCCAGCTCTGGGACCTGGCCCAGGGCAAGGCGGTCAAGACATTCGGCCCGCTCGCCGGCCCGGTGACGGCGGCGACGTTCTCGCGCGACTACACCCAGGTCGGGGCGGCCAGCGGCAAGCAGGTCCGCGTCTGGAGCGTCGCCGACGGCAAGGACGTCGCGACGCTGGAGCATCCGGCCGACGTGAAGTCGCTCAGCTTCAACGGCGACAAGACGCGCCTGGCCACGGCCGGGGCAGACGGCCAGGTGCGTGTCTGGGACCTGGCGACGAAGGCCGAGGCGCTGTCGTTCCCGCACGACGGCCCGGTTGAGGCGGTCATCTTCCACGGCAACAACACCAACGTCGTCGCCGGCGGCGCGGACAAGACCGCGACCGTCCACGCGATCGGCCTGGCGAAGGTCGTCCCGGTCGGCAGCCCGGTCCGGAGCCTGGCAGTCGCGCCGAACGGGGCGAACGTCCTGACCGGGGCGGACGACAAGTCGTTGAAGTTCTGGAACACCGGCAGCGGGGCGATGGAGCGGGCCTTCGGCCAGAACGAGGCCGTCGGCCGGGCGTCGGCCATCGCCAAGAACAGCACCTTCGCCGCCGTCGCCGGGGCGGACAAGCAGCTGCGGGTGTACAACTTCGGCGACGGCAAGATCGTCGGTGCCATCCCGCTGTCAGCGGACGCCACGTCGGTGAGCTTGTCCCCGGCCGCGCCGCTGGTCACGGTGACGACGAAGGACGGCGGCGTCGCGACGTACAACGTCGCGTTCACGGCGGGCCAGCCGCTGCCCGCCGACTTCGGGGCGTTGCAGCTGACCTACCGCCACGGCGGCGAGGCCGCCGACGTGGCGTGCAGCGCCGACGGCAAGCTGCTCCTGACGACCGGCGGCGACAAGAAGCTGACGACGTGGAAGGTGCCGGCCGCGACGGCGACGCGCAACTTCGCCCACCCGGCCCTGGTCGACGCGGTGGCGTATTCGCCGGACGGCAAGACGCTGGCGACGGGCTGTCACGATGGCAAGCTACGCTTCTTCGACCTGGCGAAGAACGCCCAGGCGAAGGAGGTGAACGCGTTCCCGCCGCCGGCGATGCCGCCGAATTCGCCGGCGTTCCCGATCTACTGCCTGGCGTTCACGGCCGACGGCAAGCAGGTGCTGGCCGGCGGCCTGGAGAAGTCGGCCAAGCTGTACGACGTGGCGTCGGGCAACCTGGTGAAGGAGTTGAAGGCGTACAAGGAGAAGGAGTTCGAGGCGGGCCACAAGGACGGCGTCTTCAGCCTGGCGATCGCCCCGGACGGCAAGCTGATCGCGACCGGGTCGAGCGACAAGACGGTGAAGCTGTGGAACCCGGCCGACGGCTCAGTGGTGCGGACGCTGAGTAACCCGACGCTGAAGCCGGCCGGCCCGACGAGCCCGCCGCCGTCGCATCCGGGGGCGGTGTACGGCGTGCGGTTCCTCGAGGGCGGTCAGAAGCTGCTGACGGTGGGGAGCGCCCCTCGCGGCCTGGGCTACCTGGCGGTGTGGAACGTCGCCGATGGCAAGCTGCTTCACAGCGAGGAGGTGCCGCTGGGGACGCTGTACGCCCTGGCCGTTTCGGCCGACGGCGGCAGGATCGCCCTGGGAACCGGGGCATCGGTGCGGACTGCCGGGGATGACGCGAACAACGCGTACCTGATGCAGACGCCGAAGAAGTGAGCACCCGCTTCGAAGCCGAACCAAGTACGGCTTGGGCAGACGGGAACCAATTGACTTGTCAGGTAATACGAGACATTCTGCGCAATGAAACCATACCTACCATGGCATCGAGAGGTAACAGTGTAGGAGACGATAATCGACGAACATCACCATTGTCGTGAAGCTGGGAACGTCTGGTAAGGCACAATTATGCCTGTGCAGCACCACCTGCAATTACTTCATCGTACAGTTCGCGCATCGCGTCTGCGATGCGCATTTCAAGAAATGGAATGAGTTCATCAACGGAAGCGGTGTCCAAAGGATCGAACCAGACAACTTCTTGCCAAGTCGTCCCAGCTCGGAGAGTGTTTGGTAACGCCTGAGATGTGAAATGGAGAACCACGCATTGGCTTCCCTTGGCTGCGAATGCGAAGATAATGCTACGCGACACTTTGTGATGAAGCGGAGTCAATGTGACAACAAAGCTGTCGGTCAGTAGGTCACAACCAGCCGGGATAGAATTCGTAGGAATTGAAGTGCTGGAGGAGGACACTTGGAAGGCTGATTGGAGCTTCGCCTTGATTGTTTTCATTTCTTTGGCCAGACGGGTACGAACTTTTTCGGCGGCCGGCTGGTAGCTAACAAGTTGCGTCTTTCGATCTTGCTTCTGTAGAGATTGTGCCATCTCCGATGCAAGTGCTGCAAGATCGATAGTTTCCGCTGCAGAAAGCTGTATGACTTGTTTTACTCGATCGATAAACTCCTGGCAAGTTTGATAACGATTATCTAGGTCGATAGAAAACCCACGATCCAGCAGAAGCTCAACCCCTCGAACTCGAGGGTCTTGACCAAGTGCCTCTCGAACAGAAAAACCTGGCCTCCGATGAGGTGGCTTGTCATTAGCATCGCGGAGGTGGCCGGGGTTGTGGCCGGTAATGCAGTAGTATAAAATGGCACTCAAGGCAGTTACATCACTTCGTGGATCTCTGCGATTGCTGCCTGGGGTATTTGTTTCTGGAAGAGCCAAGAAACGATTGCGGAACTGCTCCCCTTCATTTGTTAGAGGATTATCGGTTCCTGATTCATCGACATTGAACGACAGGCCAAAATCAACGATTACAAGATCAGTTGGCTCAAATTGCCGGACAATGATATTGTCCGGCTTTAAATCTCGATGAACAATATTGCTGCGATGGCCAGTTGCTACGGTTGCTGCAAGGTCTAATGTGATTGCTACAGCCTGAACAAGTGATATCGGTCCACGTTCGCGAACTTCGTCGCTAAGAGTGTTTCCATCGATGTAACTCATTACAAAATACAGAGGGACATCTTTGTCGCTGTGTCGATCTGTGTTTCCGTCAAGTACGAATGGCACCTTTGCACTTTGTTTCGAGAGGACGTCGAGGCTGGTTGCTTCAAGGTGCATCCGACCCCGCGATTGCGCATTGTTGTCACGATGCAGAGTTTTCAAAACTCCCTTAACTGTTGGATCGTCAATTAGCGAGACGAGCCAGGTTGAACCCTGCCCCCCCCGCCCTAGTTGGCGCTCCTTCTTCCATTTCTCTTTCCAAGAGGTGTTCTTCTCGGTCATAGGCTCACTCCGTTTCAGGCGATACCTTTCCTATTATATCCAGGATGTCGATCTGCGCCTAGCAATTCCGCTCAGATTTGTTCACCTGTGTACAGATCTTTACAAAGTTGCCTCAAACCTCAACCGGGCACGAAGGCCGTACTGCTGAACGCTGGTCGATGCACTGCTATAGACACACCCGACGGCCGACACGCTTTGGCACTGAGGTCGTAGGTCGAGTGGCGGATCCGGCAGCAACTCGACGCCTCCCCACAGGGGTTGCGGTCCGGATATGGGATCCGCTCAACCTGGCTCATTACCAGACTCCGCCCCTTCTTCCAGCGGCTTTACCAGTTGCGTCGCCGTGCCAGGGAGGTACTCCGGTGTGCAGATCGGGAAGACCTGACCAGCCGGGAACGGATCGACCGCCTCACCTCGCGCCAGGTCGTCGAGCAAGAGCTGCGCGAGCTGGTACTTCTCCTGTCGCGATAGCGCCCGGACGGCCCGCATGAGTTCCGCGCTCGACACGGGGCTTTCCTCCTTCCGCCTGACCACCTTCGTGTGATTGTACCAGCGGACCGGACGCTGTCGCCAGGTGCGCTGTGCGGGTGTAGTCTTTCCACGGTACATCGCGCACCGGAGGTGAAGTATGGACGCCGCGAACACCAGCCAGCCCGAAGCCCTTCCCCACGCCTACGCCGCCTGGCGCGGCCGGACGCTCGCGGTCGCCCTCGTCGCCACAGCGGTCGGCCTCGTCCTGCACGGCCCGGTCGGCGAGCTGCGCTTCGACCTCGACGACAACCCCTCGCCCTGGCTGCTCCTCGGCCTGGCGGCCATCGCGGTCGCCGCCTTCGGGCCGGGCCTCGCCGGGGCCGGTCTCGCCCTGGCGGCCGTCGGGTCGTGGCGGCGGCTCGGCCGGTCGATCCGCCTCGCCCGCGCCGCCTGGCTCCTCTGGGTCCTCGGGCCGTTGCCGATCCTGCTTGTGCCCCTGTCGCACCTGTTCCAACTCAGCCCGGAGGATGCTCTGACGACGGGAACCGCCCAGGTGCGACACCTCGTCACCGTCACCGCGACGGGCCTCTTCGCCCTGCTGCCGGGCACCCTGAGCGCCGCCCTCGTCCTCGAACGCTTCCTGCCCGAGTCGCGCGCCCCCGGCCAGATCACCCTCCTGGCGGCCCCGGCCTGCGCCGTCGTGTACCTGCTCCCCCTGGCGGTGCTCGCCCAACTCGCCTTCCACGGCGGCCTCTACCTCGGCCTGCTCCTCCTCGCCAGCTCGCCCCTCGTCCCGCTACTGGCGGTGCCCCGCCTGCTCCGCCGCGACACGCCAGACCGGGCGGCCGGACTCGTGCGGGCCATCGCCCTGGTCCAGACGGCGCTGGCGGCCGGCGGCGTGGTGCTGATCGCCCTCTGGCTGGGGGAACACCCGGAGCTGGAACGCCTGCTCGGCCAGGTCAGCGTCGCGTGGGTGGTCGGCCTGGCGGCCAAGGTGCTGGCGAGCAAGTGGCTGACGGCCGTCGTCGTCACCGACGTGCTCGTCTCGATGCTGCACCAGGGCCGCGAGGCGGCCCGGTCCCTGGCCGGCACGGCGGCGGGGGAATCCCTCGAACGGAAGCTCGACGCCCTCGGCCAGGCGCTGCGTCCGAAATCACCCGGTCACGATCTCGAAGATAGCCTCGACCTCGACCGCGACGCCGGTCGGCAGTGACGCGAAGCCAAGGGCGCTGCGGGCGTGGTAGCCGAGGTCGTCCTTGCCGAAGAGCTGGTGGAGCAGGTCCGACGCCCCGTTGACGACCAGGTGCTGGTCGGTGAAGTCCGGCGTGCAGTTGACGCAGCCGAGCAGCTTCAGGACGCGCAGGCCGTCGAGCGTGCCGTGGGCCTGGTGGACCGACTGCAGGATCTTCACGGCGCACTCCCGCGCCGCCTGGTAGCCCTGCTCGACCGTCAGCCCGGCACCGAGCTTGCCCTTCATGTCGCTGACGTGCCCGGACGTGAGGAGCAGGTTCCCCGTCCGGATGCACAGGTTCAGGTAGCCCTTCTCCTTCGTCGGGAAGGGGATGCCCAGCTCCACGGCCTTCTGTTGCGCGCCCATGTCCGATCCTCGTGCCTGGGTCAGTTGCTCGGTTTGCCGCCCTTGCGGAGTCGCTCCAGCACTGCGGCGAAGTCGCGCGGCGGCCGGGCGGTCCAGTGCAGCCGTTCGCCGGTCGTCGGGTGATCGACCGCCAGCGTCTGGGCGTGCAGCAGGATGCGCGGGGCCCCGCTCTCGTCCGGAATCGGGCGGCCATGTACCGGCCGGTCATAGACGCGCTCGCCGCAGAGCGGCGTGCCGGCCTCGCCGAGGTGGATGCGCACCTGGTGCGTCCGGCCCGTCTCCAGGCGGCACTCGACCAGGGTGAAGTCGCCCAGCCCCTCGACGACGCGGACGTGCGTGATCGCCCGCTGGCCCTGGCCCTCCGGGCCGCTGCCGCGTCGGCCATCGCCGCGGTCATCGATCAGCCACGACTCGATCCGGCCTTCCTTCGCCCGGCCGCGCGCCAGGGCGAGGTAGACGCGCTCGATCGAGTGCGCCCGGAACTGTCCGCCGAGGTGCTGCTCCGCCGGGATGTTCCGCGCGAAGACGACCAGGCCGCTCGTCTCCTTGTCGAGGCGGTGCACCGCCCGGACGACCGGGGCCCGGCCCGGGTCCAGCTCGCGCAGCACGGCCGGCAGCAGGTCGGCCAGCGTCGTCGGCAGGTACTTCTTCGCGCGACCGCCGAACTGCTTCGCCTCGTGCTCGTGACGCACCGTTGTCAGCCCGGCCGGCTTATCGACGACGACGAGATCCGCATCGCGGTGGACGATGGCCGAGCGGGGCAGGGTGGTATGGGCGGTTTCCACGACGGGTTGCCGGCCGACGGCTTCGAGGAGGCGCACCTCGACGCGCTGGCCGGCCTGCGTCTTCTGCTGTGGCTGGGCGGGTTGGCCCCGGATCGTGACGCGGCGGGCGGCGAAGAGCGGCGTCAGCTCGCGCGCCGGCCGCTGCAGCTGGCGGGCCAGCCAGGACACGAGAGGCTGGCCGGCCTCGGCCGGATCGACGACGAACGTGCGGTGGTTCATGCGTCACGGCGCGAAGATCGCGTCCTCGAACTTCTCGAAGTACTTCACCTCGACCAGCTCGGCGTCCATGACCTTCTTCCCCTCGCGGAACGCCGCCATCTTGACCGGCCGCTTGTAGCCGCCCAGCTCGCGGAAGTCGAGGTACACCGTCTCCTGGCGCACCTCCTTGCCGTTGCCGTCGTCGAGCATCTGCTCCGTCCGCACCAGCAGGCCGCTCTCCTTGTCGAAGAACAGCCGCAAGTCGCGCCGGCCGCGCGCCGTCACCTTCACGCCGAGCAGCGTCCGGTCGTCCGCCTTCGCCTCGCCGGTCGCCTCGACCTTGTACACCTCCGGCTGCGCCAACAGCGGCAGCAGCCGGATCGCGTTGTTCAGGTGGAGCGTCTCGCTCATCTCGCTCAGGGCCGCCGGCGACGCCTTGTGCGGCCGGCCGTCCAGCGTCACCGTCACCTTGTCCTTCGCGATGACCTGGACGAGGCGCGTCGTCCCCTTCGGATTGGTCAGCTCCAGGCTGTTCTTGAACTGGCCGGGCAACTGGACCCACGTCTCGCCGACGAACGGGATCTGCTGGTTCTCCAGGTGGAGCGTCCCCTTGATCTTGACCCAGTCCGCCCGGGCGCGGGCGAGCTGGTCCTTGCCGCCGTGGGCGGCGATCGCCCTGTCGAGGATCGCCTTCGCGTCGGGGCCGGCCGGGGCCTGCGTCGGGGCCGCGGTCGGGGTGAGGATGGCCAGGGCCAGGACGAGCGTCGCGGTTCGCATGATTCCCTCCGGGGCCGGCCGCCTCCCTCCGTGCGAGGCCGGGTCGGGCGATTTCCATATGATGACGCGCAGCCGTCGCGGAGACAATGTCGCCTTGCCGGAAGCCCTTGAGGGACGGTCGTGGATACGTTCTACGTCGAGACGCAGCAGCGCTGCCAGTTCGTCAACATCACCGAGGCGGTCCGCCAGTCGCTCTCGCGCAGCGGCCTCCGCCAGGGGATCGGCGTCGTCTATTGCCCGCACACGACCGCCGGGTTGACGATCAACGAGGCGTACGACCCCGACGTCGCCCACGACATCCTGCTCTACCTGGACCAGCACGTCCCGCGCGACCTGCCCGGCTTCCGACACATCGAGAAGAACAGCGACGCCCACATCAAGGCGAGCCTGTTCGGCTCGAGCGTGACGCTCCTCGTCCAGGAGGGCGACATCGTCCTGGGCCGGTGGCAGGGCATCTTCTTCTGCGAGTTCGACGGCCCCCGCCAGCGCATGTTGCAGATCAAGTGGCTGGAGATCGGAAAGTAGCCGCCGGCGATGCGAGTTACAACTTCGCCGGCAGCAGCAGCGACACCGGGTTGGCGAACGGCTTGATGACGACGTTGCTGAAGTGCGCGCACACGGCCCCGTCCACGACGCGGTGGTCGAAGCTGAAGCAGAAGTAGATCAGGTCGCCCGGCCGGATGTTGCCGTTCTGGTCGTAGACCGGCCGGCGCACCATCTTGCCCATGCCGAGGATGCCGACCTCCGGGTGGTTGATCACCGGCGTGTTGAACACCCCGCCGATGTTGCCGACCGACGACACGGTGAACGTCCCGCCGCGCAGGTCGTCGCGTTTGATCGTGCCGGCCCGGCCCTCGTTGCTCAGGCGCTCCAGCTCGCGGGCGATGTCGCCGACGGTCAGGACGTCGACGTTCTTGATGACCGGCACCATCAGGCCCTGCGGCGTCGAGACGGCGACGCCGATGTTGACCTTCTCGTGCAGGACGATCTCGTTCTTCTCCTCGTCGAGCGTGCTGTTGACGATCGGCACCTCGCGCAGGGCGAGGGCGACCGCCTTGATGAAGAACGGCAGGTAGGTGAGCTTGATGCCGTCCTTGTAGTAGATCTGGCGGACGTTTTCGCGGAGCTTGACCAACTCGGTGATGTCCACCTCCTCGAAGTAGGTGTAGTCCGGGATGACGCGCTTCGACCGGCTCATCGCCTCGGCGATCATGCGCCGCATTCCGACCATCGGGATGCGCGTGCCGGGCTTGCCGAAGTCGGGCATGCCCTCCGGCTTCTTCGCGGCCGGCTCCTCCTTGCGCGGCTCCGGCTTGACGGGGGCAGGCGTCGGTGCGGGCGGCGTCAGGTCGCCGAGGAGGATGCGGCCGCCGGGCCCGGTGCCGGCGACGCGGCCGAGGTCGACGCCGAGCTGGCGGGCCTTGAGCCGGACGGACGGGGCCGCCTTGACCGGCACCTTCTCGGCGGTCGTCGGATGCTGGCCGTTCGTCGGCGTCGGCGCACGGCGTTCGGCCGGCGCGGCGCGCTCGGCCGGGGCGGCCGGTACCGCGGCGGTCGCCGGTACTTCCTCGCCCGCGCGGTAGCTCAGCACCGGCTGGCCGACCTTGATCACTTTGCCCGGGGCGGCGTCGAGCGAGACGATCGTGCCGACGAACGGGGCCGGCACGGTCATCGTCGCCTTGTCGGTCATGACCTCGAGCAGGTCCTGGCCGCGCTTGACCGCCTGGCCGGGCTGGACGAGCCAGCGGGTCAGCTCCGCCTCGTAGACGCCCTCGCCGATCTCGGGCAGCTTGAACTCCATGGACGCACTCCCTCGCCGACCTCGCCTCAGGCCGGCTCCGTCGCCAGCTCGCGCAGCGCCTGGCGGATGCCCCCCAGCTGCGGTACGGTGTTCTGCTCGTAGACCTGGTTCAGGCCGATGCCCGGGACGTGCCGCCCGGACAGCACCCGCGGCCGGACGAGCAGGTCGTAGAAGTGCTCGTCGATCGTCCGGCGCAGCAGGTGCTCGCCGAAGTTCGTCACCTCCGTGTCCTCGTTGACGAACAGGACGCGGCCGGTCTTGCGGACGCTCGCCGAGATCGCCTTCCAGTCGTAGGGGAAGATGCTCCGCAGGTCGAGCACGTCGAACGTCAGGCCGAGTTCCTTGCCCAGCTCGTCGGCCGCCTGGGCACACAGCGGCAGCGTCCGGCCGTAGCTGACGACGGTCGCCGTCGTCCCTTCACGGACCGCCCGGGCGACGCCGAACGGGATGAAGTGCGGGCGCACCTCCGGCCAGCGCGGCTGCCAGGCGCTGCGGTCGCCGAGCGGGGCGTCGATGCGTGCCTTGAGGTCCTCCTCATCGTCCGGCTCGCCGGGGATCCTCTCGTCGCCGCGCACGCGCAGGAGCGCCTTCGGCAAGAGGACGAGGACCGGGTTCGGGTCGGCGATCGCGGAGAGCATCAGGCCGTAGGCGTCGAGCGGCGTGCTCGGCATGACGACCTTCCAGCCGGGTAGCCGGCTCGCCCAGCTCTCGAACGAGTGCGAGTGGTACAGGCTGCCGCGGATGCCGGACCCGGACGGCGTCATGACGACCATCGGCAGCTCGTACTGGCCGGCGCCGGCCCAGCGCTGGTTGCCGGCGACCTTGAGCAGGTCGATCGTGTTGAAGCCGTAGTCGCAGAACTGGATCTCGGCGACCGGCCGGCCGCCGCCGTAGGCGATGCCCATCGCCATGCCGACGATGCCGCGCTCGTCGAGCGGCGAGTTCCACGCCGTCTTCAAGCCCTGCGTCGCGGTGAACACGCCGCCGAGCGGCGGGCCGACGTCCTCGCCGAAGACATCCGTCACGCCGAGGTGCTCCTCGCCGTAGTGCAGCGCCAGCCGGACCGCCTGAACCATCGTCGCCATGGGCCGATACGCCTCCTTGTCACCGCGGCAGGCCGGTGTAATCGCCCGGGTAGACGGCATCCACCTCGCTCGGGGCGTAGGTGAACAGCTCGACGTCCTCCGCCTTCGGCAGCGGCTCGGTCAGCACCTGCTCGACGGCCGCCTCGATTTCGGCGTGGGCCTCGTCGTGGACCTGCTCCAGCGCCGACGCCTCGACCAGGCCGGACTCGACGAGGCGGGCCTCGAACAGCTCGATCGTGTCCGGCTCGTCCTTGACGCGCAGCGCCCCCGACGACGACGAGTGGCCGTTCAGGCGCGACACGAGCGGCTCGAGCATGAAGGGACGGCGCTTCGTCCGGCAATGCTCCATCGCCCGTCGCACGCCGTGCCACGACGCGATCGGGTCGTTGCCGTCGATGACCGCCCCGGGGATGCCGAACGCCTTGCCGCGGTCGATGACGCGCTTCTCGCCGTGCTGCGTGCAGGCCGGCGTCGAGATGCCCCAGCCGTTGTTCGTCACGATGATCAGCACCGGCAGCTCGTTGCCCGGCCGGCTGCTCCAGACGAGGCACGACGCGAAGTCGCCCTCCGCCGTGCCGGCGTCGCCGCCGAGGACCATCGTGATCGCGTCCGGGCTCCGGCGCTTGTTCATCAGCGCCGTGCCCGGGGCCATGACGTACTGCACCTCGATGACCGATGTCACCGGGATGACGTTCCACGCCTTGTTCGAGAAGTGGCTCGGGAAGTTCCGGCCGCGCGAGTGGGTGTCCGTCGCGGTCATGAGCATCATGCGCAGCGCCTCGATCGGCGGCATGCCGAGGGCGAGCATGAGGGCGCTGTTGCGGTAGTGCAGGTGCAGGTAGTCGAACGTCGGCCCCTGGCCCTTCTTCACTTGCAGGCCGAGTGCGACGTTGAAGGCCTCTTCTCCGGGGCCGCCGATCCAGAAGTAGCCCTGCCCGGACTTGCTCATCTTGATCATGCGCTCCTCGAGGACGCGAGCGCGGACCATGAGGCGGTGCATCTCGAGGCAGCGGTCGATCGGGAGAGCTTCGGCCCCGGAGACGACCTCGGGTGCGAGGAGGGCGACCTCGTCCTCCGCGGGTGGGGGCATCGACATGAGACCCGGTCCTCCTCGGTGTCGGCCGCCCGGTGGCGGCGAAGGAAACAGTGGGTCGCGGGGGGAGAGTCCCCGCGACGGACACCGGCCATCCCTGCCGGGGAGGGGAAAGGGCCCGGTTCGGCGGCCCTTTTGAAACGCTATCGGTCGCGGCCCAAGCGGCGGTTGCGGCGAATCCGTCGTCCCCGTTCGGCCCCGTCGTTGCGAAGCCGGATTGTGCCAGCGGAACGGACAGGATACAAGGCCCGTTCAAAAGAGGCGAGCCGGACAAGCGGAGCCTCCGCGATCCATCATCTCCATTTTACCCAGGCCGTGACGCGACGGCACGCCG
>Ga0268299_1000552_pt1 | contig 109144 bp, 95 predicted proteins | sample NOBtaG_FD_193484 | JGI IMG/M metagenome (GOLD analysis project Ga0268299, IMG submission 193484) | Activated sludge microbial communities from bioreactor in Nijmegen, Gelderland, Netherland - NOB reactor | ecosystem: Engineered > Bioreactor > Aerobic > Activated sludge | place: Netherlands...
CTTGCCCTTGTCCTTCCAGGCCAATCCGGCAAAGGTCGTCTGCTGGCTCATGCACCCTCCTCCGCACGCAGCGGCACTCGGCGGCAGCAGTATCGCTCACGCCCAACCACTTGTGCAGAGTTTCCCTGGCGGGCTGGCCGTCCTTGTAGGCCTCGGGGTTGAAGCGCCACAGCTCCCGGCCCGAGGTGGCGTCCAGTGCGGCCACCTGGTTGTACGGCGTACTCACGTAGAGCACGCCGTCGATCATGAGTGGCGTGTTCTGGAAGGCGCCGGGGCGCGTCCCGTACTCGGGGAACGGCACCTCACGGGGACTCCACTCCCAGATCTGTGTTATTCTCGCGGCGTTCTGCGGCGTGATCTGCGCCAGTGGCGAGTAATGCGTGGCCGCGGCGTCTGCCGCGTAGTGGCGCCACTCGCCGGCGCCTCCAGCGACGGGCGCCGCCTGGCGGGCCGCCACCCACGCGGTGCTCGCCACGAGGGCAATTACTACGGGGAGCCACCGGAGGCGCGTGGTTGACATCACGGGATCTCCTGCGGCTGTGCGGCCGAGATACGAAGCTCACGGGTGAGGGGGACCGGGTTGGCGATCACGTCGCGCCACGAACTGTGCCGGTCCGCCGTCTCCACCATGTGCCGCACCTCGTCCTCCGGCGCCGGGCTGGTGATGCTCACGATGTAGCGGATGGCCTGGTAGCCTGGGCGGACGGCCGCGTCCGCGCCAAGCTCGCCGCGCACGTCGTAATCGGCCTGGACCTCCACGTCGAGCGTGGTGATCGGCACGCCGAGGCGCGCGGCCCACATGCCGTATCCGAGGGAGAGGCACGCGCCGAGGGCGGCGCGGCCCAGCACGCCCGGGTTCGGTCCCGCGTTGGTGCCGCCGTACTTCTCCGTCATGCCGGCCGTGAGCGCCCAGGTGCCTTCCGTGATGTCGCACGCGAGGCCGTCACGCAGGTGCACGCGCGTGATGGCGGTGCCCTGGCCGACGGAGGGACGCAGGGTCACCGCCTTCACGTTGCGTTCGAGGGCCGTTCTGATGTCGATGCTCATGGGGCTCGCTCCGGTCGGGCGTGCGCGCTGGCGGCTTCATGCTACCGCATACAATCGGAGCGGTGACCGACGAAGGCTTCATGCAGGCGGCGCTGGCCGAAGCACGGAAGGCGCTCGAGGCGGGCGAGGTGCCCGTGGGCGCCGTGGTCGTGCTGGATGGACGTGTGGTCGGCGCCGGTTACAACCAGCCCATCAGCGCCGACGACCCGAGCGCGCACGCCGAGGTGGTGGCGATGCGCGCGGCCGCGCGGGCTGTCGGCAACTACCGGCTGACCGGCGCGACGCTCTACGTGACGGTGGAGCCGTGCATGATGTGCGTGGGCGCGATGGTGCATGCCCGCGTGGCGCTGGTCGTCTATGGCGCGACGGAGCCCAAGGCGGGCGCGCTGGTGTCCGCGCAGCGCGCGCACGAGGCGCCGGGGCTCAACCACCGCCTGGCGATCCGCGGCGGCGTGTGCGAGGAGGAGTGCAGAGATCTGATGCAGCGCTTCTTCAAGGAGCGTCGGGGCTGACGACGACGTGCCCCAACCCGGAACCCGGAACCGGGAACCTGGAACCCGGAACCCGGAACCGAACTGTTTCCTGTTGACCGGATCGTTGCACGCGGCGCAGTATCACCCTTCTCACCCAGCACGTCCACGCAGGAGGGGCTCACATGAAACGGACCGTTCTCGGGCTGGCCGTCGTCGCGGCGCTGGCCCTCGGGCTCCACACGTCCCCGGTTGCCGCGCAACGCCAGGGGACCGCTCGCCTCAGTCTCGTCGAAGCCACCGTCAGCGACCTGCTGAAGGCGATGCAGACCAGGCTCATCACGTCCGAGGAACTCGTCCGGATGTACCTCGCGCGCATCGCGGCGTACGAGGATGCCGGCCCCGCGGTGAACGCGTTCATCCATATCAACGCGGATGCCATCGCCGAGGCACGCCAGAACGACATCCACCGGCATCCCGGCCTGCCGCGGCGTCCACTCGAGGGCATCCCGGTGCTGCTGAAGGACAACGTCGATACGGCCGACATGCCGACCACCGCCGGCGCGGTGGCCATGACCGGATCGGTCCCGCCCGACGATGCGTTCATCACGCGGAAGCTGCGGGCGGCCGGCGCCATCATCCTGGGGAAGGCGACGCTCACCGAGTGGGCGAACTTCATTGCCCTCGGGATGCCGACCGGGTACAGCGGGCTCGGGAACTACGGGTTCAACCCGTACGATCCGCGCGTGCTGCCGGGCGGTGACGGGCGGCCCGTGCTGCAGACCGGCGGCTCGAGCTCCGGCTCGGGCATCGGCGTGAACGCCAACCTCGTGACGATTGCCGTCGGCACCGAGACGTCGGGCTCCATCCTCAGCCCTGCCAGCGCCAACGGCGTCGTCGGGATCAAGCCGACGGTGGGGCTGGTGAGCCGTGACGGCATCATTCCCATCACGGCGGACCAGGACACGGCTGGGCCCATCACGCGCACGGTGACGGATGCGGCCATCCTGCTCGGCGTGCTCGCCGGGTACGACCCGAGCGACGCGGCGACCGCGGCGTGTCTCGAGCCGGGGAACTGCTTCGAGGACTACACCCGGTTCCTGGACAAGAAGGCGCTGAAGGGCGCGCGCATCGCCGTGCCGCCGTTCCCGGCCAATCGCGCGGACATCATGAACAACGCCATTGCCGTGCTCCGCGCCCAGGGCGCGTACGTCGAGTCGATTCCCGCGCTCCCGGCGCCGCCGGGCATCTGCGTGGCGTATCCCGCGCCCGCCGGGTGTTCCACGGTCCTGATGTACGGACAGAAGCGGGACCTGAACGCCTACCTCGCGGCCACGCCTGGCGCGCCGGTGGACACGCTGGCGGACGTCATTGCCTTCAACACCGCCAACCCGAGCGCGATCAAGTACGGGCAGGCGATCTTCCTGGCGGCGAACCAGCTGGACATCTCGCCGGGCAGTGCGGACACGGCGCGCTACCTTGCGGATCTCGCCGCCGATCGCACGGTCTCACGCGGCGGGCTGGACGACGTGTACAACGGGCCCGACAACGAGTGGGGGACCGACGACGACTTCGACGCGATTCTGGCCTCGGCGAACAGTTTCGCGGGCACGCCCGCGAAGGCGGGCTATCCAAGCATCACCGTGCCCGGGGGCTTCCTGCCCCCGGCGGATCCGATCGTCAACCCGTTCCCCTCGGGTGTGACCTTCTCGGGCCCGGCGTTCAGCGAGCCGACGCTGATCGGGTTGGCGTATGCGTTCGAGCAGGCCACGCACTACCGCGTGCCGCCGGCGAGTACGCCGCCGCTGCCGACCGACTACGTGCGCAGGCCGTAGTCTCCAGCCCGTTCGCGCGCGAGGAGTGTCCCGATCGACGTCCGACGAGCGGACGGATGCTCGGCGGGATGCTCTCCTCGCGCGCGGCGATCACGTGCTCACCGTCGCTCCACGCGCGCCACGAAGCAGCCGGCTTCAGCGTTGCGGATGGTGATGTGCGCAATGGCGTCGTCGTCCAGGAGCGCGCGGATGGCGGCGTCGAGCCGACCGGGCTCGACGGGGAGGCGGCGCACGCGCCAGGTGCCCGCGCCGAAGCCCTCCAGAAACAGGGGCAACTCGTGCAGATCGGGCGGGATCCCCTCGGCGTCGAAGCTCGGGCAGGGGGCTTCGTGAATGAAGACGGGGCCTGGCTGAGGAATGGCCGGCCCGTCGGGCGACGCGTTGTAGGTGAAGAGGATGCGCTTCTCCTGGCCGATCCGGAACAGCCGGAGGCACTGGCGGCAGGGCCCCGTGCCGGTGGCGGTCTCGACGGAGGCCGGGTGCCCGTAGCCGGGCGCCTGGCGGCGGGTGCGGACGAGGTCGGCCACCTCCCGGCCGATGGGGACGATACGGTATGCCATGCGCCCGAGTATCGGCGGCTCGGCTGGCGTGGCGCGCTCCGGATCATGCGGCGGAATCGTCCAGGCGGGTGGGGGCTGGTATAATCGGAGTTTCCGGGCGGCCGGTCCATCTCACCCGAGCGGAGAGGTACCGAAGTGGTCGTAACGGGGGCGCCTCGAAAGCGTCTTGTCCGCAAGGGCACGTGGGTTCGAATCCCACCCTCTCCGCCAACTATAAGTCCATTATATACAGCAATTTATGTGAATAGACATGCATTGGTAATCCAGTTTTAAGCCAGACTCGAACGCATCCTTCGCTGAAGCTCCTTGGGCGCGCCGCACAATCTGCGCCTAATCATGCTCGTGTCGTACCTCCATCGGCCCCCTCCGTCGTTTCCAATGCCTTGTTGCTGCAGGGGCCGGCCAAAGCCCAGCGTGTCTTTAGTCGGCGGGACGGAGGGCATGGAGACGACAGATGCCCCACAGGGCAGCGATCGCGAGATCGAAAGGCTCGCGCGACGCCGGCTGCTTCGGCGTCGCGGTCTCCGGCGGCGCTAGGGACAAACTGACATTCTCGAACCCAAGCGCATCGGTCTGGCTGAACAACAGCCGAAACTCGTCCTGCCACCGATAGTCCTCAACCTTCGACAAAGCGATCAGGTCGGGCAGAGCCCACCGCGCGCCGGGCGGATCAGACGCGCGGTAGTAGTCCACGCGGCCGCCGATGCGCTGACGCCCTGGCTTGCCCTGCAAGTGAAAGGGCGTCGGAAGTCCCGCTGTTACGCGGGTGCCGAAGGCCGGGACGTCGAGGATTTCAACGCAGGCCACAGCGCCGAACCCGTCCCACAGGCGCCGCGCCAGCGTGCGGCTCAGGCAGAAGACGAAGATCTCGTCTTGCTTGGCGGCTGATGCGAAGCGGTGGGCCGGCATCACGAACTTCCTTCGTTGCGTGAAGTTCGTGACTTCCAGGCCCTGCTCCGGTGCGAACAGCGAGGTGCCTTCGTGGCGGTCTCCGCGCACCTGCTGTTCTTCCCAATTACGGAACCGCGCCAGCGTCTGAAACCGCAGACGCCCTTCCATCAAGCCATCGGCCCAGCGGCGATCGTCGTAGTACTTGAACAGGCTCCGCGGGCGCTTCATCACCAACTAGGCCGTCTGCTCCGGGAACAGCCCCGGCCTCCAGCGTGATGCCAGCGCGGCGGGGAAAGCGAGCCGAAGCGGCGCGCGCGAGCTCTCGGACTGCAACACGCCGCGCTCGATGAGTGCGGAAACCACGCGCCGGGAATGGCGGTCGCCATGGCCCATCAGGTGGGGCACGTCGCCGCGCGGCTGCGCGCCGCGATAGAGGACGGCTTCCAGCACCAGTCCCGCGCGCGGCGGCAGCGTGCCTGCGCGCGTCTCGTCCTCGGCCCAGGCCGCGATGCGCCCGCGCAGCCGGAAAGGCTGCACCAGGTCCTCCATGAACCTGACCAGATCGAGACACACCTCAACAAAGAAGCGTGTGAACTCGGCAAGTGCTTCCTCGCTCAGATTGCCGCGGCCATCGAGGTCGTTGCGCCGCGGCTCGTCGCAGGCCTCCAGGTGCGCCTTGTAGGCCGCGACGTTGCGCGCGAGCCCGCGCGCGATGGACCAGACACCGCCCGTATCGAGCGCCTCGAGCAGCACCGCATGTGACATGAGGCGCGCCACGCGCCCGTTGCCGTCCTCGAACGGGTGAATCCACAGCAGCCGGTGGTGCGCTGCGGCGGCGCTCAGGATTGTTTCGGTGCGGCCCAATCCGCCATAGAACGCACCGAAGTGCTCCAGGAACCTTGGCACCGCGCCCGGACTGACCGGCACATGGCGGCCCACCCTGACATCGTCGCCCCGCCAGCCGCCGGGGACGACCGTGATCTCCCGGCCCGTGTCCGGGTCTCTCACGACCAGCAGTTCAGCGGGAAGACCTTCGCAGAACCGGCGGGGAATCGCGCGCAGCGTGTCGGCCTCCATGGCCCGGTCGCGCACGCCGCCGGCATCGATCCATCCCTGGACTGCCACATGCGCGCGCGCCTCGAGCTGGAGATTGCGCCTGGCCGGGTCGGCGCTGTAGTCGTCGTTCAGTGCCCGCTCGATGTCGACCGGGTGCGTGTTGTGGCCCTCGATCAGGTTCGAGTAGTAGCAGTTCATCGAGCGGACGAGGTCTGCCAGCGCTGCCAGCACCCCGGGCGAGAGGCTGCGGCGGAAGCCCGCCGAACGGGCCGCCAGCTCAAGGGCGAGGTCAGTCAGCCGCTCCCGCGCGGGCGCGCCTGCGCCAAGGGCGAGCGACTCCATGGCGCCGACCGCCTCGCCATGGTCTGCCACCTTGATGTCCGCTTCTGAGTCTCCTTTTTAGAGACCATAAATACATAGCTAGCAGTAATTTATTGGCATGGCAAGCCGTGGCGTGACCGCTTGTATGTCCGGTTTGATGTCCCGTTTGACGGAGCATTCGCCCTACCGCGGTGGCCCGTCTCCAACCCGAGAAGTCCGGCGTTCAGGCCCGCGCAAGGGCGCTCCGGGGCGCGGGACATTGCCGATCTCGCCACCTCATGCGGAATCGCTGGAAGGTCCGCAAGTGCCGTGGCATTGCCTCCATTCCGCGCGGCAAAAACCTGCCGCCGGCCGTCCCCTACAAGCAAACGTTCAAGGAATTCGAATGGCGCGTGCGAAGAAGACCAAAAGCAATGCGAAAGGAAAGAAGAAGCCTGCAAACGGCGCAACCCTCGGATTCGAGGCACAGCTCTTTCAGGCCGCGGACAAGCTCCGCAAGAACCTTGAACCGTCCGACTACAAGCACGTCGTCCTCGGCCTGATTTTCCTCAAGCACATCTCCAACGCCTTCGAGGCCAAGCACGCAGCGTTGCTGGCTGACGATCCCGCTGCCGCCGAAGATCCCGATGAATACCAGGCCGAGAACGTGTTCTCGGTGCCGGCGGAAGCGCGCTGGTCCCATCTACAGGCCAACGCCAAACAGACAACGATCGGGAAGCTGATCGACACGGCCATGACGCGGATTGAGGAGGCAAACGCCGGACTCAAGGGAGTCCTGCCGAGGACTACAACCGTCCCGCGCTCGACAAGGTGATGCTGGGAGAACTGATCGACCTCATCTCCGGCGTCGGCATGTGGGAGCCCGGCAAGAAGGCCACCGACATCCTGGGGCGCGTCTACGAGTACTTCCTCGGCGGCTTCGCCGGCGCCGAAGGCAAGCGCGGCGGCGAGTTCTATACGCCGCAGTCGGTCGTGCGGGCCTTGGTCGAAAATGCTGGAACCCTTCCGGACGCCGCGCGAAAGATTGAGGGTCGCGTCTACGATCCCTGCTGCGGCTCCGGTGGCATGTTCGTCCAGGCCGAGCGCTTCGTCGAAGCGCATGGCGGCCGCATCGGCGACATCGCCATCTACGGCCAGGAGAGCAACTACACCACTTGGCGGCTGGCCAGAATGAATCTTGCCGTGCGCGGCATCGACGCCGACATCCGCTGGAACAACGAAGGCACGTTCCACAAGGACGAACTCAAGGACCTGCGCTTCGACTACGTCCTCGCCAACCCGCCGTTCAACGTCTCGGACTACCCGCCGGACCTCCAGGACGCGGCCGTCCAGAACGTCCTGCAACAGGCCGAGGCCCTCTCGGCCGAGTGGGCAGCATGAAGACTGGATACGTCACATCGTGTAGCCGCGAGGCGCTGTGACGAGCACAGGGCCCGGCAGCAGCGTCGTCGAGCACGCGGTCCAGGCACCGCGCATTCGACGTCTGGAGATTTGTCGCTTTCGAGGCATCAACCACCTGGTCTGGAATCCGTCCGACGGACTCAACCTGATTCTTGGCGGCGGCGATGTCGGCAAGACGACGGTTCTGGACGCCATCGCCCTGCTGCTCAGCCCGAGCAATACCGCCGGCCTCAGCGATGCCGAGTACCATCTGCGCGACATCACGTCCGAGTTCTCAATTACCGCCGTCATGTCGCTACCGGACAACGGCGGTGTCCACTATCAGACGAAAGCATCATGGCCCTGGGAGTGGAACGGCACCGACGCCGTACACCCATCCGTAGATGGCGAAACGCAGGCGGGCGAGCCCGTCTATTGCCTGCGTGTCCGAGGGACCAGCGACCTGGAACTGTCGTACGAAATCGTCCAGCCGGACGGCGGGACGGAGAATCTATCGTACGCGATGCGCCGGGCCATCGGCCTCGTGCGCCTCGGCGGCGACGACCGAAACGACCGTGACCTGCGCCTCGTGCAGGGCTCTGCCCTAGACCGCCTGCTGTCCGACAAGGGGCTCCGCTCGCGGATGACCAACCAGCTGGCACAGTCGCCGGTGTCCGCCCAGCTCGAAGCTGAAGCGAAGACCACCTTGGCAGAGCTCGAGAATGCGTTTGCCAAGAAGCGCCTGCCTACCGGCCTGGACATCGCCGTCACCGGCGGTGCCGGTCCTTCCATCGCTTCGATGGTCGGCCTGACGGCGCAGCGTCAGGCCGTCGCACTGCCGCTCACGAGCTGGGGCGCGGGGACGCGCCGTCTGGCTGCGCTCGCCATTGCGGAGAAAACGCAGAGCGCGGCCCCGATCGTGGTCGTTGACGAAGTCGAGCGCGGCCTCGAGCCCTATCGTCAGAAAGCACTGGCCGAGTCCATGATTCTCCGGCCTTCCCAATCGTTCGTTACGACACATAGCCCCTTCGTGATCCGTTCTGCCGCCAAAGGGACGCTCTGGTATCTCGCCCAAGGCGACACCATCGGCGCCATCAAGTCGGACATCTTGCGTGAGTTCGTGAATTCGAACCCGATGGCGCTCCTGGCGCGGCTGACGGTGATTGTAGAAGGCGTGACAGAACTTGGGTTTGTCGGCGCGCTCTTGACGCGCGCCCTGGGCGGCGACGTGAGGCCCTTCGGAATCGAGATCGCGAAGGGCAACGGGCACGAACGCACCCGCCAATTGCTCGATGATCTGAGAAAGGTCGGCCTGACCTTCGGCGGATTCGCAGATGAAGAGAAGCTCTACCCAGAAGTCTGGGCGCGAATCAAGAAGGCCCTCGGCCCACTCTTGTTCCGTTGGAAGGCAGGGTGCATAGAACAGAACATCATTGGCGCCATTCCAGAAGCCCAGCTCCTGGCCTTGATCACAGATGCGGATGGCGAGAAGACCGGCGAGCGGCTGCAATCGATCGCCAAGCGCCTGGGCTGCGAGAAGAAAGACTTCCCGACCCTTCAGGCCGAAGCGACCGCCGCGTCCCAGCGTGTGGGTGACATCATCCTTCAAGCTGCGCTGGGCCAAGTGCCTGACGGGGCCAGCGACGAATCAAAGAAGGAGTTCAAGCGCCATGCCGGGCGCTGGTTCAAGACGTTCGAGGGCGGCTGCGAACTTGAAGCGAAGATGTTCGCCCTTGGCGTCTGGCCACAGCTCAAGGTCCAACTTCTTCCGTTCTGCAATGCCGTTCGAGAGTCCGTAGGACTGGCTTCCATCGTGGATCTGCCAACGTGAGCGATACCAGCGTTCACGCCGCCCTCAGGTCCCCGGCTCCCCTCGTCGTCATCGAGGCGCCCGCCGGTTGCGGCAAGACCTTCAAGGGCGCCGATTACGCCAAAGACCTCGCCGCCGGAACCGAGCCGGGGCGTCCCCTCATCCTGACCCATACACATGCAGCCCGTAGTGTCTTTGCGGCCCGAACGATGGCCAGCACACGGGTCGATATCCGGACGATTGACAGTGTCGTCGTCCAGATTGCTTCGGCGTACCGAGAAAGCCTGGGCCTGGCAGAAGACCCCGCGGTGTGGGCGCGACAGCGTGAAAACGGATACGGTGAACTGGCCGGGTTCGTGGCCCGCCTGCTGGAACGCCATCCCATGGTCGCCCGCGCGCTGGCGGTGCGTCACCCGGTCATCATCTGCGACGAGCATCAGGATTCCAGCGCCCACCAGCACGCCCTCATCAGCGCTGCTCTAAATCAAGGAGCGCGGGTCAGAATCTTTGCGGACCCTGTCCAGAAGATCTTCAGGGAGGACGAGAGCGAACACGGCGCCGCAGCCGACTGGGACAGCCTCAAGGATGCGGCTGACCAGACCGACGAACTTGATTATCCACATCGATGGGATCACGGCTGTCGTGACCTCGGCAGGTGGCTGCTTCTCGCCAGGCAGTCCCTCAAGACTGGCGCTCGGGTCGACCTGAGGGAAGGCCACGGGCGACCCGCAAGTGTTCAGGTCGTCCCGGCGGACAACGTGGCCCAGGCCCACGACCAGTTCCGCGTACTGGAGCCAGACCGCAAGAAGATCGATGCATACGTGGATGCGCACGGCAGCCTTCTCGTTCTGACCAGGACGAACGACTTGGCGCGCGCCATTCGCGCATTCTTTAATCGCGAGATCCCGCTATGGGAAGGGCACAAGCGTGATGCCTTGGACGTCCTTGTCCGCGCGGTCACGCTTCATGAAGGCGATCCCGCTGCCCTAGCAAGGGACGTGGTCACGTTCATCGGTGAGGTTGCAGTCGGGTTTTCAGCATCGTCCTTCGGCAACCTGCTCCAGCAGGAGTCGTCGGAAGGCTGCGTCGCAAGACGGCGCCCGGCCACCAAGCCGGCGCTCGTCCAGAAGCTGGCCCGATGCCTCGTCGAGGATCCGAGCCATCGTGGTGTGTCCCAACTCCTGAGGCAGCTCGCCGACTTTCGCAAGGATGAATGGTCGTTTGGTGACGTCAAGCTGGACCGGCATCGCGAGTTCTGGGAGGCGGCCCAACTGGGCCGGTTCGACACGGCGGAGGGCGGCCTCGCGGAAATCACTCATCGCCGTACCTACGCACCGTCCAAACTACCGGATAAGGCCATCAGCAACATTCACAAGGCCAAGGGACTGGAGTGCCACCATGCCGTGATCATGCCGTGCACGCGGAGCACGTTCCCCGACACCGAACTTGCCCGGCGCCTTCTCTATGTCGCGATGAGCAGGGCAAGCCACAAGCTGATGATCGTGGTGTCGAGAACGAGCCCCAGCCCGCTCTTCGTTCTGTGATGCTACCAGGCCGACGCCGTCAGGCTCGCGTCCGACTGTCATGAAGCACTACTACCTCGACGCCAACGCCTTTTCGTACCTTCAGTGCCAAGACTGTCTCCAGGGATGGACGGCGGCAGGCGCTTCTGCGCTGCGCGACGCGATGGCTGAAGCGACACGAGATGACCTGATCGCCTTGCTCGGCAGCGTCTATCACGTTGAAGAGGCGTCCCGAATACAGAACGCCCGAGACCCGGACGCTCGCCGTCGCCGGCTCGCATACTTGTGGAGTGCCACCGGCTGGCTCTTGCTGATGCCCACTGACGAACTCGTACCCGCCGAGGGCCGAAGCGGTGGCCGGCTCGCGGACAACGAGCCATTCGTCACCGCCTGGATGCGTGGCGTGATCAAGCAGCAGACGCGCTCGGCCCCTACCCTCGATGCGATCGCCGCGGACGTTCACACCCGGGTCGCGTCATTCGAGGCCAGTCAACGGGCCAGACACCAGACCCTACGGACAAGGTTCGCTACCGAATATGCCAACCTGACCCCAGCCAATGTGACCAGGCGCTGGTGGCAGAACGCGGAAGCCCAGATTGACGACTGGACTCACGACTACATGACGCAGTGCGCCGGGCACCTGGGGTTAGCCACCGATCACGCGACCTGGCCGGCACCGCGGCAGCTCCAGTCGGCCTGGGCGTTCCACGCCTTTCATATGGCAAAGGTCGTCGACAACATCGCTGGCGGCCGCAAGGTCGATGACGGGGACGGCTACGACGCTCACCACTATGTGGCCGCCTGCTACGCCGATGCCCTTGTCACCAACGACCGAGGATTTCGTGCGACCTTGGCCCTCATCCCAAACCAGCCTGTCCAACTCTTGAACTTCAATGAGTTCGCCGCTGAACTGGGCGTTGCCCCTCACTGACCTAAGCTCGGCTCTCCCTTATGCTACTCGCGCACCCTTCGCCGAGTTGCAGCTGCGGCACAGCACTTGAAGGTTTGATAAGGCCAGCGCAAGCTCCGGGAAGCGGCTCCTCGGCCGAATGTGATCGACCGTGAGTTCACGCTCCGCGACCTCGCGGCAGCAGCGGCGGCAGACGTTTCCGTCGCGTGCGATCACGCTCTCGCGCATGAGCCGCCACTCGGGTGTCGTGTAGAAGCGCGCGTATTCGAGCAGCTCGGACTCTGCCAGCGTTAGCCTGTCACGGAGGATCTTGTCAGCGACGTCGGCCACCGCGCGCCACCGAGGCTCCGACAAACGCTCTTGCAAGGTCATGACTCCCAGGCCGGAGCCGAAGAGCACGCCTGCAAAGAGCGTCGTGGAGCCCTCATCAATCCCAAGAACCGACGCTCCCCCAAACATCGTGCCGATCGCTCCCAGGATGCAGACCGGCAGGAGGAGGGTGACGCCTGCCGCCACCCGGTCACGCCCGGAAAGCGGCACGGCCGCAGCCGCGGCCTTTCGCGCCTGCGCCTCGTGAACTCTGAACTTCCGCTCCGACAGCGCGACTCGAACGCCATAGTCGCGTTGCATCCGAGCCCGGTGCGCCGCCGCCCGGGCTGAACGCTGCGCACCGGAAGCCTCGGCCACACATTGCCGGCAACGGCGGGCGCCGTTCCAGAACGCGTCATCGTCTTTCGTCTCCCCGCAAGCGGGGCAGCGCCTGCCGCTCATTGTCTCCTTGGCTACCGTTCGCGCGCGCAAACCCGGGCGAAGCCCAGACACGCCGCCATGATCATTTATCGGCAGCTGTGTCCGTCCTGTGCAGTCGGACCGCCTTTCGGAGGTTTCGTTTCAACTTCACGCAGTCTTGCTGGCCGCGGCGTCCGGTCAAGGCCCGCCCTGCGGGCGCCTGTCGGAGACCACCATGATGCTGCTGACCCAACGCGACCGCGAACGCCTTGTCTAGAACGGTGCCAGGCTGGCCGATGCCGGACGGGCAAGCCCCAGTGCTCGCCGCATCGTTGCGAATTGCAACGGGATCGCCTGCGTCGTGGGCAGGGCTGAGTCCGGCGGCAACGCCTCGGAATCAAGTCATCCGGCGATCCGTCAGCGCAAAGACAGTTGGAAGCCGTACCAAGGTTGCGTGGAACCCCGCAGTGGATCCCGACCGCCCAAGACCTACGCCGGCAGCTCGACTCGGTGCAATCCCGAGACAACGTTCGCTGCGGTCTCTCGTAAGGCCTCCAGTTGCTGCCAGTGCTGCGCGATAGCCTGAGCTCCTGCATCAGTAAGGGATACCGAGGTGTGAGTAGTCTTTCCGCGAATCTGCTTGTCAATTCGGATCAATCCGGCCTGTTCAAGCGTTGTCAGGTGCGTGTTCAGATTGCCTGCCGTCAACGCCAGAGCCCGAACCAAGAAGGTAAAGTCAGCCGCCGCGCAATGCGTCAGTGCTGTCAGAACAGCCAACCGAACCGGTTCGTGAATCGTGCGATCGAGCTTCGCGAGTTCTCCAAGCGCCTTAGACATCGGTATCACCATTGCGCACCATGGCTCGCATCAGCTGCCGATGGTCGGCGAGACCAACGAATACAGTCACACTACCGCCAATGAGGAGTCCCAGAGCGCGTTGGGAGGCCTGGTCCAAAGGCGCCATCGGCAGGAACATCAACATGAGCCAGACGACCGCCCCGAGCACGTAGTACCGCCGGTACGGTCCACCGATCACGCCAACATGCAGGTGAAGCGCAGCGATTGGGACCGTCCAAACAGCGAGCTGGAGTTGAAGTTCCTGCTGAGCTGCAAACATGAGGACGCAAGAGGCCCCGACAGCTATCAGCGTGAAAGCGCGTGCGGCTGGGTTGAGTGGCCGCACAGTACCCACGCGCGCACGGTAGTAGTCGGCGAGTCGGCCATCCAAGTGCCACGCCACCAGCACTGACACCCACAACGCGCTGGGCCATAGGTACGGTTTCCAAGTAGCCGCCGCTGCCCAGGACATCAGCAGCAGCCCAACCAGTGCCGTTCGAAGCCCGTGGAGCTCGTCCAGATGCCTTGCTAGGAATTCAATCGGAGGAATAGCGGCCACAATGATATCTTTGCACAAGAGACTGGTTTGTGTCAAAAACTACTCTTGTGGGCAGAGTCTCGGACCGCGGCGGGCGTCGGCAGATGACCCTAAATGGAGGCGTCCTGTGTGAAGGGACCCGTGGGCTCCCTAGCTTGGGTAGGGGCTACCCGCCGACCACTGAACGGGTAGTAACTACCCACGGCCGACCGTGCTCGCGTTTCCGGCCCTCAATCGCCTGCCGGAATCTCGTCGGCGAAAGCCAAGGGGGCAACCTCGATCCCCTAGCTTGGTTCTTGCACAGCGGTGGGACATGTCGGCAAGCGAGTCTGTGACCGTTCGGTGCGGCCGCTGCGGTCGGCCAGCGCGAATCTCCATTGCGGAACTGCAGGAGTTGCGGACGTTCGACTGCGTTCTGTGTCTGACGGCCAGGGAAGGGGGCCCATATGCTACCCACGTCAGCGAGGAACGCGACGACCGCTTCGTCAGCGGCCTGCTGACTGACTGGAAAGGAGACATCAGCAGAAGGCAGCTGTCTATCCTTCTGCGAATGGCACTTGGCTTCTCGAACGAGGAGATCATGCGAGCCTACGGGGCCAGCTCCAGCGAACTTCAGGAGCTGCTGCAGAGGGTTGCTGATCTCGACCGGCATCGCAAGTAGAACGAGATCGAAGGGGCAGCTGCGTCAAGTCGGAGCACCGCCCAGACTGTCGAGCTCCTCAAGAAGTGAGTCGTCGCCAAAGCCGCGACCACCGGCTAGGGCTCGTCGCGCGGCGCGGTTCGGAGATCCGCGCGAGCTGCAGGTCCCGTACTTCGACGTAGCAGGGGGAGCACACGAGCAGGTGCTCATACGCGGGATCCTCAATTGGCCGCTCCCGGCGGGACAGCGCCACGAGGACTTCTCGCGGCGGACAGCCTTGCCTGGTTGGGTTCGGGTTGGCGCATCGGAGGACCTCGTCGAACTGGTCCCCGAACCCGAGCGCCGCCAGGTCAGGAGGGTGACTCGGTCTCGCCATCGGCGTGCTCGCTCAAAGGTGCAAGTGGTCGTGGCCCGGCAACCCGAACCTGAGGTTCGCCCGCCGGTGCAGTCTGTTTCGGCTCTGAGTGTTGAACGCCGGCGACGCGTCGAATCTTTTCCTTGGCGTGGAAGAACAGGAGATCCACTGCGTTGACGGTGCAGCCACGCCGCTCTGCGATCTCCTGGCTCGAGAATCCCATGTACTTCCAGATGTACACGCGCTGTTCGTCCTGCGATAGCATCGCGAGTACTTCCCGAAGGAAGATGCTTCGTTCGACCTGCTCGGCCGATCCGTCGAGCGCTGTCCGCCGGGACAGCACGGCTTCGCTGGCGTCTGCACCGAGGGTCCGCTGGAGCATACGGCCGGAGCCTTGGCGCAAGCGCGACATCGCGATGCTGCGAATCGTAACCCAAGCGTAACCGTTTACCCTCTCGATAGGACCGCTGCGCGCTTCCCGTACGACCAGGCGCCGGCCGGCCTCCTCGAGAACTTCTATCTGCACGACTTCATCCTGAAGCGCCGAGAACTCGCGCCGCAGGCGAGGCAGCAGTCTACTGAGCACGCTTTCGATCCGCGCGTCGAACGGTTGGCCGTTGCCGTCGAGCAGCCCGAGCTTCCGCAGGTGCTCCATCTACATCCCCATCACATAGCGCCGGGAGGATGCGCCTCGATCCACGTGACACGAACGCCAGCGCGACCATCGGCCGGGGAGCCTTGCCTAGAAAGATTCTGGTCTCAATCAGCGTTCGATCCAGCAGAGGACGTCGTGCGGGAAGACGTCACGGGATCGAAGTCGGAAATGCGTGCGGTCTGGCGCCTCGTAACTGGCGTGATTCCGAACCCATCATCGCGCCGCCCATACCGACTGTCAACACCGTTCTTGACGCTTTCCGCAGGCGCGAGTTTCCGCTGGAGGTGTGTCGATGGCAGACCGCTCCCTGACCACGCATGTGCGGCAAAAGCTGGCCTTGGCGTTCACCGCCGTGCTGCTGTTGCCAGCCGTCCTGTCCGCCCAGTCACCTTGGGAGCGCGCAGCCAGCAACCTCGAGCGCACGTTCACCGGCCCTCTCGCCCGCTCGCTCGCGCTGGTCGCCATCGTCATCGGCGGTCTGCTTTTCATGTTCGGCGAAGGCGGAGCCAAGCGGCAGATCTCGGGCATTGTCTTCGGGGGTGGCTTGGCGCTCTTTGCCGCGCAGTTCCTGACCTGGCTGTTCTGACGCGCGAGCGCGTGACGACGCAACGAGGAGCAACATGCCCGAAGGACCGACCTATCGTTTCGTGTGCAAGGCCCTGCATCGCCCACTGACGCTGTGCGGCATCGACCGCCGGCTCTTCTTTCTCGCACTCCTGCTCGGCGCCGCGACGTTCAACCTCTTCTATTCATTCCTTGCCGGCGTGATTGTCTTCGTGGGCCTGTACGGATTCGGTCTATGGGCCACGCATCGAGACCCGGAGATGCTCCGCATCCTGTTCGCCTCGTCTGGCGCTCGGCGGCGGTACGACCCAGGCAAGCATAGCCGTCTCGATATCGAGGTGACGAGGTGATGAAGGTCGCGCGGCTGCTTCGTGACTACAGCGATGCGGGCGCCGTCAACAGCCTGCTCGCACCGTGGGGGTTCGTCGACGACGAGACGTTCCTCACGAAGGCCGGTCACCTGGGCATTGCGTACCGAGTGCGCGGCGTTGATGGCCAGGCGCTCCCTCACTCACAGCGCCGCACCCTGACGCACCGATTTGAGGCCGCGCTGCGCCTTCTCGACGAGCACTGCCGCTTGTACCAGTACCTCGTCAAACAGACGGCCCCCCCGTTCGTCGCCGCTCCGTGCCGCCTGCCTGTCGCCCACGACGCGATTCAGAGGCGGGCGCAGTACCTGAACGGACGGCGCACGGAGCTGTCCGAGATCGAGCTGTTCTTCGTGCTGCTCTATGAGCCGCCGGCTCCGGCGCGCCGAGGCATTGGCCTTCGCGGTGGCTTGCGGGCGCCCCGGGAAGCGCTCCGCGCGTGGCTGTCTCCGTCGCGGGTAGTCCAACTGCTCGAGTCCGAGCTGAACCGCGGGATCGCGCACCTACATCACAAGGCGCAGGCGTTCGAGGTGCAACTGGCGGACTTCGGTCCACGCCGGCTCCCAAAGGCGGAGGCGTTCCGGTTCTTCCGCCAGCTGCTCAACTACGACCCCGTGGTCGTGGACGCGGCGCGTCTGAGCCACGACGTTCACCTGGACTACTTCGTCGCCGACTCGGAAATCGAATGTCACCGCGATCACCTGATGGTCGGACGCCAGGCGGTCAAGGTGCTCACGATGAAGGAGCCTCCGAGCCAGACGTTCGCACACATGATGGCCGACCTGCTCGCGGTGCCTGGCGAGTTCATCGCGTGCCTTGAGTGGCAGCGCACCGCCAGCGACAGGATGCGGCGCGACATCCAGACGCGGCGGCGGCATTTCTTCAACAAGCGCGTCTCGATGATCAACTACGTGACGCCGGACACGCGGCCCGACGAGATGCTCGTCGACGACTCGGCGAGCACGATGGTCCGCCAACTCGGGGACGCCCTGACGGAGCTGGAGGTAAATGGTCACTTCTTCGGCACGTGCTCGCTGACGTTGGCGTTTCACGGAACGGATCGGCGTGGCCAGGAACACCAGGCCGCAGAAGCCACGAAGACGCTGGCCGTGCACGATGGCAGTCTGTTCGAAGAGAGTTACAACCTGCTCAACGCCTGGTTGAGCATGGTGCCTGGCAATGGCACCTTCAACGTCAGGCGCATGGCGTTGCTCGAAACGAACGTCGCGGACCTGAGCTTCCTGTTCGCTCCGGACCCCGGCGAGCGCGTCAGTCCACACCTGCGGCGCGAAGCGCTGGCCATCCTCGAGACCCCGGGCGGGACACCGTTCGCGTTCAACCCCCACGTTCAGGACGTCGGGCACACGCTGGTGCTCGGGGCGACCGGCAGCGGCAAGAGCTTCCTGCTGAACTTCCTCGTCACGCACGCCCAGAAATACGACCCGCTGACGGTCATCCTTGACCTGGGCCACAGCTACCGGAAGCTGGCCACCCTGCTTCACGGGCAGTATCTCGAGGTCGGGCTCCGTCAGGAGTCGGTGACCATCAACCCCTTTGCACTCGACCCCTCGTCCGAGCATCTCCACTTCCTGCACGCTTTCGTCCGAGTTCTGCTCGAAGGAAGCGACCACTACCACCTGAGCGATCTCGAAGATCGGGAAGTTTACGAGGCGATCGAGAACCTCTATGTGCTCGACCGCGACCAGCGGCGCCTCTTCACCCTGGCAAACCTGCTCCCGCGCGCCTTGTCCGCTCGGCTTCACAAGTGGGTGGACGGCGGGCGCTACGCCGCCCTGTTCGACAACGTCGAGGACACACTCACGGTCAACCGCTTGCAGGTCTTCGATTTCGAGGCGATGCGGGCGTATCCCGTCCTGCTCGAACCGCTCCTCTTCTACGTGCTCCATCGCGTCACGGCACGCATTCTGGAGCCCGCCGAGCAAGCGGCTCTGAAGCTGTGCGTCATGGACGAGGCGTGGCGGTTCATCCAGCACCCGACGCTCAGAGCGTATGTCCTGGAAGCCCTGAAGACCTGGCGGAAGCGGAACGCCATGATGATGCTCGCCACGCAGACGGCAGACGACTTTGCGTCCGCGGATCTGCTTCGCACCGTCGTGGAGAGCTGTCCGACCAAACTGCTGCTCGCCAACCCGTCACTAGACGCGCAGCAGTACGTGGATCTGTTTCATCTGAACTCAATGGAAGTGGATCTGCTGACCGGCCTCGTTCCGCGCCAGCAGGTGCTGCTCAAGCGGCCGACACTGGCGAAAGTCCTCTCACTGAACGTGGATCCGAAGAGCTATTGGATCTACACCAACACACCTGTCGACAACGAACGAGTGGCGGCCATCTGTCGTGAATGTGGCTTCGACGCGGGGATCGCCCGCCTCGCGGCGTCGGCCTGATCGGAGGTGTTCGATGGCTCGTCGTGTCGTGGTGCAGCTGGTAGCAGCGGCTGCCGTGGTCGCGCTGTCCGGACCAGTCAGCGGTCAAACGTCGGGGATCCGTGAGGTCTCAGCGTCCGAACGGAGCCTGATCACACTTCAGACCCGCCTTCGCTACACGACCATGATCGTGTTGCCTGACAGCGAAGAGATTCTGGATGTCATCTGCGGCGATCGCGACTTCTGGGTAATCAGCGCGACGCAGAACATCGCGCACGTGAAGCCGGCGAAGGCCGGGGCAGCCACGAACCTGAACCTCGTGACGGCGAGCGGCTCGATCTATTCCTTCCTGCTGACCGAAGGCGGCTCAGCCAACACGTCGCCAGACTTGAAGGTGTACGTCGCAGGCGAGACCACGGCTACGAATGGTCGACCACGGTACTACGGCGCGGCCCACGTCGAGAGCCTGGAGGCGCGACTGGCCGAGGCCCAGGCGGCGATCCGGTCTGCGGAGCAGCAGGCAGAGGAAGCATCGGCGCAGTATCGACGCGACTACCCGACGACTCTAGAGTTCGCCTACGGCGCCCTCAAGTACGAGAGGCCGTTCTTCGTCAGGGCCATGTGGCACGACAGTCAGTTCACCTATGTGAAGTCCGACGCACGCGAGCTGCCGGCGCTGTACGAGGTGAAGGACGGCAAGCCGACCGTCGTCAACTTCCAGGTCCGCGAGGGCACGTTCGTGGTCCCCAAAGTGCTGGAGCGGGGGTACCTCGCCCTGGGCGAGCAGCGGTTTGCGTTCTTGCTGCAGGAAAAGTGACGGCTATGACCGAGCAAGCCGACACGACCGGAACCGCGCCGGTGACGGACCGCCGCACGCCACCGCGAGGCGTCCTTCCGCGCAACATGCAGACCTGGCTGATGGCCGGGCTCGCGGTTGGCATCGTGCTGGTGATTCTGCTCGTGGGCCAGCCGGAACCACCGACAGGAGCCACCGCGTCGTCCGTGGCTCCGCAGACTCCCACTGCGGACAGGGTTCGCGACTATCAGGAGCGATTGCGCACCATGGAGGCCCAGGCGCTCCGCGATCTTCAGGCGGCCGAACAGGCGACCAATCAGGCGGCACCGATGTACTACGAAGAGCCGACTCAGGCTGCACCGGAGGACCCGATCGCCGCCGACAGACGTCGCCGCGAGTACGAGAGCCTGTTCGCGAGCAATGTCGCCGTCAGTCGCCGCCCCGAGAACGAGCGACCAGATGCCGGATCAACGCGCGCAGGCGGCGGCGCCCCGTCGTCTCCGGCGGCGTCGTCGCTCGACGATGTCGCGGACGCCGTGATGCGAGCGACTGCCCGAGCTGGGACGACGTCGGCAACTGCCCCACAGACCATGGTGCAAGACGTGCCGCCGGCGCCGGTGTCTGATGCCTCAGGACAGCGCACGCCGGAGTTCACCGCGCCTATCCGTGCCACCGGCTCCACGCATCGGCTTCTCGAGGGCACCCTCATCGACACCGTGCTGACCAATCGGCTGGATGCGAGTGCGGCGGCGCCGGTGAGCCTGCTAGTGACCAACCCCATCTACTCCCACAGCGGGAGCCAGATCCTGATTCCCGCGGGTGCGCGGATTCTTGGGGCAACACGCCCGGTGCAGTCACTCGGTGAGTCGAGGCTGGCCGTGGCACTCCACCGGCTCATCCAGCCGGACGGTCGGACGTATCGGCTCGACCAGTTCATGGGCCTGAACCAGATCGGCGACGCTGGCCTGCGCGACAAGGTCAACCACCACTACCTGTCGACGTTTGGTGCCGCGGCCGCGGTCGGGTTGATCACGGGTCTGGCGCAGTGGATCGGTACAGCCGGCCTGTCACGGGGCGACGGCGACCGGACAGTGGTCATCGCCGGCGGGGCGACCGATGCCACCGCGCAGGCGAGCATGCAGGTGATGAACCGGTTTCTCAACCGTCTTCCCACCGTGACTATTCGTGAAGGGCATCGCGTGAAGGTCTATCTGACAAGCGACCTGGAACTGCCTGCGTTCCAGCGCGCTGTCGGACCAGGTCGCTGATGGAGGTGGCTATGTGTCGTCGTCTCACCCCTGCCGTGTCTCTCGGTCTCATCGTCGGCCTGGCGACACCCGTGCGGGCTCAGATTCCCGTGACAGACGTCGCACACCTGACCCAGGCAGTCCTCATTGCGCAAGGGGTACAGAGGCACCTGGACGAGCTGCGGGCTCAGTACCGAACGATCATGAGAATGTCCCAGGGGCTCGGCGCCATGGAGCACTACCGGATGCCGCCTGTCGCCATCGGGCGACACGACGCCGGCCGATGGACGCACGGTGGCACGTGGCTCCGTAGCCTCAACAGCGGGGATCCGGCTGGTGCCGCCTACTTCGCTTCAGCGGTCCCCTTGGAACGTCCGGGCGTCCCGTCGAGAGGGCTGACCAGTGCCGGTCGCAGGACGTTCGAACGCCAGTACGCGACCATCGAGATCAGCGACTCGGTAGCCATGATGGCCGGGCATCAGGTTGGTGCATTGCGCGGCTACCAAGACCAGCTTCAGAACGCCATTCGCGAAATGGAATCCGACGTCCTCAACGGTCTGCTTCGGTACCACGACATGACGGCCATCCTCGACAAGATCGCCGGAGGCGAGCTGCTGGCGCGTCGGCAGGACATGGCGACAAACCAGCTGTTGTCGCATGCCTTGGAACAACTTCTTGCACGTGGCAAACGGCAGCGAGATACGGAGGCCGCGACCATGAACATGCAGCTGGTCACATGGCGAGACGGTCGCGCCGCGAACGAAGCGCTGGTGACGGGCACCGGCGACGCGCTGCGGACGTGGCGTCAACCGTAGGAAGGAGGCCGTGATGCGTCGCGCGACCGTTTCACTCGTCCTCGTCCTCGCTTCCGCCGCGGGCGTACAGGCGCAGATCCCGGTGACTGACGTCGCCAACGTGATCCAGGCGCGCATCACGGCTGTTGTGAAGGAGTACCAGCACCTTCTGCAGCGCGATCAGCACAGCCAGCTGCGTCGGATGGCACAGCGTCTGAGCATGTTCACCGACCTGCGGAAGTACGGCGTACCAAACCCTCCGAGATGGCGGATCCACGATTTCGAGAACCCCGCGCTGTTTCACTTCTCGAGGGGGTACAACGCGGCGCTCAACTACGGCGACGCAACCGGAGCGGCCTACCTGGCTATCAGCCATCCAGTGCTTCCAGCCGGCGAGGCCATGAGCCGGCTGCCAGAAGCCGCAAGGCGGTCGCTGTCCGCTCGCTTTGCCACGCTCGATGCCGCTGACGCAGCCATCATCACGGCCACCCATCAGAGCGGACGGACCAGGCTCAGTGGCCGCCGGGAGCTGAGTGCCATTGACGGACTCGAACGCGATGTGACCAACGGAACGCTGGAGCAAAGCACCACGGCTGTTCTCGACAAGATCAGCGGCGCGGTGCTCATCGGTGCCCGCCAACGGGAAGCCCGGGGCCAGCTCCTGACGGGCGTTGTCGAACAACTGCTCATCGAGAACAAGCGGTCGCGCGACGCTGACGCCGCAGCCATGAATATGCAGTTGGTGACTTGGCGGCACCGGGCCGCCGCGAATGAAGCGCTGGTGGCTGGCACCGGCGACGCCCTGCGCGCCTGGAGGCAGCCGTAGATCCCGAGGGGAGAACGAGGATGCCGACTCAGCCTTCGCTCAATCTCTTGCCCACGGTGCAGCAGGCCATCGCGAACCTCCTGCTGACCTACGAGCCGGAGTTCATCCGCTTCGGTTTTCAGATGTTCATCGCCTTTGCCACCATCATCATCACGTGGCACGGCATTCGGATGATGTTCTCGCACGACGGCCTGGGCGACCAGATGTTCGACTTCGCCAAGCTGCTGCTGTTCGTTTCGTTCGGTTATGCCCTGATCACCTTCTACGAGACGCCCCTGCCAGGGATCGGGGTCTCGTTCAGCAATCTGATCACCGATCAGGCGCACTACTTCCAGTCGGTCCTCGAGGCGAGATCCTTCGACAACATCTATCGTCATCTGGACGCGCTCTCCGACCACTTCATGCAGCCGGATCCCTGGTCAATTCTGGCGAACCTGATCTACTGGACCGTCCTCCTGCTCGTCGCTCTTGCCAAGGGCATCTCTTTGGCGGTGATCGCCTTCGGCTTGATCGCCAGCGCGGTGTGCGCCTTGCTTGGCCCAATCTTCGTGCCGTTCTTCATTGTGCCGAAGCTCGACTGGCTGTTCTGGGGCTGGCTCAAGGCGTTCATCCAGTACTCGTTCATCCCGGTCGTGGCGGTCGCTTTCCTGATGATCTTCGAGCAGTTCGTCTATCGGTACGTCACAACCTTGCCACCGACGATCACCCAGGCCGAGTATGGGGTCTACGCCCTCCAGGCGGTAGCCGTTGTCGGGACATTCGTCCTCGGGATGCTGCTCGTCCCATCCCTCACGAGCAACATCTTTACCGGTGGCGGTGGCGAGAGCATCCTGTCGCCTCGAGTGGCGGTTGGACGGTTGTTCAGCCGTCGATAGGAGCTTGTGAGATGGCACATCGCCCGCACGGCCCGACGCGAACCGATCACGAGGAGACGGCCTCGCCTCAGACCACGCGTCTGCTTGTCATTGCCATCCTCGTGGCAATGGGCGTCGGTCTGGCGTGCGGTGTGGTGTGGACCGCCTACCACGTGCTCAGCAACTGGCTTGGAGCCTAAAGGAGTCTCGCATGTCAGCGACCGTCGGCGACCTCGCGCCCAAGAGTCTGGACAGCGCGAAGCGGCAGTTCGTGGAGGTGTACGGGTCGGCCCTCGTCCTGAACACCTACTTGAAGATTGCCCTGGTTCTGGTATCGCTGGTTGCGCTGGGCTTGGTTGGCCTGAACGTCTACACGACGTCTCGGTATGCGCAGATCAAACCCTTGGTCATCCGCATCGATGATGTGGGTCGCGCCGAGGCGGTGGCCTACGACGCAACCGGCTACGCTCCCCAGCCGCCCGAGATGCGGTACTTCCTGACGCAATTCGTCGTCAAGCACTTCAGCCGAATCAGGGCAACTGTCCAGCGCGAGTACCCGGATTCGCTGCTCTTCCTCGAGCCCACTCTGGCCGATGCGACCATCGCGCAGAACGACCAGAGCCGGACGCTCGAGACCTTCCTGACGACGCCCTCGGCGGATGAGATCGATGTTGTTGTGCAGAACGTCAGCCTGAGTGAACTCACGGCCGCGCCGTTCAAGGCCACCGTCAGCTTCCAGAAGGTGTTCTACACACCTGGCACACGTCACGAGCGGGCTCGCGAGACGTACGTGGCACAGATTGATTTTGCGCTCCGCGCGCACGTGCCAAATGAGTACGTCCGGGTCAACCCGCTCGGACTCCAGATTGCCTACTTCCGCGTCGACCAGGCCTTCGAGGAGGCGAGCCGATGATTGCCAACTCCGCCTTCCTGGCCGCGCTCATCGTGTTCCTGTTCGCCTCGTGGCTGGCGAGCGAGCTGACGTTCCTGGCTCCGCACAAGGCCACCCTGTTCCGTCGTCATGCCGAGGTCCTCGGCGGCGGGACGCTGCTCCTGTTCCTGAATCTCTGCGCACTCTTCTACGGCGTTTCCCGCTGGATCTTTCTTCGCGATGCAGGTCGGAAGCTCACGCATGTGGACCGCCAACTCGGCACGGCCGATGGCGTCCACGAGGACCTGAGGCCCTACCTGAAACGACGATGAGGTGATGCCATGTGGGACAGTCTCGACCCTCGCTCGATCGAGTCGCCTGGGCGGCCGAGTCCAGGCCGTGCCAGCCGCACGTACGACGCGCGTGAGCGGCCCAGCCGCGATCCACGCGACGCCTTCACCGATGGCCTCGACCTGCCGCAGGGTCGGGATCGGGAGACGGTGCTTCTTGGGAACGAAGGGTACGACTTGCGAGGCTCAGAAGTCCGCACGCTCGCGACGGTCGGCGCGTTCAGGATCGTCGCGGTCGACGATCTGCGGGACGCCAGCGACGAACCCGCCGCGCTCTGGAAGGGTGACCTCCGCAATCTCCGGGCGAACGGCTTGATCACGACCGTCGCGCCGGCCGAACGCGACAGCCGCACGCCCGTGGTGACGCTGACCGACCGGGGCCGGAAGTTGTTGGAAGCGCATCGGGTTCCAGACCACGAGCCCGCACAGGCATTCCACGCCGGCGTCCTGCGGACTCGCGAGATCGCCCACGACACCCAGGTATACCGGGCCTTCGAGCGGAGCGCGGAACGCCAAGCCGAGCGCGATGCGCGCATCCTGCGCGTCGTCCTCGAGCAGGACCTGAAGCGGGAGTATCAGCGCTTCTTGCAGGAGCCGAATCGAGGGCGAGCGGATGCCGATGGTCGCGTCAAGCGAACGGCCGAGGAGGTCCGTACGTGGGCAGAGGAGCACGACCTCCACGTCCGTGACGGCCATGTCCAGTTTCCCGACCTCCGGCTCGAACTGGAGATGCCCGATGGCCGGCGCGAGATCGAGGACATCGAGGTGACGACGCTCCACTATCGGGGGCTGCAGGCATCTGGGAAGGCCAGCGCAGGCTTCACTCGATACCGGTCGTCTGGTGGTCGTATCGGCGGCCGAGGCGGGCCCTCTGGCAGCCGCCGGGGCCCCGATCCCCATCTGGCCGAAGAGGTGCTGCGATGACCTGGGCGGAACGCGTCGGTGCGGTCGAGGCCCACGGATTCACGCCACGACAGGCCGCGTTTCTCACGACGCTGATGTTGCATAGCGGCGTTTGCCTTGGCCGTCACTACTGCACCTTCGGCCGCATCGCGTATGGACAGAAGATGCACGACTTCTTTGCCAGCCTGCTTGCGCGCAAGGTCGCGACCGTGCACCCCACTGGTCACAACCGTGCCTTCGTCTATCACGTCCACTATCGCCCCCTCTACGAAGCCATCGGTGATCCCGACAACCGTCATCGCAAGCCGATGGCACTCGCGAGGGCCATCGAGAACCTGATGGTGCTGGACGGCGTCCTCGACGACCGTCAGCTCACGTGGCTGGCAACAGAGACTGACAAGGTGACCTACTTCACGGCTCGCCGCCCTGTACCACGCGAGGACCTGCCCTCTGTCACATTCCGCGGGGCCAGTGCCCAGACCACACGCTACTTCGTCCACAAGCTGCCTATTGGCGTGTCCTCCGACGAACCGACCACCGTGTTTCTCTACCTGATGACTCGCCCGTCACCGATCGAGTTCCGGGCGTTTCTCGAGCACCATGCGGAGCTGTTGCGCGGCTTGCCAGCATGGACGGTGCGCCTGCTGATCCCTCGGCACTTGAGTAAGGCGACCGGCCTCTACACGGCCGCATTCCTCGAACAGCTGGCGATGCCGCTCCGGCCGGAGACCCGCGACGAACTGCGCTGGTACTTCGAGGCGCGAGCATCCGGACAGGGGACCAGAGACGCGCGCTTTCTTCGGGCCACGGAGGCGTTCGGTGCCCCGCGCTTTCAGGCGCTGTATCGCGTCTGGCAGGAGCGTGGAGACCAGGTGGTCCAGGCCGCTGTGTCTCCGTCACTGGCGGACGTCATCGCACGGGGTGTCGGGCGGCTGGAGTGCCACGTGCTGGCGCACCGCTATCGTCATCTCTCGCCCCTGCTGGCCACGGCGTGAGGCGGCCGTGGAGGGGAAGAGACAGGGGAAGAGGCCCCAACGTGGACCTTTCGAGCGCGACGGCCGCCGATCCTGGTCATCGCGACGGCCACGGCCGTGTGTGCGGGACGACTGGTTCGCCGCAGTAGTGGTTCAGCGCGCTGGGGTTAGGCGCTCCCGTGCTGGCAGCCGTCGCGGACACCGGGCGGCGCTCTGTGCCGCCCGCGGCAGGTGGGCAGTAAGACAGTCGGGGCGTGAGCGACCCCACCCTGGGTGGCGTGTGGGTGGCCCCGCCACTGATTCGGGGGGTCGCTCACGCCCCGACTGCGTGCCCAGTCCGTTCCGGACGTTCTGGCCCGTGTTGGTGCCGGCCGCCGGTCGCACGAGCGCGCGCACGACAGTGGTCGCTGCGGTACCGCATGACATGCGAGCCGCGGGCGATCGTCATGGTCATTCCCATTCGGGAGAAGGAGAGTCCTCACATGGCTCTGATCAAGCCCCGCTCGCGAGGCAAGCGCCTCGTCAGGCACCGCACCAGGCTGGACCACGAGACGAACGAAACGCTGTACGCGTACGCGCGGTTCATCGGTGAGTCCACGGAGTACGTGCTCAACCAGGTCGTCGATACCGTCCTTGGCAAGGACAAGGAGTTCCTGCAGTGGCGTGTTGCCAACCCGGACTCGTACGTGCCTGGTCCGATAGACCGCAGTCGCCGGCGCCGCTCGGCTGGCCGCCGGCCATCGCCGACAGGAGCGGCAGCCGGTGACAGCATCGCGCTGACGACAGGAGTGACGAGCGCACCGTGAGACGGAACAGACGATGCTCCGCGTCATCCTCGACAATCGCGCCGTACTTGCCCTGCTGATCGCCGCGGCCATCGGCACGTGGGGTCTGCACGCGTTCCCCGTGCAGCCGGACAATCCGTTCCTCGCGCTGATCGCCGCGCGCAGACCCCACGTGTTCCAGGTGCTGACCTACGGCTATGCCACGTTGTGGTTCACCACCCCGTACGTGCTGGCGTCGATGTTCACGTCGCTCGTCGCGATTGTTGTCTTCCGGACGGTGCCGTCCGTGGCCTACGGTCCGCTGCCGCCGTATCCCGAGCCGGACGAGCGGCCGGCGCCGATGCTCGTGCTGGGCGAAGCCCACAACCAGACCACGCCGGGACGTGCGCCGGAGCCGGCCTGGCTCACGATTCCGCAGCGCGGCCTCTACACCGGCATCATGATTCTGGGCGCCGTGGGGACCGGCAAGACGTCGGCCTGTATGTACCCGTACGTCGATCAGCTGCTGCGATGGCGCGCGGCGGATGCCGACCACAAAATGGGCGGCCTCGTGCTGGAAGTCAAAGGGGACTTCTGTCGGGAGGTGCGCGGCATTCTGGCGCGCGCCGGCCGCGAGTCGGACTACGTCGAGGTGGGTCTCAACAGCGGCGTCTCCTACAACCCGCTACACAACGATCTCGATCCGTACGCGGTCGCCTATGCGATCGCGACGCTCTTGAACAACCTGTTCGGGCGCTCCAAGGAGCCGTTCTGGCAGCAGGCGTACACGGACCTGCTGAAGTTCGTGATCTCACTCCGGCGCATCACCGACGGGTACACCACCTTGGCCGAGGTGTACCGCTACATCATCGACGAGAAGCTGATCGACAAGAACATCCGCGCACTGCAGGCGCAGTTCAAGAACCCGGGCGACGTGCTGGTCGTTCCACACCACGAGTATGTCCTGCGGCTGAAGCAGGCGCCGTGGACGCTGTGGGCGCGGTTCGACGGCGCGCACGTGGCGCATCCGTACGACGGCGAACTGGAGACCTATCTCGCGGACCAGGGTGTGACGTTCAGCGTCCGCACGGGTGATGCCGCGATCGCGGCCGACCGCTGGCACCGGCTCGAGGCGATCGAGCGCTGGTACTTCAGTGCCTGGGCGCGGCTCGATCCGAAGGTCCGGTCATCAATCGTCGAGGGCGCTGTGGTGTTTCTGTCGCTCTTCGACGAGAACCCGGAGGTGTATCGCGCGTTCTGTCCACCTCGGTCGGCCTACACCAAGCCTCCCCAGCCCGGAGAACCGCGTCCACTCCCGCCGCTCGAAGACCTACTCGAGACCGGCCACGTCCTCGGCCTCAACTTCCCGGTGGCGCTGAACCCGGCGCTCGCCCGCGGCCTGGGTGTGATGCTCAAACTGGACTTTCAGCGTGCGGTCCTGCAGCGCATCCCGCAGATGACCGAGCACCGCGACCGGTCGTGGCGCGACCTCCTGTTCGTGGCCGACGAGTACCACGCGTTCGCGACCGTCGGCGAGACAGATCCGACCGGCGACGAACGCGCGTTCGCACTGTCTCGCCAGGCGCGTTTGATTCCGATTGTCGCGACCCAAAGCCTCAGCTCCCTGCGATCATCCCTGGGTGGCGACGAGAGCTGGCGCACGCTCGTCCAATGCTTCCGCACGAAGCTGTTCTTGGCCACCAGCGACGAGTTCACCGCCCGTATGGCCGCCGAACTGTGCGGCAAGGACGACCGACTGAAGATGCGGTACACGCTGGCCGAGGCCGATCAGGGCGCGCACATCTCGTGGTTGACCGGGCGCGCGGCGGCGCCGAAGCAGACGTTGAGTGCCAGCAAGAGCTACAGCTTCGAGTCGGACTACGTGTTCCAGCCGCGGGTCTTCACCGAACTCCAGAACGCCCAGGCGGTCGCCTTGCCGTATGATGGCCTCAACCCGCTCCCCCCGCAGTACTGCTATCTGAAGCCGTACTACTTGGACGTGCGGCAGAGCTACTTCGACCATCTCGAGCGAGGCGCGCTGTGAGCAGTCTCGACCGAATCCTGCCGTTCCTGAGGCCCATCGAGGACCTCCTCGGGGACCCTTCTGTCACCGAAGTGATGGTCAACGGTGGCGGTCGCAGCGTATTCGTGGAGCGAGCCGGCACCGTTGAGGCCGTTCCGGACAGGACACTAGAGCTTCGGAATCTCACGGTGGCGATCAAGAACATCGCACGCGCATGCGGCGACGAGATCTCCGAACACCAGCCCGTGCTTGACGCGCGGCTCGAGGACGGCTCACGCGTCGCCGCCATGTTCCCGCCCTGTTCAGTCGATGGGCCGACGCTGACCGTTCGGAAATTCACGCATCGCTACACACTGGCGGAGCTCGTCGAGGTCGGAACGCTTGGGACAGCTATGGCCGACGCGCTGCGCCAGGCTGTTGTCGAGCGACGCAACATCCTCATCTCAGGTGGCACGGGAACCGGGAAGACGACGCTGCTGAACGCGCTGGCCGCGACAATTCCTGTGACCGACCGGATCGTGCTCATCGAAGAGACATCAGAGATCCTCATCGACAAGCCGAACCTCGTGCGGTTCGAGGCGCGTCGCGCGCAGGCACCGCTTGGTCAGGAGGCGGCGTTGCCGGCCGTCACCATCTCGGACCTGCTGCGGGCAACGCTGCGGCATCGTCCAGACCGCATCCTCGTCGGCGAGGTGCGAGGGGCGGAAGCCTTCGACCTGCTGCAAGGGCTCAATACGGGTCACCTCGGCAGCCTCAGCACAATCCACGCGAATTCTGCGGAGCAGGCGCTTACGCGGCTCGCGCATTGCGTACTGACGGCAAACGTCGGCCTGCCACACCGCAGCACCCGCGAGGCGATCGCGCTGGCGATTCATCTGGTCGTGCATATCGCGCGTCGGGGAGGACAGCGCCAGGTGTCAGAGGTTGTCGAAGTGCGGCGCTACGACACGCACAAGGAACAGTTCGAGTTCGAGCCGTGGCTCGTCAACTCGTGAGCGGGTCGGAAGGGGGAAGCGATGGACCTCTTGGTCAACTGGACGAGACAGGCCGTTCCAATGGGCCTGCTACTACTGCTCGCCGGATGTGGCGGCAGCTCGCCGTCACCGACCTCGCCCTCGCCGACGTCGTTCCTGACTGGCACGTGGAGCGGCACCGTCACGATTCAAGTCAATCCCGGCGATCCGATCGCGCCGCCACCGACGACCGGGCCCATGACCTGGACGTTCACTATCGTCCCGCAAACCAATCTCCATTCGTTCACGACAACCATCCGTTCGCAGAACCCCTGGCTGACGATGGAGACGACAGCGGCGACGGCCCTGACGCCGGGCAACACGCCGCCCACGTCCATCAGCACGCAGGGCGAGTACAACTCCCCGCGGGGGTGCCGCGGCACGTTCGCCAGCATCGGCATGGCCCAGGCCACGCGCATCGAGGCCGACTTCAACGGCAGTGACTGCCAGCTCGCAACCTTCTCAGGAACCATGGTGCTCACAAAGCAGTGAGGTTGCCGTGCAGGTTGATCGAGAGGTTCCGCTTCGATTCCTCCGGACGGCGTTCCTGCCGAACGACTGGATCGCCGTTCTGCTGAAGCGTCACGACACCGGCGAAGCCGTGCAGCGCGTCGCTCCGCTGGAGATGGTGCTCCGCCCGCGATTTCAGGGATGGCTGCGGTTCAAGAATGCGCAGCGATTCAACGTGTTCGTCAGCATCAATGCCCTGACACCTGGCCGTCGCTCGCGGACTCGGGAATCCGTGGTCGCGGTGCGACACTTGTTCCTGGATGCGGATCAGGACGCCGACCAGGTGCTGAGCGCTATCGAGCGTCGGGCCGATCTCCCCAAACCGTCCGTCGTTGTCCGCTCGTCACGAGGCCGCGCTCACGTTCTGTGGCGTGTTGCCGGAGTGTCCGTCGAGCGAGCGGAGGCACTGCAGAAGCATCTGGCTCGTGACCTCGGGACGGACTCGGCCGCGACCTCCGTCGCGCAGATGACTCGGCTGCCGGGGCTCTTGAACTACAAGTACGACCCCCCATCGCTCGTCGCGCTCGAACATCGGAGTCTTCTCACAGCGTACCGGGCCGAGCAGTTTCCCGCAGTCTCGGGCGAGACCTGCGCGCACGCATCGGCTGCACCTGTCCGTCAGACCCGGGACGCCACGCTTTCGGCAGCCGAGCGGGCACGGCGCTACCTGGCCGTGACACCGGGTGCGGTTCAAGGGCAGAATGGCGACGCAAGAACCTTCCGCACCTGTTGTCGGCTGGTGGGCACATTTCAGCTGTCGGATGCGGAGGCTCTTGAGTTGCTCGAGGAGTGGAATGTCGGATGCCGACCTCCTTGGTCTGAGCGTGAGCTACTGCAGAAGCTGCGGTCTGCACGGCGAACTACTGGTTGATGAGCCGCCGGGAGATTGACGATGACCATCAGCGGGATCCGTCGAGCTGTGACTCTGGTTCTTGGAACGCTTGGCGTCTACTACGTCGCGGTGGGGGTGTTGACCCTGCTGGACCTGTCCGGCGCTACGTCTCGCTGGATCGTCAGAAGCAATGACCGTGATTTCTGGTTCGACGTTCGCTTCTTTACGGTCTGCATAGGCTTCGGCGCAGCGGCTGTGGCGGGACTCGGACTGGCGACGGCTGTTCGCTGCTATCGCGACCTGACTGCCGGATGTCGGTGGCCTGGCTGGACAGAGCTGTTCATAGGGTCCATTGCTGTTCACGCGCCCGCTTGGGTCTACAAGGTCGTGTCTGGAGGTACTCTCCCGCCAGATGAATTCCAGTCCCATGTCGCATTTACATCCGCTCGGTTCCTTCTGACATTGGTCGCCTTTGGCGTCGCTTGGTGGTTTGCCGTCCGAGACGGACGCCTGTCGTCGCCCCCTCCTCCAGCCTTTTCCCCGCGCACCCTGCCCAGGCCGTCCTGACAGCCCGAAAGATTCCGCCTCTAACCCGCGTTCAGATAAGAGTCCGAGACGGTTGTTCCGTCACCACGTGCGCGCCCACCGGGTCGCACGTCCCGCCCTGTTCCGCGGCATCAACCTGATCCGCGCGAACGCAACCACGCCGTCGGTCACCGGCCGTCGACGCCCATAGGAGCGCACCATGTCCAAGCACAGCACAGCAGTGGTGTCCGTGAAGATCCTTCCCAACACCGCGAGCACACCCGCCGGGAAGCTCGCCGACGCGGAGGTCTTCTTCGAAGCCGATTCGGGTCCGCTGACCGGACTCAAGCTCGTCGGCTTCGCCGTCTGGGAACGACGTAGCGGAGGGCGCAACGTGACGTTCCCCGCCCGGCAGTACTCGGTGAACGGAGAACGCCGGAGCTTCGCGTTGCTTCGCCCCTCCAACGGGGAGGCGAGCACTCAGGAGGCGATTCGGGACCTGATCCTCGAGGCGTATGCCAACGCCGAGGTTCCGGCCTGACACCTCCAGGCATCCCAGGTGATGCGCCTTCGGGCCGTCACCTGGGCCCTTCCGCCCGTCCACGCCGGCGTCTCCGGCGCCCCGTGGACCGGCGGACTCTTGATTGACTGTCGGCTCGCTGAGGAACGTCACCATGGAGACTGCGTCACCAACCGTCATTCGCCGGCCCGAACTCGTCTCGTCGACGTCCCTGCCGACATCAGACGGCAGTCGCGCGTTGACCGTGACTGCGGTCTATCACCTGTCGGAGACCGGCCGGAAGGCATCGCTGCTGCAGGGCGGCGACGGTCATACGGTCCAGCGCCTCCAGGTGTCCGTCCCCTCGAATCGTCTGCACCTGGTTGCCGTCAATGCCAGAGGCGAGGCGCGATTGAAGCTGAGCCCCCGATTCGAGCTGGATCAGACCCAGCGCGTCCGTCGCATCGAAGAGCCGCCGGCGTACGACGCGCCGCCGACTGTTGACCAGTTGTTCAGGGATGCGGCCCGGAATCACGAGATGGAGCGCGCCTACGAGGCCGAGCACCTCTCGTGGCGGGCGAAGCGCCGCGAGGCCGAGCGTGACTGGCGCAACGAGGTCGCGGCTTCGTTCCTGGCCGATCCGGCGCAGCGCGCCATGGTCCATCCCTCGCCGTCGCCCACGCGTTGCGTGATCATCACATCGCGCGGGCGCGTGCAGTTCGACGCACGCGATCAGGAACTGCCGTCTCGCGATGTGCCGGCTGAAGCTCATCGACGCTTTCGGGCTGACCTGCAGAACACCCGTGCCGCCCGGCAGGCCCGGGTGGCCGAAGGCGAGCGCGTGCACGAGGAGCGCAAACAGGCGATTGCGGCTTGGATCGCCGCTCACGGGACGCCTGAGCAGCAGGCGCGGCATGCCGCCGGTCTGCTGCCGATGGCCGAGGCCATCGAGGCGGCGACCGATGACGCGTTCGCCGCGCTGGCGGACTGCCCGCGCTACGTGCGTGATCGGGGGCTGTGTCTGCAGGAGTTTTTGCGGCAGTCGCCGCGTTATGCCGATGCCGTCGTGACCGCCTCGGACTTCAAATCCATCGGGCGACGCGCTAACAGGGCGACCCCCGCACAGTGGGCCCGCCTGCAGGAGATGCAGGCCGCCGTGCCCGCCGCGACGGTGGTCCTCCAGACCCGCGAACTCGTCTGGCTCCTCGATCCGCACGCGCCGCACCTGACCCAGTACACGCTCGTCGTCTCGCAGGCCGTGGGTGCGTTGCAGCTTCGTCGCGACTACGTCGCGCCTGACGCATAGGCCTTGAACCAGGAGGACTGTCGAAGCCACATCTGATGCACGAAGCCGTTCGGGTCTGATTCCTTTCTCGTGGCCGTCCCGGCCACCCCTCCACGCATCGTCCCGCGACGTGGAGCCCGTCTCCCCTCAACCGCCCACCGGGCACTGACAAGGAGCACACCCATGAACGGAGCACTTGTGTCTGCTGTTTCCGCGTACACCGCCCATCGGGAATGGGCCACCAGGCCACCCGACGAACGGTACGCGAGCGTGCCAGCCCTCTATGAGGCCGCACGCACCCGGCGCGCGCGCATCGACACGCACGCCATCGACACGATCGACCTTCGCACCGAGGCCGTGGCCTCCGACGCGCTCGTCCTCAACGACGCGTCCGGCATTCGACTCGGGTTGACGCACTGGAGCTTCGAGCAGCTCGCCGGCATCGCTGGCGGGCCGCCGAAATACCTCCGGACCCTGCCCGCAGCGATCGCGTCCGACGCGATCAACGTCGGGCTTCGTCGCCAGCGACGAGACGAGCAGCAGCTCTTCGTCGAACGCGATGCTCCACGGACCGTCCACGCGATCACCTCGACGAGGTACGCGCGGGTCCATCACGACGAGCTGGCCGGCCGGGTGCTCGACCTCATGGCTGCACACTCTGCCTGGCACTTGCCGCTCGGCTACAAGGACGGCGTCTTCGGTGCCGAACGGGTTCCGTCCGGCGCCTATCTGGGAGATCGAGACATGTTCCTGTTCCTCGTCGATGGCAATCGCGACCTCGAGGACCCGAGCGATCACACCCAGGCCGGCCTGTTCCGCGGGTTCATCCTCAGGAACAGCGATGTGGGCGCCGCCGCCTTGACCCTCGATGTGTTTCTCTTCAGAGCCGTCTGCGGCAACCACATCATCTGGGGGTTCCAGCACGTGGCCGGCTTCCGGCGCCGGCACGTGGGGACGTCGATTCAGGAAGCGTGGACCACCTCGCTCGAGGGGATTCGCGCGGCCCTCGACGCCGACCCGTCCGCGGATCGCACCGTGCTCCTCCGGGCCACGACCCGGGAGCTCGGACCGACCCGCGAGGCGGTGATCGACACGGTCGCCCAGCGCGTCGACCTGTCAATCAAACAGGCCACGGAGGCGTACGCGGTGGCGGAGCAGTACGAGTCGAACCCTCGTTCGGTGTGGGGCTATGTCCAGGGGCTGACCCGCGTCAGCCAGCGGACGCCCTGGCAGGACGGACGGTTCGCACTCGATCGCGCCGCCGGTCGTCTCCTGACCCTCGTGCATTGATGCGGTAGTCGCCGTGCGGGTCTCGCCCGCACGGCTCCTTCCGGCCGCAGCGTTCGACCACGTCGGGCGCCCCCTCTCGCACGCGGCCTCGCCGCATGCCGTCGCCTCCGCTCACCGAGCCGGCCTTGCTCGTTCGAGGTGTCGTCATGCGTCAAGTCACTCGCTCCGCGCTCGCGTCGACCTCATCCCACCGCGACTGGTACCGCCGAAAGGGCCACAACACCAGGGCGTCCGCCGGACGACGGGCGCGCGTGGCGGACCTCGCGCGTCGACACGTTTCCGGCCATCACGTCTCGCGATCGTACGGCGCCGCTCGGCCCCGTCAAGCCTCGGTGCGTTGCACCGACCCCGTTGGGGCTATCGGGCTTGACGGGGCCTGCGCGTCGCCAGTCCTGGCACTTACGTGATGGCCGGCACGACTGCTCAGCACACACAGACCGAAAGGAGGGAACCCATGCGAACGACTGCGATCACGCCACACATCTCGGTGGCGATCGGCCAACAGCTCCGGATCTACCACGCCTACATCACGACAGCGCCGACGACGAGCGACGCGCCATCGACGATGACGCTCTATGAGTCGACGGTCTCCGACCTGGCAGGCTTCGCCGACGACCCGATTGTGTTCGATACCCGCGACCCAGAGACGGTCGCCCGCTTGGTGCTCATCGACGCCGTCGAGCTCACCTGGCAGCGAGCACGCTACACCGAATCCGGTCATCGACTCACCACACCCGACGCCGGTCTGGTCAGCCTGAGCACGCTGCAGCTCTGGCTCTGGCAGCGCCTGAAGGCGCCGTCCCTCGGAGACACCGACATCGCTCGCGCCAGTTGAACAACCGCACCGTCCGGACTGACGGCAATCGCAAGGAGAAGAATCATGGAGAGCACAGTTCGCACCACCGTCCGCATCCTGCCGAACGACCGCAACGTCCCGCCCGGGAAACTCGCCGACGCCGAGGTGCACTTCGCTGGCGGCGAACTCGACGGCCTCAAGCTGATTGGCTTCGCCGTCTGGCAGCGGCGCGACGGCAACGGCCGCAACGTGACGTTCCCCGCGCGCCAGTTTACCGTCCATGGCGAGCGTCGCAGCTTCTCGCTGCTGCGCCCGGTGATGGACCCCAACGCCCAGGACCGCATCCGCGATGCCGTGCTGCGCGCCTACACAGAGTTGGAGGGGCAGGTCGGCGAGGCCAGCGCCTCGTAGAACGGGCGAGACCCGGCTGCTGCGTTCGCAGCGGCAGCCGGGCCCGCCATCGAGCCCTGGAGGGAACCATGGCCTCGGAAGATGTGAGGGTCTTTGAGGAGCGCCACTACACCGTCTCGGAGCTGGCTGAACTGTGGAAGCTGTCGACGGAGTTTGTTCGACAGATTGTCAGAAGCGAGCCCGGTGTAACGGAATGGGTGCGCCAGGCTCCCGGACGTCGTCGCTACCGAGTGCTGCGTGTTCCGCAGTCGGTGGCGGCGCGTCTCTACATGCGCGCCCTTAGCAGGGCTGACCAGGGGCAGACGCATACTGTGCCGAAGAAGCGCCGAGCCCTGCGTCGATGAAGAGCGAATCCGCTTACCCTTTCGAGGCACTGTGCTCCAGACCCAGCCACTGCTTGGTCCTTAGCAGGACCTCGTTGAGGCGATTCCGTTGCGCGCCGACCTGTTCCTAGCCGCGAGCAATCCTACACTATGGCTGCCCGCTGCTGCCCGCCCCGGCCAGTAGCGCACTGAATAGATTCTCAACCGACCCACCGAAGTAGGTGTCAACGAGATGGTCGAGGGCGATCTGACGAGCCGTCTGCCTGGGAATAGTAGGCTCGTAGACGTACCGGAGCCCAACCTCCTCGTGAACAACGAGCCCCTTGCGCTCGAGCACCCGGAGTTGAGTCCTGACCGTTGATGAGTTCAGGTTCCCAGGCACGTCTCTCCGAACCTCCGCTGCCGTCGCACGCCCCAAACGGTACAGGATGTCCATAATCTGTCGCTCACGGCGACTTAGGTTCGATGCGACCGGAGTACGCAAGGGACGACTACTCACAGTGCGCCGAGTCCCGGTGCGGCACGCGTGGGATGTCGATCGACGGTCTCGCGCCTACTCGCACCGGAGCACCTCAACCGCATCGACGCGCGTCGCGCGCCGAGCCGGTAGCCAGATCCCGACCGACGCCGCCAAGCCCACTCCGAGGGCGGCCATGGCAAAGACCAACGGATCCCGCGTGGTGACCCCGAATAACGCGCTCTCTATCACGCCGCCCAGCATGAGGGTCCCCGCGACGCCGGCGGCCAACCCGGATACCACGACCAACGCACCCTGGCAAATAACCACGCCGAGGACATCACGCGGCGTAGCGCCGAGTGCAAGGCGCACGCCGAACTCTCTCCGCCGCGCCGCAGTGACGTATGACAGGACGCCGTACAAGCCCACCACGGCGAGCGCGACGCCCACTGTCGAGAGCGACGTCAGTATCGTCGCCAGGAGGCGTGGACGGGCTATGCTGGCGGTCACGAGAGTGTCCATGCTGGCCAGGTTAAACAGGCGGGCCTCTGGGGCCATGGAAGTCAAGACGCCACGCAGTGCCGGGATGACCTCCTCAGGTGCCACTTCCGTCGCGGCGACGAAGTAGGGGCCAACCGGGAATCGTGGCGCACCGCCTGGTGCCCACTGTCGGAGGTCAACGAAGAACTGCGGCTCAGGTGCTTGATGGAGGCCGAACTGGCGCACGTTGCCAACTACGCCGACAACCGTCCACGGTTCCACATCGCGGCCGATGAACACGTGCAGCCCCAGAGGATCGCGACCTGCAAACTGACGTTCGGCCAGTGCCTGGTTCACCAGGACAACGCGCGGCTGGCCCGCACCATCTCGATCGTCAAATCCCCGCCCCCGTAGCAGTGGAATGCCCATTGTGGGGAGGTAGTCGCGGCTGACGAAACGTGCGTCCGCCGATTCCTCCGTTGAACGCCGAGTGACGTCAGGGGTCGTCCACAGTCCGCCCCCGGTATCGCGCAGCTGCACGAGCGGCAGTTGGTTCGCAAAGCCAACGCTGGTGATGCTCGGGAGTGCGCCGAGGCGTGAGGCGAACGTCTCAGCGAACGAGGCAATCTGGTCATCGGCAAATCGTGATGAGGGGAAGGATACCTGGAAGGTGAGCCGGTGTCCGCGTTGGTATCCAGCATCCACGCCCAGGAGGTTCCGAAACGTCGTTCCGGTGAGGATGGCGCCTACGACGAGAAACACCGCACCGGCCACCTGGACGGCGACGAGCAGGCGTCGGCCATGCCAGGCCGGGGTCGCACTGGCGCGTTGTCGCATCCCTGCCAGCGCCGGCGGCCGACTCGCCCGAATAGCCGCCAGCGCGCCAGCCAGCAGCCCAACCGCGACGCCGCCGAACGCCGTGGCGACCACAATGAGTGGAGACAGCGCGATCTCGTGAAGTCGTGGAAGCGGAGCCGGAATCACCAGGTCGAATCGTCCAATGCCCGCGCTGAAGGAGCGCACCGTGGACAGCAACACGGAGGCCAGCGCGAGGCCGAACGCGCCTCCCAGCGCGCCAATCAGTGCGCTTTCGGTCAGGCTCTGACGTAGTAGCCGACCACGACTCGCACCGACGGCGGCACGAGTGGCGAACTCATGCTGTCGCGCGAGCGCTCGGGCCTGAAACAGGCCAGCTACGTTAAGGCAGGCAATGGCCAGCAGCACCCCAACCGCCGCCACGAGCGCCAACAAGACAGGTCGCGTAGCACCGACGAGCTCATCGTGCTCACGCACAAGCTCGACGCGGACGTTGGCTCCAAGCTGCTGTATCTCCCTGAGTGCCTCGCCGACGTCGACCGCGGCGGCTTCTGGCGTGACGCCGCGCCGCAGTCGAGCCAGCACCCGGCCGCGGAATGGCGAGCTGGGGGTCACCGGGGGCAACATCCAAAAATCCGTCTGCTCGCTGGGAAAGGTAAAGGTCGGCGCCATGACCCCCACGACGGTGACCGACTCCACCCGGCGGGCCCCGAGAACCGTCTCGACGGTCAGTGCCCGACCAACGACCGCCGGATCGGCCCCGAAGTATCGCTGCCACGCCCCAGTGCTCAAGACGACCGCGCCGTCATCCCCGACGGTCAGCGGTCGACCCACTAGCGTCGCTGGGCTGAGCAGCGTGAGTGAGTCGATCGAGAGGTATGCGCCGCTCAAGCGTCCCGCACCCTCGACTCCGGGGAGGCCTCGAATCGTCGCAGATACCAGCCCTGCGCCGACTAACGACTTCGCGCGCGCGGTGAGGGTGGCGACTTCAGTAGTCGTAAGTGTGGCCTCCCGGCGGCGAGGGGGCGTGTCAGGCCTGGCTGGGTCTGGAACGTGCACCATGACACGCACGAGCTGGTCCGGCTCAGGGGCGAAGGCGAGCGGCCTCAGGAGCACGGCGTCCGCGGTCGCTGTCACCGCACTCGTGACGCCGACGGCCAGTGTGAGCGTCACGATGGTTGATGTGGCGAATCCTGGCGACCTCGCCAGCCCCCGCCATGCGTACGCGAGATCTCGGCGAAGGTCCTCAGCCCACCGGAACGTTCGCGCGTCGCGCTGGCGTTCCTTCACCTGGTCTACGCCGCCGAGCGCCAGCCGTGCCGCTCGACGGGCGTCGTCATCCGACATCCCGCGGCCACGAAGTTCGTCCTCGAGGAGCGTGAGGTGTGCTTCGATTTCGCGCGCGAGCTCGCTTTCCGCGCGCCCGCTCCGCAGTAGCGCTGCGCAACGGGCCAACCACCGGCGCGCGCCAGACCATCTCATGACGGATCCGCCAGCAGGCGGTCCACGAGCCCCGCAAGTCGGCGCCATCGTGCCGCTTCGGTGGTGAGCGCACGTCGTCCAGAGCCCGTGATCTCGTAAAACTTGGCCTCACGGTTGTTCGACGTCGTGCCCCATGTGCCTTTGATCCACCCACGCTGCTCAAGTCGCACCAAAGCGGGATACAGGCTGCCTTGATTCAGGGTGAATGCAGCATCAGACACCTGTTCGAGGCGGGCTGCCAGGGCATACGCGTGCAGCGGGCCCATCGTGCTGAGGGAGCGGAGCACGATGAGATCCAGTGTGCCCTGCAACAGAACAATCGGCTCGCTGCCTTTACTCGTCATTCTGGTGGAAGCTACTGCAGAGTGCACTAGAGCGTCAAGTGGAATGAGTGCACCTGCATCAAGACCAGGGACGGGCATCGAGAACGACGTTTGAGGAGTCGGCGAGCCAGAAAGGCTGAGGCTGACGCGTATTCCGCAACATCGCAGCCGGGTTGTCCCACAGCCCTCAGCGGCTCAGTTGGCTGTTTATGACGCAACGGTCTTCAGGAGAACTGGCAGACTGGCGCCGTGCGCTGGTCAGGCAAGGGATACTCAATATGACCTACACTAAACGCACTGTGGCCGCACGCGTAGCGTTCGTGGCGCTTTCCGGTTGCCTCTTGGGTCTTGGCCAGACTGTCAACACCCAGCCCCAGTTGCCGTCCCTAAGGGACGTGCTCAGCCTCGCCGGGGCGTACGCTGACGAGTACGAGAACCGCTTCTCGATACTCGTTGCGGAGGAGCACTACGAGCAGGTCTCTTCTTGGGGCGGCGCGTCCACGGGTGGCGGGAGCCTGAGCCAGTCGAACCCCGGCGGAGGAGCCCTACAGAGCGGGGGCGGCGAACGACGCCGGGTGATGCGTTCCGACTATCTCCTCGTACGTCTGGAAGGCGGGGGCTGGATGCCCTTCCGCGACGTCTTCGAAGTCGATGGACAGGAAGTGCGCGGTCGGGCCGACCGCGTGCTTGACCTGTTTCTCCATCCGACGGCGTCCAGCATCGACCGTGCCGCTCGCATTATGGCCGACAGTACGCGGTACAACCTGGGCGGCGTGCAGCGGACTATCAACATTCCAACGCTCGCCGTGTTGCTCGCGCAGCCAGACCTCGCCCCACGCTTCTCCTTCGAGCGCGAGGGTGAGGAGCCGGTGGCCGGCCGACATGCCTGGCTCGTCTCATTCCGCGAAGTCAAGCGACCAACGCTGACCAAGACGTCACGAGGGCGAGACCTGCCCCTGACAGGCGTTCTCTGGATCGATCCGGCGCATGGCACCATCCTCAAGACCTCGATCACCGCAGCAGACCCAGCCGTCCGCGCCAGCGTGACGGTGACGTTCCGGGAAGAGCCAGAGCTCGATCTGTGGGTTCCCGCGCTCATGGAGGAGCGCTACAGTACACCGAGAGCCGGTGACGTGACGACCTGCCGAGCGACCTACAGCCACTACCGGCGCTTCACGGTGACGACCAGCGAACAGGTCAAGAAGCCGCCACCCTCGTGAACTCGGGGCAGAGCACGAGTCGGGTCACCGTGCCTGCGCGCGATCTCGTCTGCCGTTCACGACGGGCGCACGTCCAGTTCGGTAGAACAACCCTCGATCGGGTTGCCGGCCGTCTCCATGGTCATGCGGTAGCGTCCCGCTGCCGTCGGAAGTGTCAGCGACGACTCAAGGCGCCACCAGCCGCGGCCGGCAGGGGAGACTGTCACCGGGGCCCTCACTGCGGCGTCGCCCTCACGAGCCAGCACAGCTGCCACGACCGTGCCCCTGAACTGACCTGGCGCCGAGACTGTGGCATGCGCGAGCACTGCCGTACCGGCGTCGAACGCATGCGTGGCGCTGTTGAGCTGCGCCTCATCCTGCTCCAGGTACACGCCGGCGCAGGCGGAGGGAGAGACGCCTCCTCTCGGAACGGTCAGGTCCTTGAAGACCGTTCCACTCGTCCCAATCCCTTGCACGATTAGGCGAAGCTGGTAGGTACCAGCCGGAACTGACAACTGCGGCGCGGCCGCCACCGCCGCCCCATCGGTCCGCGGTAATCGCCCGGACTGCTGCGCGCGCATCTGCCCCTTCTCGTCAACCGCCATCACGAGATAGGTGGCATCGCTCCCGCCGGGCAGCCCTGCCACGACGGTGAAGGGCACCACCACCGACGGCGAGCGCGACAGGTGGCTAACGAGCGCCGGGGCCATCGCGACCCGCAGACCACGGATCGGCAAGGGCTCGGCGATTGGTACAGGCGCTGGCGCCGACGGCCTCTCCAGCGGCACATAGCCGGTCCTGTGCCGCACCGTTGCGCCAGGCCGCCGCACCCGCACCTCGATGGCCTGGACCTTCCACCCCTGCCCAGTGGGCGCCGTAGGTGCGTAGCCGAGCAGATAGTACGCGCGACTCTCGCGGGCGACGTCGCCAAGCGCCGCCGCAACGGTGTTGGTATTGACGACGGCTCTGCCACCTGTCACGCGGGCCAGATCACGAAGCGCATCCAACTCGGTCCCGTTCTCTGGAGCCTGGCGAAAGCGCGACAGATTCGGACCGGAGTACAGCCCACGCGGATCGACCGGATAAATGGCGACGTTCCCCTCGAAGGCTGCCCGGATCACCTCGCGTAGCTTGTCGCTTGTGCGGTCCATCGGGTTCGCCATCGCTGCCCGCACGTCCACGAGTACACCTTCGTTGAACCAGATGACAGCCTTCCGCCGCGAGGAGATCGAGGCAAGACGCTCCACCGCCAACCGCACCATCTCGAGACCGGCCGCAGAATCAAACAGCGTCCGACCCGCGCCGAAGTCCGCCGGGTCGACGCCGTCGGGGCTCGGCTTTGCTGTGGCATCGGCCTCCGCAAAGCCGCTCAAGTCCACGCCGGCGGCTCGTTGGGCGGTCCCACCGCGGCCGACGGCTCCCCGCGCGATGCCGACGAGGCGATGCCGATCATTGCTGAGCAAGAGCGCCGCTGTGCTCCCGGATCGCAGCACCGTCGCGTAGTCGTGCGGTAGCATCGTGTTCTCGATGAAATCGATGGCGAGGCGCTGTGCTTGCACGCCGCTCTGCGTGCCGAGGTTCAACTCGTCGATGACCAGAGCGAACACGCCACCAGGCTCGGCGGCGTTCGAGGCGACACCATCCGGCGTGTCGGCCTCAGGCGGCGCCGCGCTGGCATCGACGAAACGAAACTGCGTTATCGGCTGGCGGCTACCATCGACGAGCAATTCGAAGTCGTCAGCCGTCAGATCGTGCAACACCGAGCCGTCGGCTCCGGTGACCACGGCATCGACCACGACGAGCGTGGCGTCGGCACGGAACTGGGTCTGTGGCTGAGCCGACGTGGCGACGACTGCAACTGTGGCGACCAACGCCAACAGTCCAACGTGTCCGGCGGTTGAACACCAAGGCGGCATCGTGGGGGGATGGTGACACAGAGGCAGGAGCGGCGGCAAATCGTGGAGCGCCATCAGTGCCGACGTCCGTGCCGCCGCCGATGGATCCGCGCACGCCGCCGATAGAGATTGTGCACTGGGGCGGCGAGTTTCTGGGAGCCGGCGCAATTCTGCGGCGTCCTCGCTGCAGGTCTGGCCTTGTGCTGAGCTTGATCCGGTTTCTTGGACGGGCTAGTCAGTCGAATCAGCGTTCATCGGCCCCAGCAAGTCCAAAGGCAGTTCGCCAGTGCGGCGACTGCACAGCGAGAGCGCAGAGGGGCGACTAGCTCGCGCCTATGCCATCACGCGTCGCGCACCGGTGATCAGGACCGCCGAAGCATGGCAGCCGGATCGATTCGTGCGGCCCAGCGGGCGGGAAGGTAGAGCGCCAGGGCGCTTGCCAGCAGCAACACGCCGCTGACGAGCGTGACGACGTTGATATCCAGGTGTGCGAGCCCGAAGACCGTGCTCCCCGCCGCCGCCCGCGCAGCGCCGGCCACGCCTAGACCGGCCAGCAGGGCGACGCCCACGACGGCGAAGCCCCGGCGTAGCACCTGCTGCCGAATATCGGCGGGACTCGCTCCGAGTGCCTGGCGAACGCCGATTTCCCGTGCCCGTGTGCGCACGCCGTACGCCATCACGCCGAAAAGCCCAACCGTACTGAGCAGGAGGGCGCAGCTACCCACCAGACCGAAGACGAGCGTGGGCAGCCGCTGTTGACGGGCGCGTACGTCGAGAAGCGCGTCCACGCTCTGCAAGTCCGCCACTGCGATGTCGGCGTCGACCGCGTGGACCGCTCGCCGGACATCGCCAAGGAGCGTCGAGAGCGGGCCGTGGGCCCGTACGATCGCCGTGACCTGCCCATTTGTGTCGTGTCGGAGGGTCCGGTAGAACGTCGGTACCGGTGGCCGTTGCGCGGACGCGCGATGGAGGTCCGACACCACGCCCACCACTTCCAAGTACTCTGTGTCCCCGTCCCTGGTGAAGCGCTGTCCGATTGGCGACCCATCGCCGGCCAATCGCTGGGCCAGGGCGCGGTTGACGACGACTCGCCGTGGGTTCGGCATCTCGCGATCGTCGAGTCCCTGGCCGTGGGTGATCTGCAGGCCCACGACCTGGAAGTACGTGGCCGACACCCCGAACTCCATGGCCGTGAGGGTGGAGGGCGTTGACGCCGATGGTGGCTCAGCGGTGACGGGTACCGAACGCCCGGTTCCGAGGAAGGACTCTCGTGACAGGGCGATGCCGGCAATGCCGGGCACACGCGCGATCCGGTCCGCGAGCCGCATGAGACGACCGTCCTCCCGCGACGGGCCCAGAGCCAGATGCGACAGCGTCAGCGTACCCGAGATGAGTCCTCGTGTCTCGATGCCGAGTGACCGATCCTGTGCCTGTAGATAGCTGCGCGCGACGACGCCGGCGCCGAGGAGCAGCACGGTCGAGGCCGCGAGCTGGACGATCACCAGGACGTTGAACAGGCGTGCTGGTCCTGGCGCACGCCCTGGGATCGGGCCCTGGCTCACGAGGTCGCGCAGGTCGAGGCGGCCCACCGCCCGCACGGGCGCGAGGCCACAGAGAACGGCGGCCCCGACCGCCGCCATCGCTGCAGCCGTCAGGACCCGAAGGTCGGGCCGGACGTCGAGGGCGTAGTTGACATACTCAAAGGGGGTGTCAAGCTGTGCGATCAGTAGCTGCGTGAGCCAGAGAGCTAAGACGGCCCCAGCCGTTGAGCCCAGCAGTGCGAGGATGGTGCTCTCCACGACGCCACCTGCCACCGGGATGCGCCAAGGCTGATGCGGATCGCCAGGTCCGGCCGTCTGCCCACTGCGCGCGCCAGCATCAATGCGGCCACGTTGGCGCATGCGACGGCGATGAGCAGTCCCATCAGGACGGAGGCGACGGTCGAGAGCCCGGTGACCGCCGGCCGGGCCGCTGGCGGTACTCCGAACCCGGTCGCGGCTGTGACGACGACCATCGATTGCGCTGCTCCCGGGCGCGACCCGGCTGCCAGCGCCGCGGAGAGCCGGTCGGCCGCCTCCTGGTGCGTCGTGCCCTCGGTCAACCGGCCCATGACGCCAAAGATCGGCACGGCGTCCGCATCCGTCGTGCGCGACATCTCGGCGTACGTCGCGGCCGGTACCCACAGGTCGGCGTGCACCAGCCGCATGGCCCCGGCAAAGTTCGTCGGCGCCACGCCGGCGACCGTGACGGCTCGGCCGTTGACCCGCATCGCGCTGCCCACGACGGCGGGGTTGCCGGCGAACCGGGTGCGCCACAGCCGGTCGCTGAGGACAACCTCGATCGGGCCGCCCGGATGGTCGTCTCGCTCCTCGAAGAACCGCCCGCGTTGCGGCGTGAGGCGCAGGACGTCGAAGTAGTTGCCGCTGACGAATTCAGCCTGCACCATCCGCGTCCCATCCCCGGCGGCCAGGCTCGAGGGTAGGAAGGTGCGGGCCAGGAGCGCCACGGTGGACGTCGACGCGGCGGCGAGGTCGCGGAAGTCGCGGAGGGCGAACGGGTGCGTCGTCGGCTGATCCGGCTCCCGGAGCGCCACCATGACCAGTCGGTCCGGCTCCTCGAAGGGCACGGGACGCAGGAGCACGCCATTGACGAGCGCGAAGGCCGCGGTGCTCGCCCCAGTGGCGATCGCCACGCAGAGCAGGGCGGCCGTGGACCAGCCTGGCTGAATGGCCAGGAACCGCACCGCCGCCCGCACTTCTCGCACCAGGGCGTCCTGCATGACGTGCCCGCACGATATGACGGGAATGGGCCGTCCTAAGTTCGAGAAGCGTGTCGTCGCGCCCGTCACGCGCCGTACTACAGGTGGTACGGTGACCATCCGCTTCACTTCGGCTCGGGTGTGAAGATGGGCGCCTTCATCCATGAAGGATGCATTCGATGCCTGCCAAACGACTCGATCGCGGAGGTCCGATGTCCGACCGCCTCGCGAAGTCCATCGTCTAACCGTCTGTGAATCGTTCAGGGCTGTAAGGATGAGACTGTGGGCGCGTGTCGCATTGATTGGCGCCCTGCTGCCGCCCCTCGCCATCGAGGCGTCGCAGGATGCCTCCGCGCCGGGCGCCGTGCTCGCCGGGATCGTGGTGGACGCTGAGAACGGGGCGCCGATTCCCAATGCGGTGGTCGTGACGCGCGGCCAGCGCCCGCTCACCACTCGCTCCGGTCCGGACGGACGATGGACCCTGGGGGGGCTGTCTCCTGGCACCTACTCCGCTGTCGCCCGCGCCGCCGGGTACGTGCCGGGCGCAGCCGAGGCTCCGCCGGCGAATGGCGCGCCTCGCGGACCTGAGGGCATCGGCAGCGCCCTCGTCGTCTCGGCCGGGCAAAGGCGAGACGGCCTTCGCGCCGCGCTCCGGCGCGCCGGCCGCGTCTCGGGCCGAGTCACCAACCCCGCCGGGATGCCGGTGCCGGACGCCGAGATGATGGTCGAAGGGGACGTCTCCGTCCCGTATGTCCGGCTCCCCGTCACGGACGCTGACGGGCGCTACACGCTCGATGCGGGTGTGGGCGAGCGCATCCTGATTGTCCTGCCCAACCGTACGCCGTCGTCGCGGGCACCTGACCGCGGGTGGCGGCGGGTCTTCTACCCCGGGACGCTGACGCGACCCGAGGCGCGCACCGTCACGGTTCGGGCCGGCGAACACCTGGACGACGTCGACATCATCGTGCCGCTGCCCTCCGCGCACACGGTGACCGGACAACTGGTCTCGCCGGGCGGTGCGGCGGACGTGCGCGTCCAGCTCGTGTCGAATCGCGGGCGCACGCTGCGCGCCCTTCAGCTCGACGCGAGCGACGGGACGCTGCGGGCCGAGGCCATCGACGCCGGCCCCTACGTGGTATGGGCTCGCGCGATGGACGGAGACACCACCCTGGCGGCGTGGCAGACGACGGAGGTGGCGGGGGACACCGACCTGCCGTCGATGGTGCTGGCACCCACCGGCACGATCAGGGGTCGTGTACGCGCCGAGCCGGGACGCCCGGCGCCCACCGGATCGATGTTGGTCGGGTCCGTCCTGTCCGTCGGCGGCGAGGGCATTGAGATTCTCGGCGAACGGGAGGTGCCAGTGGCGCCCGATGGCTCGTTCGAACTCGCGGGTGTGATGGGGCCTCGCCGACTCGTCGTCCGTGGCCTGCCGACTGGCTGGGATCTGCTCGACGTCCGCCTCGGTGCCGCCAGCGTCATCACGGCGGGAGTCGACGTCAGCAGCGGTGCGGTGATCGATGATGTCGAGCTCGTGATCGGGCCACGACGATGACCGCGAGCGGTGTCGAGGGAGCACGGGTCGCCGGCGCCTCGGGTCGCGGTAGCAGCCGTCAGCTCCGGCGCACCGACACGGAGATGTCCGTCGTGCCTCGCTCTTGCTGTGGGTGGGCATGCCTCGTCGGGATCCTCACCTCAGCGTGCGGATCGGCCGAGCCGCGGTATCACGTCACGGAGCGGCCCCTTGCGTGTGGTGATGGCCTCGTCCTGTGTGTGGCCATCGATCCGCGCGATGCGCAGGGCGTCTGGTGGTGGGAGCCGGGTGCCTCGGGATGTGACAGCTATTCGACCGGCCCGGGCGTATTCCCCGGGGACCAGGCATCCGTCTCGGTGCCGCAGCCCGACGGACAGATCAGCGTGAGCTTCAGGCTGCCGATCCACGCGACGAGCGAACCGTATCACCGTGAGCTTCGACTCCTGGTCCACGGTGACAGCATCCGCGTCGCCGGGGATGATGCCAGCACGCGACTTCAGCGACGCTCTAACCTCATCCTTGCTGAAGAACCGAAACGGGGCTCACGATGAAGATCCTGAAGCGCGAATCGATGGCGTCCCGTCTATGTGTCGTTGTGACGGGCTGTGCTCTGGCATCCTGTGACGCACCAAGCGTAGGATGCGCCGTGAGCCGCTCACAGCGACGACAGCCATGATCGTGCCTACCCAGTCGGCGACCGTGCTTGGGCTCGCCCTCGTGCTGACCGCGAGCGCCCTGGCCGCCGCGGGTACGCAGGGGAACGCTCCCGATCTCGCTCGGCCCGGTCAACTCGTGGATATCGGGGGCCGTCGGCTTCACCTGCACTGTGTCGGACGCGGCCAGCCGACCGTGGTGTTCGAGCCCAGTTTCGCCCAGTTCGCGCTCGACTGGTGGCTGGTGCAGCCGGTCGTCGCGCAATCGACGCGTGCCTGTGCGTATGACCGAGCGGGTTTGGGGTGGAGCGATCCCGGGCCTCGGTTCGCCGAACATCCGGAACAAATCGTCCGCGACCTGCATGCGGCGCTCGCGGCCGCCGGCGAGACGCCCCCGTTCGTCTTCGTGAGCATGTCGATGGGAGCCTTCTACACGCGCGCGTACCATCAGGCCCACCCTCGAGAGGTCGCCGGTTTCGTGTTTGTCGAGCCCGCCACAGAAGACGCGTTCCTCGTCCCGCGTGACGGTGTGCCCACGCCGCTCTGGTCGGTGTCGGCTGAGCAGGCGTCATCATCGGTGCGCGCGATGGCGAACGGTCCACGGCCGGCTCCACCGCCGCTGTCGTCAGGCGCGCCGTTCGATCGACTCCCTGCACAGGTGCTCGCGACCCGGCTGACGTTCGAGCAGCGTGCCTTTGACGCCGGCCACGCCGAGAGCGTCGCCGAGATGGTGGCCGACGTCCTGAGCAGGCGTGTGGTCGCGGCGGGTTTGCATGCCGCGGGCGCCATAGCGACGCCGCTGCCGGTTGTCGTCCTGTCGTCGGACAGGACCGCGCAGCCGTCCGTGGTGGCGGGACATCTGAAGACCGCGGCCCTGTCACCGAATGCGGTGCGGCGAATCGTGCGCAGCGGCCACTTCGTACATCTCGAGGCGCCGGACGTGGTCGCGCGCGCGATCGAGGATGTCGTGGTGGCTGTACGCACCAACGGCCGCCTTGCGCCATGACCCATGCGACGTAGTGCTGTCGATCTGTCCTGAGTGGGACCGGCATCGATGGAATGGACGCCGTTCCTCGCCTGAGGGGCGACACTAAGGCGGCTGATCTTTGTAGGATCTCGACTTCTCCGACGAGGCGACGTACACGCCAAGCATCCACAAGGGTGTCCTGCTCGTCGTGTATCGAAGGCTTTCAGCCCCGACACCTGAGTGCTATCTTGAGCTCGGCCGCTGCGCTGGCGCGGCGGCAGCTGCGGAGGGTCATCTGCGTGAAGAGTGCGCTCGTGTCGCTGATGGTGTGGCTTGGAAGCGTTGCGGTCGCTCTGGCTCAAGGGACCGATGGGCCCAACGGATACGTGACTGGTGGGTTCACTCTCGCGTCGCAGCCGGATGAAGACTTCGAGGGTGACCGATACCTCGCGTCGAGCACGCTCGGCGGGTGGTCGGCGGGTCTCCACGTGGGCCTCGGTGGGCACCTCTCCGACGGCTTTAGCGCCAGCGTCGAGTTGAGTGTGCCGGGTGCGGTCAGCGGCCAGCGAGAGCTATGGACCCACGCGCAGATCATGGCCACCTACGAAGTGCAGGAGACGATGGTCACCGCACTGGGCCGAGGCCATATCGGCCGGGATCGGGTGCAGTTCCAGCCGATGGGTGGATTCACGTGGGTGCGAACCCGCACCAGCCTCGTCGAGGGGTCTTTCAGGACAATCACCGGGACCGTGACCCCTTTGAATCCGAGGGAGCAAACGGACGTGGGAACTGCGTTGACGTTTGGTGCAGACATGTCCGTTACCGTGGCGCCGCGCGTCGCACTGTCGCCCTTTTTCCGAGCGCATCTCGTCAATCGGCCGGACCCTGCTGAAACCGAGGACTGGCTTCGCCTACCAGGTTTCGTTCACCGACTCGGAGTCGTCGTCATCGGCCGTTGGTAACACCCGACTCGCGCTTCGGGAACCCTCTGGTCGACGTCCCCGATGAGCCAAACCCGCGACTGGACCCCGCGAAAGTTCGACCAAGCACGTGCCGACTTTTTAGCGGCACTGACGGACGCACCCGGTGCGACGATGCGACAGCACGAGAATCTGCATGTATCCGACTACGTGGCATTCTGCCGTGACATAGACGATCGAATCAGAACCGAGGGCTTCTTGTCGAAGGCACAATGCGACTCCGCAAGAAACGCCTTTCTTGTCAGCTATCTCCGTGCCTACGATCGTGAGAGCCGAGACCAGCGGAGGCGCCATGATCGTCGATGATCTTTCAATACGGTTGACCGCTACTGGACTCCTCTTCCTTAGTATCGGATGCGGAACACCAAGAGAGCCCAATGGTCAAGCGTGGACACTTGAGGTCGCAGCGATTCGACGGAACGCTCCTGCGAAGCCTGAACTATGGTTGGTTCTACGGAACAACTCACCCGGGGACGCTCCGCTTATCTGTGTCGCCGGATGGAGCCAAACCGTTCGTGGTGAGACGCGAGCAACCGCCGCTCCAATCGGAGCTTGTGACGATAGCGTCGCTTTTCGACCTGTCCTGCCAGGAAGTACGCTCGTAACTCGCATCGTCTCAGACACAGATTGGCAAGAGTTGGAACAGGGTTTGTCGGCAGTGGAGTTGGTGTTCGTAGAAACCATGTGGCTTGCGGATTACGGACGCGAGTATATCCGCGCCTCATGGATCGGGAGCGGCACGACAGCTGACGGCTTTGGGAGAAGGTTGCTGAACCGCAGGCCTGGTCGCGAGTTGAACCAGACGCTGGGGTGGCCGCCTTGAACAAACATGTCGACTGACAGTCAGGCACAGATCGACAGGACACTGGCGTTCGGCCGCCACTTGTCGTGGGCTGATCTGCTCAACCGGCTTTATGAGGAACAGCTCCAGTGACCTGCCCCCAAATCCGCTACACGGATAATGTGAGTCCTTCCGGGTTCTTCGTGTCGTCAGGGCGAGGCGGCGCCAGCCGCCGAGCCCCCACCGAGGTCTGAGCAAACTGCGCGGGCGTGGCGCCGCCCAACGCACTGTGCGGGCGGACCGTGTTGTAGTCCACGCGCCAGGCTTCGATCGTGATCTGGGCGTCCGCCATGCTCACAAACCAGTGCTCGTTGAGGCATTCGTCGCGGCACTTGCCGTTGAAGCTCTCGACGTACGCGTTCTCGACCGGTCGGCCCGGCCGAATAAAGCGGAGCGTGACCCCCGCCGCGTACGCCCAGGCATCGAGCGTGCGGCCCGCAAACTCCGGCCCGTTATCCACCACGATCGTGGTCGGCAGGCCGCGACTGGCCCGCAGGCGGTCCAGGACTCGCACCACCCGCGCGCCGGGCAGCGAGCGGTCGACTTCGATGGCGACACACTCGCGCGTGAAGTCGTCGACGATGTTCAGTAGACGAAAGGCCCGCCCGTCGGCCAGGGTGTCGAGCATGAAGTCCATCGACCAGCGTTCGCCCGCCCGGCTCGGCGGTGTGAGCGGCTGGCGCTCGCCGCGGGTCAACTGTTTGCGCCGCCGGCGCCGTACCTGGAGCCGGGCGTCCCGATAGACCCGATGGACCCGCTTGTGATTGGCGACGATGCCCTCGCGGGCCAGCAGTGTGTGCAGCCGGCGATAGCCGAATCGCGGGCGCTCGGCCGCGAGCACCTGGAGTCGGGCGAGGACGCGCGCGTTGTCGACGCGCCCGCGGCCGACATACCGCCACGTCGCCGTGCTCAGCCCCACGACGCGGCACGCTCGCCGCAGACTCGTGTCGCGCGTCCCGACGAGCCACCCCACCACCTCGCGCCGAGCGCTGGGGCTCACCACTTTTTTGCCACCACCGCTTTCAGCGCCTGGATGTCCAGGACCTGCTCGGCGACGATGTGCTTCAGGCGGCGGTTCTCGTCCTCGAGCTGCTTCAGGCGTTGCATCTCACTCAGCTCCAGCCCGCCGTACTTCGCTTTCCAGCGGTAGTACGTCTGCTCGGTGACGCCGTGGGTCCGGCACAGGTCGGCCACCTTCCGGCCAGCCTCGCCCTCTTTGACAATCGCCAGGATCTGCTCGTCGGTGAACTTGCTCCGTTTCATCGGTCCTCCTCAGGCAACGGAGGACTCACATTCTACGTGGGGCGATTCAGAGGGGGCAGGTCACCAGCACTCGTATTCTGGGGATGATGAAGAGGCGAGCCGAAATCATGAATGGAGATGCCGTGGGCTGATGTGCTTGTGGTACCGCGCCCTTCACGTTGCTGTCGAGGGATACGACCAGCTCGGGCTACTGCATCCGGTCGTCGACGGACTGCTCACTCATCCTCGAGATTATCGACGTCTGCTGCGTCGGTATCGAAACGGAGTGTCTACAACGGCGAGCGGCCCCATGACAGCCTCGGCCGGGTGCCGCCGCTCACAGTTCTGCCGAGGCCTTCATCAGCGGCGCAGTCTCCTTGGGAGTGGTCCGCTTGACAGGGAAGCTTACGGAGTGCTTGTCCGGCTTTTCGGCCTAAGGTATCGTTCCGCCGATTCAAGGGGGCAGGGATGAATCTATGGCAAGACCTGCGGTTCGCCGTGCGGATGCTAATCAAGGACCGCTGGTTCACCCTCGTCACCATGATCACGCTGGCCGTCGGCATCGGCTTGAACGCCACCGTGTTCGCGTTGGTCAGCGCCGTTCTCATCAGGGACCTGCCCTTCGCCAATCCTGATCGTGTGGTCTCGGTAGGCACCCGAGACTTGCGGAACAACCGCGACCGTGGCATCTCTTACTCGGAGTTCGACGCCATGCGGCACCCCTCCGTGCTGACTCTGCAAAGCGCGGCGGCGTACGCCGAGTCGACCATGAACGTCAGCGACGGCAGTAGCGCGGCCGACCGCTACGTCGGCTGCTATTTAGGCGCGCCGGCGTTCCGCACACTAGGCATCGCGCCAATCCTCGGCCGTGATTTCGAGCCGGCCGACGATCAGCCGGGCGCGACGGCGACCGTCATTCTGAGCCACGGACTGTGGACGCGACGCTTCGGGAGCGATCCTGCCGTCCTGAGCCGCGTCATTCGCGTCAATGGCGTCCCGTCGACGGTAATCGGCGTAATGCCGCCCAAGTTCCAGTTCCCACTGGTGGCGGAGTTGTGGCGGCCCCTGACGGCCATGCCCGGCCTGCTCGATCAGCACCGCGACGCGCGCACGCTCGGCGTGGCGGCACGGCTGGCCGACGGCGTCACGGTCGAGCAAGCACAGGCCGACCTCGTGCGGCTATCGGAGGTATGGACGAAGGAGAAACCGCAGACCACCGCCGACCACCAGATGCGGGTCATTCCGTTCGGCGACCGCTACATCGTCCCTCAGCTGCGCATCGTCTTTCTCGCCTTGCTCGGAGCGGTCGGGTTCGTGCTGCTCGTCGCCTGCGCGAACGTGGCCAGCCTGTTGGTCGCGCGCGGCAGCCAACGGCTTCGCGAGGTGGCGATTCGGACGGCGATGGGCGCCTCACGCCGCCGTATCATCCGGCAGTTGCTGGTCGAGAGCCTGCTGCTTTCCGGCGTGGCCGGCGCGCTGGGCCTGTGGCTGTCGGTCGTGGGTGTGCGCCTGTTCGCGGCGACGGTCGAGCAGACCGACAAGCCGTTTTGGCTCGATTTCATGATCGATTGGACGGCGGTGGCCTATCTGACCGTCGTGTGCGTGGGCACAGGCATTGTGTTCGGCGTCGTGCCCGCCCTCCAAGTGTCGAGCACCAACGCCAACGACATCTTGAAGGAGGGCGGACGCTCGGGCTCCGTTGGCGGCCGTGCGTCGCACTGGACCAATGCGATGGTGGTTGCCGAACTGGCGCTCACGCTGGCGCTTCTGAGCGGCGCGGGATACATGATGAGGAGCTTCCTCAACCTCTATCAGCGAGACGTCGGTGTCGACACCGCGCAGCTGCTAACGGTCAGGCTGGAGTTGCCGGTCGCGACCTATCCAGACCCGGAACAGCGGGCGGCCTTCTTCAATCAGCTGCACGAGCGCCTCAGCAGCGAGCCGGTCGTGTCCGCTGCCGCGATTGCGACGGCCGCCCCGGCGGGCGGCGGCAGCTTGAGGCAATTTACTACCGGGGATCCGGCGGCGACGCTGAGTGCGCCGACGGTGACCACTGTGGTGACCGGGGAGGATTACTTCGAGAGCCTCCGTCTGCAGATCGCACGCGGGCGCGCGCTGAACGACACCGACGGCACTCCGGGTAGGCTGAACGTCGTCATCAACCAACGCCTGGCGTCGATGTATTTCGCTGGCGTCGACCCGGTCGGGCGGACCATCCGCCTGCGCGACGACACCGACAGAACCGGACCGTTCCAGGTTTACACCGTGGTCGGCGTCTCGGAGACCGTGCGGCAGCGCGACCTCGACGAATTACAGCCGGATCCCGTCGTCTACGTCCCCAGCCGGAGCGAGCCACCTTTCGCGGTCACGTTGCTGTTGCGCAGTGACGCCGACTCCGAGCGGGTGGTCGCAGCCGTACGTGAGCACGTTCGCGGTCTCGACCCCGATTTGCCGCTGTTCAACGTGAGGTCTCTCGATGAGGCGCTCGCGCAGCAGCGGTGGCCGTATCGGGTCTTCGGCGGCATGTTCGTGATGTTCGCAATCTTCGCGCTGGTCCTGTCGATGGTCGGCCTGTACGCCGTGACCTCCTATTCGGTCGCGCAGCGCACACAGGAGATCGGGATCCGCATGGCGCTCGGCGCGCAAGTCTGGCAGGTGTCCTGGTTGATCGCGCGGCGGGCGGCGATTCAGCTCGGCATTGGCGTGGCCATTGGCGTCGTCGGCGCCGTGTTCGTCGGCCAGGCTCTGTCCAATGTGCTCGTTGGTACCGGCAGCGCCGATGTGGTCGTTCTCAGCGCGTTAACTGTGCTCATGAGCCTGGTCGCGTTTGTCGCCGTGTTGATTCCGAGCCGGCGCGCCGCACGTCTGCAGCCCACCATCGCATTGACGGTCAACTGATGGGTTGCGCTCGCCCGTCCGAGGGATTCGAGCGCGTGATTCGCTGGGAATGCCGGCGCCGACCGCACAGCTCGCTCGAACACCTGACACCGAACGAGTACGTCGCCAGACGTCAGGATTACCGGGCCGAAGAGTCGCGTCTCTCTAGCGCCGGTTGTCTCGTTTCGGGACCAACGTCGTAAACGGCCAACGGAATCTCCACGATTGTTCCGCTTGCCTCGAGCAGGACGAAGTGCCCATCTAGGAGAACCAGCCTCGAACCGACCCGTCGGCGATACAGGTCCAAACCTCGCAGCAACAGCAACTGGTTCGCGTCGACATCCGGAACGGCCTTGTCGCCGATCCCTACCGTCACCGTGTGCGTGGAGCCGGCGTTCTCCCGGATCAGCCCACCCGCCGTGACATGCGACGCGCCCAGCAGCACAGCGAGCTGCTTGCTGAACGTCGTCTTCCCGGCGCCGTGGACGCCGCCCACGAAAATGGTGGAGCTCATGCTTGCGCAGGAGCATAGCCCAACTGCACCGCTGCAACGCACAAAGTGCCGCGCGGCGAAAGTAAGAATCTGAGACCGGACGCGCCGACGATCCCGTGGGACTCGCCGCCGCGGCCGAGTCCGGCTTCGCGCGGCGTGGCTTGGATGCGGGGCACTGGAAACCGGTCGGCAGTGGCGAGAATCGCGCGCTCGGCTTGGTGGTCCCCAACAGTATCCAAATCGACGGGGTAGACACGCGCACGCGACTCGAGGGGCGGTCCGATCTCACTATTCCCGAGGAACTGCCGGGGGGCGCTCGATGAACGGACAAACGTCGGGACCGGCGACAACGGGCGGCCGTACAGCAAGCTTTGCTACTCTGTTGCATGAGTGGAGTCGGCCGCCGCAAGTAGTCCAGTCCCCGAGGCAGTAGCTGGTGAAGCTGGTGGAGATCGTCCGTTCTGGTCGCAACTGCTCGTAGCGACCCTCGTGGCGTTGGTAGCGACGGCCGCGCTTACCTGGCCGCAGCTGCTTGCCCCAACAAAAGTCGTCGAACATTTTGACCCTTACTTCAGTGTCTGGCGCCTGGGCCACATCGCTCATGCGCTGCGGCGATCGCCGATTGAACTGTTCGACGCCAACATCTTTTACCCCGCCAGGGGGACTCTTGCCTACTCCGATGCGACCCTGCTTCAAGGGGTTCTAAGTGCGCCACTTTTCTGGGCAGGCCTCGACCCGACCCTGATCTACAACCTGGCGTTGTCCGCGGGCTTCATCCTGTCGGGCACCGCGATCTTCGTCCTCGCTCGCCACCTCACCGCATCCACCCAGGCCTCCTTGGTGGCCGTTGTGGTCTTCGTGATGCTGCCCTACCGCGTCGAACACGTCATGCATCTGGAACTTCAGTGGGGCGCATTCATCCCGCTGGCGTTCTGGGCGGTGCATCGCACTGCGGAATCGGCCCGCTGGCGTGACGCCACGCTTGCAGGACTCTTCGTGTGGCTTCAGTTTGTCGCGTGCATCTACTACGGCGTATTCATGGCCGCGATCCTCCTGGTCTTTGTCCCGCTGCTGCTCCTGTTGCCTGAACAGCGATCGCGGTGGTCGTACAGTCTGAAGCTGGGAATCTGTGGAACGGTCACAGCCCTGCTCGTCCTGCCTTACCTCTGGCCGTACCGCGATGCGTCCCAATCGATCGGCGTCCGAAGGACCGACGAGATTGTGCAGTTCAGCGCCCAGTTCACCAACTACGTGGCGACCAGCGAGTGGAACAGGCTGTGGGGGTGGACCGCGGATCGATGGGGCGCGATGGAACTACGCCTGTTTCCCGGAGCGCTCGCCATCGCGCTCGCGGCGGCGAGCGTGTTCCATCGACGCTGGCGGCACGCCGTCGTCTACGCCGTCGTTGTCGCCGTCGCTGTCGAGTTGTCCTTTGGCCTGAACGGTTTGCTGTACGGACTGCTGCTCGACTACCTCCCGCCGCTCCGCGCGTTCCGCGCCGTCGCGCGCTTCGGCATCTTTGTCGGATTCGGAGTGGCCATCCTTGCGGCGCTCGGCACGCAGGTTGTGCTGGGAGCGGCGCCACGGTCCGCGCAACGATGGCTGGGGTTTGCGCTCATTGCTCTCCTGTTCGTCGAGTACTCGAACAGGCCTATCCCGCTTGTCATAGGCGTCTCCGCGCGGCCGGCCGACGTGTATCGGGTTCTGATGGACCGGGACGCAGGCCCTGTCGTCGAGCTGCCTCTGCCGGATATGGAAGAATCACCGCGCCCTCCGGGCTTTGACCCCTACTACCAAGCGTGGTCAATCTGGCACTGGCGTCCGCTAGTGAACGGCTACAGCGGCTTCACACCCGTTGCGTATGAGCGATTTGTCCAGGACGTCGCGGGATTCCCAGACGAACAATCCGTGACGGCGTTGCGCGCACTCCGCGTTCGACACGTGCTGATCCACCAGGCGTTCTATACCGCCCAGGAATTCAGGCAACTGGCGCTGAGAGTTGCCAGCAGCCCATCGCTCACGGTGCTGGGCACCTACGACGACCCGGTTGGAAGGGCCCTGCTCATCGAACTGGCACGCTAGCGTCCCTGCCTGGTGAGAGGTTGCCGGCCGGCACCTGTTCCGCCGGTTCGGGCTGTATCCACAGTTGCACGGCCTCGAACTCGCCGACTTTCTGAAAGCGACGCGCCTCGAGTTCGACGCCAATCGCAGTGGACTGAATGTCGCCGGCCATGAGCAGCACCGTGCGGCACTCGGACAACCCGACGTCGAGAGCAACAACGTCCTTCGGGCGCAGATCGTTGGGGATCAGAGCCGCGACGCCGACTGACGCGCATGCCCTACCTTCGGGCGCCCCATCGGCGTCGAAGGTACGATGCGCATTCCGCGCAAACCGCCGCATGCTCTCGAGGTTGAAGATCGGTCGCTCAAGGGACCATGGGATAACGTACCAGAAGTTCGTGCGGATGCCTGCCGCCGCCTGCGCGGGCGCGGTCATCGCGATCCCCAAGACGACAACCACGAGGGCTTCAGCCATGGTCGCGTGTCCGAGGCGGTGACGCCTGGCCAGCAGCAAGAGCCACACAACAGCGGGAAGCAACCATGGTAGCGCGAAGTACAGCGTGAACTGCCCGTGTTCGTCACGAACAGAGGCCAGGTGCAGTAGGAAAAGAGGCAGGAGGAGCGCCAACCCGGCGGCGTAGCGGAGGTCGCGAGTGGCCAGCACACCGCAGCCCAGCAGGACCGGCACGATGTTCGGGTTGGTGACGGCTGCGCGGGCCCGGTCCACGATGAACGGCCACGAGAGGTGACTCCACGACTGCCCGGAAAAGTTTGATTGGAAGGCGTCGAAACCGGGAAACATCTCCCTCTTGAGCAGCATCGACGCACCGCTCAGGACGATGCCGGCGACGAACACCGCGAGAAGCAACCCGCGGTGCTGCACCCGCTGATCCTGCTCGGCGATCACCCACGAGGCTACGGCCGCAAACGCTGCGTAGAAGCCACCGTCTTCGCGAATGAGAGGCAGCCAGATGACGCAGGCGAGGAACAGTCGACGCCAGCGCTTCTCCCAGGCCACGAGCGCCAGTGTCGTTACCGACAGTGTCGCGATCTCGTAGTGAGGGTAGCCGGCAGCCTGGAGGAGGACGTTGCTGAGCGCACCAATCGTGAGGGCGCCGAGGAACCCGAAAACGAGGAACCGCGCCCTGCCATCGACATAGGAGCCCCACATCAACGCCGCCGCGAACACTCCAAAGAACACGGCTTCGTGAACTGCTAGGATCTCAAAGCCATTCAAGTTCAGCAGCCGGGAGAAGGGCGCTCCGAACAAGAACAGGTGGGGTGAGAGGTGATGAGCGTAGAAGCTCAGATCGTTAACTGCTGACGGATTCTCGAGGAGGGGATCCCCGGATTCCAGCAGGTAGGCAAGCCAGCCGCTATCGAGGAGGTAGCCATCCGTGGAGAAGTGGCCCATCACCCATCGGAAGTGCACCAACGCAATCCCTGCGCAGGTCACGATGGCTGCCACGCTCCAAATCAGGGCCGGCAGAGGCGGTATGTTGATGGACCTTCGACTAAGAACAGGGGACGTCAACGTCAAGAGTATACGTCCGGGTTCCGGATCAGCAGGGGTCTCGTCCTGTTCCATGTGCCGACTTGGTCTGCGACTCGTAGCTCCAGCTACGCTCCTAGGGTCGGTGGTTGTCCTTCGGAAGGTTCTAACCAAGGAAGCCCCGCACCTATAAGTGCCAATCGAGATCGTGAACGTGTCCGACCATCGGCCGCCACGATTCTTGCTCAGCGGTCACCGAGCGCGGATTGTGAGTGCGCCAACCGGAGATCCTCACCGACACTCGGTGCGGCGCCTCGACGTCGCGGCCGCCTAACTGAAGGCACGTCAACTCGTCGTGACACCCGAACGGCCTCGGTCGACGGTCAGATCCCACATTCAGTTGACACTTCGAATCCCGCAACTAACTGACGGTGGCCGAGACGTTGACGCCGGTGGAGGACGTGATGTCCTTCGCCTGCATGAGCTACGTCTTGGAGCAGACCAAACAGCAGTGAGTGCTCGTCCTCGGGCGGCTGGGATGGACGGTCAGTCGCATTGCCGCCACGGTGCACGTGGACCGCGCCACGGTCACGCGGTACCTGCGAGCGGCCGGTGTGCCCATACGTGGCCGGCGGACGTCCGGGCGAAGGAACGGCAAATGCGGCAATCTCGCCGGAGGTGTTCCACCGACTCACATCCCGCAACTTCTCGATCCGAGGTGTCCACCGACTCTCGGCCCGGTCGGGCCCCGAGCGCGAGCGCGTGTGACCCCTATCGTGAGCTGATCGCGGCCGCCCTGACGCGCGGTCGCAATGCCGTGGCGATCTACCAGGATCTCGTCGACGATCAGGGCTTCAGCGCCAAGTATGCGAGTGTCCGCCGCTTCGTGCAGAAGTTGCCACGGGGCGTCACCAGTCGAGGCCCGCGTCGTCAACACCACGGCGTCCGGGGAGGAAGGCCAGGTCGATTGCGGCGGCGATGGGCCGATGGTGCGCGAGCCGAGCACCGGCAAGTACAAGCGCGTCCGCCTCTTCGTACTAACGCTCGGCTACTCGCGCAAGTGCGTGCGACTGCTGACGTGGCGATCGAGCGCGCGGAACTGGGCGGAGTTGCATCAAGCCTGGTCCGGCGCCTCGTTCTACTTGACGGCTTCCAGTGCGCGACCTTGCGCCCTTCCCACCGCACCTCTCGATACGTCGAGAACCCGCAGGCACTCAGGCGGGATGTCGGTGCAGGCTCGCTCACTTGTTGACCTGCTCTGGCCGACGCAGGAGATTTTGTGGGTCACCAGCGCCACCGCGTGTACGCCGTGCGATCGATTCGGGCTCGCGCCACTTGACGCCGGACGACGAGGCCCGTGGCCGGATCCATCTTAGACTTGAAGATCACGAAGTCGTACTCCGGCGAAAACATGTCCGGCGGAAAGACTCCGACGGCACCGACATCTGCCCACGGCGGCTCACTTCCGAGCACCGCCGCTGCGCGGTGGCCGTCGAACGAGCTCAATGGTCGGAGACTACGGGCCTCGCTGAACTGCTCGGCCGCTCTCGGCATCGCGCGAATCTGCGCCGTACCTGGATCGAGCTCGCCGAGGTCCCGTTCCCATCGAAGCACAACATACAGACGACGGTCGGCGATGATGCTTTCGGCATCGGCGATTGACAGCGCCTCGCCCTTCATCTTCCGCTCCCTTGCCGCAAGTGCGACACGTGCGAACGGTGTGTACACGGCACCAATGACGGCGTTGCCGACATCGTCACTACCCATCCTCGTGTGGAGAAGCCAGTACGGCTCCGGTGCATCGGCCTGTGAGCCCGCCTGAACCGCCGCTAGCGCACGCTGCAGATTCGAATCAACTTGTGCGCCGATGGCGACCGCCTGTAGGCACATCGTCGCGGCGCCCACCACCAGAACCATCCTTTGACATGTCATATCGGCACGCCCTTCCGGTCATCATCCACCGGCTCATCGATCAGCTCGTCAATCGCCCGCTGAATGCAGCGCAGCACAACAGTCTGCGCCAAGCACCTTTGGGCTACCAGGAAGGCCTCTGGCGATACTCTAGACTTGGCCAACCCAGCCGTGTTCCATAGCCGGCGAATCGTCCTTTCGTCACGGGCGTCGAGAAACTGTGTCGGGTCGCACGACAGCTCGCGTGCGTGCGAGCATTGTCGCGCGAAGGAGACGTGCGAAATCCAAGGCCGCCTTTGGGCGAATCCCGGCAAAGGCGAATCGCGACCGAAGTGATGTCGGACCGACACCGACGACGTGGCACTACACCCTCACGCTCGGGACATCAGACGGCTCGGCCATCACTCGAAGAGATCCAACTAGCGGATCTGGAGGAAGTCGAACTCAGCTAAGCTCTTTGTTTTCAATAGGTGGACGCATTCCGAATCCCACCTCTCCGCCATCATAAGCCGCCAAAAATTGAGGCGTTAGTCGATCCAAGATTCTGTCCCTTCGTTTTACCACTCCTTTCGCAATTCAGAACCCTCGGAACTCGGCCTGTTTCCGCCACGACGGTCCCGATCCACCCACGTGGCCCGTCCCACTTGACCCTCAAGTGAAGCGTGTAATACGCTGTGACAACTTGAATGGCAAGTGAACGCGCCGGTCGCATCGAAGTCTTCCAAGGCACGCTGGACCTGATCGTGCTGCGGGCCCTTTCTACGATGGGGCCGCTGCATGCCTACGGACTCGCGGCCCGCCTCGAGCGGGTCGCCGATGATCCGTTCCCGCTCAATCAGGGCACGCTCTATCCCGCGCTGGTGCGACTCGAGCAGAAGGGATGGATTCGCGGCACGTGGGGTCGGACCGACACGAACCGCGAGGCCAAGTACTACGCCATCACCAAGGCCGGTCTGCGCGCGCTCGAGTCCGAGACGGGACGCTGGCGCCGTCTCTCTGGCCTGGTGGAACGGCTACTCGCGGATCGAGGGTAGACCGTGGCTGGACAGGTCAAGCGTCTGCTCGCGCGCCTCAGGAATGCGCTCAGGCCTGAACTGGCGGAGGCCGACCTTACGCGCGAGGTCGCCTCGCACCTTGGGCTGCTCGAAGACGCGTACCGGGCGCGCGGGCTGAGTCCCGCAGAGGCCCGCCTCGCCGCCCTGCGGCAGTTCGGACCGGTCGAACGCGTAAAGAGCTTGCAGCGCGACGAACGCTCGCTGCCGTGGGTCGACGACGCCCGGCAGGACGTGCGCGAGTTGGTGCGGGCGGGCCTGCGCCGTCCGTGGGCCACCGTGTCGGCCGCCACGCTCATCGCTCTGGCTGTCGCTGGCACGACCACTCTCGGCAGCGTAGTTTATGGCGTGCTGTTCCGCCCGCTCGCATGGCCTGACGGCGATTCCTTGATCCGTATCGAGGAGACGCGCGGCGGCCAGCGTGGGCGTATTCCGTGGACCATCAGCAACGCCACGTATTTGGCCTGGATGGCCAAGGCCGAGACGGGTCGAAGCGCTCGGCGCCTGGCGCGTGCTGGGGCAGGGGATCCGACTGGGCGACGGACCCGATGCTCAACGCGTGGGTGCCGCGGCGATCACGCCGTCGCTGATGCCGGTGCTCCGTGTCACGCCGGTGCTGGGACGCCAGTTCGAGGATGACGACGCCGCCACACCGACCTCGTCCACCGTCCTGCTGAGTCACGGTCTTTGGATGCGCGCTTTCGGCGGACGGCCGGACGTCGTCGGGCAGACGGTACGGCTCGATGGTCGCCCGCACAGTGTCGTCGGCGTGATGCCTGAGACGTTCGCTTTCCCGGACCGGGCCGCTCAACTCTGGCTCCCCATGCATGTGATGCCCGTGCTCGGAGAAGGTGGGATGCGGCGGGTCATGATCTTCGGAGTGTTGGCGCGCCTTCGCAGCGGACTCACCGTGTCCCAGGCCGCGAGTGAAGCGTCCGCGCGCGCGCGCGAAGCCCCTGGGCTCGCGCAGGCCGCGTTGGCCTTGTTCGGTAACGATGGCGACATCGCTATCTCCGGCGCGACAGCGCGCGACGTCATGACTCGCGAGGCCCGTCCGGGTCTACTCTTGCTGCTGGCGGCCGTAGTGCTCCTGCTCTTGACGGCCGTAGCGAGCGTCGCAAACGTCCAAGTGGCGCGAGCGGCACAGCGCCGCCGGGAAATCGCGCTTCGGGAGGCCCTGGGCGCGGGCGCCTCGCGGCTGACCCGTCAGTGGGTTGTTGAGAGCGTCGTCTTGGGAGTGGTCGGCGGAGGGCTTGGCGTGGGGCTGGCCGCGGCCCTGCACCGCGTGGTCCCGGCCCTGTTGCCGGCGGATTTTCCGAGGATCGCCGATATTCGCCTTGACGGCGTGGTCGTCGCCGGAGCGGCCATCGTGACCATCGCCGCCAGCCTGGTGAGTGGACTCGTGCCGGCATGGCTTTGGGAGGCGAGAGTCCCTGTCTGAGGTGCTCGGACAAGAGGGCCTCACGGCCGTGGGCGCTCGCACGCGTGCGCCGGTGGCGCGCCTGCGCGCGGTCGTGATCGTGAGTCAGGTGGCCGCCGCGTGTGTGTTGCTTGTGGCCACGGCGCTCCTCGCCCGGAGCTTCATCGCGCTGATCCGCGCGGATCGCGGCTACGACCCGCGCAACGTGCTCACCGCGCGCGTGCCGTTACCGGCCAACAGTACGTTCGCGCAGTACGAGGCCGTGCTGGACGAAGTGCTGGGGAGAGTGGCGTCAATGCCGGGCGTCGTAGGTGTGGCGTTCGGGAACGCGCTGCCGTTTGTGACGCCCGGGGCATTCCGCGGGCTTACCATCCCCTCTCCCCTGGACCCAGCTCGCACCATCGATGTGCAAACCGCGATGCGCGCGGTCACACCGGACTTCTTTAAGACGCTCGGCCTTCGGCTGATGGCAGGCCGGCGATTGGCGGCCACTGACACAGCCCAAGCACCTCCCGTCGTGGTGGTCAATCGGACGTTCGCGGCGCAGTACCTGGGCGGTGACGCGATTGGACGCCGGATTGCCCTGAACCTGAACGACCGGGTCGACTGGGAAGTCGTGGGAGTCGTCGACGACATGCGTCAGGGCGGCATGAGCAACGCGAGCCCCGGCGCGTTCGGCGGCGTCACGGATCCGCCGCTACCAGAGTTGTTCTTTGCGACGGCGCAGTGGCGAGATCCAATACCCGAGATCGTCGTCGCTATTCGAACCACGAACGAGCCGAGTGCTCACGTGGCCCTCCTGCGCACGGCGCTTCGAGATGCCGCTCCGGCGCTGGCGCTGGATGGCGTCACGACCATGGAAGAGCGGCTCACAACGAGCCTGGCGCTCCCGCGCTTGTATGTTCTCGTTGTCGCAGCGCTGGGCGTGCTGGCCTTGGGCGTGGCCGGTGTCGGCGTGTTCGGCGTCGTGGCGGCAGCGATCGCGCAGCGCACGCGCGAAATCGGGGTCCGCACGGCGCTGGGTGCCACACCCATCGACGTCGTGCGTTTGGTGGCTAGGCAGATCGCGACGAGCCTCACACTAGGCCTTGTGCTTGGCCTGGCAGCGGCCCTCGCCACGGCGAGATCGGTGGCGAGCCAGTTCTACGGTGTCTCACCAATGGACCCGTGGAGCTTCCTGGCAGGCCCGTTGCTGCTGGTTGCCGTCGCCGTCGCAGCCTGCGCTGTTCCGCTGGCGCGAGCCCTTCGAATCGACCCGCTGACGGCCCTGAGGTCGCCGTAAGGTGAGCCGCCGGTCGGCCTCGAGCGTCCTTCTGTTGGTCGCGACCATGTCGGTTGGTTGCACCGCGAGAGTGGCTCGCGATGTCGCTGGACCGAGTGCCGCCGAAATCGACGCGCTCTTCCGAGACGGCTGCTACCTGTGCCTTCAGGACGCACTCCGGCGGCTCTCGACCTCTGGCCAGTCCCGTGGTGCGCGACGAAAGGCTGATGAGGTGGTCATCGTCATGGCACTGCGTGAGAGGGAGCTAGGGCTCACCGACTCAGGGCTATTGTCCGCCCTACAGCAGCGCAGGTCAGACCTGGGTCCGGATCTGCAGCTATTGGTCGATGTCGCCGCCGCGATGCCGTGGAGCCGGCGATTCGCGGTGGATGAGGATGCTGACCTCCGTCGCACGGCCACGGCCTCACGCGACCGCTGGGAGCAGACGCTCACACCACTTGCTACGACGAGTGTCGCAAGCGAGTACGTGAGGCTCTCTCTGCTCTGCAGCTACCCTGCCGACCCGCTTCAACCGCCGACGAGCACGTTCGATACTATGCCGCTGATCCGCTTCCGGCTCGCGACCTGCAGGGGCCGAGACATTCTGGCCCTGGAGGCGCTTGCCGCCAGCGTGCTCCGGTTCTTCGAGGCACGATACCTCCTGGCGCTTGACGCCTTGATTGCTGGCCGAACTGACGAAGCTCGCAGTGGCCTCGAACAAGCCTTCGGGGCGCTTCCGCAATGGCCCGCCGCCGCCAACGCCCTAGCGGGTCTGGCGTTCGCCGTGGAGGATTTCGAGACAGCCCTCGCTCGGTATCGTGACGCCATCGCGGTCGATGCCACACACCGAGACGCTCTACTTGGCCAAGTCAAAGCGCTGAGCTATCTGGACCGACCTGCCGAAGCCGTCGCAGCCGCGGACCACATGCTGGCGCTTGGCGAGTACTTCATCGGCGATGCCCACTACTGGCGTGCCTGGAACCTTCACCGCGCTGACCGGCATCTGGAGGCGGAGGCGGCGGTGGACCAAGCCAAGCAGTACATGCGTGGACCTGAGGTATCGGCGCTGGCGGGGTACATTGCGGTGGCCCTGCGAAAGTTCGACCAAGCACGTGCCGACTTTTCAGCGGCGCTGACGGACGCGCCTGACGAGTGTGATGTGGCTCTGGCTCTTGCCGGCGTCGAGCAGGAGTTCGCAGAGTGGGTCGCAGCAGGTCGACGGCTGGACGCGGCCGCCGAGTGCTACGTAGGTCGCGAGCGGGAGCTCCGAGAGGCAATAGCGAAGCTTCCGGCAGATGACGTGCGTCGCAGAGCGGCCAGGGCTCGGGATGTCGGCGAGGCCAGACGTCAGCAAGGGCGTGCGATCCTTGCGGCGGCTGCGGCGTGGCTGCGCGCAGGTGACAGAGACACGGCACGTGGTCGTGCCGAGAGAGCCCTCGGCTTTCCCGAGGTCGCCAACGAGGCCGGCATACTGTTGAAGCGCATGGCCCCTTGAACTACGCCAGAGCATTTCGGAGCTAGCCCCGGTGACCTCTCAGGCACCCTAGCTCGATCGACGCCCTCGCCTGACGTCGATACAATTGGCGGATGCCCTCGAGTGCCTCTGTTCACGCACTCCTGCCTCCATCCGCAGGCCTCAGTCAACGAGCCCGTGGGCTCGGTTCAGCCCTTGCGACGGCCGGGGACCGTCCAGTTGTCGATCCGCAAGCCCCTGACCCGTTCGAACTCAGCCACGTGGTTCGTGACGAGCGTCACGAATCGGCCTGTCTTCGGCATTAAGGGTCCCGATTCCACCCACGGGGTCAGCACGCCGAGACCGTGGCCGCCGCCGTCTGGCTGGCGCGTGACTCGACACTGCGGCGTTTATCGTTCCAATGCGCGGCTTCAGCCGCGGCGTGCCCAATCAGCTTCTGACAATGGCTGGTGCCGGGTTCATCGCCTGGTCAGGCAGCGGCGGCGTTTCGGACGTCTGGGCGGCGGTGCCGGGCGCCGAGCTCGGGTTTGCTCGAATTCTCTGGGGCTCGGGTGGTCGGCTACTTGGGATACACGAAGTGAATCACCGGCGGTTGCCCTCACCTTCCGAGATTCCTCGCTGTGGCCCGGAGATCTTGATGAATCAGGTAGAAAAGGTCGCCGACGATCGATCTGTAGCCCAAGCAGTACGAGTGACCGACAAAATCAGTCTGCACGCCGGAGGCGTCGATCGTGTCAATGCCAGCCACGACTACCGGAGTGGGATTGGCGTCGCCGAGACGCTGATACTTGTTGTAAGCCTTCTTCGAGGCGTGCAATGCCCAGTCGTTGGATGAGACATACAGGGTCACCGTGGTCCCTCCGGCATCCAGAGCTTCCAGAAGCGCAGAGCTCCCCATGCTTTGCGCAATTAGGTGGATTCGTTTCGCACCCTTGACCGCCAGGAGTTCCTCGAGGAAACGTAGGAGATGGTCGGGATTGGTCCCGAGTCGTCGCGATGTGCCGACCGACCGGCTCGAACGTGGCTGGCCCGCCAGATCGGCGTTCTTCGCGATCAAACGCGCGGCGGGTGTAGCATCGAGCCTGCGAGGTGCGATATGGGCCGAACGACGGCCGCACAACGTCCGACCGTGACACGCCGACGTGCACAGCGTGCTCCGTCAGCGTGGGAAGCCTGCAGATCGTCCCACCATCGCCGCACATATTCGGTAGGGGCACGGTCTGGTTCGGCAACGGCCCGGTCTACGTCAACCTCGCGTGGAAAGCGGATACGTAGCCGCCGGCGCGCTTCAACTTCAGCATTGGCGAAGTCCGGACCGACATGCGCCCGCTGAGCTTGAGAAAGAAGTTGGACCAGGTGATATAGCCGGCGTATGGACCGCTAGCATATAGACTCTGCTAACACGTTCACGTGTCACAAGCGCGTTCATTGGCTGCGAGTGGGAGGACCATGTCGATGACCCTAACCGCAGCCGTTCGAAGAATTCTCGGGCGGCCTGCGTCGAGCGCGATGACTGTCGCGGTTCTCGGCCTTGCTATCGCGGCGACTGCGACGGTGATTGCCATCGCTGATGCAGTGCTATTCAAACCGTTGTCAGTTCCAGATGCCGAACGCGTTGTCGTCATTTCGGAGATCCATATCATCGACGGTAATCACTTAGAGCAGTCATATGCGAACTACCGTTACTGGCTTGATAACAATCGGTCGTTCGATAACCTCTCCGTCATAACCTCGGTCAATTGGCCGCAACGCCTCACCATGGCGGGCGAGCCGATGGATGTGGCCGTTGCCCCGGTGTCGGCGTCGTTCTTTACGGTCATGCGGACGCCCGCCTACGCCGGCCGCGTGTTGCAGGAAGGTGACGACCGGAAGGGCGCTCCTGCGGTGGCGGTCATCAGCCATGCGTTGTGGCAGCGAGTGTTCGGAGGCGCGGATTTGATGGTCGGGCGCAGCGTGGCCCTCGATGGAAAGAGCTACGAAATCGTCGGCATCATGCCCCGACAATTCGACTACCCGCGAAACGCCGACCTGTGGACGGCGATCGTGCCCGAGCTCGATGCGCGGCGCGCGGAATTCGAGCTCGATGCGCTGGAAGAACGTGGATTCCGCATGCTGTTTGCGATCGGACGACTGCGGGCGGCGGTCACACGCGAAGAAGTCCGTCGTGACTTGGAGATGGCGAACGCGACCATCGACCGTGGACTCGAGCACTCGATGCCACGGTACGTCGACACGACACCGTTGCCCGAACACTTGATTGGACGAGCCAGGACGGCCGTTCTCTTATTAGTAGCCGCCGCGGCTCTCATCGTGGCCATTGCCATCGCGAATGTGGCGACGCTGTTCCTCGCACGAGCTGAGACGAAGCTGCTCGAGACGGCCGTGCGGGTCGCCATGGGGGCGTCACGGCGACAGGTGTTTCAGGCGCAGCTCCTCGAGACGTTGCTGTTGTTTGGGACTGCGGCCGGCCTTGGCCTGGCCACGGCGGCTGGATTGTTGCCACTCGCGAGCGCGATGGCCGCTGATTCCGTCTATCGAATCACGGACGCCCGATTGTCGTTGGCATCGGTGACCGCCGTAGCCATCGTCGTAGCTGCCGGGGCGGTCGGGGTCACGAGCTTCGCGACCGCGCTCATCGCAGCGAAGCCGGCCATGCTCGGTACGTTGCGCGGAGCCGCAACCGGCACGGGGCTCGTGAATATCGTGAGGGCGCGGAGACTCTTGGTGGTTGTGGAGTGCGCGCTTGGTGTGGCGCTGGCCGTGTTCGCGGGCCTGGCGATTCGCAGCTTCGCCAATGTTCGTGGCATCGAGCTCGGCTTCGACCCCTCGCGGGTGGTGACGGTCGATGTGGCGCCGTCGCCCACCTTGGCGGGCGCCGAGAACGCGAGGTTCTATGCCCCCCTGCTCGCTCGCCTCGCGGAGTTTCCCGAGTTCGAGAAGGTTGCCGCGATTTACCAGCGGCCGTTGGTCTTCGATGGCGTCGGCATGGACGCCAGAGCACTCCCCGATGGGCACGCGGCAGACGACACCGCAGCCTGGAGAACGGCCGGTGTCACGATGAATCGCGAGGTTGTCTCCTCGGCGTATTTCGACGTCATGCGAATCCCGATCGTCGAAGGCCGCGCGTTCACTGAACAAGACAGCGAAGCCTCGGAGCCCGCGGCCATCATCAGCGTCACCGCCGCGCGTCGTCTCTTCGGCACCAGAACTGCGGTCGGGCGGCGCTTGCTCTGCGATCTCGGTCCCGACGGACAGCCCCGATGGCGCACCGTCGTTGGAGTCGTCGAGGACGTCACCTATCGAGGCCTGGCCGACATCCGGCCGGACCTGTACCTGCCGTACCGACAGCATGCCGATCCCGTCAAACACTTCGTGACTCGCACCACCGCCGATCCGTCCCAGATCCTGGCGCGCGTCAAGTCAGAGGCTCGACAGCTCGACTCGCAGGTGCTCGTCAACGGCGCGATGCCACTCTCGACGGTCGTCGATCGCGCGACCGGCGTCTGGCGGCTGCATATGGCGCTGTTTACGGCGCTCGGCATCATCGCCCTGGCGCTCGCCGGGTTCGGCATCTATGCGGCCTTGCTGCACTCGGTCGCGGAGAGACGCCGCGAGCTCGGCGTCAGAGCCGCTGTCGGAGCCTCCCCGATGCAGCTTGCGCGCGCGATTGCCCGTGAATGTGCGGTGCTGCTCGCCGTCGGCCTCGGAGCGGGCCTCGCCATCGCCCTGCCGGCGGGCCGTCTGGCGCTCGATGTCCTCCACGACGTGTCTCCGCACGACCCGGCTGTCGTCGCGTCGGCGATGGCCGTCGTGATCGCGCTCGCATCCGCCGGCGCATATGCACCGGCGCGACTCGCGGCACGCACGGATCCGGTGGTGCTGATTCGCTCCACCTGAGGTACTGCGAACGGCGCATCGACCGGAGTGTCTGGTTCACCGCGCTCCAAGCGCGGCCCGCTGATGGTTGAACGAATTGAGTGACAGAGCTAAAGACGCCTGGTGGCTCAGGACGACAACAGTAGGTAGTCATGGGATCGCACTCATTCTAAAATGTCCGCAAGCGCCGGTCGGCTCTCGGGCCGACACTTCGGATGGCGGTGTTCGCAGTACAGCCAGCGTCCGAGCCTTCCGGCGACGTCCCGCAGATGGAAAGGGCACGATACGGCCCGCAGATGGGCTCGGGCGCCGTGAGCGCATACCGCAGGAGCGGGCCCCGTCGGATAGCCTGCGTCGACCATCGCGCCTGAAGCACCAATAGTCGACGAGACCGGCTACCTGCCCATCGACAGCGAGGACGCCAACTTCTTGCACTCGGCCGCCGCTACGAGCGGCGGCGCGATGAAGCTGATGGCGGCGCCGCTCGGAAACTGATCCACTCCGCCGCTCGGAAAGTGATCCACCGGAGGGACCTGCATTCTACGCTGCTTTGTTCTCTGGGCTCTGTTCTGGTCCGTGGCCAGGGCTGGGATCGGCCGCTCTTCAGGCCGAGCCCAGCCCTGGCTACGGACGCGCGCGGCTAGCCCGGGCCGCGGCGCTTCCGCATCCGATAGCTCTTCCCCTTCGTGGTGATGACCGTGGCATGGTGGGCCAGCCGGTCGAGTAACGCCGTGGTCAGCTTCTCGTCACCCGCGAAGACGGTGACCCATTCCGCAAACGCGAGATTACTGGTCACGACGGTCGCCCGCCGTTCGTAGCGATCGGCGATCAGGTTGAAGATCAGCTCGCCGCCGACGCGGTCGAAGGGTACGAAGCCCAGCTCGTCGATGATGAGGGCATCGACGCGCCGGAAACGCTGCTGGAGCCGGGTGAGCTCGCGCGCATCGCGGGCCTCGACGAGCTGGCGCACGAGGTCGGCCGCGCGGGTGAAGAGCACCCGGCGCTTCTGCTTGGTCGCTTCGACGCCGAGGGCGATGGCCAGATGCGTCTTCCCGGTGCCGATCGGTCCCGCCAGGATCAGATTCTCGGGCGCCGCAGACGGGGCGGGCATCTGGGCTCGGTACCTCTCGAGTTGGACCGCCTGGAATCACGTGCGGACGGCCGCAGCGTTCGCGGCCGCGCTGCTGTTCACTCTCGCGATCCGGCTTCGATCATGACTCCGGAGCCTTTCGCGGCCTAACGTTTGCGCGACCACCCTTCGGGCGGAGTAGGGGCGAACCTGAGCAAGCAGGGTTCAGCGCAGGTCTGGCTGGGCAGGGCTAGAATCACGGGAACAGCCACAGGTGGAGACCGTGCGTCTGAATTCAGGGTCATCGACGTCCGGGGGGAGAATGTGATGCTCGCTACCTGCTTCCTGCTCACAGTCGTCGCGCAAGCACCGGTGGCCGCCTCCGGTGCCCTCGTCTCCGGGCACGTGCTCGAGGCGGACTCGCGTCTCCCGCTCGCGGACGCCACCGTGACGTTGATGCCACCGCCCGACCGCTTCCCGTCGGATCCGTCGGCCTTCCGTCCCCTGTCCGTCACAACCGACGCCAACGGACGCTTCGTGCTTGAGGGCGTGCCACCGTTGCGCTACATGATCCGCGCGCGCAAGGCGGGCTTTGCAGATGGCAGCGGCCGGGCCGCCAGGCCGCTGGCCGTCACCGCCGGCGGACGCATGGACGACATCGAGCTGCTCCTCGAACCGGCCGGCGTGATCGTAGGTCGGGTCGTGGATGCCCGGGGCGTGCCCATCGAGCGCGCCATGGTCATGGCCCTTCGTCGGGCTGTCTCCGCCGAGTTGTTGGCCAAGTCAGGGGACGGACACACCCGCACACCCACGGCGCGCACGCTCGCGGCCGTCAGGGCCGGTGAGCAGACGAACGCAGGTGGGGTGTTTCAACTCGATGAGATTCCGCCCGGTGAGTACTACCTGAGAGCCATGCCGCCCATCGCGCCACGGGACGGCGGCCTGGCCGCTGGTGCCTCCCACACGTTCGTGCGGACCTACTACCCGGGCACGCAGGACCAGGCGAATGCCGTGGCGGTGCCCATCGTCGCAGGCCTTCCCGTGGATGTGGGCGACCTCGTCCTGATGACCGCCGAAAGCTTCCGCATCACCGGTCGCATCGTGGATCAGAGCGGCCGGGGCGTGGCCCACGTGATGGTCAGGCTCGTGCCCGCCACCGCGCCCACGGCTGCGCTCCCAATGACGACGGACCGGTCAGAGACCGCTGCGGATGGTGCCTTCGCGCTCGACCGGGTCGTGGCCGGAGAGTATGCCCTGGTCGCCGTGCCCGCACTGACGCTGCGGCGCGACACTCGCAGCTCGGCGGATCCCGATGCCGGGTCCGTTTCGTTCCAGCTTGGTGGCACGCGGTCCGCGAGCGCGGGGGGATCGGTCTGGACCGAGTCCCGGAACGGCATCACGCGCCAGTATCGTGACGAGTTCGGCACCCGCCTGCAGGTGCTCGTCGACGCCGATGTGCCGAATCTGCACATTGTCGTTCGGTCTCTACCATTTCCGTAGCCGTCTCTCCCGCAGCTCCTCTCGTCAGGAGAGCCATGCACCTGACGATCCGCAACTCGATAGACGCCTGTCGGCGCTCGCCGACGGTGGCGTTCATCGCAGCGCTGACGCGCGGACGATCCAGCGACTGCGTACTTCGGCCGAGATGGTGGCTACGTTGTCCGCGATGACGTGCCTGGTGACGTCGTTCAGATCTCGAACCGGAACAACCCGAATTGGAGAGCACCGTGGGACTAGTCGCAGACGTTGCTCAATCGGTAGCCGTGACGGTGCACCGCAGTGGGTCGATGGAGTTGAGCGCCTTCGGAGGGCTCGTCACGTTCTTGGGTGCTGCTCGTTCGCTGGGGATCTGCGTGCTTGGACTGGAGGGTTTCCGAGTTTCCGACGGTCATGTGGTGCCGGTCATGGATGCCATTGCGGATCTATCTTCGCTTGACAGGAGTGCGGGCTGTGACGGGACCATTGCCGAGGCGCTACGATTTCTCTCGTCTCTGGGCGAGACCGACCTCTTGTTCGACGTCTCACTAGAGAAGACGCCGTCAGTCAGCGGTGAGTGCGCAAGAGAAGCGCCCGACCTTCGCACTTGAGATCACCGATGACGATGCCTTTGGCCGGCCGGACCGCGGACGAGGACGGCTTCACGCGCCTCGAATATCTCTTTGGGCCAGCCGACGATTGCGGTCGAGCGCTCCAACACGGGCGACCTCCGCGGTGAGGATACGCGAATCAGACCGGCCCGACGAGACGAATCGGCTCGGCCGCGCTCACCGTCTTGGCCCACGGGTGGACGGTGGCCCTGCCCGCATAGAAGCGCTGCTGGAGAGCGTCCGCAACTCTAGATAGAGGAGCCGGTCCAAGACGCGACGTTCGTTCCGACCAGACTCGGTCGCCGAACGTCTAAGCGGGAGATGTCGCGCGGCGCTTGGGCCGTGAGGGCCGTGGGAGGGCAGGCCATCTTCCTGTCGAGTCTGCTTGCCTTGACGACTCCAAGTGTCGGCCGTGCCCAGCAAGAGGCGCCCGCTTCTCAAGCCCCGACTGAAGACGCCGGGCGGTCACCGCTGAGTCCTGCCTGGCTGGAGCTCGCCACCAAGAACACATCACCGCCGGGCGTGGACTTGGACGTTCGCGGCTCGTGGCTCACGGGCGGCTGGCTGAGCGGGAGCTGCTGTGATCCCGGCATGGGGGGCGCCGTGCCTGCACCGCGATGGAACGGCAACGCGCCTTGGGCGTTTCAGACGTCCGTGGGGCGCTCGAGCCGTGTGGGCAACCTCTTCAGCGGCGTCGTCGCATCTCGGAACTATGCGGCGCCTTTGTACTCGGCCCTCACGGTCTCTGGCCCGATGCGGACGGGACCGACGAGCACCTCACAGGGGAACCTGTCGATACCTGAGACGCAGTGGTATCTGCAGGCGGGATGGGAGAGGCCCCTCGCATCTGACCTCCATGGTGCCGCCCTCAGCGTCGTGACCGATGTCGTTGTTCCCCTCCGTACGACACCGGTCACTGGAGACATGCTCAGGGTTGACCCGCTCCCGTCTCGCGCAATCAGGTTTGGGTTCGTGATCCGTTGGTAGTGTAGGGGGCGTCAGGCCTGACGGCGAGCGCATGAAGGTTCGTCGCGGCGAACCAACTGCAGCAACGACACGTGGTGCGATCCTGCACGTGGACCGACTGAACGTCAATCGTGAGTTCGACCAATCGAGACCGTTCGTTCGTCTAACCAAGTAGTTGGTTATCGGAGCCTGGAGGAATCATGAAATCATATGTCGCGCAGTGCCTCTCGTTAGTCGTCCTGCTCGTGTGCCCGCAGGTCGCACGCGCGCAAGAGCATCCGCCAGTTCAGCTTGCGCCATTCGCCGCGTTTGGCACCGACTACACTGCGCCAATCGGACTGATGGTGACGTTCCCGCTGACGGGATCGTTAAGCTGCGAAGCCGAGATATCGTACCGTCGCGGAGAAGGTGACGTCAGTTTCATGAGTTCTAGCGTGAGTCTGCTGATGGACATGCCGAAGGTAGGCCGAACGACGCCATACATCGCAGGGGGCGTCGGCCTGTCGCAGTACGGCACTCTCATCACGTCCGAATCTGGGGCATCAACCGGCGCCGTCCGACGTCTAGCCCTGACATTTAACGCTGGTGGCGGGCTAAAGGCGCCTATCACGTCGGGTGTAGACTTTCGCAGCGACGTACGATTCTTCGACGCGCTCGGCACGGCGCCTGACTCATACCGCATCGCCAACGGTGTTAGTGTCGACGTCGGACGCCGGAAATAGACAAGTGCCTACCTGGACAAGAGGCGACCTATGATTGGCAGGATGAACTGAGCCACGATTCCGATGTGAGCGATCACCTCATCGCCGAAGTCGATGGCCGACCCGTCGGCGCCATGCAGATCCGCGATCCGCATGCCGAGCCTACACATTACTGGGCACCATCGTACCCAACCTGCGGGCCATCGATACTTGGATCGGCGCCAAGTCCGACCGTAGTAGAGGACATGGCCGCGAGATGATGCGCCTCGCTCACGACCTGTGCTTCACCGATGCGGCGGTCACGGGATCATGATCGACCGCTCGCCAGCAACAGACGGGCCATCGACTTCTACCGAAGGCTCGGCTACGTCACGGTTGACCGCCGCACGTTCGGAGAAGATGACTGCCTCGTGCTCAAGCTGACCCGCGCCGCATGGGAGGCCGGTGCCGACCACAAATGAGGGGCAACGCCGTTGGCCACCGTTCATAACCGGGCCCACGAGCAATCAATTCGGCCATTCCACGAGGGGTCCGGGGTCCGGCGCGGCGAGAAGTCGCCATGGGTCAAGAACGGCGCCGCGCATCCACCAGCTGCCGTATCATACGGCGTGGTCTGGCGGAGGCAACTCGCTGTGGTCGTCTGGGTGCTTGGCCTCGCCGCCCAAGGTGTGGCCCAGGAATCGCCGCCGTGGCCGCTGGGTCTCGTGGTCACCCACGCGGACGGTCGGGTGTCGAGCGCCGTCCTGAGCACCAGACCCTACCGGTCGTGGACGCCCTACTTTCCTCGCGTGCCAGACTGGCGCGATGAACCTGGCGTACTACCAGTGCGGGCGCTCGACATCCGGGCCTTACACCAGGGTGACACGGTGCGCCTCGACATTTCCGTGCTCCGGGGCGACGCGCGCGAAGTCGTCGAGTTGATCGACACCGTGGTGCTCCGAACCGAGGAGACGGCGACGATCGAGGGGCTTCGGCGCGTGGGGTTGATGCCAATCGCGTTGGCGATCAAGCCCGTGGCACCCCCGGCGCTGCACGTACCGACCGCTTCCAGCGCCGTGGACGGTCTGACGATCGACTTGATCGAGCCAGTGTTCGACCCCGTACCGGCCTACCGTGTGACGATCCGGAATGTGACGGAGACGCCGGTGGTCACAATCGCGTTCGATACCTTCAGCCAGGGCCGCCGTCGTCTGGCCGGCCAGCAAGGACACCAGAGCGCCCAGGCACTCGTGGCACCGGCTGGCGCACACACTTTCACGATACGGTTGTCTGGCGGCGTCGGACCGGAAGACAGCCATGTGAGTGCCACTCCGCTGGACGATGTCCTCATCAGTGCCGCGCTCTGGGCGGACGGACGGCGTGACGGCGATCCGATCCGGACGCGCGACCTGAAGGCGGTCCACATCGGGCGTCTCACGGCGGTCGAGATGATGCTGCGGACGGTCCGCGAGGCCGTCGCAGGCCTCGGCGACGATCCCCAGCGAGCGGCCGGGCACGTAGCGGCGGCCATCGGCCAGCTTCCAGGCACACCTGACGCCGTCATCATCGCCAGTGTCCTCAGCGGAGCACCTATCGATAGCGACGCCTTGTCTCGGATCATGGCAACGGGCACGCAGCAGGCTCGCCGGGATGTCGTCTCCGCGCTGACGAACCGGACGAGGGCGATGTCGGCCGACGAAGCGAAACAATGGCTACGAGCGTCGCAGCACGCGCTCGAGGCGTGGCACCTCCGTCTGGTACCTTTGGTCCGGCCCGACTGAGCGACAGCGTGAGAATGGTGATTGTCTGCCACGTGTGGTGGACCGTGCGGTCTTCGCGTCTGCGTCTCCAGCATGGCCGCCTGCTGCCAGCCCATAGACCCATAGGCCCTGATACCAGAAACACCGTTCTCGCGTCGCAGCCGGACGGAGACTTCGAGGGTGACCGATCCCTCGCGTCGAGCACGCTGGGCGGGTGGTCGGCGGGTCCCCGTTGGCCTCGGAGGGCACTTGTCCGATGGCTTTAGCTCAGCGTCGAGCCGAGTTTGCCGGGGCGGTCAGCCGCCTGCGAGAGCTGTGGACCCATGCGAAGTGATGGCCACCTACGAAGTGCAAGACACGATGGTCACGGCACTAGGCCGAGGACATTGGCCGGGTCGAGTGCAGTTCCAGCCAATGAGTGGATTCGCGTGGGTGCAAACCGGCGCAAGCCTCGTAGAGGGGGCTTTCAGGACGATCAGCGGGACCGTTTGAAGCCGAGGGAGCAAACGGACGTGAATACCGCGTCTACATTTTGTGCAGACATGTCCGTTATCTTGGCGCCGCGCGTCGCAGCTGTCGCCCTTCTTCCGAGCGCATTTTGTCGATCGGCCAGACCCTGCCGAATCCGAGGACTGGCTTCGGCTACCAAGCTTCGTTGACCGCGTCGGAGTCGTCGTCGGCGGCCCTTGGTAACACCTGGTAAGAGTAGCAATGCCCAAAGTCGCTTTCGGTTGAGCACGTCCCTGATTGCTGCGTCCTCAACACTGAAACAGGTGAAGTGCGGAGCGAGATTCGCCGAGACCTAAGGCTGGCCAACCTCCGCTTGCGGCCGAGGGCGCTAAGTGCGATCCTGACCCGCCGCGGCTGCAGCGGCACCGTTAGACCGTTTCGAGGAGGCGCCTTGAGCAGAGTTGTCGTGGCTGTAGCTCTGGTTGCGCTCGTTGTCGGTGTCGACGCGCAGCAGAACGATGCCGCAGACGCGGAGCGGCTGCGGGCCGTGCTCGGGCTGCGCCCCGGTTCGGTTGTGGCCGACATCGGCGCCGGTGACGGAGCTCTGGCCAGGCGCATCGTTTCGTTCGTATTGCCGGGAGGCCGCGTGTTCGCGAGCGAGCTGGGGGACGACCGAGTCGCGCAGCTCCGCCGCAAGCTCGCCACGCCGGCCGGCGCCTTCGAGGTCATTGAGAGTGGTACCGATGGAACGAACTTGCCGGACCGCTGCTGCGATGCCATCTACATGCGCCACGTCTATCATCATATCGGTGATCCCCAGGCCTTTGCGCCGACGGTCGAGCGCGCTCTCCGTGCCGGAGGTCGTCTCGCAGTAGTCGACTTCGCTCCACAATCCTTACCTACAGCACCAGCAGGGTCCCGCGCCAACGGCGAGAAACACGGCGTGGAACCGCATGTCGTCATTCGGGAGCTCGAGGAGGCTGGTTTCCGAAACGTTTCCGAGATGCCCTGGCCGTCGGAAGGATACTTTCTCGTCATTGCCGAGTTGAGTCGATGATGGGCTCTCGGTCTAGCGCGCGCGTTGAAGACGAGGACGGACCGCAGGAGTGGGTGAATCGCGATAGGTGGCCGCCGCCGCTTACGCGCTGGCCGTTAGGAGCTATGTTGTGGAGGTGGCGCGCGTCGCCAGATGCGCCGCTAGTTGTTGCCGGAGAGCGCTGCCGGCCGCGGTGGCCGCAACGATCGCCAGCGCAAACATTGAAAACACAGGGATCGTGCGTGCCATGTAGTCAAGTGCTGTCGGGACATGTTCGGGCGGCAGGCGGGTCACGAGAAGGATCGGGTTGAGCAGCGCGGCATGCACCGTCATTGCGGCACACACGGCCACTGCGCTGCTCATCGCCTTCCGACCCATCGCTGCCCCAATCAGGGCGCCTACAGCAACGTGGGGAAGAAGCGAGACTCCCCGCCAGAAGACGGTGGCCGGCACGTACTGATACATCGGGACTTGCACCACAATCTGACCCGCGAGCCACATTGCCGTCCACGTGAATGGCAGGATCAGCGCAAACCCCGAGATACCGATGGTCACGAAGGCGAGCGGAGCGTCGTGGATCGGCGCCACCGTCAGGTGCACGACCGTTCGCAACACCTGACGCCTATACCACCACGTGGCGAAGCGCTCGCCGTCACGCGCGGCAATGGCGAGCCGTTCCTCCTGAAGATCCCCCATGATGGCGTCGGCGTCTGCAGGGGTGGTGAGCAGGGCGAGGCACCACGTCATGCCGGGCTCCCTTTCAGCGTCAGTCCATCAGTCATCCGCCGCAGGGTGTCGTGCGTACGCTCGACGGCCGCCAGCCCCTTAGCCGCGACCCGAAAGTGGCGCTTGGCGCGACCGCCTCGCTCTGTCGTGGGAGCGCCGAGCCACGACTTAACGAAGCCTTTCGTTTCAAGCCGTCCCAAGGTTGTGTAGATCGCGCCCACCGACACGTCCCGCCCCGTCCGGCGCGCGATTTCCTGCCTGACGGTGACGCCATACGCGTCGTCGCCGAGGCGAAGCAGCGCCAGGAGCACAACGTGCTCGAACTCGCCGAGGTAGTCGGCCATAACAACTACAATATAGAAGAAATACGCGAAATGGTCAATGCTGATCCGACGTTCACGGCGCGACATCGAGCGCCCGAACGGTTGACAGCGGCACCGCCTTTCTGGGATGCTCCCATCGACAAACGATGGGAATAAAGAACACGCCTGAACTCCTTCCGGGGACGTTGGACCTCCTCATACTCAAGACCCTCGTTCGTGGTGCGATGCACGGGTACGGCATCGCCCAACGCGTGAAGGCACTCTCCGAAGACGTGCTTCAGGTCGGGGAGAGCTCACTCTATCCGGCTCTGCAGCGGCTGCTTCTCAGGGGCCTGGTGAAGGCCGAATGGGGCGCCTCGGAGAACAACCGAAGGGCCCGCTATTACACATTGACGCCCGCTGGGCGCAGACAGTTGGCAGTCGAGCGCGACACCTTCGACCGGCTCATTCTAGCCATCCATCGAGTTCTCGATAGCGCATAGGGGGCGCCATGGGACACCTCATTCGCCGAGTGTGGCATGCGATCCGGCGGCGGCAGTTCGAGGCCGACTTGGCCGAGGAGATCGAGTGCCATCGCGCCATGAAGCAACAGGAGCTCTCAGACGCTGGTGTCGAAGCTACTGAGGCCTCGTTCGCGACTCAGCGCGCGCTTGGCAATGTGGCCCTTGCCCGGGATCGGGCTCGCGACGTCTGGATCGCGCCGTGGTTGCAGGGCATTTCACAGGACGTTCGATTCGCGATTCGACTGCTCATCAAGGACCGGCGGGTGACGCTGGTCGCTACCATCGCTTTGGCGCTCGGTGTCGCCTCCACCAACACCATCTTCACGATTGTCAACGCCATGGTGTGGCGCGGGCTACCCGTTGAACAGCCCGACCGCGTCGTGGCGTTCACGACGACCGACGGCGTCCCCATCGCCGCGTCGTTCCGCGAGATCGAAGACTGGCGAGCCGGGACCACGACCTTTTCGGGAATCGCTGCGTACAGCACGGCACCACCTATCGCAATGAGGCTCGATGACGAAGGCGCCTCGCCTGACGTCTTCTTTGGTGCGTATATCGCCGCTGGCGCCTTTCAGTTGCTAGGCGAGACGCCCATCGTCGGTCGCGACTTCGGGCCGGAGGATGATCGGCCTGGTGCGCCAGGTGTCGTCCTTCTCGGTTACACGATCTGGACGAGCCGATACGGTGGCGACCGCGCCATCGTCGGCCAGACCATCCGGGTCAACGGAACGCCGCGCGTGGTGGTCGGGGTCATGCCGGAGGGCTTCAGGTGGCCCGTGAACTTCGAGCTCTGGCTGCCGCTCATGTCGAGGCCTGGCATCGAGATAGAACGTCGGGATGTTCGTCAACTCCAAGCGTTTGGACGTCTCTTGGACGGGGCGACGATGGCACAAGCGCAAGCGGAGATGACGGCCGTGGCGACACGCCTGTCCGTCGACTATCCCGCGACCAATAGAGACGTACGCCCGCTCGTCCGACCGTTCACTGGTGTTCCTAGCCGACTGTTCGCCGCTCTGCTCGGCGCCGTTGCGTTCTTATTGCTCATCGCGTGCGCGAACGTGGCAAATCTCATGCTGGTTCGTTCGGCGCGACGATCGCGTGAGATATCTATTCGTACATCGCTTGGCGGAACGCGGTGGCGAATCGTCCGTCAGCTATTCGTCGAGTGCTTGCTGGTCGCGCTTGCCGCAGGCGCCCTTGGCTTCGCGCTCTCGATCGCGGCTGTTCGCATCTATGCGTACGCCGTCAGCGATCTCGACATGCCTTATTGGTACAACCAACGTTGGGCGATGGACGGACGGGTATTCGCGTTCTTCGCCACGGTGTGCCTTGGCACAGGATTCCTGTTCGGGCTTGTGCCGGCGCTGCAGCTGTCGCGACCGCAGGTCAACTGGTCGTTGAAGAGCACCTCACGGACACACACCCATGACCACGCTCGGCAGTATTGGACGAGCGCCCTGTTGGTCCTCCAGATTGCATTCACCCTGACCCTGCTCGCCGCTGGCGGCTTGATGATGCGCAGCTTTGCCGCGATGTATCGCGCCGATGGGATAGTCGACTCAGCCGGTATCTTGACGGCATCACTTCAGGTGCCAGCCTCAAAATATCCGACGCCTGCACAGCGCATCGCGCTGTATGAGCGGCTCGAAGAACGTCTGGGCGCGGTTGGGCCGGTGTCGTCCATCTCGGTAATCAGCACTCCACCCTTCATCGGTGCAGTCATGTGGAGGCTCACGATAGACGGGCAGGACTCGGACAGCGACGACCCGCCGAGGAACGTGTCATTCGTCACCATCAGTCCAGGCTATTTCGAGACGCTCGGCCTCCGTCTCGTGCGAGGGCGATCGTTTACAGCCGCGGATGGCACGGTGGGACACGAAGCCGCCATTGTCACGAACCGCTTTGTCTCAATGTTCCTCCCAGGCCAGGATCCGATCGGGCGCCGGATTTGCGTGACGAATCCAAGCGCCCGCGGTGCCGCGCCTCTATGTGGGCCGATCATCGGAGTCTCGCCAACCGTTCGTCAGCAGTTCCAGTCGGACCTCGATCCGGTCGTGTATTTTCCGTATCGCGCGAATCCGGCCGCAGCATTCTTAATGGTACGCGCCCAGTCGGATCCACAGGCCACGGAGTCCCTGATACGCGATGAGATTCGCGCCCTCGATCAAGACGTGACTCCGTATCGATTCAGGCCCCTCGACGTCTGGGCCGGACAGTCGCGGGCAATGTACCGCGTCTTTGGAACGATGTTCGCGGCGTTCGCGTGGATGGCACTTGCGCTATCGGCCCTCGGTCTCTACGCGACTACCTCGTACTCGGTGTCGCAGCGAGTGCAGGAGATCGGCGTGCGAGTCGCGCTAGGGGCGCAGGCCGCTCAGGTGGTGTGGCTCTTCGTGCGGCGAAGCATCCCGGCGCTTGTGGTCGGGCTTTTGGTTGGTATGGCCGGCGCCCTTGGTGCGGGTAGGCTGGTACGCGGTCTCCTCGTAGATACTGGCGCGGCCGACCCCTTCATGCTCGTCTCCATCGCATCGTTGTTTGTTGCGGTCGCGGTCGCGGCGAGTGTCATCCCGGCGCAGCGGGCGTCCCGTCTCGATCCGGTCGCTGCGCTGCGCCAGGAGTAGCTCCGTTGCACCTTGCGGGTTGTGTCCCTACGGCGGAGGCCTGTGACACACTGTGCACCCTGTATCGATTCGACGGTCGCGGTCGGCCGCGCCTGTGGTCGGTCTCGCGTGGGACAGTTCGCCCTGGACGCGGGCGTTGGATCTTGAGTCGGCAGCGGAGGCGCCGGACCCGTCTCGGTCTTGACTTGGTGAAGACGTTCAGCGCGCTTCATGAGTTATGTCCCCCTCTCTCCGAAGGGGTTGCGGCAGGGATTGGTTCAACTCGTGGGTAACGGCGCAGGGAGGCCCGCTCAGTGAAACTATTGGCGACGGTGCAGGAGGCCGTCGTCAATGCCCAAGTCGAGTTCTCGCAAGAAAAAGGCGCCCGCGGGTCAGTTAGGCTTGGAGGGCCGCCTCCGATGGCGACAATAGTCCGCACCTCGGCCAGCATATGGCCCGTTCTCCTCCTGTGCACGCTCGCACGGGAGGGCCAGACCCGGCAATCGGACGAGACCCGACAAGCGGCCATCGAGCTCGGCCGATCCTGCCGAGCCGCGATCCGGCGCGTGCCAGCCGGCGACAATGACTTCACGGTCTACATCGAGAGCCCCGCCGGCCGTGTCGCCCTCATCGCGGCTGCGGCGCAGATGATGGGGCAATCCCTCGAGGCGCCCGGCGTTGCGCGCGCGATGAAGCCCGGATACCGCATCTGGCCGGTGCGCACACCCGCCGCGCGCCACGACCGTTGGGTGACCGGACTGTACGTGCAGGCGCGCGGCAGTCAGCTGTTCCCGACAGCGACCGGCGGGGAGAAGCTCTTCTTGGGATCCGTGCCGACGCACGGCATCGTCCCGGACCTTCGGGACCGCCGGCCGCAGTTCACCTTTGTGTCGCTGCCAGTCGGCCCGTTCGACGTCGCGTTGCAGTTCAATGATGGCGAGCAGCGCTATCGCGTGGAGCGGGCCGACGCCTCAGGCTACCTGCCTGTCTGCAACCGTTGAGCGGTGTCGTTCAAGAGAGTACCCATGCCGCACGACATTCAGAGTCTTGCGCGCGCGCGGCTGGACACTGTCGGCGACCTGAAGAAGGCCGTGGCTGCGCTCGAACCGTTCTTCCTGGAAGCGGAACAGCCAAGCCATCGTCAGTCTCGCGGCGGCGTGGTTGCGCGCCCCAGGAGATCGAGGCGCCCGCCGCTGCCGCCTGGCGATGCTGAGGCGACTTGCAAGGAACTCACGCGTCGCGTCCCCTAGCGCTATGGCGATCACGGACAAGACGAAAGAGATACTGTGGACACGGTCTGGCAACCGCTGCGCGGTCTGTCGCCGCGAGTTGATCATCGACGCCGCCGCAGCGGACGACGAATCAGCAGTCGGTGACGAGTGCCACATCGTGTCGGGACGGCCTCACGGGCCGCGGTTCGATGAGCAATTTCCGTCAAACCGTATCGACGATGCCGACAACTGGAGTTCCCAGGATCTTGTGGACATGTCGCGCCGGGTCGAGAGGATGACTGCGTCGAGTAGGCCGTACGGGCCCCTGTCTTTCTGAGTGGACGGTCACGCCCAACCGGACTACGTCCACATGCGTTGCACCGCCGCTTCCAGTTGCTCCTGCCGGGCACGGACCCAGGGCGCGTAGTGGCGTTCCGTGACCTTGATGGAGGTATGGCCCAGCAGGATCGAGACGTGGGACAGGTCGACGCCCTTCAGAAGCAGCGACACGGCAAACGTGTCGCGGAACCGGTGCGGGTGGCCCCCCACAATCGGCGGATCCGCCGTCTTGAACACCTTGCGGAAGACCCGATTCCAGCTCTTGACCGTCGTCTCGCGCTCGCTGCGCCCGTCCCAGAACACGTAGTCCGCGTTGGAGTTCTGCACGGCCTCCAGCGCCGTGATGGTCTCCGGCGGGAGGGGGCAGTAGACCGGCGTCCCGGTCTTCTGGGTGTAGAGGAACAGGCGGGTGTCGGTGAGCCGCCGCCGCTCCAGGCAGGCCGCGTCCTGCATCCGCAGGCCCGAGTAGCGGAGCAGCAGGACCATGGCCCGGACCTTCGGCCCAAACGAGCCCCAGGCGGCGAGCTGGTCCGCCGCCGTGAGGATGCGCGCCAACTCCTCGTCCTCGAACGGCATCGTCGGCCGGTGGGTGACCTTCGGCGGCTTGAGCGCCATGGCGGGGTTCGCGTCCACCCAGCCCGAGTCCTTGCAGAACCGCAGAAAGCCGCGCAGGTATTCGAGACGCTTGACCGCGGAGAGGGCAGAGTAGGGCCACCCGTTGCGGAACGTCCGAAGCGTCGGCACGTCGAGGTGCTTCAGGAGGCTGATGCCCTTCCGGTCACAGAAGGGCAGGAGCTTCCCCTCGAGCAGCTCCCGACGCTTCCGCAGCGTGGTCGGGGCCAGGTGACGGGCCGTCGCGTCCTCGAAGTAGAGCGCGACCGCCTGGGTGACGGTGGGGATGTCCTGCTTGATGACACCGATCTCGCCGCTGGCTTCCCAGCCGTGCACGGTCGCCGACGCGGCGGCCCAGTCCCGGGTGTTGAGGGACCGCTTCACCCATTGGCCGCCCAGAGACCCCTGCACCCAGATGCCACAGCGGCAGCGGGTCCAGGCGCGGCCTTTCGCGCGATGCTTGCACCTCCGGGCGTGCCACCGCCAGAGGGTGAGACTGCCAGCCGGCATGCCCGCATTGTACGAACGATCAGGCCAGAGATGTCGTCCAGTTTTATGCCAGCATCGGCGATTTCTATAGGTTCTGTGGATTCAATAGGCCTGAAAACGCCAATATTCTCGACAATCGAGACAGCATAACGGTCAGAATCCCACCCTCTCCGCCATAAACTACTGAAGATAAGCAAGTTATGTCAGTGCACAGTGCACAAGTTCCACCCTCTCTGACACGTATTACCGCTAGAAAATCGGCCATATATAGGGTGCGTATGCCAGTTCCATCCCACAAGTGAGGCACGGAAGACCGGCGTGTCGATCTTATGTGTGTAGACGCAGGCGTCGGTGAGATGCCGCCAGCAGCAACACGCCGTTGACGAGCGGCCGCTCGCGCAGCGCCGGCGACGAATGCGCTGTCTCGGGTTCGAGCAGCGTGTTGTCACCCGTGCACTCGCGCCGCATCACCGCTCGTCAGCAGTCCCGGGGCACCGATGGCCATCCGAAAGTGGGCCAACTATCCTGTGCGAGACAAAGCGAGGCGACCACGGCTTCGATGCCTTGGTGGCTCTCGTGCTGATAGACCTGCCCAGCGCGCCGCCGCAACCGCGGAGGGCATCTCGTCTTCGAATCACCGGACCTAATGCGTTTCCGGGGGCAGCGATGGCTCTGGTAGCCAGATGCGCCGCGGCCACGGCGGCGTGGAACGCCTGGCCTTTCGGCGAGTCGAGAGCAATATGGGTGCGGCTTCGCCAAGCCCCCAGGAACCTGCTCGACGTCGTTTCCAAGCTTCAGCAAGTGGAGGGAGTCCAGTTTCGGGTTCGTTAACAACCATGTCTCCTGCAGGGCGCGGCCGCGCTATGCTTCACGCTCCTGACGAAAAGGAGCATAAATTGGGTCCTGATTCTCGCGGCTCAGAATGGCATCGTTGGGACCCACACATTCATGTGCCGGGCACGCTCCATGCCGACGAGTATCCGAAGACCGACGGATTCGACCAGTTTCTCAACGCGATCGACGCAGTTGCTCCATCGCTGCGGGTGATTGGAATCACGGACTACTGCGTTACGCGTTCGTACGAGCGCGTCAAGGCCGCCAAAGAGCAGGGAGCGCTGCCGCACTGTGACTTCATCTTCCCCAACATCGAGCTCCGCCTCGACATTGGTACGGTCAAGGGGCACTGGGTCAACATTCACCTCCTGGTGTCACCGGAAGACCCCAATCACGTCGTCGAACTGAATCGCTTCCTCGGGCGACTGGTGTTCTCCGGCTACGACGACAAGTTCGCATGCACTCCGGCAGACCTTCAGCGACTTGGACGTCGCGCGGGCGGTCCCACGGTGGATGACGACGCCGCGTTGAGCCGCGGCGCCGGACAGTTTAAGGTGTCGCGGGACAACCTGCTCACTACCTACCGCGACATCGGTTGGGCACAGGAGAACATTCTCATCGCGGTAGCCGGCAACGCCGACGGCACCTCGGGCTTGAAGGACGCTGCAGACACAACGCTCCGCGAGGAGATCGAGAAGGCGGCGCACGCAATCTTCGCGAGTAGTTCCAAGCAGCGCGACTTCTGGCTCGGCCGGGGCGCAGCCACCGCGGAGGAGCTGCGTTCTCGCTATGGCGGATCGAAACCGTGCATCTGGGGATGCGACGCACACGAGATCGCTCGGATTGGCAAGCCTGATGAGAACCGGCTCTGCTGGATCAAGGGAGTGCCATCCTTTGACACCCTTCGACAGGCCGCGATCGACCCCGAACGCGCCTTCATCGGGCCTGAACCACCTGCACCCGCCGCGGCGTCGCAAACGCTCTCGCGGGCGACGATAAAGAACGCGCCCTGGGCACAGACACCCCAGATCAATCTGAACTCTGGTCTCGTGGCAATCATCGGATCGCGTGGGTCTGGTAAGACTGCACTCGTCGACATGCTTGCCGCCGGATGCGACGCCTACGAACACACGGAACGACCCTCGTTCCTCGCTCGCGCGTCCGAGCATCTCGCAGGCGCGACGGTGACGCTCGACTGGTGCGCGGGCTCTCCCACGTCGTGCCGCCTCGACTCGCCAGTTAACGACCAGGCTGATTCGTATCCGCGTGCCCGGTACTTGTCTCAGCAGTTCGTCGAAGAATTGTGCTCGATTGAAGGGATGCCGATCCTCATCGGTGAGATCGAGCGCGTGATCTTCGAAGCCCACCCGGTGCTTGACCGCGACGGTGCTGCCAACTTTGACGAACTCCTGGACCTCCGCGTGCGGCACCACCGGGAGTCACGCCGCCAGGAGGAACTCGCCCTGGCGACTCTGTCGGAACAGGTTGGGATCGAGCTCGACAAGGGCCGTCAAGTTCCAACACTCGAGCTGCAGGTCGCCGAAAAGGTGAAGCTGATCGCCAGGTATGAGTTGGACCGACGGGCGCTGTTGCCCAAGAAGCCCAACAAGAACAGTGACCGACTTCAAGAACTGCGCGAGGCCGCCGAAACCGTGCGCAGCTACGTTCGATTTTTCGCCAGTCAACAGGCAACTCTGACTGCCGTCGCCGGCGAGGTCAAGAACCTTCGGCAGAACGAAGCGCCGGCCGCCCTGCGCGCCATGCAGGCCCGCCACCCGAAGTCTGGTCTCCCGGCTGATCAGTGGCCTCGCTTTCTTCTCAACTACGAAGGGGACGTTGACGCAGCCATCACCGCCAAGACGAACGAAACCGACGCCAACATCAGATCGTGGCGGGGCACTACGCCAATCAAGCCGATTGACGCGAGCGGAGCCTTCCTCAGCACGACTGCCGATCCGAAGAAGACCCCGCTCGCCGTCCTTGAGGCTGACATCTCTCGACTCGAAAGGATCGTGGCGGTCGACGTAGACACCGCCAAGCGCTTGACGGCCGTCACCAAACGCATCACAGACGAAACGACAGCTCTCGACAGTCTGAAGGAGAGGCTCGCCGACTGCCAAGGCGCGCGCGCACGCGCGGACGCGCTTGTCACAGAGCGCGCCGCCGCATATCAACGCGTCTTCGACGCAGTTGTTGCCGAAGAGGAGATTCTCGTTGCCCTGTACGCGCCCCTAATGGAGCGCTTGCAGGCGTCTGGGGGTTCACTCGCGAAGCTGTCGTTCACAGTCCGCCGAGTGGCTGACGTTGACGCATGGGCAAAGGCCGCTGAGGATGGCCTGTTCGATCTACGCACCGGACCGTTCAAGGGCATTGGCTCCTTGGCTAAGGTGGCCAACGACCTGCTATTGCCGGCGTGGACGACCGGCGATGCGAAGGCCGCATCACAGGCGATGCTGGACTTCCGCAAGACCTACCAAGATGCACTCCTCGACAAGGCGCCCTTCTCGCGTTCAGACCAAGCCAACTACCGATCTTGGACTCGCCGCTTTGCACAGTGGCTTTACAGCACCGATCACATTTCGATCGAGTACAGCATCAACTACGACGACATCGACATTCGCAAGCTGTCGCCTGGCACGCGCGGGATCGTGCTCGTCTTGCTGTATCTCGCGCTCGACGACGACGATGACCGCCCATTGATCATCGACCAGCCGGAGGAGAACCTAGACCCGCAGTCGGTATTCGATGAACTCGTGCCGCTCTTTCAAGCTGCGAAGCGTCGCCGCCAGGTCATCATGGTCACTCACAACGCGAACCTAGTTGTCAACACAGATGCGGACCAGATCATCGTCGCCGAGAGCGGCACGTCGGCCGGCGGCGGCCTGCCGCCCATCGCCTACGTTTGTGGTGGCCTAGACGAGAAGGGTATTCGGACGCTGGTTTGCAACATTCTTGAAGGGGGAGAGGTCGCATTCCGCGACCGAGCGCGGCGTCTGCGCATCGGACTCCAACGCTGAGCAGTCGCGACGACATCGTCGGCTGGTCAAACAGGGCCCCAACCGTTGTGAACCCTTTCAGTGTCAACGCACCCCCATAGTTCCCGCCACGCGGCTGGATGCCGTCGACGACCTGAAAGAAGGCTGTTGCCGCAGCTCGAACCGTTCTTCCCGGAAGAGCGGAACAGCCAAGCAATGGTCAATCTCGCGGCGGCGTGGTTGCGCGTCCCAGAGGTCGAAGCCGCCCGCCTGTGCCGCCCAGCGATGCTCAGATGCCTTGCGAGGAACTCACGCGCCGCGTCCCCTCTAGAGGCGCTATGGCGATCACCGACAAGGCGAGAAGATACTGTGGGCCCGATCTGGCGACCGCTGCGCGGTCTGTCGCCGCGAACTCGTCATCGATGCTACCGCAGCGGACGACGAGTCAGTACTCGGTGACGAGTGCCACATCGTGTCGGGACAGCCTCGAGGCCGCGCGCTTGTCGCAACGTGTTGCCAGAATCGAATCGGCGCGTCGGCCCGCCGGGTATCAAGACTGATAGGCACTGGGCAGTGGGTGCACGCTGACGCGCGTTGCACACAATTTGCGCCCGTAGATTGACCATTGGCCCAGCCCTTCTCTATCATCCCCACTCGTTGGCATCGGCGCCGCTGACGCTCCTTCCCTCCGCGCCGTCGCCCGCGCGGATTTCTACCAGGTTCGCTCCTTCACGGTCGCGCCGCCGCTGTCTCGCGGCTGACGACAGTCAGGATACGTGTGTGTTGACCATTCGTGCCGGCGTGCTCTCGTTGGGCCTGACCTCACTACTCTTCTCCAGTCTGCCGGTCGGCGCGCAGACGCTTGCCGGGGGCGTGGGGCACAGCGTTGTCTTGAAGAACGACGGCACCGTCTGGACGTTCGGCCTTAACAACCAAGGCCAGATTGGTGACAACACCGTCACGACTCGGTCCACGCCGGTTCAGGTCACGGCGTTGTCGGGGGTCACGGTGACCGCCGTCGCCGCCGGGGCGCATCACACCCTGGCGCTCACGAGCACCGGCACCCTGTATGTCTGGGGCGACAACGCCTACGGCCAAGTGGGTGATTCCTCGACCACGGATCGCAAGGTGCCAGTGCAGTCGTCGCTCACCAACGTCATCGCGATCGCGGCGGGCGAGTATCACTCGCTCGCCCTCACCTCCGCGGGCGCGGTATACACGTGGGGCCGCAACGCGAACGGCCAATTGGGGACTGGCAACACCACGCAGGCGACCTCGCCGCAGCAGGTGCTGACCGGGGTGGCGGCCATCGGGGCGGGCTTCGATCACAGCCTATTTGTCAAGACTGACGGCACAGCATGGGCGGTCGGGCTCAACAGTTCCGGTCAGCTCGGCGATGCGAGCACCACCCAGCGCACGACGGCGGTGCAGATGAGCGGGGTCAGCGGTGCTGTGGCGGCTGCGGGCGGCGAGCGCCACTCGGTGATCCTGCTGAGCGACGGGACGCTGAAGGCCAGCGGCTACAACGCGTCGGGGCAGGTCGGCGACGCGAGTACCACGCAGCGGACCGCGCCCGTGGCGGTATCGACGCTGACCAGCGTGGTGGCGTTGGCGGTCGGCGCTGACCACGCGCTCGTGAGGAAGTCCGACGATACGGTCTGGGCTTGGGGCGCGAACAGCACCGGCGCGCTCGGCGACGGGACGTCTACGACGCGGACCAGCCCCGTGCAGGTCACCACGCTTAGCGGTATCACGAAGATCGGCACCGGCCACGATCACAGTCTCGCGGTGACTTCCACAGGGATCGTGTACAGCTGGGGCGCGAACGGCAGCTCGCAGCTCGGGGACGGCACCACGACCGCCCGGTCGACGCCGCTGGCCATCAGCGATGTCGGATACGACTGGCTCGTCGCCACGCCCACGCTGAGCGTCGCCTCGGGCACCTACACCACCGATCGCACAGTGACCGTGGCGGTCGCGACCAGTGGCGCCACGATTCGCTACACCCGCACCGGCGTGGATCCCACCGAGTCGGACGCCACCGTGGCATCGGGCAGCACGTTGTCGGTGACCTATTCGCAGACGCTGAAGGTGAAGGCGTGGAAGGCGGGGATGCCCGCCAGCCAGGTGAACGCGGCCGTGTACGAGATGAAGGTCGCCCAGCCGACGCTCTCCCCCAGCGGGGGCAGCTTCACCGCCGCTCAGACGGTGACGATGACCACGGCCACACCGGGAGCGACCCTCCGCTACACGACGGACGGCAGCACACCCACCCCAGCCTCGACGGCCTACACCAGCGCGATCACGGTCAGTACCTCGACCACGCTCAAGGTGATCGGCTTCAAGACGGACTGGTCAGACAGCGACCTCCGCACCGGCACCTACAACATGAACTTCGGCACGCTGGCGGCGCCCACCGTAGACCCGGCCACGGGCTCGTACACCAACAGTGTGGCGGTGACAATGTCGGCGTTGGCCGGCGCGGCCATCCGCTACACGACGAACAACACGGCCGTGCAGAGTACGTCGCCGCTCTACACCGAGCCGCTGGTTCTTGACGTGACGACGACGGTGCGGGCGCGCGCCTACCATCCGGACTACACCAGCAGTGCAGAAACCACACGCACCTACACGCTTGCGGCCGCAGCGCCCGTCTTCTCGCCGACGGCCGGCACCTATGCGGCCGGCCAGCTCATCACGGTAACGGCGCCGTCCGTCGGCTCCACGATCCGCTACACGCTGAATGGTGCAGAACCCACCAGCACCGATCCGATCATCGCGTCGGGCGACACGCTGGTCGTGGGCCAATACACGCTCAAGGCGAAGGCCTGGAAGACGGGCGCCCAGACCAGCACGACGGCGGCCGCTGCCTATGCCGTCACCGGGACGATCGCGACGGCTCGCATCGTCGCAGGCGACAGTCACACCCTGGCCATTCGTGGTGATGGGGTGGTGTGGGCGTGGGGGACGAACTCCAGCGGTCAAGGAGGGCAGGGGCATCAACTCTCGCCCCAGCCGCTTCCGACGGTCGTGTCTGGGACGACCGGCGCGGCCGGCGTCGCTGCTGGAGATGGCAGCAGCTTTGCGCGGCGCTCCAGCGGTGCCGTGCACGCGTGGGGATACAACCAGTACGGGCGCCTGGGCGACGGCAGCACGACGACTCGACTGCTGCCCGTGACGTCTGGTGCAACGGACGTGACCAGCATCGCCGCCGGTCTCGGTGACCACACCCTGGCGGTGAAGACAGACGGGACGGTCCTGGCCTGGGGTGGCAACTCGCTCGGCCAGCTCGGGGATGGCTCTACCACCATTCGCACGACTCCGGTCGCCGTCAGCGGGCTGTCCAGCGTGGTGGGCACCACCACGGGCAACTGGTTCTCGGTGGCGGTGAAGCAGGACGGCTCGGTGTGGGCGTGGGGCCGCAACGCGGAGTATCAGCTGGGCAACGGCGGCACGACGAATAGCAGCGTACCCGTCCAAGTTTCAGGGATTACGACGGCGACGGCGGTCAGTGCGGGCATCCGTCACACGCTCGCGCGGTTGTCGGACGGCACGGTGGTCGGATGGGGAGTCAACAACGACGGTGCCATCGGCGACGGCACGACGACTAACCGCAGCACCCCCGTGGCGGTAGCCGGGTTGACGAACGTGGTCGCGATCGCGGCCGGGAGTGATTTCAGCCTGGCGCTGGACAACGCTGGTACCGTGTGGAGTTGGGGCACCAACGGCACCGGTCAACTGGGTGACGGTGGCACGACAGAACGGTGGAGCCCGGCCGCGATCGGGGGGCTTACCGATATCGTGCAGATCACGGCCGGCAGTCAGCATGCACTGGCGCTGGCGAGTGACGGCACGGTGTGGGCGTGGGGCCGGAACTATTACGGCCAGCTCGGCGATGGCACCACGACCGATCGACTGAGTCCGGTCGCGATCAGCGGCCCCAGCATGGCGTGGCGCGTCGCGACACCTACGCTCAGCCTCGCGAGCGGGCAATACGCCGCCGAACAGACTGTGACCGTGGCGGTGGCGGACCCCGATGCGACCCTCCGGTACACCACGACCGGCGTGGACCCGACAGCGAGCGACGCAACGGTCGCGAACGGCGCCACCCTGGCCGTGACGCAGAGCCAGACCGTGAAGGTCAGCGGGTGGAAGACCGGGTCGCCGACCAGCGTGGTCACCACTGCGGCGTACGAGCTGAAGGCTGTCGCGCCGGCGATCACCCCGGGTACGGGCGCCTACGCGTCGGCGCAAAGTGTCACGCTGAGCACGACGACGGGCAGCGCGACCATCCGCTACACCACCGACGGCACGGAGCCAACGGCGGGATCGACCCCGTATGCCGCCGCCCTGTCCGTGGCCGAGACGGGAACCCTCAAGGCCCGGACGTACCGGTCGGGCTGGACCCCGAGCGAGTCGACCCACGCCAGCTACTGGATTAGCGCGGGGACGGTCGCCACGCCGACCACGGCGCCGGCGGGCGGGGCGCACTCGGCGCCCGTGGCGGTGACCCTCGCCACCAGCACCGCGGGTGCGACCATTCGCTACACGCTCGATGGGACCGCCCCCACCGGGCAGGCGGCGGTCTATCTGTACCCGTTCCTCGTCTCGAGCACGACGACGGTGAAGGCGCAGGCCTTCAAGGCGGGTCACACGCCCAGTGGCGTGACCACCACCACCTACGACATCGACGCCGCCGGCGCCACCGCCACGCCCGCGATCTCGCCGGCGGGTGGCCGCTTCGCCACGGCGCAGACCGTGACGATCACCGGACCGGGTGGCGCGACGCTGCGCTATACCACCGATGGCACGGAGCCGACGACGAGCTCGCCCACCATCCTGTCGGGCGCGACGCTGAACGTCGGGCAGTCGCAGATCGTGAAAGTCCGTGCCTGGTCGGCAGGCCTGGACCCGAGTGCCGTCCGCCGCGCGGACTTCCTGGTGGTCGGCGCGATTGGCGCGGGCGGCGCCTTCTCCACGGCCCTGCGGGCCGACGGCACCGTCTGGGCCTGGGGTGGGAACGCCGGCGGGCAGGTTGGCGATGGCACGACCACGACGCGCTTGACGCCCGTGCAGGTGCTGACCGGCGTGACCAGCATCAGCGCGGGCGATGCCCACACCCTGGCGACGAAAGCCGACGGCACCCTGTGGGCCTGGGGCAGTGGCGCGACGGGCAAGCTCGGCACCGGGACGACCGCCAACCGCACCACGCCCACCCAGATCGTTGGGTTCACCGATGCCGTGGCCGTGGCCGCGAGTTACCACCATTCGCTGGTGCTGAAGGGCGACGGGACGGTGTGGGCCTTCGGCGCGAACCAATACGGGGAGATCGGCGACGGGACGACCACCACGCGGATGACACCGGTGCAGGTGGCGGGCTTGAGCGGGGTCGTCGCCATCGCCGCCGGGCAGGGGGCGTCGTACGCGCTGCAAAGCGATGGCGCCGCTGGCGGCCTGTTGTGGGCGTGGGGTCACAACGCCTACGGGCAACTGGGTGACGGGTCGTTGCAGCCGCGCCTGCTCCCGACGCGGGTGATCGGGGTGACGGCACCCCGCGCGGTGGCGGCCGGGCGCTTGGGTGCGTTCGCGCTTGACGCGGACGGCCGCGTGTTCAGCTGGGGCCTCGGCACGGATGGGCAGCTCGGCACCGGCAGCACGGCTCCGGCACCGACGCCGACCGCGGTCGCGCCCATCACCCGCGCACGGCTCGTGGCAGCGGGCTCCTACCAGGCCTTCGCGCTCGACCGCGTCGCCCGCACGTTGGCCTGGGGCGCCAATTCAGTGGCCCAGTTGGGCTTCGGGGAGACCTCGAACACCTCGACCTTCGTCCCGACGCGATCGGACCTGTCCGATGTGCTCGGACTCGCCTCAGGGCACCAGCACACGTTGGTGATGATGCCCGACGGCAGTGTCCGGGGTGTCGGCCTGAACGAGGGGCGGCTGGGGAACGGTGCGACCGGCCTGAGCGTGACACCGGTGGTCGTGTCGGGCCTGATGCTCGCCACCAACTCGTGGCTGACCGCCGATCCCGACGCGGACGGTCTGCGCACGTGGCGCGAGTACTTCCTGGGTACCGATCCGCTCGCCGCCGACACCAATGGCAATGGTTTGCACGACGGCGCCGAGGAGGCGGCCGGCTTGGATGCCGCGCATCCGGATACCGACGGCGACGGCGTGCGCAACGAGGCCGAGCGGGCGGCCGGAACCGATCCGTTCCGTGCCGACACGGACGGCGATGGCCACGCCGACGGCGTCGATGCCTTCCCGTTGGATCCCACGCGGTGGGATCCCCCGATTCCCGGCGGGGGTGACACGACGCCGCCCGTCATCACGCTGAAGGAGCCTGTGAGCGCGTGCCCCGTCCCGTGTCCGCTCTAGCTGCCACCGCCATGACCAAGCTGCCGATCCTGTCGTTCCGTCGTCCGTCCCGTTTCCTTCGCCGTGGGGCCGCGTGGGCCCTGACCGGGCAACTCTTGAGCGGTGTGCCGCCCGTGTTCGCGCAGGACCTGACGCTCGCGCTTGCCAGCGCCGGAACGCGCGCGTGGGCCGACCTCGCCCGCCAGGTGCAGAATGCGCGCGTCCGCGTGAACCGGACGGTGCCCAATGTCGCCCCGCCCGCCAATCTCGACGTGGCGTTCGGTCCGGAGCCCACCACCGAGGCGATCGCCGAGGCGCGTCTCTTTGCCGAACGCCTCGTCCCGACGGCTGAGCCGACGCCGGAGCAGAACGCGGCGATGGCCCGCCTGCTCGAAGCGTTCGCGCGCACCACGCCGGAGCGGCGACTGGTCGTGCTGCAGGACGCGATGCGGGACTGGGTCGCTTCGCCGTGGCGCGCGGCGCTCCTCACCAACGGGGCCGCGCTGTTCAAGGCCGCCGGCCACTTCACCCGGGCCAGCGACTACTGGCGGCAGGCGTGGGAGATCGGCCGCGACCATCCAGATCCGAGGGTGCAGCGGCAGGCGGAGTACGCGCTTGGCGAACACCTCCAGACATTGGTGACGTTCGGCCAGGTGGAACGGTTGGAAACCGACCTCCGTTTCGCCGAGGGGCGCGATGTCCGCGGTCTCGCCGGACGGCGCGTGGCGGAGGCCCGCGAAGCGCTGGCGGTACTGCGGACGCAGCACGAGACGGCCATCTTTTCGGGTCCCGAGTCGCTGAAGGCGCTACTGACGCTGCGACCGATCGCGAACCTCGAGGCCGCCTACCGGGCCGTCGCGGCGTATCACCCGTCGTCGTCGGGCACGACGATCACGGAGCTGCGGGAGCTCGCCGGCAGCGTCGGGCTCGCCCTTGAGCTCCGTCGGGCCGGTGTGGTCGGCGACATCCCTGCGCCGTCGATCGTGCACCTCCGGAGTCAGCACTTTTCCGCGGTCGCGGAGTATCGCGACGGCAAGTACCGCATGCGCGACCCGGCACTGGGCGGTGACTTCTGGATGGATGCGGCGGCGCTGCGCGACGAGATGTCCGGTTTCGTCCTGGTCGATCCGAGTGCGCCCCTCGGGGCGGGCTGGCGGCGCGCGGGCGATGCCGAGGGCGCCGCGGTGGTCGGGCGGTGCTTCCCAGGTGTGCCGGCGGACGATCCGGAATGCCCTCCGTGCGGTGGCGGTGGGCCTGGTCCCGGCGGCATGCCCTCGTACAGCTTTCACCCCACGACGGCCTCGTTGCTGATCAATGACCAGCCCCTGGGCTACGCTCCGCCGGTGGGACCGGACATGACGTTCCGGCTGACCTACAACCAGCGAACCGGCAAGATCCCGCAGACCTTCGGCTACGGCCATGTGGGGAGTCTGTGGTCGCACAACTGGCTCTCGTACGTTACCGACAATCTCTTCTCGGTGACGCCGCCGAACGAAGTCTGGAACGTGTATTTGCGCGGCAATGGCTACGAAGCCTACTCGTCGTTCGATCCAATCGATCCGTTGTCACGGGCGGCGCTCGTGAAAGTAACGAGCAACCCGATTCGCTACGAGCGTCGGCTGCCGGACGGCACCGTCGAAGTGTTCACCGTTCCGGACCGTGCGGAGACGTTGCCGGCCCGCCGCATCTTCTTGAGCAGCATCGTCGATCCGCAGGGTTTGACGGTGTCGTTCACCTATGACAGTCAATTTCGGTTGGCCGCGGTCACCGATGCATTGGGCCAGGTGACCACCTTGGAGTACCTGGACGCGGCCGACCAGACCCGGTTGACGAAGGTCACCGACCCCTTCGGGCGATTCGCTACGATCGGGTACGACGCGACGGGCCGGATCGCCTCCCTGACCGACGTGATCGGGCTGACCGCGTCGTTCACCTACGATGTGGGGGACTTCATCGCGGCGATGACCACCCCATACGGGACGACAACATTCCGACAAGAGGGCGGCAATCCCGGTACGCCGGATCCCAACTTCCGCCGCATCGAGGCCACTGATCCGCTCGGCGCGACCGAGCGGCTGGAGTTTCACCGGACCTCAACGCTGCTGCCGGCGCAGGCGCCGATAGGCGAGGTCCCGACGGGGTTCGCGATGGCGAACGACTACCTGCACTGGTACAACACGTTCTATTGGACCAAGGAGGCGATGGCGGTCGCGCCGGGCGACCTCGGCAGCGCCGTCATCACGAACTGGATTCAGGGCTCGAAGCTCTCCTACGGTGCGGCGCAGTCCCGGAACGTGCCACACAGCGTCAAGCAGCCGCTGGAGAGTCGGGTGTGGTATCGCTACCCGGACCAGCCGGCTAATCACCACGGCAGTGGCATGGGGACGGCGCCGTCGCTAACGGGGCGGGTGATGGAGGGGGGCGTCTCGCAGGTGACGGCGGCCACCTACAACGCGCAGGGGATGGTGACGGCGAAGACGGACGCGCTGGGCCGGCAGACGACCTACACCTATGCGGCGAATGGGCTGGATCTCCTCGAGGTGCGGCAGGTGCGGACGGGCGGCGGGACGGATCTCCTGCAAGGCTATGCCAACTACACCAATCACCTTCCGGAGACCACGACCGATGCGGGAGGGCAGACGACCACGCTGACCTATAACGCGCGCGGGCAGGCGCTGACGGTGACCAACGCGAAGAACGAAACGACGACGAACACGTATGACGCCGTCACGGGGGTGTTGCAGACCACGACCGGACCGGTCACGGGCTCGACGACGACGTTCAGTTATGACGGCTACGGGCGGTTGCAGACGGTGACGGAGCCGGACGGGTATGCGGTGACCACGGCGTACGACACCCTGAACCGGGTGACGACGCGCACCTACCCGGACAACTCGACGGAGACCAGCACGTACAGCCGGCTGGATCTGACGGAGCAGAAGGACCGGCTGGGGCGGGTGACGCGACACTTCTATGACGGGTTTGGCCGCCGCATCGCGACGCGAGACCCGGCGGGACGGACCATCCAGCAGGTGTGGTGCGACTGCGGCAGTCTGGAGGCGCTTGTCGATGCCAACGGGAATCGCACGACGTGGGAGCGCGATATCCGAGGGCGCGTCACGCGCGAGGTCCGCGCGGACAACGTCACGGACACCCTGTATACCTACGATCTCATCGGCCGGCTGAAGACCGTGACGGACCCGAAGGACCAGGTGACGACGCACACCTACGGGTTGGACGACGCGCTGCTGAGCACGGTCTACACCAACGCGCAGATTGCGACACCGAGCGTGACCTACACCTACGAGCCGGACTATCCGCGGGTGGCGACGATGGTGGACGGGATTGGGACGACCACCTACGGCTACAAAGCCGCGGGGACGCTGGGGGCGGGGCAGGTCGCGAGCGTGGACGGGCCGCTCACCGACGACACGATCACGTACACGTACGACCAGCTGGGCCGCGTCGTCACGCGGGCGATCAACGGCGCCGCGAACACGGTGACGTGGACGTTCGACGCCTTGGGGCGGGTGACCACGGAGGCGAACCTGCTGGGGACGTTCACCTACGCGTACGACGGGGTGACGAGCCGGCTGGCGACGGTCACGTATCCGAACAGCCAGAGCAGCACGTTCACGTACCTCCCGACGACCCAGGATCACCGGCTGCAGACGATTCACCACAAGTACCCGAACGGGAGCACGCTGTCGAAGTTCGATTACACGTACGACGCGGTGGGCAACATCCAGACGTGGCGACAGCAGGCCGACACGACGGCGGTCCTGTGGAAGTACGGGTACGACGCGGCGGATCAGCTGACCCGGGCGGTGAAGCATGCGACGGACCCGTCGGAGACGATTCTGCAGCGGTATGGGTATGCCTACGATCCGGCGGGGAACCGGACGGTGGAGCAGATTGACGACAGCGTCACGCTCTCAAGCTACGACAACCTGAACCGGCTGACCGCGCAGGCGCCGGGCGGGCCGCTGGTGGTCGCCGGACTGCTGAACGAAGCGGGCACGGTGACGATTGCGGGTGTGCCGGCGACCGTCGATGCGACGAACGCGTTCCGCGGGACGGTGCCGACGGTGGCCGGGGTGAACACGTTCACGGTGGTCGCACGCGACGCGGCCGGCAACCAGACGAGCCAGGCGTTCGAGGTGAACGTGAGCGGGCAGACGCGGACGTTCGCGTATGACGCGAACGGAAACATGACGGGGGATGGGACCCGTACGCTGGAATGGGAAGCACGAAACAGGCTGGGTGCGGTAACCGTTGCAACCCAGCGTACAGAGTTCGGCTACTCATCCGGCGACCAGCGTGCTCTCATGCGCCGACTTGTGTCCGGAGTCGTTCAGGAGGCGACGTTCTTCGTGAACTGCGATGGCGTGCCTTGCGAAGAGAGGAGTGTCGACGGCGCGACTGTGGTTCGGCGACCGTACCCTATGGGAGTCTCAATTAGTGGGGCGAACTACTTCGCATCAATGGATCACCTCGGAAGCACTACTACCGTCAACAGCTCGACAGGCGCTGTAGCGGCGCGATACTCTTACGGTCCGTGGGGGCAACAGACGCTTGAGACTGGCGCGCCCGTCGGCACAATGGGCTATGCCGCGTTGGAGTCGTACGCCGAGATGCTTTCATTCGCCACGCATCGCGTTTTCGATCCTTTCTTGGGACGATGGTTGTCAGAAGATCCAGGTGGCATGCTCGATGGCCCGAATCTGTATGGCTACGTTAGCAACAAACCGATTGCCTTAGCTGATCCGCGTGGCTTGCAAGGTATCATTCTCAAGCTCCTCTGCCCTCGCTGCTACAGCGTCCCTGGCAAGGGTCTTGAAGAGGTTCTTCTCAGCTGCGACGCGAGTGCAGGTGGCAAGAAAGTGTGGCATCGACAAGGAAATTTCGGAGATCACGAAGCGTACAGAGCGTTTCAAAACAAGGTTCACGCAGAATGCTATGGAGGCGAACAACCGGGGACGCGTCGATGGTTGGAGTCGAGGCATCTTCAAGCTCCGACGAAGAATGGTACGGCGAGGGCATTGATATGCTGCGAGAAAAAGTGCGAAACATAGGCGGCAAGTATTCAAGCGAGCTCAGTGTGAAGCGAGGTCGTCGATCCATGTGTCGCTTCCCCCGTGGCTTCGTAGGTGCCATCATTCTTTCTCATGCCTTGATCGCATGTTCCCAGCCTGAGACGAGGTTGCCGTCTGCGTTCGAACATCGGCCAGATGTCACCCTCTCAACCGGAGTGGTGCTAACGGACGTCGCGGTGGATAAGTCGACAGACGAACTCAAAGACTCTCAACAACCAAGGATCATCTACTACCACTACAAGACCCCGTCAACGCGTTGTGTCGAGATTCTGGCGGAAGTCAAAGAACTCTGGCAAACAACGGTGCGGCCAGAGGCCGAAGCGACTGGTGCTGTGCAAGTGACCATGTGGCCGGAGTCGAAAGCCGGGCGGGACCGGGACTATACTCAGCGGAGGGTTGAGGGCGGATGGAAGCCGAACTACGACGCCGAGTGCCCACCTGGTTCCAAGTGAGTTCGCGCTCGGTTGAGTGCTGGAGCTGACCGCACACGACGAGATCTGGTGTTTGGATGCACATGGCCCACACCAAGCCGAACGTCGATCACGTCGTCGATCAACTTCACCCGCGGCGCGTCCCCTGAATCGGCCCAGGTTTATAGGAGAGCCCCTTGTGAGAGAGGATGGCTCCGATGCCCCGACCCAGCTAGTGAATCGGCCCGGGATCATCGGAGTGCCGTTAGTGTGAGTGCTTCTTGGTTCTGTCAGTGGTCATAGAGAGCCCTGCAGGCGTTCGGCGGCCTGCGTGAGGGACACCGGTGCGGCACCAGGGGAGCCGCCGAGCGCCCGACTGCGCGATTGTACCGTCGCCCTGCCGTTGGTGGTAGTACGCCGCCTCGTACTCCGCCGGTGGCACGTAGCCAATCGGTTCGAGCAGGCGTCGGTTGTTGAAGAACTCGACCCAGCGGAGCGTCGCGAATTCAACACTCTCGAGATGGCGCCACGGCCCTTTCAACTGAATGACCTCCGTCTTGAACAGCCCGATGATGGATTCGGCGAGCGCATTGTCGTAGGAGTCGCCGCGGCTGCCGACCGAGGGTGCGATGCCGGCCTCGGCGAGCCGTTCGGTATAGCGCATCGAGAGGTACTGCGTCACGCGGTCGCTGTGGTGGACGAGATCGCCCACGCCCGCATGGCGCCGCGCGTAGATGGCTTGCTCGAGCGCGTCTAGGACGAAGTCCGTGCGCAGCGACGCCGACACCCGCCAGCCGACGATGCGCCGCGCGAAGACGTCGATGACGAACGCGACATACACGAAGCCCCGCCACGTCGCCACATACGTGAAGTCGCTGACCCAGAGCTGGTTCGGTCGCGTCGCCAATGGGCGGCGTGCGGTCTCGAACGTGCGCAAGCTGTTCGAGGTGGCACTGTCCACGGTCGACTCGGGCTGGACCCAGACGACGTGGTACGACGACGGTGTTGGGACTGGAACGTCTGGGGAGAGCCGCCGTCTGTCCAGGCTCCAGAATGCTGCAAGCTGGATCTCAGAACACACGCCGGCAGCCGCGGTTGGAATCGTGGCGAAGATCCGCGCGATCCTGGAGCTGGGCACTGGTGTGGGCATCACCGAGAACATCTCGCAGGCCTATGCCGAGATCGTGCGTCAGTACCAGCCAGGCGACCGCATCTTCATCGTCGGCTTCTCACGGGGTGCCTACACCGCGCGCTGCGTGGCCGCCGTCATCGAGCAGATCGGTCTCCTGCGTTCGGAGCACCTGCGGTTCGCTCCGGACATCATCCAGATCTATCGCTATCGGACGGGCGTCCACGTCAGGATGCCCGTGCGCCCAGACCTGCTGCACGCCAATGCGCGCGTGGAGTTCCTCGGCGTCTGGGACACGGTGGCGTCGCTCGGGGTGCCGCTCTGGGGGTGGTCTTTTTCAATCGGAAAGCTCTACAGCAATGCCGGCTTCGGCGCATCGACGCTCACCAAGTGCAACTACATTCGGCACGCGCTATCGATGGACGAGCAGCGCTCGCAGTTCTTCCCAACGCTCTTCGATCAGTCCTCATCGGGGACCGATGCGAATGGCCGCAGACGAATCGAACAGCGGTGGTTTCGTGGGGCGCACGCGGGCGTGGGCGGCGGGTACGGCGACACGTCGCTGTCGGACATTGCCCTGCGTTGGATGGTGGCCGAAGCCTGTGCGTCCGGCCTCCAGGTGCAGGCGAACTGGGAGACCACCGTGGTGACGCGACCGGACCAGGCGTTCGAGCCGAATCCTCTCGGCAGTGTCATCACCGAGCTGGAGAAGCGGAAGGCCTGGCGTGTCAGCGGCACCTGGCCGCGGTGGCACGCGTGCAGCACGACCACGGACGACGGGTTCGGCGTGGTCGACCAGGCCGTGATGGACCGCGCCCACCACCAGCGCTCCCTGCGCGGAAACGCAGAGCCCGTCGGCGGCAACGAGCTGCTGACGCTCAGGCCGGGAGAGTCGGCCACCGTCGTGCTGCGCGGCGACTACGCGTGGAACCGGACGGGCGTGGTGTTCGAGCGAGATGGCGTGTACCGGGTGCGATACTCCGGGGGGCAGTGGCGGGACAAGGAGTGCCCACCATGCGGTCCGGCTGGCCAGATGGCGACTGGTCTGGATATCCGTCGATTCCTCAATCCCCTCAAACGCAAGGTCGATGGACAGTGGATGGAACTCATCGGGCACGTGGCGCATCCGAGGGCTTGGGACGAGAAGGAACACTACGGACGCCACCTGCTCTACTACTTGCTCGTCAGGGACCCGGTTGAGCTGACGCGGTCTCTGATGCCCCTGGGCCGCCGTCGTCAACGCCGACGCCGACCGCGTCGCCGCCGTAGATGTCGAGATGCGGGCGCCCAGCGGCGTGTTCTGGGGTTTTGCCAACGACGCGGCGCTGTTCTACGACAACAACAGTGGCGAGGTCGCCTTGACAATCGAGCGCCTCGCGAGCGATCACCCGGTGGACCGCCCGCGCTACATCGTCACGGGACCGACGGGCGAAGTGCGCAGGATTGAACCAGGCGTTGGAGCTCACGGCTAGGTTCCCATCCAACCTGAGGAGGATGTTCTGCATGGCTTATCTTCTTGCCCCGATCGGTCAGACGCAGGTCGAGAGGCGCTCGGCTTCGGGAATCATCGAGGTCACCTGGACATTCGGCGGGCAGATTCCAGACATCGTTGAGATCAAGAGTTACCCGGATGGGGCTCTCGTCTACGCTGTCGCCACCATCGACACCACGGCCAAGACCCCCACCTCCGCCAGGTTCGATGTGCCGGCGCCAACGATCCTCACTCTGGCCGTATGTCCCCGGACCGTGGAGAACGGGATGCTTACGGACACGATGCCGGACGAGGACGGCGTCGAGCGCCCCTGGGAGACATTCGCGGTCGTGCTGTCTCCTCTTGCGGTGGCGAGCGGCGACGGGTCGGCGGCCCGACCGCTTCCACCCTCGAATCTGCGATTCTCCACAACCGACGAAGGCGCAGTTCAGGTCGCCTGGGACGCGGGCGAGTCGCACCGCTTCAACGCCAAGCTCGAACCGCACAGTGCGCAGTTTGAGATCGGCGGCCGGGAGCGGGAGCATCCGTTCGAGCGTGTGATGGCGGGGGCCTACCGGTTCTCGATTCAACGAAGCGCAGGAAATCCCGCCCAGTGGTCGGATTGGGTAGGCATTGACGTTGAAGTGCCGCTGGAGCTTGGGTTTCAGTTCTGGCGCCCCTGGTTTCCGATTGCGCCTTCGTGGTCGTTCAGCCAGGCCACTCCCGTCACGGCGCTGGCCCGATCGACCAAGAATGTGGACCTCTTCAAGGTTGCGAACACCGGTGTGGTCTGCACCGCCTGGTGGCTGGATGACGGCGGAGGCTGGCGGGAGTGGTACGAGATCCGGCCGGAGTGGCAGTTCCCGGTCGATGCGCCACTTGCCGCGGTGTCGCGGATCCCGAAACACCTCGACCTCTTTCTCACGGCCTCGGATGGATCGATCTGGTCAAATTGGTGGAACGACGACACGCGTGTGTGGTCGAGCTGGTTTCAGATCGATGCACAGCGTCGCTTCCGAAAGGATCAGCCGGTGGCGGCGGTGTCTCGAACGCCCGAGCACCTCGACCTCTTCGCGATCGGCGTGGATGGCGCGGTGTGGTCAAGCTGGTGGACCAGCGATGGCCGCGGCTGGCGACCGTGGTTTCCGATACGCGGTGAGTGGCGGTTTCCTGCCGAGGCGCGCGTGACGGCGGTATCACGCTCGCAGCAGCATCTTGATCTGTTCACGATCGACAATCACGGCAAGGTCTGGACCTGCTGGTGGTTCGAGCCGAACGCACGATGGGGCGACTGGTCTCAGATCCATCCCCAGACGAGGTTCGCCCGCGACAAGCGCGTCGCCGCGGTGTCGCGGGGCGTGGACCATCTCGACTTGTTCGTAGTGAGAGACGACGGCGCAGTGATGACGAGTTGGTGGTTCCGGGACGAACAAGGATGGCGGGCCTGGTCTCAGGTTGGCGATAAACGCTTTGGGCCGGATGCACACGTCACGGCCATCACGCGACCTGCCCGTGCGCGAGGCCAGCGCATCATCGAACTCTTCGTGACTGGGCCGGGTGGGGTCGTGTGGACAGTTCGATGGGATCGCAGTTGGGGCCAGTGGACAGCAGTCCGACCCGGCATCGAGTTTGACCAAGGCCATCCCGTCGCCGCGGTATCGCGAGTCCCGCAGCACATCGACCTCTTCAAGGTGGGCCCCAACGGTGTGGTGCAGTCCGCGTGGTGGGAGCCGTCCTAGTGTCCACTTGACGGACGGCCGACGCGGTGCGTGGTCCGACCGCCGTCGAGCACCTCTAGACATGCTAACCGTAAAGTCCTGCTTGCTGGTTCCGGCCGATTCGATAGCTGGTATCGGCACTGAGTGGCGGACGTGATCAGTCTTTCGTTGTCCTCCCTTCGAGCAGTGACGCTAGGCTGCGGGTAAGGTGACGAACCAAAGAAGCGCGGGACCGGCAACCGGTCTTGGCAAGAATCTCTTTATTGAACCACTGTACGGTCTGCAGCGCTATCGCGCGCGCCTCAGCGATGTCGCGCAGGTCGTCGCCAACTGCGATCCGCGATGCGATCTCCGCCTCGGTGGTTGTGAGGCCGTACAGACGTTGGAGAAGGAGGATCGACGGAGGCGTTCCGTCTTCAGGCTCATCGACCAGCACTAACGCCCGCCTGTGTCTCAGGCCTCCCAATCGACCGTGGGGTAGGCCCGACACGACAATGCGGAGACCGGTTGGCTCGGTTGTTCGACGCAGTGTCAGAGTGGTACCTGGGCCGGCGAGACCCACGGCTGACGACGCGGCGCGGGCGCATGCTGCTTGCAGCGTTGACGTGTCGTCCGACGTGAGCCCGACCAACAACCCCGCTCGCGTAGCAAGTCCGTCCGCGTCCCGCAGGATGGCTCGTGCTCGATCATTGGCCTGGAACAGCCGCGCACGGTCATCAACGAGCATCGCGGCAACCGGGAGTAGCGCCAAGATCTCACTCAACTCTTGGGCGATGCCGCCAGCCATGTCCAGCCGACGCCGAACCTCCAAAGCCCGAACAATGTGAGGATAGAGCGCTTGGAGTGCTCGGCGCTCCCGCTGCGTGAACGAGTGCTTTCTGATGAGTGTGATTCCAGTCACTGTCCCCGCAGTGCGATCATCCGCCGTCTGCAGGATGGCCGTCATCATCCTTGGCAACTTGAAGCGGGCCGAAAAGCCCGCAAAGAACTCCGTCCGCTGATACTCCGCTGCCGGTGCAAGCATCTCCCCAGTGTGGACGCCCAACTGCTGTTCCGGCGCTAGCTTGGCTAGGCCGACGGCAAACGGGTCGCAGGAATAATAGTGCTCGTTGTACGCATCGACGGCCTCGGGATCCAATCGGGCCGAAGCCCATAGGGTCCCGTCGGCTTTCAGCGTATGGGACAGAAGGCTCGCCGACTGCGAGCCCAGCGCCTCGCTCAGTTCGAGAAGGAACCTGTACCATCCACTGTCGTCGTCGGCGGTGGAGTAGAGCGTGTTCACCAGGCTCAGTAGCGTGCGGTCATCGAATTGTCGAGGCATCCGTCCCACCGAATCCGACGGTGTCACTTGTGGCTTCTTGGTTCTCTGTGCCGAGGCAATTCTAGTGTCTCCGGAGGGTCATTAGTCACACACCCGCGGACGCCCCCCCACCTGGGGGGAGAAGTCGCACCCCCACCAATGATTCATTGATGATCACCGTAGAACTCTGTAGATCGTCCGGAACCGCTGAGGAGACTCGCAATGGACCAACCCCGGTCCGACGTCCGGCCCACGCCACGAACCTTGCTTCGTGCAGCCGTAGGCATCGCCCTCACTTGCACTTGCTGTGTGGTCGGAAAGGCCCATGCGCAGACAGGTGGAATCTCGCCCTCGTCGTGGACTCGCCTAGCAACGCCGACCTCGACTGGCGACCAGAGGATAGAAGCGTTCTTGCCCCACTCGGTCAACCCAGACATCGTACTCGTCGGCACGGAACGAATGGGCATCTTCCGCACGACCGACGGAGGCGTCTCTTGGGTTCAGACGACGAGCTCTGCAGAGATGGCCAATCTTCACGTCCTTCGGTTGGTTGCGCACCCGGTCGAACCAGACACGGTCTACGCACTGGTTGGTAGCCATACTACTTGGAGGCAGGCACCACTACGGCTGTTGCGCTCCACCGTCGCCGGCGCGTCGTGGATTGATCAGGGCGCAGTACCCATCGTGGCGTGCTGGCCTTCCACTTGCGGGCCCTACTACAAGCCATCGCTCGACGTCGGCATGGATGGAACGCTGTACGCGTCGCTTCCAAACGCGTCGCAAGGGTACGGGGAGTACGAGGCGGAACCAGTACGCTCTCACGACAACGGTCGAACATGGGAGCCGCTTGCGACCCACACGTGGGGGCCCTTGGCGGTGAGCCGGACCACGCCAGGCTTATTGCTCCAGGGAGGGCCAGACGGCACTCGAAGGAGCAGTGACTGGGGAGCCACTTGGTCACAGCCCACCACAGTACCATGCGTTCTCGAGCCTACTGCTCCAGGGCTAGATACTTGCGAGATCCGGTCAGTTGCGTTCGCACCCGGGAGTACAGCGCTGGCCTATTCCGTTCGCCACCGCGTCGACTGCGTCGAGGTCGTGTCAAACCAAGGATGCGTTCGCAATGAACGCGAGGTGACCGTCCTCCGCAGTCTCGACGGAGGTATCTCGTGGCACGAGCGAAGCCGGGCATCGTGCCTGGCCAACACAAGTTCGCCCCACTGGAGTGAATACCGAAGCTGGTCACAGCTACCTCAGCCAGAGTGGGCAGCGGGCGAAGAGCTTCGCGTAAGCCCTTTCTCCGTAGACACCGTGACTGTCCTTGGCTCGACAGGTGCCCTTTGTTTCTTCAGCCAAGACGGCGGTCTCTCTGGCTCGGAGCAGCCCGGACGGAGTCCGATTCACTTCGGACCAGGGCCGACGGGATCGCCTCGAATCTTTCGAACGTTTGGCGACGCAGCGGGACCCTGGAAGACCGAGCGGCGGGTTCTGCAAGCCACCAGTGCGACTACGCCAACTTCAGGATGGACGACGCTTTCGTCACTGATCGAGGGTGATGAGGAGTGGTCGTGCTTCGTACGCCTGAACGACGGCACGTTGTTCGTTGGCGGCGAGCGAGGCGCGTTTGCCCAACGTACGGCTCAAGTGGGGTGGGAGCGTGTCGACGATGCTGTGTCGAGCTGTTGGTTCAGTTACGCTACTCAATCCATCTACTTCCAACTGACAACGAAGACTACTCGGCGGTGGTCAATCAGTGGGTTGACCACCATCGATGCGACAGACCAGACGTTTCTGACAGGCTCTCACAGTGGTGGCTTAGACGTGATAGTGGCGGCAGCCGACACCGAAGTCAGGAGGGGCGCGATTGTTGACGGACAAGTGCTGAACTGGGAGTGCGTCCTGTTCGCCTGTCCTTCAGCGCTTCATTTCGGAGCTGCGGCGGTATCAGCTCGCAGTCCCAATCGGTGGCTGATCCTATCAACAGGTGGCCCGATTCCGCCGGTGGTCTATGAGAACGAGCTAGGAACTGCTCCACCCGCACAGATGCGAGCCGCGTGGTCTGGGTTTCACATCGATTCAGCGGCGGCTGGTCGGTTTCGGCCGCGTGTAAGGTTTGACACGCCGCAGTCTCTATTTGACCCCGAAGCTCGTTACGCTTTCGTCTCGAACGTGAATACAGCGCGCGCCGTTCCCCTTCTGCAGGGTGAACAGGGCACCTACGTGGGCTACGAGATAGCCACCGGACTTGACCCGGTGGACCTTGTGCGACACCCCAGCCTGCCAACGGAGGCGGGGTACATCGCAACGCATAGCGGCGTCTATGCAAGCGAAGTTCGGTTCGGTGAGTTTCAATCGTGGAATCGTGTGAGCGACTTCAGAACCGCCGTGAGTGAACTGGTGTTCTCAGGTGACACGCTATATGCCAGCACAGACGGCAAGGGTATCTGGTACGCAACTCCAGTCGTTAGCGCAACACAACTGGTGTCGCACAACGTCTCTTACGGGGTCGCAGGTAGCCCGGAAACGATCGTCGTGACGACGACGCTGGCGCCGACGAGCGCGTACATTCGCTTGTGAATCGTACCGGGTTTATCGGAGGGCTCATTCCGAGAGAGGATGGAGCCCATGCCCCGACCGAGCAAGTATTCCCCGGAACTGCGTGAGCGCGCCGTCCGGATGGTGTTTGACCACACCCACGAG